>Ga0124850_1000077_pt1 | contig 12207 bp, 10 predicted proteins | sample PanSoiMetaGPlot1_FD_97462 | JGI IMG/M metagenome (GOLD analysis project Ga0124850, IMG submission 97462) | Tropical forest soil microbial communities from Panama analyzed to predict greenhouse gas emissions - Panama Soil - Plot 1 (PacBio error... | ecosystem: Environmental > Terrestrial > Soil >...
TCGCGCCGGTGCTCGCAACGACGCCATAGGTCGGCTTCCAGGCGGTGATGCCGCAGCAATGGGCGGGAATGCGGAGTGAGCCGGCCGTGTCAGATCCGAGCGCGACGACCGCGCTGCCGCTCGCAACGGCCGCCGCGGACCCCGAAGACGATCCGCCCGCGACGAAATCGAGATTCCACGGATTCCGCACGCGACCGCGTGTGTGGTTGTAACCCGACGGCTCATACGCGAGTTCTGGCAGGCCGGTGAACCCGACGCGGCGCGCGCCGGCACCGTCAAGTCGCACCAAGAGATCGGTTTCCCCCTCTATGGCGGCGTCGCTCGGGGTCGCAAGTCCACCGGTGGGCCGATGCGACGGCGTTCGAAACATGTCTTTGGCCGCATAGGGCAGCCCGCCAAGATGGCCTTCGACTGGGACAACGCCTTCCTCGAGGGCCACGAACGCGTTGAGCCGTGGCTCGAGCCGTCGCGCACGCTCCACGGCAGTGGAACTGATTTTGCGACGCAGGGCCGCGTCGAGCGTCGGCCAATCGGGGATGCGGGCGACAGTCAATGCCACATTTGAACGTCCATTTGGATGTGCGACCGAGTGCGCCGCCGGCTATTTCCATCTCGGAGCAACTGTTATTCTGTCACGTCTTAGCATTTTCGGCCGGAGGCTCGAATGGCACGGCTACTCCCATTGGTGGCTGTTGCACTCGTCATCAGTCTCAACTCCGTCGCGTCGGCGTTCTCGCAGGATTGGCCGACTCGGCCGGTGACCATGGTCATTCCATTCGCCGCGGGCGGTCCTGCGGACACCGTCGGACGTATCCTCGCCCCAGGCCTTTCCGGGATCCTAGGCCAACAGGTCATTATCGAAAACGTCGGTGGGTCGGGCGGAATGGCCGGCGCCTCGCGCGTGGCGAAAGCGCCTCCTGACGGCTATCAGTTCGTGCTCGGCAATCTCGGCACCCATGCCGCAAATCAGACGTTCTATAAGACCCCACTATACAATGCTGCGACAGATTTCGCGCCGGTCATGCTCATCGCGCAGACGCCGCTGGTCCTGCTCGCTCGCAAGGATTTGCCCGCCGGAAGTCTGAGCGAATTCATCACCTATACGAAGGCCAACCAAGCAACGATGCAGTACGGCTCGGGCGGAGCGGGGTCCGCGAGCCATCTTGCTTGCGCGCTGTTGAACGCGGCCATCGATGTAAACGTGACACACGTTCCCTACCGCGGCGCGGCGCCGGCCATGCAGGATCTCATCGCCGGGCGCATCGATTACCAATGCCCGGACACGCCGATCGCCATTCCGCAGATTCAGAGCAAGATGGTCAAGGCAATCGCGATCCTCACGCGCAATCGCTCGCCGAGCTTGCCTGCTCAGGCGACGGCCCACGAGCAAGGCTTGACCAATTTCGATGCGTCGAATTGGTTTGCCGCATTCTTCCCGAAAGGAACGCCGGCGGCGGCTATAGATAAGCTCCATGCTGTCATCCTCGCTACCATCGACACCCCGGCGGTCCAGACGCGGATGCAGCAGATCGGCGCCGATCTCGTCACTGGGGAACGCAGCTCCCCTGACTATCTTCAAGGCTTTGTCGAGAGCGAGATCAACAAATGGGCCGGGCCGATTAAGGCCAGCGGGATCTCGATGGATTGAGTGGCCGATAAATAACCGACGCGGCGAGCCAGGTTAACTCCACGCATTTCCGGTACTGTCATGCCAATCAGGCTCGCTGAAAATTTTCGCGCCGTGTTTTACGCGCCGCTCTATGCGGCCCAGGCGCTCGGACTTTATGCCCAAGAGGGCGTCGAGGTCGAACTGATCGGCTCGTCCGTTCCCGGAGACGGCGTGTCAGCCCTTCTCAACGACAGGAGTGACGTTACCTGGGGTGGGCCGATGCGCGTCATGAAAGCCCACGACCTGGAGCGAAACGCGCCCCTGGTCTGCTTTTGCGAAATCGTGGCCCGCGACCCGTTCTTTCTGCTGGGCGGACATGATCGTACCGCCTTTGAGCTGAAGGAGCTGTCGTCCCTCAGATTCGCAATGGTCTCGGAAGTCCCCACTCCGTGGATGTGCCTTCAGAACGATCTGCGTGAGCAGCGCATAGATCCATCAGGCTTGGCGCGGCAGCCCGACCAATCTATGGCCGCCAATTTCGAAGCGTTGTGCGAGGGGCGACTCGACGTCGTGCAGCTGTTCGAACCCTACGCATCCATGGCCTTGCAGCGGGGTATCGGGACTATTCTATATGCAGCCAGCAGCCGAGGACCGACGGTCTATACGACGTTCATCGCCACACGCAGCGGGCTTAAGCGTCACCGCGATGAATTTGCCAGCATGACGCGCGCTATCGGGCGCATGCAGGGCTGGCTGGCCGAACACGGAGCGGATGAACTGGCGGAAATCACCGCGCCCTTCTTCCCTCAGATCGACCGCAATATTCTGGTGAGCTCGCTGCGGCGTTATGCCAAAGCGGGGATTTGGGCGCGTACCCCTGACGTTTCCAGGCAGGGGTTCGCGCGGCTCGGTGAATGCCTGCTCTCAGGCGGATTTATCTCTCGCATGCCTATTTACGAAGACTGCGTCGATCAGAGCTTGAGCTGAACGCGGCAGCCCACCACCCCTAATTGATGCTCTTCGGTGGCATCCGTTCGGCAACCGGCGGAAGGTATTGGTCCGTGTACACGCTCGCCGGATCAGGGCTGACCCGAAGCTGATAGGCGGCCACCATTGCATCGATCGTCTTTTTCAATTTTTCTGCGGTTACCGAGCTAAGCCCGTTTTTCATCACATGCGGTGTGTTGGTCAGTCCGAGCGCAATGTCGAGGCGCACCTTCTCGATGTCGAGCTTCATCATTGGATCGTTGCGTTTGAGCAACTCCAAGGCTTTTTGCGGAGATGCAATCGTATCCTTGGTTCCCTGGTTCAGCGCGCTGACGACGCCACGGACGGTTTCTGGGTTCTCGTCCGCAATTTTTTTCGTGGTGACCAAGGCGAGCCCATACATGTCGGCGTCGAAATCCGAGTACTTGATGACGAACAGATCTTCGAGCGTGAAACCAAGCTCGAGCGCGGCCGGAATATTTGAATTGGTGAAGCCGCCGGTGCCGTCGACTTCGCCGCGCTTGAGCATAGGGCCGAATAATTGCGGCTGCACCGCCACCCAATTGATCTTCACGCTCTCCGCGTTGGCGGCCTTGAGCAGGATCGAGATCGTGTCGTGGACGGCGGTGCCCGGCCCGCCTGCAATCTTTTTGCCGTCGAGGTCGATCGGCTTACGGATGCCGGCGTCCTTGCGCGTGATCACGGCAAGGGGGGATGCGTCGAAGCTCATGTAGACGGCGAGCAGGGGAGAAGCCGGATTTGCGGCGTTGAAGCGGATCATCGAGGGCAGGTCGACCCAGCCGAATTGATACACGCCCCCGGCGACAGAGACCGCGACATTGGTGGCGCCCTTTCCGGCGTCGATTGCGTCCACGGTCACCCCTTGCTGCTTGAAGTATCCCTTGTCTTGCGCGACGAAGAACGGTGCGTGGGTGCCCTGAATGATCCAATCCATCATGATCTTGACGTTCTTCGTTTCCGCGGCGGCCGTGGCAGCAGATAGGACGAAAAAGATCAACGATAACGAACACACCCTGCAAGCCACTCGGAGGTTGAACGGTTTCTGCCTGTTGCCGTCAAAACGGGCTGCGGTCATTGCTTATCTCCATCCCAGCCGAGCACGCATCGCGTTGCCTGATGGAAGAGCGTATTGAAGCTTGGCAAGCCCGTCAACGAACGCAACATCATTGTCGATTTCTCGCCATCCTTGCCGCATCCCACGGCAACTCGAAGCACATTCGATGGTGCCTTTGCTTGGGCAAGTGGTACCATTCCGAGCAACGAGTTGGGACAAACTCGCTACATCAGGAGACCGCGATGGATGTTTCGCGCGCCAGAGATGCTAGGGCCGGAAAGACGCATCTGCTGCGATCGGCTCCGGACACCGTCCATTGGGGTTATCTCGATGGTGCGCTTAATCCTGCTCTGACCATCGATGCAGGCGACGGCGTCGTCATCGAATGCGTGTCGGGGAATCCGGAGTGGATGCCCCCGAGTTCGACGAGCTTCGATGTATTGCCCGAGCTCCGCAATATCCATCAACAGATCAAACGCGGTTCCGGAAATCACATCTTCACCGGCCCGATTTTCGTCCGCGGCGCGGCAGTCGGCGATGTGCTGGAGGTTCGTATCTGCGACATCGAGCTGCGCCAGAATTGGGGATACAATCTCTTCCGCGCCTATGGCGGAACGCTGCCCGACGAATTTCCATACTATCGCCTCATCTATCTCGAGCTTGACCGCGAACGCAATGTAGCGATCCTGCCATCGGGCCTGACAGTACCGATGCGCCCGTTCTTTGGGCAGCTCGCCGTTGCCCCGCCGAAGCGGTTCGGTCGGCAGAACAGCAAGGAGCCGCGCGAATTCGGCGGAAATATCGATTGCAAGGAGCTCACGGCCGGAAGCACCGTTTACCTGCCAGTGCTTAATGAGGGCGGGCTTTTCTCTACCGGCGATGGCCACGTCGCCCAAGGCGATGGCGAAGTGAATGGCACGGCGATCGAGACGGCGCTCACAGGCACGTTCGAGTTCCACGTCCGAAAGGATCTGAGCTGGAAACTACCGCGCGCGCAAACAGCGACCCATCTCATTACTTTCGGCCTAGATGCCGATCTCGACGACGCCGCGCGACAGGCTTTGCATGAAATGCTGGATTGGATCGTCACGCTAACGGGGATTTCGAGGGATGAAGCCTATGCGTTGAGCAGCTTCGCCGTCGACCTGCATGTCACGCAAACCGTCAATAATGTCAAAGGTGTGCATGCCATGATCGATCGCAGCATCCTACGCTTGGCGTGATTTTTGGATTTGCACACGCAGCCAGGCCGTGCGCATACAAGTGATCAATCCCATGTGGCCCGCGTTACCAACAGGATTTGCCGAACCTAGTGATAGAGGTTGGCGATGAAATTCGTCGACCTCGACCGCGTCTCATTGCGTTATGGCGAAGATGCCGATGGCACACTCGCCTTGCATGGAGCGACGCTGCGCGTTGCTACCGGCGAATTCGTCGCCGTGGTGGGGCCGTCCGGTTGCGGCAAATCCACGCTTATGAAGGTGGTCACCGGGTTATGGCCGCCCACAGCCGGCGCAGTTATTGTGAGCGGGCGGAAAGTAACCGGCCCGCTGAGCATCGCCGGGATGGCCTTCCAGAATCCCACCCTGCTGCCGTGGCGTACGACCCTTGCCAACGTCATGCTGCCGCTGGAGATCGTGCAACCGCATTGCTCCAGGCTCAGGCGCGAATGGGCCGCGTATCTGGCGAAAGCGCGCGATCTCCTCGCGCTCGTCGGCTTGAAGGGTTTCGAAGACCACTTTCCCTGGCAGCTTTCCGGCGGCATGCAACAGCGCGCCTCGCTCTGCCGCGCGCTGATCCACGACCCGTCGCTTCTCATGCTCGATGAGCCGTTTGCCTCGCTCGATATGTTCACACGAGAGGAATTATGGCTCGCGCTGCAGGATCTGTGGCTTGCCCGCGAGCCCACCGTCATCCTCGTCACGCACGACCTGCGCGAGGCAGTGTTCCTGGCGGATCGCGTCCTGGTGATGAGTGCGAGACCCGGCCGCATCATCGCGGAGCGTGAGGTCACTTTGCCGAGGCCGCGCAACCTCGACGGCACTTATGAACCCTACTCGGTTGCGCTCGTCCACGAGCTGCGCGAACACATCAGCGCAGCCCGATCGACGGCAGCCTGAGCCGAGACGCCTCGCATGGTCACGGCCGACATGCTCGACGACACGCCACCGCTCCGGCCTCGCAAGCCATACCTGCTGCGGCGCAAGGCGCTACGCCACATCCTTCCCTGGATGGTGATCATCGGAATTTTTGTGATCTGGGAAATCGTGGTGCGCGTATTCGAAATCGAGCAATTCGTCCTGCCGGCGCCGTCGGCGATATTTGCGTCCGGCTGGGAGTGGCGCGAGCCGATCCTTGTCAATGCATGGCAAACCTTCATGACCACCGTGATCGGATTTTTGCTCGCGGTCATCGTGGGATTGCTGGCGGGAATTGCGGTCGGTTCATCGAGCTTGATGTACGACAGCTTCTACCCGGCGCTGATTGGGTTCAACTCCATCCCAAAAGTGGCAGTGGTTCCGATCTTGGTGATCTGGTTCGGTGTGGGCACCATCCCCGCCATTATTACCGCCTTTCTGATCGCATTTTTTCCGATCCTGGTGAACGTGGCGGTCGGCATTGCGACCGTCGAGCCCGAACTGCAGGACGTGCTGCGAGCCTTGGGTGCGAGCCGCTGGCAAGTGATCAGGAAAGTCGGGCTGCCGCGGTCGATGCCCTATTTCTTCGCGTCCTTGAAGGTGGCGATTACCTTCGCGTTCGTCGGCACGATTGTTGCGGAGACGGTCGCCGCCAATAAGGGGATCGGCAACCTGATGCTGGTCGCGTCATCTCGCTTCGAAGTGCCGCTTGCGTTTGCGGGTCTGCTGGTGACCAGTGTGATGGGCATCGCAATGTACCTCGTGTGCGCCGCGGCAGAGCGGCGGATGACCGGCTGGGCCATGCGCGGGGCGGATGCGCCCCAGGCGGCGCAAGGGTGAGGGGCGCACGCATCGTCACTCGTCAATTCGTAGTCCTCAGGTACAAACGGGGGCTGTCGATGGAGTATCGTGATTGAGCTTGAGATCGGATGAACGTTTTGAGCGTTAAGTCCAGCCGAGGCGCGCCAGGATCGCGCGTCCTATGACCCAATCCTTGTCCTTCTCCGAGAGAAAGCTCAGCTCCTCGGTGAAATGCGTGATGCGCTGCCGGTAGGTGGACTTGCTGAAGGCATTGGTGAGGTCGGTTCCCCAATAGCAGCGTTGCGGGCCGAAGGCATCGAAACAGCGCTTCAGCGGCTCGGTCATGTCGCGCCACGGATAGTCCTCGAGCGAATAGGTGGGCGCCGAGGAGAGCTTGACCGATACATTTGGATATTTGGCGAGGGCCACCACCTCGTCGACCGCGCTCTTGATCGCGCGGGCCTTGGCGATTTCAACCGTCAGGTTCATGTGATCGATGATGAGCGGCAGTTGTGGATGACGTTGCGCGATTGCTCCGAACTTCGGGGTGTTGCCGGGCGCCAAAAACATGACGGGCAGATCGGCTTTCTCGGCCGCCGGCCAGAACCAGTCCGCGCTGCCGCTCTCCAATAACGCGCTCTGCGCGCGGTGAAACGTGAGTCGGACGCCCACCATGCCGGGCTGCTGTTTCCATTTTGGAAGGAGCGCCGCCGACTCCGGCTTCTCCAGCGGAATGCGGCCCATCACCGCGAAACGGTGCGGATACCGCTTGACGGCTTCGAGGCCATAATCGTTGCGGTCGCCCTGCCAGGACGGCGGCACGATGACCGCGCGATCGACGCCCGCCTCATCCATCAAGGGCACGAGCTTTTCAATGGTGAAGGGCTCGGGAAGCTGTGCGACGCGGCCGGGGACCCAGCGCCAGTCCGGCGTTTCCGCCTTCCACAGATGCACTTGCGAATCGACGATCATTTGCAGCCCCTCCCGTTAAGCGCCATTGGCGTGATTGCGACAGTGGGTCGCGTCTCCCTGCCGGGTCGCCGCTCGGCAGGTGGCGCTGCAAGCGTCAGCCTTTGGTGGCGCCGGCAGTCAAACCCGCGATGTAGTAGTCCATCAGGAAGGCGTAGATGACCAGCGGAGGCGCGGCCGCAACCAAAGCGCCGGCCATCAGCATGCCCCACTTGTAAACATCAGCTTTGATCAGGCTGGTCACCGTGCCAACGGTCAGCACCTGCTGGTCGGCGCTGAACAGGAAGGCAATCGGATAGACGAATGCCGCCCAGGACACCGTAAACGCAAAGATGGTCGCGGCGATGATACCCGGCAGCGCCACCGGAATGAATATCTTGAGCAGCATCTGAATATGCCCTGCGCCGTCGATCAATGCCGCCTCGTCGAGTTCCTTCGGGATCGACTGGAAATATCCGATCATGATCCAGGTGCAGAAGGGAACCGTCAGCGTTGGATAGACCAACACCATGCTCCAATAGGAGTTGAGAAGACCGAGGCCGCGGACGATCTGGAACAAGGGAATGAAGAGCAGCGTGTCCGGGATGAGATAGGTCAGGAAAATGCCGGTGGCGAGAATTCCCGATCCCCAGAATCGCATCCGGGAAAGCGAAAACGCGGCAAGGATGCTGACCACCATTGTGATTGCGACGACGCACAATGTGACGATGACGGTGTTCTTGAAATAGATCAGGAAATCGCTTTCCGCGAAGAGCAGCCGGTATTGTTCGAGGGTAATGCCGTTAGCGATGATCCAGGGATTGGTCGCGAGATGCGCGACCTCGGCATCAGATTTCAACGATGTTACGATCATGTAATAAGGTGGGGTGAGAAAGAAAATCGCAAACAGGATTAGGAAAAAATATGACGTAACAAGCGCCCATCGCCGGTTGCGCATGAGGCTTGCCCGGCGAGCGCGTGGGTACTCGGCAGCAATGGCGGTCATCCGATCTCTCTCGCCCGTTTGCGCACACCGCGCAAAATGAAGACCGCGGAAACAGCAAGGATTGGAAACATGAACAGCGATACCGCGGCGCCCAGCGGAAGGTCGCCAGAACGGATGCCGAGCAGGAAGGCATAAGTCGCGAACACGTGTGTCATGTTGCGCGGCCCGCCTGCCGTCATGATTTGCACGATGTCGAAATTGGCGAAGGTCACGATCAGGGAAAACAGCACTGTAATGGCGATGATGTTACGCATCATCGGCAATGTGATGTGCACAAATCGCTGCCACGCATTCGCGCCGTCGATCGCCGCCGCCTCATAGAGCTGCTCCGGAACGGATTTGAGCGCCGCGAGATACATGATCAAGAAGAATGGCGCGCCGTACCATACGTTTACGAGGATGACGGAAAGGCGCGCCCAGTAGGGGTCGCTCAGCCACGGAATTTCAGCCCCGCCGAACCCCTTGATGATCCAGTTGAACGCGCTGTGGGTCGGATCGAACAACCACCACCAACCCAGCGTCGACAATGCAAGCGGAATGACCCACGGAACCAAAAGCATGCCGCGCCACTTGCGCTGACCTTTGCTCGGCAAATTGTTGACGAGGTGGGCTGTGACGAGACCGATCAATGCCTTGAAAAACACGGCACTCAGGGCAAAGATCGCCGATTGCTCGATCACCATCCAAAAGGTGTCACGGCTGAGCAGATATGAGAAATTGCCCAGACCGACGAATCTGGTTTGCGCCTTGTTCAGCATTGCGAGATAGATCGAGTACAAGGCCGGGTAGATGATCAGCCCAGCCACGATCACGAGCAGCGGAAGGCACATTAGAAAGCCGATCGTACTGCGACGGCGCACGAGCCGCCGCAGGCCGGCATGGGAACGAATCGCTGGCTTAGCTAGCTGCCCCGGGTATTGCCGGGCAATATCGACCATGACGTTTCCGCTCCTGGCACGGCGCTTTGGGCGTCATCGCCGGTCAGATCCGGCGATGACCACTGCTCAACTCGTCGCCCTGCTCCATTGATCCTGGACCAAAGCCGGCGTGCCGATCACCTAGCTGCCGTCAGGACCGTAGCAAGCCTTCCAGCTCGCCGCGCGCCCATTTTACGACTTTGTCGATCGGCTCATTCCCCTGACAAACCTTTGCGACCATGATCGTGTGAATCGATTGATTATAGATCTGTGCCGCGACATCCGGGCGCGCCGGGTATCCGGTGATGCTCGGTTGCTCGTCACCGCGCGGGGGATAGTTGTAAACCGTGCCGGGGGGCGGTTCGACCTTTTGCCAAGTGTCGAAGTCGTAGTAACTCTTGAACGACGGCAGATCGTACCCAGAGGACGCCGCCACGAGTTGCCGGGACTGTTCTTTCTCGGAGAGGAATTGCAACAGGTCCTTGGCGGCCTGTTTGTTCTGCGAGAACGACCAAATGCCGTAGAAGAACGGCAATTGACCGACGAACCGGCCCGTCGGGCCGCGCGGCATATCGTGAGTCCAGCACTGGGCTGCCACCTGCGGATTGTCGCGCTTGGCGACTGCCCAGGCGCTCGGCGGATTCATGATCCCGGCGCCCTTGCCGGAGATAAGCCAACGGTTATTGCCGGCATCGTCCCAGGCATAGACTTCCGGCGGATTGAACGGCATCAGTTTCTTGAAATATTCGAGAGCCGCACGCGTCTCGTTGGAGTCGACTTTGATGTTGTCCTTCTCGTCGACCATGACCGAGCCGAAGGCGCGGAACATGGCGCCGGTCGAATCGATTGCGTCGCTGGTCTGGCCCATGGGCAGACCGATCGGGAAGCCGGCCTTGAACAGCTGCTCGGCGCTCTTGAGATAGAGATCCCAATTCCAGCTATCGACCAGCTTGGGATCGCGGTTGTTGTTCGCAGGGAATATCGCCGTCAGATCGATGCCGCAATGCTGCTTGTACAGGTCCATGCGCGAGCAGCACGGTTTGACCTGGCTGCCTACCGTGGTCGGTATGCCGAACCACTTGCCCTCGTGGGTGGCCAGATATTCCGATACCGGACTGATCGGCCCGGCCTTGGCGATGAGCGTCTTGATGACGTCGTCGACCGGTTCGAGTACGCTGCGGTGAACTTGGATCTGCCAGGCGCGATGCGACATGATGTCGTGGCCGGCGCGCGCCTGCGCCTCCGCGCTCGCGGTCAAGAGATCCTTGTCGCCCTGGGACGTAATGTAATCGATCGTTACCTCGACCTTGTTCTTTTCCCCCCACTCGTTGCACAGCTTAGTCAGCGTCGTGTTGGCGCCCGGGACCCAATGATCCCAAACCCCGAGTGTGAGTTTGCCGGCGGCGTATGAATGGCGAAGATAGGGTGCGGAGACAACCGAGGCAGCGGCGAAGGCTGTGGTCTTCAGCAGGTTTCGCCGAGAGAGACTGGAACGGGGCATGGCATCCTCCCTGTAACCCGACCTAATCGGCCAGGATTGTTCTGTGTTGAACGAAGATTACATGATCGGCGTTCCTCGGCCTAGCCGCCTGCCCGGCCGGCGCGGGATTTTCCCGTCCCGCTAGGCTGGTTGCCGAATCCATCGCCTCTGGGTGTCGGCCAAGACGAACGAACCGCGATCGGAATTGCTGCAGCCGTACGGGGCAACGAAATTCTGATTTCCTGGTTCCCGTCCGAAAAGATTGTGCGCCGCCCAACGACAGCAACGAAGAGCGCCGAGCGACGCTGCCGGATCGCAGCGCGGTCCAGGTCCGGTTAAAACCAGGGTCGTATCGACCTGTGCTCCCACGGTGTCGGTATGGGTGCTGACTATGCGAACGTGATCACGCTCCTGATGACCTTGCCCTCGCGCAGCGCCGAAAACCCCGCATTGACCCCATCGAGGGGTATCCTCTGGGTGATCAGGTCGTCCAGCATCAGGCGTCCTTCCAGATAAGCCCGCGCCAGCATAGGGAAATCACGCGCGGGCCGGGCCTCACCATAGCTCGAGCGCCGGATGCGCTTCTCCTGCATCAGCGCGCCCCAACGGAAATTGACCTCGTGGTTGACGTCGATCTTGCCGAGCCAGACGACCTCTCCACCCGGCCGCACCGCTTCCACCGACGCGCGAAACGCAGCGGCGTTGCCGGCGGCCTCGATCACGACGTCGGCGCCGCGGCCGGCGGTTTCCTGTTTGGCGGCCGCCGCCACATCCTCCCGGTTCGCATGCACCCCGCGGGTTGCGCCCATGCGCTGCGCTAGTGCGAGCTTCCCCTCGTCGATGTCGACGGCGATGATCTTCGCGGCGCCGGCGAGACGCGCGCCCTGCGCCGCCGAGAGGCCGACCGCGCCGCAGCCGATGACCATAACGATGTCGGAGTGGCCGATATGGGCGACATTGAGCGCGGCGCCGACACCGGTCATCACGCCGCAGCCGATCAGGCAGGCGCGGTCGAACGGGATGTCCGCGGGAACCGCGATCGCCTGCTGCTCCTGAACGATGCAATATTCGCCGAAGGCGCCGAGGAACATCAGGTGCTTGAGCTCTTCGCCGTTCGCGCGCCGCGCCTTGCAGGTACCGTCGAACTGGAGCGCCTGGGGACCCTTGGCGAGATACTCCTCGCACAGAATGGGAAGCCCGCGGTCGCAACAATAGCAATGGCCGCAATGCGGGTTCCACGACAGGA
>Ga0124850_1000078_pt1 | contig 12190 bp, 12 predicted proteins | sample PanSoiMetaGPlot1_FD_97462 | JGI IMG/M metagenome (GOLD analysis project Ga0124850, IMG submission 97462) | Tropical forest soil microbial communities from Panama analyzed to predict greenhouse gas emissions - Panama Soil - Plot 1 (PacBio error... | ecosystem: Environmental > Terrestrial > Soil >...
GAGAACGGGATCAAGATGGTGGGATAGGTGAGAATCAGCGCGAACGGCGTGTCGAACAGTCCGTATTGGAACACGACGGTCGAGAGCGGAATGAACAGGATCGAGGGCGGAATGAGGTAGGCGAGGAAGATCGCGCCGCCGACCCACTGCGCGCCCCGGTAGCGCAGCCGCACGATCGCATAGGCCGCGAGCACGCTGGCGACGATCGAGAGAATGGTCGCGGCGATGGCGACCAGCATCGTGTTGGTGAGCCAGAGCGGGTAGTGGGTCCCGAACAGCAATTTGTCGATATGCTTGAGCGTCGGCGTCCAGGTCCAGAACGGATTGAAGCGCTCGAGATCGAGCAATTGCTCGTCCGGCTTGATCGCGGTGAGCGCCATCCAATAGAACGGGAACAGCAGCACGAAGAGAATGAGCGAGAGCGGCAGATAAAGCGTCACCAGCCGTCGCGGCAGCGTCTGCAGGTAGCTTATGCCTTCGGTATGGTCGGCCGTGACGCCGGTCAGCACCGCCTGCGGCGTTGCAGCCTTGGAGGCGAGCACGTCAGTCATTGCTCTCTCCGTACTGCCATTTGCGGCACCGCGCGCGGGGCTTGCCGCGCTCGCGGCACGAAAATATGCAGCGCCGCCCCTCAGTCATTACTCTCTCCGTGCTGCCATTTTCGGCACCGCGCGCGGGGCTTGCCCCGTTCGCGGCACGAAAACGGCGCGCGGGGCTTGCCCCGTTCGCGGCACGAAAACATGCAGCGCCGTCCCTCAGTCATTGCTCTCTCCGTGCTGCCATTTGCGGCGCTGCAGCCCGAACCACGAGATCAGGATGGCGGCGAGCAGGAACGGAATCATGGCGGTGGCGATGGCCGCGCCCTCGCCGAGATAGCCGCCGCCGATGGCGCGCTGGTAGCCGAGCGTCGCCATCAGATGCGTGGCGTTGGCGGGGCCGCCGCGCGTGAGCACCCAGATGAGCTGGAAATCGGCGAAGGTGAACAGCACCGAGAACGTCATCACCACCGCGATGATGGGGGTCAGCAGCGGGTAGGTGACGTGGCGAAACATCTGCCACGGGGTCGCGCCGTCGATGGTCGCGGCCTCGTAGAGCGAGGGCGCCACGGTCTGCAGGCCGGCGAGCAGCGTGATGGCGACGAACGGCACCCCGCGCCAGATGTTGGCGAAGATGACGGACCAGCGTGCGTTCCAGGTATCGCCGAGGAAATCGATGTTGGTCGCGATCAGCCCGATCTTGCGCAGCGACCACGATACGATCGAGAACTGGCTGTCGAAGATCCACCAGAACGCGATCGCCGAGAGCACGGTCGGCACGATGAAGGGAATGAGCACGAGCGCGCGGATCATCGCTTTGAACGGCATGTTGTTGTTGAGCAGCAGCGCGAGATAAAGCCCGATCGCGAATTTGAACACGCTGGCGACGCCGGTATAGAGCAAGGTGTTGAACACCGACAGCCAGAACACCGAATCGTCCCACAGCCACTCGTAATTCTCGAGCCCGACGAACGCGCCGAGGCGGCCGATGCGGGCATCGGTGAACGAGAGCCAAATGCCGAGCCCGAGCGGGTAGGCGAGAAACAGCAGCAGAAACGCCGCCGCCGGCTGCATGAACCACAGCCCGAGCCAGTCGCGGTTGACCTTGAGCCGATCCCACGCGCTGACGTCGCGCCTAGGCCCGCCGGCAATCGCGTGCTTGAGAGCGAGATCGGCCATGTGCCACCTGAATCAGGGAGCAGGCATCAGGTCTCAGTCATCGGGCTAGTGCCCGACCCCTGATCACCGATCCCTGATCCCTGTTCTCTGATCACTACTCCTGATCACAGATTCCTGTCACCGATAGAGCCGCTGCGCCTGGCGCTCGGCGATCTTGATCGCGCCCTTGACGTCCTCGCGGCCGGTGCAGACGTTGGCGAACATGTCGAGCACGATGAAGTCGGCGAGCGCCGCAGCCGCTTTCTCGCCGACCGAGCCGAGGCCGCCCGCGGTCAGCGTGCGCTTGGCGGCCTCACCGAAGATCGTGTTCTTGGGGTCGGACTTCCACACCGGGTTCGCATCATAGGCATTGAGCGGGTGGGTCAGATATCCGACCGATGCCTCCAGCCACTTGTTGTATTGATCCGCCTCCAGCAGATAGGCCATGAGCGCTTTGCAGGCCTGCGGATATTTCGTGTAGGTCATCGCCAGCATCGGGAAGCAGACGTGGAGCTCGGTCGGCTTGCCGACCGGTCCGACCGGCCACAGCGCGTGGTCCATGTCCTCGGCGATTTCCTTCTTGCTAGGGTCGCGCTTGGCCGCGGCATAGATCGAGATGCCGTTGTTGGTCCAGGAGATCTCGCCGGCGAGGAAGGCCTTGTTGTTGAAGGCGTCGTTCCACGCGGCCACGCCCGGGATCATGTTGTCGGAGAGTTGCTTGGCGTATTCGAGCGCCTTGGCGGTCTCCGGCGAGTTGAGAATCACCTTGTCGTTCTTGTCGACGAGATTGCCGCCGAACGCCCACAGGCACCAGTGCACCCAGGTGTTACCGTCGCCGGTGGCATGACCGAGCGCCATGCCGCCGGGCGTGTTGTTGCGCTTCGTCGCCTTGGCGTATTCGAGGAACTCGTCGGTCGTCGCCGGGAACTTCGAAAGGCCCGCTTTCTTCAGCGCCGAGATGCGGTAGTTGAGCATATTGCCGTTGAAGCAGACGGGGATGTCGATCCACTTGTTGCCGCTCTTGCCGTAGGCGACCGCGGTCGGCACCCAGCCGCCGTATTTCTTGCCGAGATAGTCCGCGACATCGGTCACGTCGACGCATTTCTGCGGGAACAGATGCGGCAGCGAGAACAGGCCCCAGAACAGATCCGGGCCGGCGTTGGTGTTGGCCGCCACCGAGGCCTTCGGCGGAATGTCCTCGAACGATTCCCGCGTGACGTTGACCTTGACCCCGGTCGCCTTGGTGAAGGCGTCGAGCAGCGCCATGAACTCGTCGTCCTCGGATTGCACGAAATACTTCCAGCGCAACAAGCCGAGCTGCGCGCCCTTCTCCGGCTTCCACGGCGCGGCTTGCGCCCAGGCCTTGCTCCATTCGAGCAGCGCCGGACCGGCGAGTGCGCCGGTTGCAGCGAGCGAGGTCGCGCCCTTCACCAGGGTGCGGCGGGTGAACATGGTCATGGCTCTGTTTCCTCCGTTGTCACGCGTTGAGACGTCGCCCGCTTGGCTCGTCGAACAAATGCGCCAGTCGTGGATCCGGCTTGAGCCGGATCTTGTCGCCCGGTTTGAAGTGGTGGCGTTCGCGGAACACCGCGATGATGTCGTCGCCGCCGAGCTTGGCGGCGACCTGTAGCTCCGAACCGGTCGGCTCGACCACCAGCACCTCGGCTTCGGCGCCGTCCTCGGCGATGGCGAAGTGCTCCGGCCGGATGCCGTAGATGACGGGATGTCCGTCGCTGCCGTTCGGCGCCGTCAGCAGCGGCAAACGCACGCCGTTGGCGCCCTCGAATTCCAGGGCGCCGTCGGCGTGGATCCTCCCGTTGAGGAAATTCATCGCCGGCGAGCCGATGAAGCCCGCGACGAACAGGTTCTGCGGCCGGTCGTAAAGCTCGAGCGGCGCGCCGATCTGTTCCACTAGGCCGTCATGCATGACCACGATGCGGTCGGCGAGCGTCATCGCCTCGATCTGATCGTGGGTGACGTAGATGGTCGTGGTCTTCAGGCGCTGATGCAATTCCTTGATCTCGGTGCGCATGGCGACGCGAAGCTTGGCGTCGAGATTCGACAACGGCTCGTCGAACAGGAACACCTGCGGATCGCGCACGATGGCGCGGCCCATGGCGACGCGCTGGCGCTGGCCGCCGGAGAGCTGGCGCGGATAGCGGCCGAGCAGGGGACCGAGGCCGAGGATATCGGCGGCCCCGCCCACGCGTTGCTGGATCTCGGCCTTCGGCGCGCCGCGCAGCATGAGCGAGAAGCCCATATTGGCGGCGACCGTCATGTGCGGGTAGAGCGCGTAGTTCTGGAACACCATGGCGATGTCGCGCTCCTTCGGCGGCACGCGATTGACGACGCGTTCGCCGATGCGGATTTCGCCTGAGGTGATGTTCTCGAGCCCCGCGATCATGCGCAGCAGCGTCGACTTGCCGCATCCCGACGGTCCCACCAGCACGACGAACTCGCCGTCGTCGATCAGGACGTCGACGCCGTGGATGACCTCGATCGCTCCAAAGGCCTTTCTGACGTCGCGGATCGCGACCGAAGCCATGGACTCCTCCCGTCACGGCCTTTTTCGGACGCCCCTCTGAAGCGCGCCCGCGGGCTCTTTTCGCATTACTCCCGAACGCCCGCGCCGCATCGGCGGCGCAGCACGCAGGGCCTGCGATTGGAGGCGATTATAGGGGCAATTTCAATTCCCCGCTCCTTACAAATGCACCCCTGATCCGCGCCGGGAAATCCCGGCGTCTTGCGCAAAAATTTTCGCCGCCTCGACCCTGCGGCTGCAGCGGTGTGTTATCAGCCGTCACGGAGCTTAACTATCGTAAGCGCACCATGCCGGCGCTGATCCGCCAGGCCACGGCAGGGGACACGGCGCGCATCGGCGCGATCGCGCGGGCCGCCTATGCCAAATACGTGCCGCGCATCGGACGCGAGCCCCCTCCGATGGTGGCCGACTTTGCCGCGGAGGTCGCCGCCGGCCGTGTCGTGGTGATCGCCACGGCGGGAGCGGTCGACGGCTATATGATCGCCTGGCCCGAAACGGATGCCTACTTCATCGACAACATTGCGATTGACCCGGCGCGGCAGGGCGAAGGTCTCGGGCGCCAGCTCATGGATCATGCCGTCGCCGAGGCCAAGCGTCGTCGCTTGTCGGCGATACGGCTCTACACCAACGCGGCGATGACGGAGAATTTGTCCATGTACGCGCACATGGGCTTTGTCGAAACCCATCGCGCGCTCGAGAAGGGGTTCGACCGGATTTATCTGCGTTGGACGCTTCCCGGCGGTGAAGAATAATTCTCCGCCGCCGTCCGGCCTTGCGCGTCCGAAATACGCCCTCTGGCTACCACGTGTATCGCACGGTGCCGGTGCCGGCGTAGGTGGATGCGTGGCTTGCGAACTCGCCGTCGAATTTGGCGAGCAGCCTTATACGCTTATATCTTGCCGCCTAGGTCTTGGCGGCGAGCGCGGCCTTCACGCGCCGGGGTGTCATCGGGTATTGCCGCAGCCGCACCCCGGTCGCATCGAAGAACGCGTTGGCGATCGCGGCCGCGGTCGCGCCCATGACCTCCTCGCCGGCGCCGGTCGAAGGCTCGTCGAGGCGCTGCACCACGACCGCCGTCACCTGCGGATGCTCGGCGAAGCGCAGCACCGGATAGGACACCCAATCGAGGCTGGTGACGCCGCTCTTGTCGAACGTCACCTCCTCCTTGAGCACGCGGCTCGTCGCCTGGATCGCCTGCCCGACGATCTGGTTCTCGACCAGGCCGGGGTTGATCACCTGCCCCGCGTCGAGCGCGCCGTAAACGTGCGTGGCCACGATGTTGCCGGTGCGCCGGTCGACCCCGATATCGGCCACCGCGGCACCATAAGACACGTGATGCGTGCCCAGCGCGATCCCGCGGCCGGTGACGACCTCGGCATCGGACAGCGAAGACGCCGCGACCTTGGGTTTCCACGCGGCGGCTGCCGCGGCGGCGTTGAGCACGCCGAGCCAGCGCGCATCGCCGATATTGTTGCGGCGGAACGCGAGCGGATCGAGCTTGGCCATGAACGCGAGCTCGTCGATCGTCTGCTCCGAGGCGAAGGCGAACGACAGATCGAGCGGCGAGCGCAGCGGCGCGCCCTTGAGGTAGCCGACCATCGGCACGGCATGGCTGACCACGCGGCGGTTCGCCACCGCGTACATCGAGCCGGTGCTCATGCGGTTGACCGGGATCGAGGCAGCGCCGGTGGTGCGCTCCTTCGGCGGCGTCAGCAACACAAGCTCGTGCGTGGTCTCGTTGACCATCCAGCCGTGCTGCCAGCCGTGGTACTCGTAGGCCACGAGCTTTCCGCTCGCGTCGATGCCGGCGCGCACGTCGGCGAGGTGCGCCGGGCCGTAGTCGTCCCAGCCGAGCTCGTCGGAACGCGTGAATTGCACGCGCACCGGCTTGGCGACCGCCTGCGACATGACGGCGGCCGCCTGCGCGGCATCCTCGTAGCAGCTGCGGCCGAAGGTGCCGGAGCCCTCGTGGTACTGGACGCGGATCTTGTCGACCGCCAGTCCGAGCACCTGCGCCAGCATCTCGCGCGAATTGTAGATGTCCTGCGTCGACGACATCACCAGCGCTCCGTTCGGCCTGACGTCGGCGAGCGCGCAGTTCGCCGCGAACGGCGCGTGCGATTGGTAGGGACAGCGGTAGGTCGACGATGCCACGTGCGCGGCTTGGGCGAAGGCGCCCGCCGCATCGCCCCAGTCGGCGATCACGGTATCGGTGGTCTTGGCGGCGCGCATGCTATCGAACAAATTCTCCGGCAGCGGCGGGCTCTCCTGCCACGTCACCTTGAGCGCGCGCGCGGCCTTGACCGCGTCCCACTCGCGCGCGGCGACGACGCCGACGAAATCGCCCTTGCGCACGACCCGGGCGCCCGCAATGTCCGCGATCGAGCTTTCGTCGATGCTTAGCGGTTTCGCGCCGGCGCCGTAGGCGCGCTGCCCCCGCGGGCGCACGATCCGGCCGTGCAGCATGTCCGGCACGCGCACGTGTTGCATGTGCACGTAGGTGCCGCCGGCCTTGGCCGGGATATCGACGCGCGGCACGCTGGCGCCGACGAGCTTGTAGCGGTTGATCGGCTTCTGCGGCGCCGTGCCGGTGAACTTGACGTTGAACGGCTTGTCGCCGAGGAGCGCGCCGTAGGTGACCGAGCGGGTGGGGTGGCCGTCGATCGACACCACGCCTTTCGACACCGTGAGGCTTCCCGTCTACACGCCGAGCCGGGTCGAGGCGAGCGCCAGCAGCGCCTGGCGCGCCTCCGCGGCGGCCGCGCGAACCTGCGGCCCGCCGCGATGAATCGACGAGCTCGAGGTGGTCGCGCCCTGGTTCGGGCTCACGTTGGTGTCGAGTTGCACCCAGCGGAGCTGACTCATGTCGAGATCGAGCTCTTCGCCGGCGATCTGCAGCAGGCCGGTGGTGTTGCCCTGGCCGAATTCGCCCTTGCCGAGGTACACCGTCGCGGTGTTGTCGGCGTGCACGGCGATCCACGAATCGATTGCATTGGGATCGGGCGGGCCGGCGACGTCGCCGCGCGCGGCCGCGGCGGATACAGTCGAACCACCTATGCGAAAGCCGATGACGAGCGCGCCGCCGCCCTTGAGCAGATCACGGCGGGAGAAGCAAAACGTGTCGGAGTCGGTCATCGCGTCGCCTCCGCCATTTTGCTCGCCGCAAGCTTGATCGCCTTCATCACCCGCGGATAGGTTCCGCAGCGGCAGAGGTGGCCGTTCATGTGGGCGCGAATGTCGGCTTCGGTGGGCCGCGGATTCTGCGCCAGCAGCTCGGCGCCCTTGATCAGCATTCCGTTGTAGCAGTAGCCGCACTGCGGCGCCTGTTCGTCGATCAAGGCCTGCTGCAGCGGATGCAGCGCCGACGTCTGCGCCAGCCCCTTCTGCTGCGCGTAGAGCGCCGCGAGGCCCTCGAGCGTGGTGAGCGATTTGTCCGCGACCGCGGCAACCGGCGTCACGCAGGAGCGGATCTCGACGCCGTCGGCGAGCACCGAGCACGAGCCGCATTGCGCCAGGCCGCAGCCGAAGCGCGGCCCTTTCAGCTCGAGCTCGTTCGCCAGCACGTAAAGGAGCGGCGTGTCCGCGCTCGCCTCGACCGGCCAGGTTTTGCCGTTCACTTTGATCTTGAGCTCGTCCGCCATGCGCATCCTCCCGTCGACCAGATGCGATCCGTCGTTGTTCGATAGCAGTTAGGCTATCGGAGCGCCGTGATGCGAACAAGCAGCAGTGCTGCCAAGTCACCACGTCATTGCCGGGCTTGACCCGGCAATCCATCATTCTTGCGAAGAAGATGGACCCGCGGGTCAAGCCCGCGGGTGACCAGTCGCGGCGCGAACAAGTGCTCGTCGCCGCTCGATGCAGCGCACGAGAGCTCGTCGACGCGATCGCGGCCGCGTCTCACGCTGCCTGCTCGGGCCGGCGGAACGCCAGCAGATTGGCGATCATGGTTTGCACCGGCTGGTCGTTCTGATTGAGCGTGGTCATGCGCATGCGCACCGTGCCGCGCGAGGGATGTAATTTGGACGGCGTCACGTCGATGACCTCGCACTGGACGCGAAGCGTGTCGCCTGGCTTGACCGGACGCGGCCAGCGCAATTCGTCGACGCCGCTGCCGATGACGCCTTCCGACAGCGGCAGCGTCTGCACGAGGAGTTGCATCGTGACCGCGGTGGTGTGCCATCCGCTGGCGACGAGTTTCTTGAAGAACGTCGGCTGCGCGGTCGCCTCGTCGAGGTGGAACGGCTGCGGATCGAATTCGCCGGCAAATCTCTTGATCGATCGCGCATCGACGACCGCGCGCGCCTCCGACGTGAATACCTGCCCGGGGGCGAGATCCTCGAGATAAGCCTTGTCCACCGCATTCTCCTTCGATGAGGCGCGCGCCGGCGGCAGAGCAAGCGCCCGCGAGCGATGCGGTGCCGGCTTTGCGCAAGCGCCACGCTATCAACGGGCGATTGTTCTCATCCGGATCGGTCGGATGCAAGGCGGGAGCGGCGCGGAATGACGGGCTTTCCGCTCATCCCCCGCGAAAGCGGGGAGGAGGTAATCCAATTCACGCCGCGGCGTCGGCGGCAGCGACCGGCTCGATGACGAAGCGGTATTTGCATCCGCGCGCGTCGGTCGCCCACCAACCGTCGCGCTCGTCGTCGCAGCCGTAGTCACCCCACAGCCGCGACGCATCGAACTCCGCCATTGCCATTGCGTCTTCGCGCAACTCGAACAACGGCTGCAGCGGGCGGCGTGCGTTGACCTCGCCGTTGTCGTCGAGCGCGAGCCGGACGATTTGAAACATGTGCGCGATCCTGCGTTGGATGGCGTCTGCGCTACACCCCGTCCGTTGCGGAAATTTGACACTGCCGCGGCGGGCGGGTGGCCGTTATGACCCATTTGACAAAGGGCGTCGGTGCGCGCCTTGTCATCCAACCTTCATATCTCCTGCGCTGTCTGACAATCGTTAACAAAGCATGGCTCTTGATCGGAACTTTCCCTCGAAAGCGATGAGCGAGCACGAAAAATTTCTGGTGCCGCACGAGATCGAGGAGATTCTCGATCGCCTTCCGCCGCTGGTGACGCTCCACGTCCCGGACCATATCCTCTCGCTCTGGTTTCCGCCGGGGCCCGCCAACGGCATTATGGAAGAAAGAGCGCTCGCGCGCGCGCTCAGCTACGCCAAAAGTTGCGCCTGCGAGTTCGCGTATCACGGCGACCGCGGTGAGGGCGTCTTCTCCAAGGCGATACCGTCGGAAGATTGACCCGGCAAAGGCGCCGAGCGCGTCCTGCTCCACCGCCGAAGTCAAACCAGCGTCCTGCGGATGCGGGCGCTGAGAAGGTCGATCGCGACCACGGTGACGACGACGATGATGATTTGAGCCGCGGTCTCGGCGTACTGGAAGGCGCGGATGCTTTCGTAGAGTGTTTGACCGATCCCGCCCGCACCAACGATGCCGAGCGTGGTCGCTGAACGGACATTGGTCTCGAGCCGGTTAAGCGTCAGCGAGCTCCAGAGCGGCAGCACCTGCGGCACGACGCCGAACACCACTTCCTGCACGCGCCGCGCGCCGGTCGCTCGGATGCCTTCGACCGGTCGCGGGTCGATGGCCTCGACCGCTTCGGAAAACAGTTTCGAGAACACCCCGAGATTGTGAATGAAGATGGCCATGACGCCGGCGAAGGGGCCGAGGCCGACGGCCACCACGAACATCAGCGCGAACACGATCTCGTTGATGGCCCGGCACGCGTCCATCAGGCGGCGCACCGGCTGTACGATCCATTGCGGACAAACGTTGGCCGCGCTCAGGATTGAGAACGGGATTCCGAACACGACCGCGAGCGCGGTGCCCCAGATTGCGATCTGCACCGTCACCACCATGTCGGCGAGGTAGTGATCCCAGTCGTGAAAATTCGGCTTGAGAAACGCGGCGCCGAACTGCGCCATGTTGCGCCAGTCCGTGAACAGCGCGACGACACGAAACATCTCCGCCGGCGCCCACGCCCACGCCAGCAACGCGAAGACCGCGGCCCAGGCGAGCCAGCCGCGGATGCGGCGCCCGAGCGGATGCGAAGGAACGGCGACCGCGGCAGGGTCGCCAACGGCGTGAGCAGACGTCGCGGTCACAGCCGGTCCTGCTCGCGCCAATCCCGCTTGATCGGGAACTTGCAACATCGCATCTGCCCGACGGCGGCTTACGCCTGGGCCGCGGGAGGCGTCGGGCGTGAGCCCGGCGCTTGCCTGGCCGCAATCATATCAGTGGGTGGTCGCGGTGCCGGCGGCAAACTCGGCGATCATCTTCTTCAATTCGTCTTGCCGCCCGGCCTTGTCGGCCTCCAGGAATGCCGCCGCCCGCCGGTGGAACTCGTCGGCCTCGGCTTTCTTCTGCATCTCCTCGAGCTTGGCGATCTCGGTGCGGATGGCCGCGATCTGGCTGCTCTTCTCCTCCGCCGAGAGTTTCTCGTCGCCCTGAACGCGCATCAGCGTCTTGTTGGCCTCGAGCACCCGGATCGGGATCAGCTGATTGTCGGAGGAGGGTTGGAACGTGGACCAGACCAGGTTGGCCAGAACCGCTTTGGCCGCTGCGATCTCGTCATCCGAGCCGATGCGGCCGTAGCTCATCAGGAAGGCGTAAAGTTTCGTCTTGACGGCCGGGTCGAGGTCCTTGCGCCACACCAGTGGATCGAGCGGGATGAGCGGTGACGTCCAGATGATCTTGATCTTGTTGCGCGCGTCCGGTGCCGAGGCCGCCACGCGCTGCAGGTCCTCGCTGTTGTTGGTCGCGGCGGCGACCTGCTTGTTGGCGACCGCCATGGCATTCGCCTGGTGATTGGCGTTGCGCACGGTCTTGAAGCACGTCTTCGGGTCGATGTTTCGCGCGGCAAAGATGTAAGCCGTCGGCACCAAGAAGCCGGACGTCGAGTTCGGGTCGCCGATGCCGAAGTCGAGCGACTTGTCGCACTTGAGGATGTCCTCGACCTTCGCGAACGGACTGTCCTTGTGCACGATGATATGGGAGTAGTAACCGACGCTTCCGTCGCGGGAGACGATGCGCGCGAACACCTCGCCGCTCGCGCGGTCGACCGCCTCCATCCCCGACTTGTTTCCATACCAGGCGACCTGGATCTTGTTGAAGCGCATCGCCTCGATGACGCCGGCGTAATCGGTGGCGTAGAATCCGTTCACCTTGAAGCCGGTGGCTTTCGACATCGCTTCCAGGAACGGCTCCCAGTTCTTCTTCTGGTTCATCGAGGCCTCGGTCGAGATCACCCCGAAATTGATTTCCGTGGGCGTCTGCGCGCCGGCCGCGAGAGCCGATGCGCCGATCGTCAGGGCGGCCGCCGCGCATGTCAGAAAAGCCCGCATCATGAGAGTTCTCCTATGGTGATGTCCGGTGGAGCGGGGAAGGGTTCCCCAATGCCGTCACGCACTCAGGCGATCCGCCGATCCGGTTTGAGCAACATGGCCCGCAACGGATCTTTCCTTTGGCGCTGCGCGCAGCTTGGCCGCTTCGCTCTCGCGCCGATCCCAAGGAAGGCCCGGCCGATCGAAGCTCGGCGGAAAAAACTCGCTGCATTCCGCCCCGTAGATGTGGCTCAGCGGCGCCGGCGTGAGTTCGTCGCAGGGGCCGTCATAAACGATCTTGCCCGCTTTCAGCGCGATCGCGCGCGGGCAGTAGGTCAGCGCGTACTCGACCTGATGCAGCGAGACGAGGATGGTGATGCCGTCCTTGCGGTTCATGTCGGCAAGAATGTCCATGACCCGCCGCGCGGAGGCGGGATCGAGCGAAGCGATCGGCTCATCCGCGATCACAAGCTCGGCGCCCTGCACCAGCGTGCGGGCGATGGCGGCGCGTTGCTGCTGGCCGCCGGAGAGTTCAACGCCGCGCTTGAGGGCATGCTCGGTCATGCCGACGCGAGCGAGCGCATGCATCGCTGCGCGCTTTTCGCCCAGGGTGAAATTGCT
>Ga0124850_1000079_pt1 | contig 12190 bp, 8 predicted proteins | sample PanSoiMetaGPlot1_FD_97462 | JGI IMG/M metagenome (GOLD analysis project Ga0124850, IMG submission 97462) | Tropical forest soil microbial communities from Panama analyzed to predict greenhouse gas emissions - Panama Soil - Plot 1 (PacBio error... | ecosystem: Environmental > Terrestrial > Soil >...
GGATGGTGTCGCTGTTCAGCGCATGACGCGAACGATGGACGTTGCCGCTAAGGTTTCCAGACACCCCCGGTCTCTAAATTGTCCGTTGGAGCTGCGCGTTACCTGTTTTTGGGAAGCGGTAGCCATTCCAATGTCGAGGGTTAGGATAGTTGGGTGCGGTTGCTCATCGCCCCCGCCGCTTCAAAAGCCGTCGCGTTCCGGGGAGTGAATTGAAGGGATGGCCGGGTGCAAAGTCGCCGGGTTTGAGACGGCGACCAATGCGCTTTTCAAGGCATCCGATACAAAGACACCCGCCCATGCCTTCTAGCCCAGTATCCTGCCAGACCTCATTCTTGACCATGTAGACCTCCAACTCGTCGGTCACCTTGCATCTCATTCCCCCAACGAGGAGGGCCAATTCCGTCTGTTTCCTATTCGGCCAGCCCGGCGCGGTGTTGACGCCACAGTCCAGGCACAACCAGGACTCGGGCGTCCGACCTGTGAGATTGAGACCTATGAGGTCGGTCCGTTCGTCCTGGCGATGCAGAATGGTCCAACGATCCTGCAATGATTTCATGCGCGGTCTCCGGCGATGAGGTCGAGCGCGCAGCCGAGCGGCGTCGACGGCTTGCCCTGGGCGTCGCGCTTCCACGCCGGCCTTGACACAGGAGCGATAGCGGAATGTCGGCGGCGAGTTCGTCGAACCGAGCTGTACCTGAGCAGCGTTGCGCGTCTCTGTCGGCATCCCCCAATCGGATAGAGATCGAAAATCCTGTGGAGGCACCTCGCCATTGGGTCGGTTGCAACAGGGTTTGCTGGATTAGCGCGCGGAGACCTGATGGTGCGGTATCTGGTTTCAATGGCGCCCCCTATTGTGGTTGCTGCGGGCCCATCGTACGCGCGCTCCGCTCGATCACGCCTTCGAGGGCGCGCCGCAGCACCGCGGTGTCGGCGGTGTGTGGCTCGTACGTTAACGTTCCCAGGATACAGCGGGCGATCGTGACGACGTCGGCGTTGCGGCTCCAGCGAGCGACGGCAAAGCTGTCCGGCACCTCGACCAGGTGTCGGTTCGTGTCCGTGAATGTGTGCAGGCGGGCGGCTTGGCCGCTCGATCGGCGTTTTGCTCTAGAAGGCGGTCGAGTTGCCAATCGGTGAGATCGCGGACGGACATCTCGAACGTCTTGCCGCAACTTCGCATTTCGATCATCTTGGGTTTCATGACCGCCTCCGGAAATAGTCCCTAAGATCGAAGAGCTATTCGCCGGGCTTTGACATCCGGCGGCCGTGATACAGCCGGCCGCCGCTGACGGCCTTCGAGAGGCCAAGGGGTACCCGGCAAGCCGGCGGATATCTCCGTGCTCGAAGGCGACGTTCAGTTTGCGGGCGATCATTGAAAGTCGTCCAGGCTGTCGCCGACCGGGCCAAGTCCCGGCTTGTCATATCTGCGATAGACGGTGATGGCCCCGGTGGGGTTCTCGATCGCGGCGGTGGCGGCCGTGAGCGCCACAACCGGCCGCCCCTGCAGGAGCCAGATGAGGCCGGTCTCGTCGTACCGGGATAGGCGGCGATAAGACGGGTGCGGCTGGTCGGGCGACTTCTGGAGGCCAAACAGGTCTCGCGGCGTCCAGCCTAGCGCCGCGGCCTGCTCGCCCCATTTGGCAAGGAAGCGGCGACCATCCTGTACGGCCTGCTGCCAGCGGTCGGCGGGAACGTGTTCGGGAGAGCGCGCCGCCAAAGCGGCGTAGGTCCGATCAAGGCGGCCAAGGGGGTCTGATCGACTTCGGTCTGCGGCCGCTTCATTCTCGGGAAGGCACCTACTGAGGTCACCCTCAAAACCCTCAAAACCTGTCTCACCGGTTGTGTTCGCATAGTCCACGACCGATAAGATAGGTTTTGAGGGTTTTGAGGGTCCGTAAGGGTGGTGTGTTTCGTCCCTTAATCTCAGCTTCGCTAAGTACGGGTTCATGTCAGGCTCCTTGGATTGACCAAGTACGTGACCTTGGGCCGGCCGCCCTCCACGCCGGCGCTAAGGGCGGACGGGGCGAGATAGTCGAGGTCGACAAGTAGGCTCAGCCCCCAGCCCACATGCTCTCGCTCAGTTAGATGCGCCCAGCCCCTCTGATGGACATCGCGGGCGGTGAAGCCCTCAGTGAGGTCCCCGTTTCGGATGTGCTTCAGGATCGCCTTGGCGGCCGCCAACTCGGCCTCATGGCCCGACCCGTAGACGCGCCGGGCATGGCTCTCCAAGTAGTACGCGGTAGCCAGTGCCTTGAGCAGGGAGCGCTGGGAAATCAGTCCCTCCCCGCGATCGGCAAGATGATTCATCAGCGCCAAGGTCGGGACGAGCTTGCGATATTTCGCGAGATGCCCCTCAAAGGCGGGCGAGAGGTCGCCGGAGTGCAACCGCCTTTCCAAGTCTGTCCGCCAGTTGCGGAAGTCCCCTTGCGCTGCTTCGTCGAAGCGCAACGCCGGCACCTTGTCGTAAGGTCCTTTCTCGGCGCCGAGCTTTAGCGCTGCGCTTTCGTCAATCTTGCTGAGGCGCTGATAAACCTCCCAGGCTTTTTCGCGCGCCTCACGATTCGGGTACTCGTCGACATCTTTCCAATCGGCAGGCGCATCGGGCCAGACCAGAAGATTAAAGCGTTGAATGAGCCCATCGCCGCCGGCGCCGCCGTAATTCGCGCGATGAATGTACTCCGCAATCCGGGCTGGTTGGGTATTGCCCAGCACCCCGATGCAGACCGCCTCGATATGAATGTGACCGCGAGTGATGCGATCGAAGGTATAGGGGTGCATGCCCGACCAGCCGGTCATGTAGAATCCTCTCGCGACAGATTGCTCCTCGCGGTCGAGGTGCTTGAGCAGGGAAACGAGTTCGTCGCGTTCGACCAGGAGCCCGGCCGGGTTTGATACCAGCAACGCACCAAGCGCCTCGTAGCTCGAATCGTTGGTGCGATAGCGGACCGGCTTCGGTTCTTCCGGCCCGGCGCCAAGCCCTAGCGGATCTTCCTTTTGCGCATCCTTAATCATGTCCTTGAGCGAGGAGACGCCGCCGAGGCTAACGATCTTCTCGGCAACCTTCTTTTTCAGCTCCTCTTTCAGAATGCTCTCCTTCACCGATTTGTGCAGCTTGAACTCGGCGAGCGCTGCCCGGTAGTCTACCAATGCTTCCGTATGTGCCTTCGCGGCCTCTGCCTCGAGATGGTGAAGCGGCTTAAGCGCCTCCATCATCGCCGGCGACTTCAGCATCCCGGGTCGCCCGATGAAGCAGCCCCATAAATTTGGAATTTCAATCCAATCGGTTCGTGCTTGCGGCTTGACCGCAATACGACGACCAATAACCGTGCCGAGTGATGTAAGCGCGGCCACCGCGACATAATCGGGCGGGCATTGCAATCGGTTGGCGATGTCTTCAACCCACGGTGCCAACGCATCGGGCAGAAAATCAGAGCTGAAAGACTCGACGGGCGCTAATCCGTTCGGAAGCGGCTTCGGCTCCGGCCATGCTCTGACACCAGATCGGTCCGGCTTGCGATGCGTTGGCGCAAGCGCGCTGTCTGTGCCGCTACGACCAGCCGTTGAAACTCTTCTCTCACCCCGGATGCGTTTGAGAGCTTCGATAGACACCTGTGTGGCTCTATCCATGTAAATCGCTCCATACAGCGACCAGGAGCTCCACTTCGATCGGTGTCCATGCTCGGGCGATCTTGGGTTGAAATGTCTGCAACCGCGCCGATACCTCGTGCAACTGCGCCTCGGCCAGCTCCGCCAGTCGCCGGCACGCGTGAGGACAAGCGAGCGCGGTGCCGCCGGCACGTAAGGAAAACACCAACGTCTCGACCGTCGACGAAGCTGCTCTGCCTGAAGCCTCGTTTGTCTCGGACCACACACGCTCAAGCGAAAAGCTTTCGTCGAGCAGGCGCCGAGTGCGTACGATTTCCGCGCTCTCATGCGGCTGTCCGGCAGGTCGAGGTGCTTTCCGCCTGCTGCTAAAACATGTAGTTGCGCCTAGATTGCTCAAGGCGACGTCCCCCAGCTGGCAAGATGCTTGCGTGGCCGGCCACGCCGGCGGCGGGTCTGCGGCGCGGTCACCTCTCTTTCGGCCGCAAGCCGTCGGGCGATAAGTCGGTGAATCGATTCGACCGTGATCTTGCGAGATCGGCCGTCGCGAAAACTCTCAAGCTCGCCCGCCGCTAGGAGCTCGTAGCCATGCGTGTTACTACACGCGAGCATTTGCCAAGCAACCTTCGGCTTGACGACGAGCGGCACTGCTTGGCCGGATTCGCCGGGCCCGGTGCTATAGATCGACACTGTTTTGGTGCTCCACGTTCCGCCTCGAACGTGGACTTATGAACGCACGTGACGGGATCCTTCGACGGGACGGGTACTCTTGGCCGCTCCAGATCAGTTATTAGGAGAGAGCCATCTGATTGCTCGACGCCTTCCGCTTCCTCTGGGGTGATGAACACAACCCGGTTCCAATCGCCTGCACGCGCCGATTCAACCATAGCCTTCAGAAGGGCAAGACGCGTAGTGAAAGGAGGCAGCCCTTTCAGTTTACCGAGCCACCAAGCTGACACAAAAAAATCTACGAGCACCTCAGGGGACGGCGCTGGAGGCTGCATTTCCAGCGACCACTTAAGGATGATTTCATCAATCGAAAGCTTGTCTTGCCAAATAGGAAGCATCGCACCTCCGCTGGGCGCGGTTGCAAGAAGCAGACGCGGAAGGCCGGTGCGGAGCCGGCCTTATCAGGCTGCAGACCCTATCCGCGTCGATTGAGCTATATCATCTGCTGCGAAGCGCGAGAACCATGCACCGCCCTGGTGGCGCCTTACCGAGAAACTCAGCCCAGGCATCCATCAGCCGGCGGCGCTTCTCGAATATGTCACCGCGCCGATAGGCGGCCTCGACCTTGCTGCCGACCGCGTGCGCTAGCGCCATCTCCGCTACTTCGGCAGGGAAGTTTGTGCGCTCAGCCGCCCAATCGCGGAAGCTCGACGGAAGCCATTTCCGATTTCTGGCATTCCCATCCCGTCACGAAAATTACCCGATTTCACGTTGCCTCTGCTTGGACTGAGTGCCTGACCTGCGAATAAATTTGTTGGTTTCACTGTTGGCATCTCCGGTCTTGACCTTTTAAATTCTGGCGTGCAATCAAACTTTTACGCGCCGAATGAGGTGCCGGCCAGGGCACCAAAGCCCGCGCAAGCCGCGCGAGGGGGATCGCCGCCTCCGTGCCACCGTTTCATTGCCGCGAGCGCGCAATATGCGCGCCTCACTCGATCACCTCGTCGGCGCGGCCGAGCAGCGGCAGCGGTACGGTGAGGCCGAGCGCCTTCGCGGTCTTGAGGTTGATGATCAGCTCGACTTTGGTGGATTGCTGCACCGGCAGGTCGCCCGGCTTGGCGCCGGCCAGGATCCGTCCGGTGTAGATGCCGGCTTGACGATATGAATCCGTCAGGCTGCCGCCGTAGCTCATCAGGCCGCCGGCGGCGGCGAACTCGCGGTACTGGTAGATCGCCGGCATCGCATGACGGCTCCCCAGCTCGGCAAGGCGCGCGCTTCGGCTGTTGAAGAACGGATCGTTGCCGATCGCCAGCGCGCTGGCGCGCAGTTGGGCCAAGCTTGCAAACGCCGCATCAAGCTCGGCCTCGGTGCTTGCATGCAGGACATGGATCTCTAGTCCGATCGTGCGCGCCACCGCCTGCAGCTCGCGGGATACGGTCTCGGCGCTGGGATTATTGGGGTTGATCAGGAGCGCGACCGTGGTTGCCGCGGGGAGGAGTTCGCGCAGCAGCTCGAGCCGCTTCGGCCCGAGCTCCGCGTTCAAGATGCTCACCCCGGTGAGGTTGCCGCCGGGTCGGTTCAGACTGGCGATCAGCCCAAGCTCGATCGGATCAAACCCTGCCGTGAAGACGATCGGTATCGTCGCGGTCGCCGCCTTTGTCGGCGGCACGGCAGGCCCATTGGCGGCGATCACGGTGACCCGCCGCTCCACCAGCTCGGCGGCCATGGCCGCAAGGCGATCGTAGTGGCCGTCGGCCCAGCGATATTCGATCGCCACGTTGCGGCCCTCGACATATCCGGTCGTGCCGAGGCCTTGGCGAAAGGCGGCCAAGGGGCGCGCATAGGCCTCCGCCGATGCGCTGTTGAGAAACCCGATCACCGGCATCGGCTGCTCCGCGCGCGCCGCGAGCGGCCAAAGCAGCGAAAGCGCCGCCGCGCCGAGAAGCGATATAAATTCGCGCCGGTTCATCCCAGCGCCTCATGGCCGGGCGCTGCGGCCTTCGTTGCGACCTCATCCTGAGGAGCACGCACGCGCTCGCGTGCGCGTGTCTCGAAGGACGAGGTCGGCCCCGACCTTGGCAAGGGCCATGCTTCGAGACGCATCGCAGCGCAAGCGCTGCGATGCTCCTCAGCATGAGGAAGCACAGCGCTCATTCGATCACCTCGTCCGCGCGCAGCAGGAAAGAATCTGGAATCGTCAATCCGATCGCCTTGGCGGCTTTGAGATTCATCGCCGACTCGAATTTCGTCGGCTGCTCCACCGGCAGCTCCGCCGGCTTGGTGCCTCGTAAAATCTTGCTCACATAGGTCGCCGCACGGCGGAACAAGTCGGGCTGGCTCGCACCGTAGGACATGAGCCCTCCCGCATGCACATTCTCGCTCAATTGGTAGATGGCAGGCAGCCGGTTCTTCGCCATGAAGTCGATGATCCATCCGACGTGAAGCTGGTGGAAGGGATCGCCGGTCATCGAGAACGCATCGGGGCGCTCTTTCATCATGGCCGCAAAGGCGCTCTCGAACTCGCCGGCACTGCCCACCTCGACGAACAGCAGCTTGGCGTTCAACGCCGGCGCCGCGGCTCGCAGCTCTTGGCGGTAGGCGGCATGGGAGGCGTTGTTCGGATTCCAGAGAAACGCCACGCGCGCGATCGTCGGGATCAGCTCTTGCATGAGCTGTATCCGTTTGGCGCCGATGTCCGGGCCGAGGATGGTATTGCCGGTGACGTTCCCACCTGGATGCGCGAGGCTCGCGACCAGCCCGGCCCGGACTGGGTCGCCAACCGAAATCATGACGATCGGGATTGTCGTCGTTGCTTGCTTGGCCGCGAAACTCGCGGCGGTGCCGTAAGTGGCGATGACATCGACCGGCCGGCGAACGAGCTGCGCCGCCGCTTCGGCGAGCCGTTCGGGCACCCCGTCGCCATAGGCATAGTCGAATGCGATGTTCTGGCCTTCGAGGTAGCCGAGATCGCGCAGCCCGTGGCGGAAGGCATTCCACCGGGGCGAGTCGTCGATGATGCCGATACGCGGGATCTTCGTTTGCTGCTGCGCGCGCGCCGCCAGCGGCCATGCAATGGACGCCGCCCCGCCGCCGAGCAGCGTGATGAACTCGCGGCGCTTCATGCCGACCATGGTGCTTCCCGCATTGTGTCGCATCGCTCGCAATGAGCACGCGCCGACGACGGCTCGCGCGGACCGTTTGCGGCAGCTCAACGTACCGCAGAGGGCCCAGCAGGTCTTGGGGATAGACCTGAATTGTTCTGAATCCACGCCCGGCCGAGCGGCTGCGGTCGCCCCTAACTCGCTCCCAGGCTATCGGGAATTTGGTATGACTATCAATGATATCCTTCCTCGTTCGAGCATACGGGCGGTCTTGCCCGCGCCGTTCCCAGCCTGCACCCAACCGTGACACACGGAGCCTGCGGCGAGCGCCGGTTCGGCAGCGCCGATTTTTGGCTGCATCTGACCATGGTCGATACAGATGATCCGCGGGCGGCGCCGCCGCGGGGGCGCTTGAGAGGGGACGCCGCCTCGATTGCCTCCTCGAAAGAAAAAAATTCGATTACGGGAAAATTTCCGATTTCGTTTTCGAATTCGATCGATGCAACGCCCAGACGCGTTGCTTCGCGAATTTTCTTGATGTCAGATAAGCGCGTTGCCGGATCGAGCGAACTCGGTCCTCGCAGAAACGGTCACGGGAGAAGCGTCATGTCTCGGTGGAAAATACTAGCGGCGACGACGGCGCTGGCCGCGCTGGTGGTCGCTACGACAGCGTCACTGCCGGTCTGCGCGCGCGAACTCCAACCGCTCGCGACGGCAGCGCCTGAACAGGTGGGCATGTCGGGGGAGCGCCTTGGGCGCATCACCACCATGCTCAAAAAAGAGATTGCCGACGGCAAGTTGCCGGGGGTGGTGGTCATGGTCGCCCGCAAGGGGAAGATCATCTATTCGGACGCCATCGGCTTGCAAGACAAGGGCGCAAATACGCCCATGAAGCTCGATTCGATCTTCCGCATCTACTCCATGACCAAGCCGCTTGCCTCGGTGGCGGCGATGATGCTGGTCGAGGACGGCGTCATCCAGCTCACCGATCCCGTTTCCAAATTCCTGCCGGCGTTCAAAGACATGCAGGTGAGCGTGGCAACCACTGGTGCCGACGGCAAGACCACCTATGCGAACGTGCCGGCGGCCAGGCCGATCATCGTGCAGGATCTTCTGCGCCATAGCGCGGGTCTCGCCTATGCGGAGATTACCAAGAACGAGCCGGTGAAGGCGGCCTACGTCGAGGCCAAGTTCTCCCAGCCGGGCATCCACGAATACGACTCCCGCGGCATGACACCGGCCGAGCAAGTTGAGCGCCTCGCCAAGGCGCCGCTCATTCATCAGCCTGGCACGATGTGGGAATACAGCATGGCGGTCGATATTCTCGGCCGTGTCGTCGAAGCGGCGTCGGGCAAGCGGCTTGCCGTCGTGTTGGATGAGCGACTGTTCAAGCCGCTCAAGATGGTGGACTCGAACTTTTGGCTCCCGCCGGAAAAGATGTCGCGCCTGGCGCAGCCGCTGCCGGTCGATCCAGCCTCGGGCCAGAAGATCAGCGTGCTCGATGTGTCGGCCGAGCCGAAGAACGATTCCGGTGGCGCTGGCGCACTTTCGACCGCCACCGATTATTTGCGGTTCGCACAGATGCTTCTGAACGGCGGCGAGCTCGACGGCGTGCGCGTATTGAGCCGCTCCACCATCAAACTGATGACGTCGGACCATCTTGGCACGCGCATCGCGGCGCCGTTCCAGCCGGTGAGCTTCTGCTGGGAACGCCCGGCTATACATTCGGGCTTGGCTTTGCCGTGCGCCAGGGCGATGGCGTTGCCGGTGTGTCGGGCTCTGCGGGCGAATTCATGTGGGCTGGTTACGCCGGCACCTATTTCTGGGTCGATCCCAAGGAAGAGATCGTCGGTATCTACATGACCCAGGCGCCGAGCCCGATCCGCGCCTATTACCGCAAGATGTTCAAAGGGCTGGTCTATCAGGCGCTCGTGGACTGAAAGCCCTCCATCGCTTACCGAATGCGAGGCAGCGATTTCTCGCTGCCTCGCTGTTCAGCTCGAACGGACGTTAGTTGCTGCTCAAATCCAGACCGCCACAGCGCTCGGCCGAAGCCCACCTTCGCAGGCCGCCCGGAGAGGCTTCCGCAACCTCAACGCAGCCACTACGATCCTGTCGCCGGGGGCGCGCAGCACGCGCGCGATCTTAGCTTTCCGCGACCAGGGGAATGCCATGACATTGGCTCGCCGCCGATTCTTGTCGCTTGCGCGCGGCGCCTTAGCCGCTCCGATCCTCGCACGATCGGCGTGGTCGCAGGCCTATCCGACGCGGCCCGTGCGCATGATCGTTCCGCTCGCGGCGGGTGGCCCGACCGATGTGTTCGCTCGCCTCATCGCGCAAAAGCTATCCGACAGCACCGGCAAGCAGTTCTACGTGGAGAACATCCCGGGCGCCGGCGGCAATATCGGCATCGGCCGAGCCGCGCAGGCGGCGCCCGACGGCTATACGATTCTCGTCGTGGCCAGCAGCTACGTCGTCAATCCGAGCCTCTACAGCACCATCCCCTATGACCCCTACAAGGACTTCGACCCCATCACGATCGCCGTCGCCAACGTGGTGGCGCTCAGCGTGAACCCGTCGCTGCCGGCGCGGACCGTCGACGAGCTGATCGCGTTGATCAAAGCCGGTCCCGGCAAGTACGGCTACGCGTCCGCGGGGGTCGGGCAGGCCAGCCATCTCGTGGGCGAAACCTTCCGCCTGACGCTCGGCCTCGACCTCGTGCACGTCCCCTTCAACGGCTCGGGACCGGCGATCGCCTCGATGGTCGCATACGCCCGAGGCGTTTGCCGCTCAAATTCGCACCGACATCGCCAAACGGGCAAAACTCATTCGCGCGGCAGGCATCGGGGCGCAGTAAAGCAGCAAGCGCGTTCTTGTGAGATGGACTCAGCGCGAGCGGCGAACTCGGTCTGCTCCCTCCCCCCTTGTGGGGGAGGGCTGGGGAGGGGGGGTGGTGCTGTGGCAACGTGAGCGCGCCAATCTCGCGACCCCCACCCCCAACCCCTCCCCACAAGGGGGAGGGGAGCGCACCGAGTAGGTGGCCCGGTCGAGTGGAGACAGCATGCGCACCAAAATCGAGGCGACGTGGATCGTGGGCCATGAGCGCGGGCATCACACCCTCATCCGCGACGGAGAGCTCGTGTTCGAGGGCAACAAGATCCTCCACGTCGGCAAAGGATTCGACGGCAAGGTCGACAAGGTCATCGACGCAAAGGGCAAGTTGGTTTCGCCCGGCTTCATCGACACCCACGTCCATTCCGGCCACCGCGCCTCGCATCGGCTCATCACCGATACCGGCCGGCCGATGTATTACGGTCAGCCGTTTCTGGAAATTTCCGTTCCGAAGGAGGGCAAGGTCGTCAAGGGCGATCCGCGTTACCTCAAGCATGGCGATGCCGGATCGGCGGCCGCCTTCGAGCTCAACGCCGCCTTCACCGTGGCCGAGCTCATACGCAACGGGGTGACGACCTTCGTCGAATACGGCAGCCAGCTCAGCGTGCAGGATGCGCTGCTGGCCGAGGTCACCCGCCTCGGCAGCCGCGCCTATCTGGCCCCGGGTTACGACTGCGGCCGCTGGGTTGCGGACGCGAGCGGGCGGCTCAAGCGCGTGCGCAACGACGAGCTCGGCCGCGAGGGCCTCAAAACCGCGCTGGCATGGATCGAAAAGAACGACGGGGCGGCAGACGGCCGCGTCCGCGGCATTCTGGTGCCGCGCGAGGTCGAAACCTCGAGCGTCGAGCTGCTGCAACACACGCTGCGGGCGGCGGACGAGTTGAAGCTGCCGATGGCAACGCACACCGCCTACAGCGTCATCGAATTCTACGAGGTCGTCAAAGAGCACATGAAGACGCCGATCGAGCTATTGGACGACCTCGGCATGCTGCGCCCCACCCTCAATATCGGGCATGGCAACTTCATCTCGGACAACCCCAACCTCAACTATTCGGCGCACCGCGATCTCGAGCTCATGGGCCGCGCCGGGGTCAGCGTGTCGCACTGCCCGATCAACACCGTTCGGCGCGCGCGCACGCTCGACAACTGGCAGCGCTACCAGCACGCGGGCGTCAACTTGTGTCTCGGTTCCGATACTTATCCGCGCGACATGATCATGAACATGCGCACCGCGTCCTACCTCGGCAAAATCATGAGCCATACGTATTTTGCCGCGACCTCGGCGGACGTGTTGCGCGCCGCCACGCTGGGCGGGGCGATCTCCCTCGGCCGCGACGATATCGGGCGGCTTGCGCCGGGCGCGCTGGCCGACATCATCGTCATCGATCTCTCGGGTCGCAACACGCTGCGCTACGGACCGGTGCGCGATCCCGTGAAGAGCATCGTGGAGTGCGGCGTCGGCGACGACGTCGACACCGTCATCGTCGACGGCAAGGTGGTGATGGAGGGCGCCGTCATTGCCGGCGTCGATTTCGCCAAGTTGCGCGCGCAAGCCCAGGCGGCGGCCGAGCAGATCTGGGATACGCTCGAGGAGTGGGACCCGCTCGGCCGCACCCACGAGCAGGCCTGCCCGTGGTCCTATCCGACTGCCGAGTAGGAAGCGCGCGCTTTATCCCGGCGAAGCCTGCGAAGGAAACGTCCATGACCGGGGCGCATCAGCGTGGACCGGCACCGCGTATTCGGCAAACATAGACAGAGCCCTCGCCCCGACTAGCCGCTCAAATCGGAGGCCATGAATGCAGCGCGGCAAACCTGAATAATCTCGTCGCCGCAGACCCCTGAACCAGGGCGGCCTTTCGCGTTTGCGCGAGAGGATGCCTATGTTGTTGGTGGGTCGGGGGTACCTACATCGCCCCCAAAGGGACAAC
>Ga0124850_1000080_pt1 | contig 12157 bp, 11 predicted proteins | sample PanSoiMetaGPlot1_FD_97462 | JGI IMG/M metagenome (GOLD analysis project Ga0124850, IMG submission 97462) | Tropical forest soil microbial communities from Panama analyzed to predict greenhouse gas emissions - Panama Soil - Plot 1 (PacBio error... | ecosystem: Environmental > Terrestrial > Soil >...
TCAAATGGCAAGATCGTGATGGCCACCGTCAAGGGCGACGTGCACGACATCGGCAAGAACATCGTCGGCGTGGTTCTCCAGTGCAATAATTACGAGGTCGTCGATCTCGGCGTGATGGTGCCAGCGGCCAAGATTCTCGAAACTGCGCGGGCGGAACGGGCCGATATCATCGGCCTGTCGGGGCTGATAACCCCGTCCCTCGATGAAATGTGCCACGTGGCCGCCGAGATGGAGCGGCAGGGTTTCGAATTGCCGCTGATGATCGGCGGCGCCACCACCAGCCGTGTCCATACGGCCGTAAAAATCCACCCCAACTACAAGCGTGGTCAGACGGTCTATGTCAATGATGCAAGCCGCGCGGTCGGCGTGGCGCAGACGCTGATGTCAGTTAATGCCCGCGCCGGCTATGTGACCGAGCTGCGTGGCGAATATGCCCGCATCGCGGCGGCGCATGCGCGCGCGCAAGAAGACAAGGCGCGCCTTCCGCTTGTCACAGCGCGCGCCAATGCTCTCAAGCTCGATTGGTCGGGTAGTTACCAGCCCCCGGAGCCGAAATTCATCGGCACGGAGGTCCTCGGCGATTACCCGATCAAGGAACTGATCGACTACATCGACTGGACTCCGTTTTTCTCCACCTGGGAATTGTCAGGCAAATTCCCGGCGGTTCTCGACGATGCAAAATTCGGTGAGGCCGCGCGCTCGTTGTACGAGGACGCGCGGGCCATGCTTGACAAGATCGTTGACGAGCACTGGTTCAAGGCCAGCGCTGTCCTAGGCTTCTGGCCTGCCAATGCCGAGGACGACGACATTCTTGTTTACGGCGATGGACAGCGGGATGAACCCATCGCCGTACTGCACTCGCTGCGTCAGCAACTCTCAAAACGCGAAGGACGCGCCAATACGGCGCTCAGCGATTTCATCGCGCCGCGTGAGAGCAGGCTGACCGATTACATCGGTGGCTTCACCGTCACGGCTGGCATCGGCGAGGATGAAGTGGCCGAGCGCTTCAAACGGGCCAATGACGATTACTCGGCGATCATGGTGAAGGCACTGGCCGATCGGCTCGCCGAAGCGTTCGCCGAGAGATTGCATCAGCGTGTGCGCAAGGAATTCTGGGGCTACGCCGCGGACGAGACGTTCAGCAATGACCAGCTCATCGCGGAAAAGTATCGCGGCATCCGTCCTGCGCCGGGCTATCCGGCGCAGCCCGACCACACGGAAAAGAGCACGCTGTTCCGACTGCTCAGGAGCGAGCGCGTCGGCGTGAAATTGACCGAAAGCTATGCAATGTGGCCAGGCGCGGCCGTATGCGGGCTCTATTTCAGCCATCCGCAGAGCGCGTATTTCGGCGTCGGCAAGATCGAGCGGGATCAGGTCGAGGACTATGCGCGGCGCAAGGGCTGGACCGTCGCTGAATGCGAGCGCTGGCTCGCGCCCATCCTGAATTACGACGCGCATCCTTCGCCGAGTATCGTGGCCGCGTGAGCAAAACGAAGCCAATCGAGAAAATCAAACACCGGAGAGCGTGCGTGGCTCTCCGGTGCTGTAACTGTCTTCCGGGTCTGTTCCGGTATTTTTGGTTAGCGTGTCGTCGGCCTCCTGAACTCAGAATGCTCCGAGCAAAATCGCGCCGACGAAAGCAAATACGGCGCATACAGCCAGCACATCGAGCTTCAAGGCAAGGTCCACGGCAGGTGCCTCCCTTGTTGAGGGGTGAAATCTAGCACACAACGAACGACCCCCGAAGGTAGTTGCAGGCCGGTGTCGCTCTATTTACGCATGAGAGCATGCTTGGTCGGCATTGCGGTGCAACTGCTTGATCGCGGCTCATAAAAAATTTCCATTTGAAATAATTTTGGCAGTGCAAAATTTCCGCAGTGCGTCAATTTTGATGGCAAATTTGCGGCAAATCTCCGGCTCTTGAAAACCGCGATCGGGGACCACGCCGGAAATCACATGCAGGATGCGATAATTGATGCATGAAATGATTTTATTCCGTTTGCTTAATCGGCACGGTTATGACGAGATTCTGCCGCCACAATGCCAGGAGTGATCATGTACCGCTCACGTAGTTTGTTTTTCACAATTTCATTTTGCTTTTTTGCAATCGTCGTGGCGCTCCCCGTACAGGCACAAACATCCTCCCAGCAGTGGCCGCAACGTCCCGTTCGTTTCATCATTCCACTCGGACCCGGCTCCGGCGTCGATATCACGGCGCGATTGGTTGCCGACAAGCTGTCGGCGAAGTGGGGCCAGCCGGTTGTCGTCGAGAACAGACCGGGAGGCGACGCCTTTCTCGCCATTACGGCTGTTCTCAGTGCGCATGACGACCACGTGTTGCTTTTTGCACCGGCGTCCACGTTTACAGCTCACACGCTGCTGCACGACAAGTTGCCCTACGATCCGAAAGAACTGGTCCCTATGGCGCGGGTTACCAACACACTCATCGCGCTTGGCGTCCCGACAGACTTGAATGTTTCTTCGGTCAAGGAGCTCGCGGCGAAAATCAAGGCCGAGCCCGGCAAACTAAATTATGCATCGGTCACCGGTGCGAACGATCTGCTTTTTGCGGCGTGGCTGAAGACGGAAAAACTCGACATGGCCAAGGTGCCGTACAAGGACACGGTGCAAGCCATCAATGACGTGGCGGAAGGGCGCATTCATGCTTTCGTCGGCGCCTATGCGATCATGCGTCCGAGGGTGCAGGCCGGCAAGGTCCGGGTGATCGCACTGACCAATCGGCAGCACGCGAAGGCATTGAACGACATTCCGACTGCGGCGGAAGCCGGATTCAAATCACTCGAGTTCGATGGCCTGGTCGGTCTGCTCGGTCCGCGCGAAGTAGCGCCGGCGGTTCGTGACCGCATCGCCGCGGATATCCGTCAAGTCGTCAGTGATTCCGATGTCGAGACCAAGCTTGCCGCAACTGGGCAAGTTGTGAACCCGGGAACACCGGCCGAGTTCACGGAAGCCCTCGAGGATCAGCTCAAAACTGTCAGACAGATCGGCGAGACGCTTGGGATAAAGCCGGCCCAGTAATCGCTAGGCTTGCCCCTCAATCATTCGCACGATGACCTCGGTCGCGCGGCGCACATAGGGAATCGCGATAAAAGCAAGCACGGCTGCTACGGGCCAGCCGGTTACAAATGCCTTGAGCCAACGCGGGACGAAATCCGCGCGCAAGCCGATATTCGTGAAGGTCACCACGCCGCTCACCACAAAGACAATGAGCGCGCTGATGATGACCGGAAAGATGAAACGGGCCTTGCCTTCCATCAGGTTACCTCTAGCGGGGGGATTTTGGCGAAATCGCGTCCTGATGTGATCTGAAAGCTGAGATCGGTTCAAGCCCGCCAATTCGCCGGCAAGGATTCCTTATCCTTAACGAAATCGTCGGCGGCTAGCGTTGAAGCCTCGTTAAAGGAAACGCTCGCATTTTCGCGAGCCATGAAGGGTAGGTTCGGCCTGTACATTGTTGGCGCCGGCGCATTGCTGGCCCTGGTCGGCTGCGGTCGCAGCTTCCTGTCAGGTGAGCGCGCGCCCTGGCGTCACGACGCCGAGGTTGCCTGCATGAAATCCGGCTCCGTCAAGATCAGCACAAGCGTGGTGAGTGTCGATCCCATCGAAGGGCCTGGCATGTGCGGGGTCGATTTCCCGCTCAAAGTCGCAACATTGGGCGAAAGCAGTTCTCTTGTCGGCTATGCCGACGATCCGCGCCCGCCCGGATCGATTCCAAACGGCTCGGCACAGATACCGCGCTGGCCGATCAATGAGCCGCAATACGCGCCGCCGGCGCCGATCCCGTCCGTTCAAACGGCGCCGGCGCCACGAATGCGTTGGGTGCCCGGGCCGCCACCGGCGGAAAGTAACGGGTATGCCGCGCCCACCGGGCAGCCGGTTTCCCTCAGCGCGCCTGGTGTCGCGCCCGCCGCAACGCGTGGCGTGCCGCAGAGTACGCTTCCAATACCCGACGATGTTCCTGACGATGCCGAGTTACCGCACGATCGTGCACCGACCACTTACACGCCGCGTACTTACGGCGCTCCGGCGTATCAGCCACCACAACGCGCTTACGAGACGCCGGCCAATCAATCGCAGCAGCACTCGTATCAGGCGCCGGTCTATCAGGCTCCGCAGCGCAGCTTGCCGCCCCTCGGTCCCGCACGCAGGCCGATGGTCGCGACGGTGGTGCCGGCAACGCTTACGCCACCCGCGACGCTGGCGTGTCCGATCGTCTCGGCGCTCGATCGCTGGGTAAGCGATGGTGTGCAGCCAGCGGCAATGCGCTGGTTCGGCGAGCCGGTCACCGAGATCAAACAGATCTCCGCCTATTCGTGTCGGGGCATGGTCGGCGCCGGGGGTTCGGGCATTTCCGAACATGCATTCGGCAATGCGCTCGATATCGCCGCTTTCACGTTCTCCGACGGGCGTCGGATCACCGTACAGAACGGGTGGCACGGCACGCCGGAAGAGCAGGGGTTCCTGCGCGACGTTCATCTTGCGGCCTGCAATCATTTCTCGACCGTTCTGGCGCCCGGTTACAACGCCGCTCACTACAATCATATCCACGTCGATCTGATGCGCCGTGCCAGCGGCGATCGGCCCTGTCGGCCGGAGGCGATCACTGGTGAAGTCGCGGCGGCAAAGGCGCGTGCAGCCTACGCGAGCCGGCAGCGTGGACCTGCCTATACCGGCGTGGCCCGCACCAACACGCGGACGACCCGTTTTCCGACGGCGATCCCCGGTGAGGATGGCCTCGATGATATCCTGATCGACATGCAAAGCCGTCGTGGTCCGACGCGCGGCAACGACATAACAGGTGCGATCGCTCCTGCGTTCGCGCCGACGCTCGTGCGCTAGACCGCCGCGTCGACGAGCATCGCCCCAAACAGGATCAAACCAGCATCGCGATTGGATTTGAACAGCTTCAGGCAGTGTGCCGGGTCGTCTATATCCAACCGCGTCACTTGCCAGGCGAGGTGTCCGGCGAAAGCTATCAGGCCGAGGGCAAAAACAACTCCGCCACCAGCCATGAAGCCGGCAGCCGCAATCAGCACGACTGCGCACGCGTAGAAGACCGCGAGCATGGATGGCGTGCGCTCGCCGAACAACAAAGCGGTGGATTTGATTCCGATCAGCAGGTCGTCCTCGCGGTCCTGATGCGCGTATATCGTATCGTAGCCGATGACCCAGCAGGTCGATCCGGCATACAGCACAAGCGCGGGCCAATCGAGGCGGGCGAACTCAGCCGGCCAGCCCATGAGCGCGCCCCAGGAAAACGCAAGTCCGAGGAAGATCTGCGGCCAATAGGTAATGCGTTTCATGAAAGGATAGATGACGACCACAAGGAGCGAGGCGAGGCCCGTGAAAACCGTAAAACGGTTGAACTGGATCAACACCAGGAATCCAGCAAGGGCTTGGGCAAGCATGAACATGGTCGCCTGCGCGACCGTGACCTGTTTCGATGGAATGGGCCGCGACCGCGTTCGTTCGACGAGCTCGTCGAGATTGCGGTCCACGAGATCGTTCCAGGTGCAGCCGGCGCCGCGCATTGCAAAGGCGCCGATGAAGAACAGGACGATGTGCCATGCGTTGGGGAAGTGGCCCTCGCGCATGCCCGCAAGGCCTACGGACCACCAGCACGGCAGCAAGAGAAGCCATGAACCGATCGGCCGATCGAGTCGCGCAAGGCGGAGATACGGACGACTGAAGGGTGGCGCGAGACCGTCGACCCAGTTTCCGGTCGCATCGGCGACGCGTCCGGAACTATCGCTCATTTGTTTCCGAGCGGACTGCCGGTCAGAGTGTCAAACGTGCCACGTCCGGTTTTGATGTTGTTGGAATCCGGAACGGGAGCGTTGAGCGCGTCGCTCAAGCTCGGGCCCTGTTGGCGCTGCGGCGCTGCGGCCACCTGACACACTCTTGTGCGGATCTCGGTGACCTTGGCGCTGCCCTGCTTGATCTGCTCGGCGATGTTCGGCGGGATGCCGCACCATTGGCCGTTCTCGTTCACGAACTTGAGCATCTTGGTCTGAGAGGCCGCGAGCGCGGTGAAGAGCACGCACGCTTCCTTCGGTGGCGCCTTGCGGTCGTTCGCAGCCTTGATCGCGAGCGCCTTCTTTTCGGCGTCGTCGCGCAGCTTGAAGAACTCCTGCACGCAGGGCGGCATCTCCTGCTGTTGCTGCTGCTGTTGCGGAGGAGAGAACCCGCCCGCTTGAGGAGAGGAGAACCCGCCTGGTTGAGGCGCGGCCGGTGCCAACGGGACAGCGGGCGCCTGTTGCGGCGATGCCGGCCAGGGAGGTGGAGCTTGCGCATTGGCCCCACTGGCGCACAGTGGAACTATGCACAGGGCTAACAATGCTCCGCTCAACCGCATGAACTGACCTCTCCTGGCTTGGGCTACGGTATATCAGCTGAATCACACCTGAAGGGCTTATAGCAACGCGAATGCGTCGGGAAGGCGGCAAGATGTTCGGGGAAGTGGGGGCGTTAGGGGGCTGTGCGCAGGCAGGTGGACGCCGCCCCACTGGTCGTCGTCTCTAGCCATGCCGCGCTACGACTTCCACACCCCCCGTCTGTATGTCGACGCGCCATTGGCCGCCGGGGCGGATGTCGTCTTTGACCAGAACCAGACGAACTATCTGCGAAACGTGTTGCGGCTCGGACAAGGTGACGCAGTGTTGCTGTTCAACGGGCGCGATGGCGAATGGCGGGCGAGCCTGTCGACGGCGCAAAGGCGGACTTTGTCAGCCACGACCGGTGCGCAGCTTCGCACCCAACCTGCGCCCGCCGACCTGCACTTTCTGTTTGCGCCGCTCAAGCATGCGCGCCTCGATTATATGGTGCAAAAGGCCGTGGAGATGGGGGCGTCGCTCCTCCAGCCGGTGATTACCCGGCACACGCGGGTTGCTCGGGTCAACCTCGAGCGCATGCGGGCCAATGTGATCGAGGCTGCCGAGCAGTGCGGCGTTCTGCAGGTGCCGAGCGTCGCCGATCCGTTGCCGCTTGAGCGCCTTGCCCACGATCCTGACCGGCTTTTGGTGTTCTGCGATGAATCCGCCGACGTCGCCGACCCAATCGCCACCCTGGCTGCAACTCATCCCGCCTTGGGCGGGCGTCTCGCGGTTCTCGTCGGTCCTGAAGGGGGTTTTGCCGAGGAGGAGCGGGCGGCCCTCCTCAAGCGGCCAAAAGTGGTGCGGATTGGCCTTGGCCCGCGCATCCTGCGCGCCGATACCGCGGCGGTGGCAGTGCTTGCGCTGGTTCAGGCCGTTTTGGGCGACTGGAAGGGCGGGTCGGTATAGGGCACGCATGCCACAGTCCAGCAAAAGTTATGTTAGGAGGGGGTCGACGGGCGAAAGCCATGCTAGGATAGCGCATAGCTTGGGGAGCTTTTTCATGTTGCCTGGATCACGTTTTCTGCGGGCCATCACGGTCGCTACGTGTGTCGCGCTGAGCGCGGGCGCCCCGGCTTCAGCGGCCAGTTGGCTTGAAAAAAGCATTTACCTGATCGGTCCGCGCTACGACGGAGTGCTGCCACCGTGTGATGCCGCCTTGGGCTGGATCGCTTCCCGCTTCGCCCAGAAGGAGGGTCGGTTCTGGAATTCCGAGCTGCAGATCGTCGGCTTCGACCGAGTACGGGAAATCGCATACCGCCCGTGGGCCCCTGAGACGATACCGCGCCGTTACTGTACAGCTGTCGCTGCTGTAAGCGACGGGCGAAACCACACGGTGAATTACTCGATCGGTGAGGACACCGGCATGATCGGGATGTCTTGGGGTGTCGAGTGGTGCGTCGTCGGTCTCGACCGCAACTGGGCGTACAATCCGGCGTGCAAGATGGCGCGCCCTTAGGCAATCCATTCGCTAGCGGTCACGGTTTATCCCATTTTGTTCTTGAGGTGTTCTTACGGAACGGTATCCTGTCCACGGAACCGTTGAGCCAAGTCAATTTCCGATTTGTTCTCGTGGGTGCAGGTGCGTGATGAATCGTCATCGCCGTTATCGACTGGCTCGCATGGCAGCGGTTGCTTTCAGCTTCACGTTGTTTCTCCCGACAACCGCCGTCGCCCAAGAGCGTCGACAAGGTGAGCCCGGCCAATTCGATTATTACATTTTGGCCCTGTCCTGGTCGCCGTCCTACTGCGAGGCACGGCAGGATCGCGCGCGCAATCGCTCGCGCGAGCGGCAATGTGACGGTCGGCCGTTCTCGTTCGTGGTGCACGGGCTTTGGCCGCAGTATGACCGTGGGTTCCCATCGTACTGCCAGATTCCACCTCCACGCCTCGATCGCAACATTGTCGGCAGCATGCTCGACTTGATGCCGAGTCCACGACTTATTTTCCACGAGTGGGACCAGCACGGAACCTGCTCCGGTCTTTCCCAGCGGGCTTATTTTGACGGAGTGCGTAAGGCGCGGGCGGCGGTTAAAATTCCGCCCGAATATGTCGAGCTCGAAAGTTCAACTTCGGTCACGCCTCGCGAAGTGGCTGACGCATTTCTAAAAGCGAATCCTGGCTTGTCGCCACGCGGGATTTCGGTTTTCTGCGACCGGACATGGCTTACCGAAGTACGCATCTGTCTCGGAAAAGATCTATCGTTTCGTGATTGCACCGAGACTCGCCGACGTGCTTGTCGTCTCGACAGAGCCAGAATGCCCGCAGTGCGCGGCTGAAGCGCCCAGAGCGCTGTCGCCTAAGCCAGGCGCTTCGGTTGAACTATGAACTATCAACACGAATTTCACGCCGGTAATTTCGCCGATGTGTTTAAGCACGCGGTGTTCTGCCGGATCTTGCACTATTTGCTGGGCAAGCCGGCCGCATTTCGTGTGATCGATACTCACGCCGGAGCCGGTCTCTACGACCTCGCAAATGAAAAAGCGATGCGCGCCAGTGAATGGCAGAGCGGCATCGGCAAACTCATGGATGCTCAAATTCCGCTGACGGTTGCCACCCTTCTTTCGCCTTATCTCGACGTCGTGCGCGCTGTGAACGAACGTGGCCAGCTCCGCACTTATCCCGGCTCAGCGGCACTTGCGCGTGCGTGGTTGCGTCCTCAGGACCGGTTGCTTGCCTGCGAGCTTGTGCCGGCGGTTGCGGCCGCACTCAGCCGAAATTTGCGCGGCGACGCCCGCATCAAGACGCTGCCCATTGACGGTTGGGTTGCGTTGAACGCCTTCGTCCCCCCGAAAGAGCGGCGTGGGGTGGTCCTTATCGACCCACCCTTCGAAGCTGAGGACGATTTCCAACGACTAACCAAGGGCTTGGAGGCCGCTTATCGAAAGTGGACAACGGGCATTTATGCTCTCTGGTATCCAATCAAAGGGCGGCGTGAGGCTGCTGACGCGCTGGCAAAGCGGCTGCGCCGATTAGCCTTACCCAAGGTACTCCGAGCCGAGGTTTTGGTCTCGCCACTCGGCGATCCGACCCGGCTCCACGGTGCCGGAATAATCGTGGTCAATCCACCTTGGACGCTCGAAAGCGAGCTTTCCACGCTCTTGCCGGCCCTGGCTACGATCCTCGGTCGGGATGACAAAGGCAGTTTCCGGGTCGACCGGCTTGGCAACCAGGGGCCCCCGGCGGCGCTTTGATGTCGGAACCTCTTTCCACAGGCTTCCAGTTGGTGTGTAGTTCCGAGTTGGCGGTGACGTTCCGCCTCCTGTGGGGGCCGGCGGAGTGACTGAGGCCTTTGGCTGACGCTTTCCCCGACTGTGAATGTCCAGCCGAGCCGTCGTGCGTGGGGCCGGCGGCGAAGCAGTTGGGGAGATTCCCGATGGCGCAAACGGGTGTTGTGAAGTTCTTTAACGGTGAACGAGGCTACGGCTTCATTAAACCGGACGACGGTGGACGTGACGTATTCGTTCATATCACAGCGGTAGAGCAGGCTGGACTTAAGGGTCTGAACGAAGGACAGCGGATCAGTTTTGATGTCGAGCCCGACAAAAAGGGCAAGGGACCGAAAGCGGTAAACTTAGTCGTTACCGGCTGATTGAATCGCGCGCCATTCGCGCGCAACGCGAGTTCGGTGACGCCGTCGCGCGGACATTTGCTTTCGCGAGCAATGTGAGACGTTCGGCGAAAATCCGAGCTGCTCTTGGATGTCGACTTTTCTAAAAAAAGAAAAACCCCGGACGAGTATCCGGGGTTCCTACATCGCGTGTTATGCGATCAGCTCAGAAGTGATAGTTTACACCAAAGCGCAGATAGCTTGACTGCGGCCCATTGTCGACGCCGGTGACAAACCGGCTGCCGAAATCTATGTACAGGTACTCGACCTTCGCTGTCCAACCAGCCCACGAGCGTTTTGCTTTCCTCAAGGCCGGCCAAGTTCGCCGTGAGATTGCCATTTACCATGCCCGCTCAGCCCTCATTTACTATGCAGCCATGTCAGGCATGGCTGCAATGGCATGGCTGCAAGAACGATGCACGCACTGTAATTGTCACGGGCGCGGCTTCAGTTAGGACAGTGCGCAAATCCTAACCGCCCACTATCTTCTTCCTATGAACGGCATCAACAAAGACATCGATCCGGCCAGCGAGCTTCGGGAAGAAGACGAAGAATCCTCCTTGCCGGAAATTGACCTTGTAAGCGCGCCGACCGGTTCACTGGCGGCTGGCCGCGCTGCAATCTTGCGTTTCGCCAAAGTGGCTCCGTCCGCTCCCGGCGTATACCGAATGGTCGATGCTCAGAATGACGTGCTCTACGTTGGCAAGGCCAAGAACATCAAGAGAAGGGTGGCAGCCTACGTGCGGCCAACCGGGCACGACAGTCGCATCACCCGTATGATCGCGGCGACGACAACGCTGGAGTTCGTGACCACAAAAACCGAGACCGAAGCGCTATTGCTCGAGGCCAACCTGATCAAACGTCTGCGGCCACGATTCAATGTGCTGCTCCGTGATGACAAATCCTTTCCATACATCCTGATCACGTCGGATCATTGGGCGCCGCAAATCTTGAAGCATCGCGGCGCGCGCACAAGGCAGGGGCGCTATTATGGGCCATTCGCTTCAGCCGGCGCCGTCAACCGCACAATCAACGCGCTCGAGCGCGCGTTTTTGCTGCGATCCTGTTCGGATTCATATTTCGAAGCACGAACACGGCCATGTCTGCTCTACCAGATCAAACGCTGTTCGGCTCCTTGCACACGAGAGATCGATTTTGCCGGCTATAGCGAACTGGTGAAAGAAGCCAACGAATTTCTCTCCGGTCGAAGCCAATCCGTGCAAACGCAACTGGCTGACGAAATGGACAAAGCATCGACGACTCTCGACTTCGAGCGAGCTGCCATTTATCGCGACCGATTGTCTGCCCTCTCTGCGATTCAATCGCACCAGGGAATTAATCCCCGCAGTATCGAGGAAGCCGATGTGTTTGCTGTCCACCAGGCTGGCGGTTACTCTTGTGTCGAAGTCTTTTTTTTCCGAACCGGTCAGAATTGGGGCAATCGAGCATATTTTCCAAAGGCCGACCGTGCGATCGCGTCGGATGAAGTGCTCAGCGCCTTTCTTGCGCAGTTTTATGACGACAAGCCTCCGCCACGTCTTATTCTTGTCTCGCACGAATTCGGCGAGCGTGCCTTGCTCGGCGAAGCACTAAGCGCCAAAAGCGGACGCAAAGTGGAGGTGAGCAAGCCGAATCGAGGCGAGCGTAAGGAACTGGTACAACATGCGCTGGCGAATGCGCGAGAGGCGCTCGCGCGCAAGCTTGCCGATACGTCCTCGCAACAGAAGTTGCTTGGTGCAATGACAGACGTTTTCTCGCTGCCTCGAAAACCGCGCCGCATAGAAGTCTATGACAACAGCCACATCAGCGGCAGCAATGCTGTAGGCGCCATGATCGTCGCCGGGCCGGAAGGATTTCGCAAGAACCAATACCGAAAGTTCAATATTCGGTCGGCCGACCTGGCGCCTGGTGACGACTACGGCATGATGCGAGAGGTGTTGCAGCGGCGGTTCAAACGTCTGCTCGAAGAAAGTCCGCGTACGGCGACAGGCCCGGACGAAGATCACGAGGACTCACCTTGGCCGGACTTGGTGCTGATCGACGGCGGTCAAGGCCAGCTCAAGGTTGCGCAAGAAATATTGGCCTCACTCAGCGTCACCGATGTTCCCCTGATTGCGATTGCCAAGGGGCCTGACCGAGACGCCGGTCGGGAGAC
>Ga0124850_1000081_pt1 | contig 12154 bp, 9 predicted proteins | sample PanSoiMetaGPlot1_FD_97462 | JGI IMG/M metagenome (GOLD analysis project Ga0124850, IMG submission 97462) | Tropical forest soil microbial communities from Panama analyzed to predict greenhouse gas emissions - Panama Soil - Plot 1 (PacBio error... | ecosystem: Environmental > Terrestrial > Soil >...
TCGACCCAGGCGCCGCAGGCGCCGCATCACATTCGCCGTCAGGTGACCGAGCAGCTCGGCATTCCCGAGAGCGCGCTGCGCGTCATCTCGCCCGACGTGGGCGGCGGTTTCGGCTACAAGGGCAAGCTCTATCCGGAAGAGGGGATCATCGCCTGGGCCGCGCGCCGGCTGCGCCGTCCCGTGCGCTGGGTCGCGAGCCGGGCGGAAAGCTTTGTCGCCGACAATCAGGCTCGCGATCACCTCACGCACGCGGAGCTCGCGCTCGACGCCGACGGCCGTTTTCTCGCGCTGCACGTTCAGACGTTTGCCAATCTCGGTGCCTATGTATCGACCTTCGGTGCCGCGATCCCGAGCGCGATCTACAGCGCGCTGTTCGCCGGCGGCTACCGCACGCCCGCGATCTTCGTGGAAGTGACGGGCGTATTCACCAACACCACGCCGACCGACGCCTTTCGCGGCGCCGGCAGGCCCGAGGCCTGCTACGTGTTGGAGCGCCTGGCCGACCGCGCGGCGCGAAAGCTCGGCATCGATCGCGCGGAGATCCGCCGGCGCAATCTCATCCCGCCGAGCGCGATGCCCTACAAGACGCCGATCGGCCCGACCTATGACTGCGGCGATTTTCCGAAAATCTTCGCGCGCACGCTCGCGCTCGCCGATTATGACGGCTTCGACAAGCGCCGCGCGCAGGCGGCGCGGCGCGGCCTTCTCCGGGGCATCGGCATGGCGTGCTACGTCGAGTCCTCAGGCGTCGCGCCGTCGCGCTTTGCCGGCGCGCTCGGCGCGCGCGTCGGCTTCTATGAAGCCGCATCCATCCGGGTCGAGCCCGACGGCGCGGTGCGGGCCATGCTCGGAACCCACAATCACGGCCAAGGACACGCCACCACGCTGGCGCAGATCCTGTCGTCGCGGTTCGGCGTGCCGGTCGAAAAAATCGAGGTGGTCGAGGGCGACACCGACGCGGTGCCCCACGGCACCGGCACCTTCGGCTCGCGCTCGATCGCGGTCGGCGGCAGCGCGCTCGATCGTGCCGCCGACAAGATCATCGCCAAGGGCAAGCTGATCGCAGCCCATCTGCTCGAGGCCGCCGCGGGTGACGTCGATTTCAGCGATGGCGCATTCGTCGTCGCCGGCACCGACCGGCGCGTGTCGTTCGCGGCGGTCGCGCAAGCGGCTTACGTGCCGCACAACTTTCCGCTCGAGAGCGTCGAGCCCGGCTTGCAAGAGACCGCGGTCTACGATCCGCCCAGCTTCGCGTTCAGCAACGGCGCGCATGTCTGTGAGCTCGAGATCGATCCGGACACCGGCCGCATCGAGATCGTCGGTTTCTGGGGCGTCGACGACATCGGCACCGTCATCAATCCGATGATCGTCGAGGGCCAGATTCACGGCGGCCTTGCCCAGGGCATCGGCCAGGCGCTGCTCGAGCGTTGCGCCTACGATGGCGGCGGCCAGCTCGTCAGCGGCTCGTTCATGGACTACGCGGTGGCGCGCGCGGACGATCTGCCGCTGTTCGTCACCGAGTGCGACGAGAGCCAACCGTGCACCCACAATCCGCTCGGCGCCAAGGGCTGCGGGGAAGCGGGTTCCATCGGCGCGCCCGCGGCGGTGGTCAGCGCGGTGCTCGATGCGCTCGCCCCCCTCGGCGTCACCGACCTCGATATGCCGCTGGCCAGCGAACAGCTGTGGCGGAGGATTCGGCAGGCGCAGCCCGTGGCGAAATCGAGCTAGAGCGGGTTACGCGGCTGCATGCAGCGCGGGGCGGGTCGCCGCATCCAATCTCGCATCGGCGATGGACCGCGCCGCAACCCGGAATGCGAGAGCGTAGAGGGCGGGAAGAAACGTCAGTGTGAGCACCGTTGCTGCAATCACCCCGCCCATCATGGCCAGCGCCATCGGCGCCCAGAACACCTCGCGGGCGAGCGGGATCAGGGCGAGCACGGCCGCGGCGGCGGTGAGTGTGATCGGCCGGAAGCGGCGTACCGCCGATTCGACGATCGCAGTGAACGCATCATGGCCCGCCGCCAAGTCCTGCTGAATCTGATCGACCAGGATCACGCTGTTGCGCATGATGATGCCGGCTAGCGCGATGACGCCGAGGATGGCGACGAAGCCGAACGGCGCCTGGAACACGAGCAATGCCGTCGCCGCCCCGATCAGTCCGAGCGGCCCGGTGGCAAGCACCATCAGGGTCTTGCCAAAGTGCTGGAGCTGAACCATCAGCAAGACCAGAATCACCAGCAGCATCGCCGGCATTTTCTCGTTGATCGAGGTTTGACTCTTGGCCGACTCCTCAACGGCGCCCTGCATTTCGATGCGATAATCCGCCGACAGGCTGTCGCGCAGCGGCTTCAGCTTGGCAAAGATCGCCTTGGTGACGTCCGGCGATTGCACGCCATCCGGCACCACGCCACGCACGGTGATGGACGGGAGTCGGTCTCTACGCCATTGGATGCCCGGCTCGAGCATCACCCGGACATTGGCCACCTGACGCAGCGGCACCGATGCGCCAGCCGCGGTCTTCACGTAGACGGTGTCTAACGCGGACAGCAGATTGCGCGTGTCGGAAGGCTCGCGGAACATCACCTTGACGGTCTCGTCCTGCTCGCGAAATTCGCCGATCTGGAAGCCCGACAACATCGCCTGCAACGCACGGCGCACGCTCTGCGAGGTCACGCCGAGCGCGCGGGCGCGATCCTGATCGATCTCGAGCCTTAGGCTGGGCACTGGTTCGAGCCAATCGTTGTGCACGTTGCCGACGTTCGGATTTAAGCGCATCACCGCATCGATCTCAGCCGCGAGGCGGCGCAGCTCGTCGCGGTCTGGTCCGGTCACGCGGATCTGCGCGGGCCAACCAACCGGCGGACCGTTGAACAGGCGATCGGCTTTGAAGCGCACGTTCGGGAAATCGCGGGCAAGCGTTTCGCGCACTTGGACGAGGAGTCGCTCGCGCGCTTCGATCGACTTCGCCATGAGCAACAGCTGCGCGAAGTTCTGGTTGCGAAGCTGCTGGTCGAGCGGCAGGTAGAAGCGCGGCGCGCCTTCGCCCACGAAGGTCGCAACGTAGGAAAGATCAGGATTGTCGGAAAGCTGTTGTTCGAGGCGCCCGGCCTCGCGCTCGGTTTCGGCGAATGAGGAGCCTTCCGGCAGCCACAGGTCGACCAGAATTTCAGAACGGTTGGAGGTCGGGAAAAATTGCTTCGGGATGAGGGTGAAGCTCGCGATGCTGGCAACGAGCGCTGCGAAGGTCAGCGCAACGACCAGCCACCGCCGGCGCACGCACGAGACGACGACAGCCCGGATCGCGCGATAGGGACGGGTGTTGAAGAGGGTGTGGTCGCTGGCCCCGCGATCGTGCGGCTTGAGCAGCTTGTAGCCGATCCAAGGCGTGAAATAGACCGCCGCCAACCATGACGTGATGAGGGCGATGCCGGTCACCCAGAACAGCGAACTCACGTACTCGCCGGCCGAGCTTTGCGCAAAACCGACGGGAATGAAGCCGGCGACGGTGATCAGGGTACCAGTCAACATCGGAAATGCGGTCGAGGTATAGGCGAAGGTCGCGGCCGCAAGCCGGTCGTGGCCCTCCTTGAGCTTCCGATCCATCATCTCCACCGCGATCATGGCATCGTCGACGAGGAGGCCGAGCGCAATCACGAGGGCGCCGAGCGAGATGCGGTGCAGGTCGATTCCCATCAGCGACAGGATGAAAATGGTGGCAGCGAGCACCAGCGGGATCGTCAAAGCGACCACGATGCCGGCGCGCCAACCAAGTGCGATCAGCGATACGACCAGCACGATGCCGACCGCCTCGCCGAAGGCCTCGAGAAACTCGTGGATTGACCTTGTGACGACTTTGGCCTGGTCGGAGATTCGTCCGAGCTCGATGCCGAGCGGCAAGTCCTGCTCGATGCGCTTGAGGGCTCGTTCAACCTGAGCGCCGACCTCGGTGACGTTGGCGCCGGGGACCATGGTGGTACCGAGCAGCACCGCCTCACGGCCTTGGTAGCGGGTCTTGGTTGCTGGCGGGTCTTCGAGTCCTCTGCGCACTTCGGCTATGTCGCCGAGACGGAACGTCTGCTGCCCCGCGCGAAGCCTCAGCTCGCGAATCTCTTCAACGGATTTGAGCCCGCCCTGCACATCGATGCGCACCGATCGCTCGCTGGTCTCGATCCGCCCCGCCGGATCCATTGCGTTCTGGCCGCCGAGCGCGGCCTGGATGTCGAGCGCCGACAGCCCGCGCTCCGCCAGTGCCGTCGATGAAACTTCAATGAAGATCCGCTCGTCCTGTGTTCCCAGCAGATCGACTTTCGCGACCCCGGGTACGCGCAGCAGAATGTCGCGCGCGCTCTTCGCGAAGTTCTTGAGCTCCGGATAGGCGAAGCCTTGACCGGTAATAGCGTAGAGCGAAATGTAGGTGTCGCCGAACTCGTCGTTGAAGGTGGGGCCGATGACGCCGTCGGGAAAGTTCTGGCGAATGTCGCCCACCTTCTTGCGCACTTGGTAGAAGGCATCCTTGACCGCATCGCCGCGCATGGAGCCTTTGAGGTTGACGAAAATGTTGGCGAAACCCGAGCGCGTGTAGGAGCGGATGAAGTCGACACCCGGCGTCTCCTGCAGCTTGCGCTCGATCTTGTCGACCACCTGATCTTGCATTTCCTCGACCGTGGCGCCGGGCCACTGCACCTGTACGACCATCACCCGAAACGTGAAGTCGGGATCCTCCTTCTGGCCGATGCGAAGGAACGAGATGACACCGGCCCCCAGCAGCAGAACCAAAAGGAAAGCCGTGAAGCCGCCGTGGCCGATCGCCCAACGCGACAGATTGAAGCCCGCCGACACCCCGACGCGCGGCGTGTCGGGATAAAGTGAATACGTTTCCTTGCGCATCACGGCTCCACTAGGTTGCATTGCTCGTGCGTGCCTGCTGGCGCTCGTTGGGAAGCCGCACCCGCATGCGGTCGCGCAGGAACTGCGCACCCGCGACCACCACCAGATCGCCGGGGTTGAGCCCGCTTGTGATCCGCACGCCGTCTTCGGCCATGCCGGCCACCGTGACAGGAGTCTTGCGGACCGTTTTGCTCGCGGGCTCGACCACAAACACCACGGGACTGCCGTCGCTCTCGGTCAGCGCCGCGACCGGCACCACCACGGCCGCTGCGGCCTCATCATTGATCCGCAGCGCCACGGACGCGGTCATTCCGAGCCGCATGATCGGCGGCGCCTGGCTCACTGCGATGCGGATTGCGTATGTCCGCGAGCCCGAGTCCGCCTGACCGGCGATTTCGCGAATGCGGCCCTCGATGCTCACGCGCGGTCCCGCCCACAGCGTAATCCTGGCCTGCTGCCCCTTTGTGAGATGGCCGGAATCTTGCTCGTGGACGGCAACGGCGATCTCGGTCTCGCCGGCGTGCGCCAGCGTGATCACGGTCTGGCCGGCGCTCACCACCTGTCCCGGCTCCCCCATCACCGCCGTGACGATGCCGGCCTTGTCAGCCTTGAGCGTTGCGTATTCGACCGCATTGGTCGCGAGTCGCAGTTGCGCTTCGGCCGAATCGAGCGCCGAAACCGCCGCGTCCAACTCGTTGCGCCTGGTGTCGTAAATCTGTTGGGAAATGATCGCCTGCGGCAGCAAGGCTTTGCCGCGCTCGAAATTATCGCGCGCCACGTCGCGGCGGCTGCGCGCCGAGGCAACCGCGGCTTTGGCGCTATTCTCCGCGAGCTGCAGGTCGCTATCGTCGAGGCGCGCGATGACCTGGTCGACCTCGACGCGATCGCCGACATTGACCAAGCGTTGCACGATCTTGCCGGCGACCCGGAAGCCGATCGCGCTCTCGATCCGCGGACGCACCACGCCGGAATAGGTCAGCGTCCGCCCGCGCGCGGCTTCTCCCACCACCGCGACCTTCACCGGCCGCACGATGTCCTGCTCGACTTTGGCCTCACCGGTGCAGCCGGCGAGAGTCGCCAGCAGCGGCATGAGCAAAAACAGCCCCGGCCACTTTCTGTCGTTGAGCAACGAGCCGGTCTTCTTGTGCGGTGAGAGCATGGTTGGTTCCATTCGTTACCGGCACCTTTGAGACCGATCGGTCTCTTCACGCGCAAAAAAGGGGTTTAGCGAAATCCCGTTTGGACGCTCCGCTCGAGGTGATCGAGAACGGTTTCCATGTACGCGCGGTCCTTGTAGAGGTTGCTCAGCAGCATTCCCCCCTCGAGACTCGCGACGATCAGTGTTGCCCGCGCCCGCGCGTCGCCGGCAGGGAATTCGCCTTGTTGGGTGCCTTCCGCGATCACCCGCTCGAACAGCCCGATCAGCTGCCCCATTGCCTTGCGGGCGGCGCCGCGCAGTTCGGGATCGGCGTCGTCGGTTTCCACCGCGAGGTTCATGATCGGGCAACCGCCGCGGAACACCTCCTCGCGCGGAGCGTTGCGGGCGACCTCGAACAGGGCGAACAGCTTGTCCTTGGCCGTGCTCTTGCCCTCGAGCGCGTCCAGCAAGCGATCCCGCATCCCGGCAACCGCATATTCGAAGGCCTCCAGTGTGAGCGCCGCGCGGCTTTCGAAATGTCGGTAAATCCCGCCCTTCTGCAGGCCGGCGACGCGCATGATCTCGGACACGGGCGTGCCGAGATAACCCTGCGCGTTGAGCAGGGTGGCCGCGCGGGCCACGATGCGCCTGCGGGTGGCTTCGCCTTTGCTCATCCGGCATCTCCAAAAAAGAGACCGGTCGGTCTCTTAATAGCAGCCGGGCGATCCCTTGGCAAGGCCTCCTAGAGAGGCCATCGGAGCGGGCCGTTCGCGGTAACTGATCGGCCGAAAACACAGGAGCCGGCGAGCAACGATCAAATCCGGGACGATGTGTTTGCATGGCTGATCTCAGGCGCTCGCCCTTGCCTGCGTCAGGGCCGCTGCGCGCCGGGCGGGTTGCCACATCCCGGCGAACGCTCCCAACAGCGACAAGGCCGCGGCGACGCCGATCGCGGGAGCGAACCCGGCGCTGAAGGTCTGGGGCGAGCTGAAGCTTCCGCTGCCTGCAAACACGGCGACGGCGATCGCGATCCCGGACACGCCGCCGAGAAAGCGCAGCATGTTGAAGGTGCCGGATGCCTTACCGATCTCGGTTTGGGCAACCGAACTCAAGACCGCGTTCTGGGCGGCGGGCATTGCCATCGAAACTCCGGCGCCGGCGACGATCAGCGGCGCGACCAGGGTGGCGTAGGCGAGGTCGGGCGCGGCGATCAGGGCGATCCAAGCCATCCCAACGGCTTGCAGAACGAGCCCGAAAACGATGAGCGACCGCTCGCCTATCCGATTAACGAGGGTGCCGGCGATCGGTGCGACCACGAACAGTGTGGCGGTCCAGGGGAGCAGCCGCAGCCCGGCGCCGAGCGGTCCGTAGCCGAGCGCGGTCTGCAGGAACTGCGCCATGAAGAACACGGTGCCATAGAGCGATGCGCTGTAAAGAAAGCTTGCCGCGTTGCCCGATGAGAACGCGCGCGAGCGGAAGAGTCGCATCGGCAGCATGGGTGCGCCGGCGCGCAGTTCCCAGGCGACGAAGGCAATGGCCAGCAGGAACCCAGCGACCAGCGCCGCGGCGACCTCGGGGCTGGTCCAGCCGGCAGTGTTGCCGCGCATGAGTCCCCACACCACCCCGAGGGCAGCGCTCGTCACGAGGGCGACGCCGGGGATGTCGAGAGCCGTGCCGGGTCCAAAGCTTTCCGGAATGCGGCTGCGCACCAGGGGAATGGCGATGAGGCCGATCGGGATATTGATCCAGAAGATCCATTGCCAGGCGATGCTCTCGGCCACTGCGCCGCCCACCACCGGACCGGCGATGAGAGCAAGCCCCGTCAAGCCGCTGAAGACCCCCAGCGCCTTGGCGCGCTCTTGCGGCGGGAATGCCGCGCTCAAGAGCGCCATGGCGAGCGGCATCACCAGCGCCGCTCCCGCTCCCTGGACGGCACGCGCGGCAATCAAAAAGCCCGCGCTCCTCGCCAGCGCGCAGGCGGCCGACGCCGCCACGAACAGGGCGAGGCCGGCGACGAAGGTGCGCCGGCGGCCGAAACGGTCGCCGAGCGCGGCGCCGGTCAATAGCAGCACCGCAAAGCTCAGGTTGTACGCGTTCATTGTCCATTGCAGCGCTTCGATCGAGGCGCCGAGGTCGAGACGGATCGTGCTGAGGGCGGTCGCAACGACCAGCGCGTCGAGTGCGACCATCAACGACGCCACCGAGGTCAGTGCGAGCACCCAGATCTTCTGCCCTTTTTCGGTTGGCGCTTTCATTGTTTTGCTGCTTTGCTGCGAGCGTAGGCCGCGGTTGACCCATCGACTTGCGTCAGACGGAAACTCTCGTTTCGGACGCCTCGAATGGTGAGTCGTCGTATTTGTCGTGATGGCGCACCCAGGACATCGGACTCGGGAGGTCAGCTTCGTTGCGACCCTTGGGTACCAGGTCGAGCAGCTGATACGCACCGTTCACCGCATCCAGCCCACGGCCGTAACACGAGTACGTGTGGAAGATCGTCCCCGCGTCGTCCTTGTAGAAGACGCTGATCCCCGGTGCCTCGGTCATTGGAAATTTACGGTGCTCGTAGTTGTAGAAGACCGTTCCCTTAATCTCCTCGGGCGTGAAAGAGACGTTGAAGTCGCGACCGAAATCGGTGGTGCTTGACGATACCCACTTGAAGCTCCAGCCCATCCGCTTCTGAAAGGTCAACAGCTTCGAATACGGCGCACGCGACACCACGATCATGGTGACGTCGCGATGTTTCAGATGCGCCGTGATGCCATCGAAGCTATCTGCCCAGAACGAGCAGTTCTTGCAGCCCTCGTTCCAATCCGTCCCGTACATGAAGTGGTAGATCAGCAATTGGCTGCGGCCTTGGAACAGCTGCGAAAGGGTCTCACGGCCGGCGGATCCATCGAAGACATACTCCTTGTCCACCTTCACCCACGGTAGCGCGCGGCGCTCCTCGCTCAGTTGATCGCGCTGCCGGGTAAACGCCTTCTCTTTGGCCAGAAGCCGCGCACGGGCATCGAGCCACTCATGTTGCGAAACGACGGGATGATTCCTCATGGCAACCTCATGTGTAGGCCTTGCGGCGTAACTCGCCCTCACCAGGGAAACGGTCTCAACCTTTCGACATCAAGTCCGGTCCTGAAGCCTTCAGTGAGGAGGCCTTCCGGCGACAAAGCGAAGCACATGCGCCCGCCAGCGTTCATTGTGGGCATCGCCTACCGAAGCTTCAGTACACGTTCCAGTGTAGAGGCCGGTAGATGATTTCCCACGCCGCAATCGGCTCAGCCGATTTGCTTTGACACTCTGGCGCGCTGGCCCATGGTTTGATCGTCGGGATGGTCACCTCCACTGCAACGGCCATCCAGAAGACGAGTGCGAACCTCGTTTTGGCTGTCATGCCCGCCTCCTGATGCCCGCGCTCCTCATGGGCTCGCAGCGATTGGCGTCGCTGCCTGGCCCACGACCGAGAGACGAATGGGGGTGGCGAAAGGATTCTCAGGAAAAATTTTTATTCTGCCGAATCCTTGGACCAACCCCGGACGTCATATATCGAGATAACGACTCAGGAGTGGTCCATGACTGCCTTTACGGCCGGCAAGCCCCTGGACCGCGAGGCCTTCGACCGGCTCCTCGTCGAACTGCGGCCAAAGCTGCATCGTTACTGCGCCCGTATGACCGGCTCGGTCCTTGACGGCGAGGATGTGGTCCATGAGGCGATCGTCAAAGCAATGGAGGCATTATCCCAGCCGGGACCGATCGCGCGTCCAGAGGCCTGGCTGTTTCGCATCGCTCACAATGCGGCACTGGACTTTCTGCGGCACCGCGCCCGACAGGACGCCGCCCACGCTGACGAAGACCCGGACATGATCATCGACCCGCTCGCCGTCGCAGACGATCGGCAGGTCATGGTCGCGAGCATGCGGACGTTCATGCGCCTTCCTGTGGCGCAGCGCGGCAGCGTCATCCTCATGGACGTGCTCGGCTATTCCCTCGAGGAGATCGGCAGCGTCATGGATGTGAGCATTGCGGCCGTGAAGGCGGCGCTGCATCGCGGCCGCGCCCGCCTGCGCGAGCTGGCACGGGAACCCGACGACGTTCCGCTGCCCGTTCTGGGTGAACCTGAGCGCGCGCTGCTCGCCGCTTACGTCGAGCGCTTCAACGCGCGCGACTTCGATGCCATACGCGACATGCTCGCCGATGAGGTGCGGCTCGACCTCGTTGCGAAGCTGCAAAAAAAGGGTCGGACCGAGGTCGCCACATACTTCGACAACTACGCCCGGCTCGAGGACTGGCATTTCGTTCCGGGTTTGGTGGACGGGCGCCCGGCGCTGCTCGTGCACAACCCGTCTGATCCGACCGGTAAGGTGGGGTATTTCATCTTGCTGCAGTGGGAAGGCGACAGGGTCGCGAACATCCGAGATTTTCGTTTCGCGCGCTACGCGACCGAGGGCGCGGAGCTGTTGATGCTGGATTGATCAGTTGCACCACGATGTGTCAGCGGTGACGGCGTCGGCGCCTTGTCCCGCCACGCTCGTGACATGCTCGAAACATGACCAAATACGTTGCTCTCGTGCGCGCTGTGAATGTAGGCGGGACAGGCAAGCTTCCAATGGCGAAGCTCAAGAGCATGTGTAGCGATGCCGGGTTTACGCGCGTACAGACTTACATCGCGAGTGGCAACGTAGTCTTTGAAAGCAGGCTGTCTCCAGCCCGAGTGAAGTCCGATCTCGAAAGGCGCCTGCGTGACTATTCCGGAAAGCCCATTGGGATTGTTGTGCGCACGGCTTCCGAAATGCAGGCTATTCTGAGGGCCAACCCTTTTCCAAAGGCTGCCCCCAATCACACGTACGCGATCTTTCTAGACGAACCGCCGCCGCCCGACGCATTAGAGCACGCGACCGGCGCAACGGACGAGGAAATGCGGATCGGTGTCCGTGAGATATATGTCCATTACGGCAGCGGCATGGGCCATTCCAGACTGAAAATCCCGGCCGCTAAGTTTGGCACGGCGCGCAACATGAACACCATCGCGAAACTCGCTGATATGGCAATGAAGCTTTGATTTAGCCACGGTCAGCCAGCAGCATTGATCCTGACCCCGTGGGTCTTCTGGGCGTGAAATTCTTTTTTTCTGAGAATCCTTTTGCCATCCCCATTCGTCTTAGTATCGCGGAACGGTGGCGATGCGATTCTTCATTCGCCGCGCGATTCCGATCGCAAGGCCTTGAGGAGGATCGCAATGAAATTGCACACGTTTGTTGGTTCGCCGAACAGCCGTAAGGTCCAGGCCGTCGTCAGTCACCTAGGTCTAGAGATCCAGGTCGAATATCACGATCTTGTTGGCGGCGATCTCAGAACAGCCGATTATGTCGCGCTCAACCCCAATGGGATGGTGCCGCTACTGGTGGACGGCGCCTTTAGGCTCTGGGAATCGAACGCAATTATGCAGTACCTTGCGGACAAGGCGGGCAGCGATGCCCTGTTCCCGCGTGATCCCCAGAAACGCGCCGACGTGGTGCGCTGGCAGTTCTGGGAAGTAGCACACTTCAATAAGGCGTTCGGTCTCCTTGCCTTCGAAACAGTTGCCAACCCGAAGCTCAAGCTCGGAGCGACAAACAATTCGCTGGTCGAGATGGCGCGAGCGGATCTCGCGCGCTTTGCGCCTGTGCTCGAGCGCCATCTTGCAGGCCGCCAGTATGTGGTCGGCGAGAATATCACCATTGCCGACTACTCGATGATCCCGTTCGAGTCATACCGGCCGGCCGTGCCCTTTGATTGGTCGCCCTATTCGAACATCAACGCCTATTTCGATCGCGTGCGGAAGATGGAGCATTGGGTGCGCACCGCGCCCGCGAGCCCGGCTTCCTTCGACCTGCGTGAAACGGTCTTGGCGCAGGAGAATGCCTGAGGCAGGCCAGGCAAGTCAGGCCCCGCAACGCATCATCCAGGGTCCGCCGGCGTGGCCCAGGGTCGCCGCGCGCGATCGGCCATCTTGAACGCGGCGATCTCGCCCATATAGCTCTCGGTCAACGCGATGTTATCCCAACCGTTGAGCAGGCGCGTGCGGCGTACCGGATCGATCGCGAAGCGGAAGGTTTGATCGCCGCATTGGATCGTCTGCTGCTCGAGATCGACGGT
>Ga0124850_1000082_pt1 | contig 12154 bp, 7 predicted proteins | sample PanSoiMetaGPlot1_FD_97462 | JGI IMG/M metagenome (GOLD analysis project Ga0124850, IMG submission 97462) | Tropical forest soil microbial communities from Panama analyzed to predict greenhouse gas emissions - Panama Soil - Plot 1 (PacBio error... | ecosystem: Environmental > Terrestrial > Soil >...
TGACGAAGATGCGCAGCGCCTGGGGCGAGCTCGGCCAGCTCCTCGTTGACGAAGATGCGCAGCGCCTGGAACGTCCGGGTCGCCGGATGAATCGCGCCCGGGCGCGCATGCACGATGCCAAGGATGATGTCGGCGAGCGCGCGCGTGGTGCGGATCGGCGCTCGCCGTCGTGCGGCGACGATAGCGCGAGCAATGCTGCGCGCGTGACGCTCTTCGCCCAGCGTCGCGAAAATGGCCGCAAGCTCGCGCTCGGATGCCGCCGCCACGACATCGGCTGCGGTCGGCCCGTCGCGGCCCATGCGCATGTCGAGCGGACCATCATGGCGGAAGGAAAATCCGCGCGCCGCCTCGTCGAGCTGCATCGAGGAGACACCGAGGTCGAAGACGACACCGTCGATCGCGTCATAGCCGCAGCTGCGCGCAACCGCTTCGAGATTGGAGAATTTGTCCTCCATCAGAACGAGCCGGCCGCCGGCCTCGCGCACGAGGTCGGCGCCGCGCGCGATCGCGCTTTGGTCACGGTCGATGCCGATGACATTGCAGTTGGCCGCCGCGAGGATATCGCGGGTGTGGCCGCCGGCACCGAAGGTCGCGTCGACATAGACGCCGCCAGCGCGGACCGCGAGGAATTCGACCGTGGAGCGGCCGAGCACGGGAATGTGACCAGCCAGTCCGCCAGCGACAGCGCGTCCGCTGTCGCGGCTCGCCATCATTCCCGTGCTCCGTGCGGGCCTTCCGCCGCTACCCGGGAGCCCAGCTGCTTCGTGAGCGCGCGAACCTTCTCGGTGGCCTCCGCGAGTTCCGCGCGGAAGCGTCCAGGCTCCCAGATCTGAAATTTGTGGCCGAGGCCGGCAAAGGCGACCTCGTCCTTGATGCCGGCGTGCTGCTTGAGCGGTTCGGTGAGGATCGCCCTGCCCTCGCCGTCGATCTTCAACACTTCGCTCGTCCCGTAGAGCGCCGCCGAAAACTGCTCGCGCTCCTCCGAGTAAGGCGGAAAGCGCGCGATCAGCGTGTCGATTTCCTTGAGCAGCGCATTGCCGCCGGCATCGAGCGCGGGCCGGTCGAGCGTCGGATAGCAATAGAGGCCCTCGAAGCCGTCGCGCGCGAGCACCGCGCGGAACGGCGCCGGGATCGACACCCGGCCCTTCGTATCGAGGCGCAAGGTGTAGTGGGACACGAAGCGGTCCATGACGTCCCTGGTTCACCCCCGCGGGTCGCTTCGGCGCTTCTGGAGCGCGAGCCCGAGCCACCCGCGCCGCCCCTGCTGAAGCGGTCTTGGAGGCCGCATCACCGCATGGGACACTATGGGTTATCATGGGATCACTTGGGCGTCAATCAACCGCCCGGGCGCGTCCGCGCCCCGGCTCAGGCGGAATCTGCATGGCCTATTAATGGGATGCCCGCTTAAGGAATGGTTGAGGGGCAATTCCCCGCGCGCTCGGCGAGAAACTGCGCCGCCGGCCGCAAGGGGCGTCACACGAAATCAACCCGTGGTTAACAGCGGGGCCCTTCTCACGCGCCTGCGAGGTTCCAAACACAGGGAACGCGTGGCTGCGCTCGCGAGTTGTTCCCCGGCCAAGGAAGGCTTCCTTTTCCTTGACGGAGCAAACGCGATTGGAGGCCACAAGATGCTCAGAACACTCATGATTTCGACCGCGATCAGCGCGCTGATGGTTTCAGGCGCCCTGGCGCAGGCCGATATGTCGCCAAAACCGCCGGCGGCGAAAAACGATGCCGCCACGGCTGTCCCGCATGACACCGCGAAATTCATCGCGGCGCAGGGCACGGACCAGTGGGTTTTCTCCAAATTCAAGGGCACCGATGTCCTTGGCCCCGACAACGCACACATCGGCAACGTGAGTGACATGCTGTTCGACAAGAACGGCAAGATCCTCGGGCTGATCGTGGGTGTGGGCGGATTCCTCGGCATCGGAGAAAAGAGCGTCGCCATCGATATGAGCGCGTTCCAGCCCGTTCCCGCCGACACCGGTAGCAGCAGCGCTGGTGGCAACACCGCCATGGCCAGCCGCAATGACGACCCCACCATGGTCAAGCTCAAAGTGAGCTGGACCAAAGAGCAGCTCAAGAACGCGTCGGACTTCCAGTATTACAAGCCGCCGGCACGCACGACGAGCGGCGCTGGCGGGTCGCCGACCACCGGCATGGCGCCGCGGCCGAGTGCTCCGCCGACGGGACGCTAACAAAGGTGTTCGGGGACCATTAACCAAGTCGCGTGTTGTCGGGGTCGATGAGTGAGTAGCGTATTGGTGGGAACGTCGAGTGAGTAGCGTAAGCGGGACGAAGGCGTCCCGCAGTTGGACGGCCGGGTCGGCGACAAAGCCGGCCCGGCCGTCGCTTTTTTTAAGCTTGGCTGCAGCGATGTCCGCCATTGGCTGCAATCACCGCGCCGCCCCTGCCCCCGAGCTTGTCTCGCTGCGTTGTTTCTGCACAATCGCCGCCTCCTGCCGACGAGCCTTCGTCTTGCGCAAGGGAAAGCGGCTCCTGCAAACGTCCTGGCGGTGCGCGTATGGTTGCGTCCGAGTTGCGTCCCGAATCCTCCGTCGTCGCCGAGGCGAGACCTTCGCCCAACCACAGCGAACGCAAGGGCACGGACGCGCCCGACATGATCGTGTTGCATTACACCGGCATGCCGGACGACCAAGCCGCGATCGGGCTGCTGTGCAACCCGAGCAGCCAAGTCTCCGCCCACTACGTCGTGCTGCCCGACGGCTATATCATCCAGTTGGTCGCGGAGGCGCGGCGCGCCTGGCACGCCGGGACGTCGTCGTGGGCAGGGGAGAGCGACATCAATTCGCGCTCGATCGGCATCGAGATCGCCAATCCCGGCCATGATCATGGCTATCCCGCCTTTCCGAAACGGCAGATCGCGGCGGTGACGGCGCTCTGCCGCAGCATTTTCACCCGCCACCGGATTCCTGCCGAGCGCGTGCTCGCGCATTCCGACGTTGCACCCGCGCGCAAGCGCGATCCCGGCGAAAAATTTCCCTGGAAGACGCTTGCCGATTCCGGCGTCGGCCTATGGGTGAAGCCCGCTCCCATCGACCCGGCGGGACCGATTTTCACGCTTGGCGAAACCAATCCCGTCATCGAAGAGGCGCAAACGCTGTTGGCGAAATACGGCTATGACGTCACCGCCAGCGGTTATCTCGACAGCGCCACCCGCGACGTCGTGGCCGCCTTCCAGCGCCATTTCCGCCCGCAACATGTCGACGGCATCATCGATATCTCGACCGTCTCGACGCTGAAGGACCTTCTGGCGGCGCGCGACGCACGCATCAGTGCGAGCAAACTTGGTTGACGCAAATCGGCTGCCGGCATCGCCGGCGTTAACGCGATGGTGGCGTGGCTCTTGACGTTCGCCCGTGCACACCCCATCCCTTACGCGTCAGTCGGCTGGACGGCCGCTCGGGCCAATGCCGAAAGGTAGGCCCGAGAGGAAAGTCCGGGCTCCATGGACATACGGTGCCGGATAACGTCCGGCGGGCGTAAGCTCAGGGACAGTGCCACAGAGAACAGACCGCCGCTCCCGTCGCCCCGCGTGGGGTGAGGCAGCGGTAAGGGTGAAACGGTGCGGTAAGAGCGCATCCGCGCCTGCGGCAACGCAGGCGGCACGGCAAACCCCACCGGGAGCAAGACCGAATAGGGACGGCGCGGGGCTCGCTTCTGCGAGAGCGGAAGCGGTCCTCGGGATCCATGTCCGGATCCAGCCGTCCGGGTAGGTTGCTGAAGGCGCCGGGCAACCGGCGTCGCAGAGGAATGGCCGTCACGCGGGGCGCAAGCCTCGCCTTACAGAACCCGGCTTACAGGCCGGCTGATGCGCTTCAAGGGGGCTCGGCGGAAAACCGCCGGGCCCCCGCCAATTTTGGCGACCGTGGGCCCGCGATCAACCGCCGCGCGTTATGAGCCGAGCCTCTTGTAGGCGTCGATCACGGCCTGGCCGTCGGCGCCGGCCTTGGTGAGCCACTCCGCGGTGAGGCGCTCGCCGATCTGCTGCAGGCCCGTCTTCAACGCCTCGTTCGGCGACAATACTTTGAGCCCGTGGGCGGCGAGCTGCTCGCCGTACCACTTGTGCTTATCCTGCGACATCCACCAGCCGCGCGTTTCGGCGGCGGCGGCGACCTTGAGCAGCGCATCCTGCGTCGGCTTGTCGAGGCGATCAAAAGCCGCCTTGTTTATCAAGGTCACGTTCTTCGGCAGCCACGCCTGCGTGTCGTAGAAATAGGTCATGGTCTCCCACGCCTTGCTGTCGTAACCGGTCGCGACCGAAGTCATGAAGGCGTTGATCAGCCCAGTGGCGAGCGCCTGCTGCAAGTCGGCCGCCTGGATGGTCACGGGATAAGCGCCGACGATCTGGGCGATGCGCTCGGTCCCCGCGTTGTACACGCGCCAGGAGAGCCCGCGCATATCCGCGATGGTGTTGATCTCCTTCTTCGCGTAGATGCCCTGCGGCGGCCAGGGAACCGCGAACAGCACCATCAGACCTTGCGCGGCGAACTTGCGTTCGATCGCGGGCTTCGATGCCAGCCACAATTTGCGCGCCTCGACATAGCTCGCGGCCAGGAACGGGACCACGTCAACGCCGAACATCGGGTCTTCGTTGTCGTGCAGCGAGAGCAGGATCTCGCCCGCTTGCGCCTGGCCGATGCGCACCGCGCTCTTGATGGCGGTCGCCGGGAACAACGACGCGTTGGGATAGACCTTGATCGCGAGCTTGCCGCCGGTCACCTCGCCCACGTCCTTGGCGAAGGCGGCGAGGTTTTCGCTGTGAAAATTGTCGGCGGGGTAGGCGGACGGGAGACGCCATTGGACCTGCGCGCAGGCAGGCGCGGTGGCCAGCGCGACCGCGACAGCTGCTGCGGACGCCGAAAATCGCACCATTGGCATGGCCCCGAGAGCGGAGTTCGCAAACTGCCCCCGGCGCCATCATATGGGAGATTGCAGCGACATTGGGACGTCAGAACGCGCAAAAACCCCGCCAACGGCGGGGCGGATCAGGGCCAAGCCCCATGGGCAACGAGATGCTTCGCCTCGGGCGCAGGCGCCCCTATAAAGCGGCCAGTACATGCGCAGGCGCACGAGAATGCAAACCGACGGCAGCTGGGATCTTTGGATCGATCGCGGTGGCACCTTCACCGACGTGATCGGACGCCGGCCTGACGGTGCGCTCGTCGCCCACAAGCTTCTCTCCGACAACCCCGAGGCCTATGGCGACGCCGCGGTGCAGGGCATTCGCAATCTCATCGGCACAAAGCCGGGCGAACCCATCCCGCAGGGGATCATCGGCTCGGTGAAGATGGGCACCACGGTCGCGACCAATGCGCTGCTCGAGCGCAAGGGCGAGCGCACGCTCCTGCTCATCACCAAGGGTTTTCGCGATGCCCTCAAGATCGGCTATCAGGCGCGGCCGAAAATTTTCGCCCGCCACATCATCAAGCCGCAGATGCTCTACGAGCGCGTGGTCGAGGTGGATGAGCGCGTGCGCGACGACGGTACGGTGGAGAGGGAGCCGGACCTTGCCGCCGTGCGCGCCGAGCTCTCGGCCGCGCTCGCGGCTGGTATCAAGGCGGTCGCGATCGTGTTCATGCACGCCTACCGCTATTGCGAGCACGAGCAGCGCGTGGCCGCGCTCGCGCGCGAGATCGGCTTTCCGCAAGTCTCGGTCAGCCACGAGGTCTCGCCGCTGATCAAGCTCGTGGGCCGCGGCGACACCACGGTCGTCGACGCCTACCTCTCGCCCATCCTGCAGCGATACGTGGCGCAGGTGGCGCGCGACATGGGCACGTCTGTTGCCAATGGCGACGCGCCGACTCCGGCATCCCCGCGTGCGGGCGAAGCGCAGCAAAGGGGAACGCAAACACGGCCGGACGCCGCTCGCCTGATGTTCATGATGTCGTCCGGCGGGCTCACCGCGGCGGAGCTGTTCCAAGGCAAGGACGCGATCTTGTCGGGACCGGCAGCCGGCGTGGTCGGCATGGCGGAGACCGGACGCGAGGCGGGCTTCTCGCACCTGATCGGCTTCGACATGGGCGGCACCTCGACCGACGTGTCGCACTTCGACGGCGAGTACGAGCGCGCCTTCGAGACCGAGGTCGCCGGTGTGCGCATGCGCGCGCCGATGATGCTGATCCACACGGTGGCGGCGGGCGGCGGCTCGATCCTGCATTTCGACGGCGCGCGCTTCCGCGTCGGGCCCGACAGCGCCGGCGCCAATCCCGGCCCGAAATGCTACCGCCGCGGCGGGCCGCTCGCGCTCACCGATGCCAACGTCATGGTCGGGAAGCTGATGGCAGATTTCTTTCCGAAGATTTTCGGTCCGCAGCAGAATCTGCCGCTCGACACCGAGGGGGTGCGCACGGCTTTTGCCGAGCTCGCGCGCGAGATCGGCGATGGCCGCTCGGGCGAAGACGTTGCCGACGGCTTCATCAAGATCGCGGTCGAGAACATGTCGAATGCGATCAAGAAAATCTCGGTGCAACGCGGTTACGACGTGACGCGCTACACCCTCAACTGCTTCGGCGGCGCCGGCGGCCAGCATGCCTGCCTGGTCGCCGACGCGCTCGGCATGACCAAGGTGCTGATCCATCCGTTCTCCTCGCTCCTATCCGCCTACGGCATGGGCCTCGCCGACATCCGCGCCACGCGTCAGCAAGCGGTCGAAGAGCCGTTCGGGGATGCAGCGCTGGCATCGATGGCGCGCGTCGGCGGACGACTGGCGGACGACGCCAAGCGCGAAGTCGTCGACCAGGGCGTGGCCGCGCGAGCGGTCGAAGTCTTCGTCCGCGCGCACATCCGTTACGCCGGCACCGACACCGCGCTGGTCGTACCGGCCTTCTCCGTGGTTGCGGACGAGTCGCGCGGCGGCGCCCACAATCCCAATCCGCGAGCAGTGGTCATGGATTCCGAATCGCTGCCCGCGGCGGCGCTGGGAATGACTTTGGCGAAGCTGAAATCCGCCTTCGAGGCCGCGCACAAATCGCGCTTCGGATTCATCGACGACAGCAAGGACCTGGTGGTCGAAGCGGTGTCGGTCGAGGCGGTCGGCGGCGGCGCGAAGTTCACCGAGCCGGTGTTGGCGACGAAGGGTGCCGCGCTCCCCTCCCCCGCGCGCCGGACCAAGTTTTACTCGCGCGGCGAATGGCACGAGGCGGCAGTGTTCACGCGCGAACAGCTTTCGCCCGGCCACGCCGTACGCGGCCCGGCCATCATCATCGAGCCGCATCAGACCATCGTGGTCGAGGACGGCTGGCGCGCCCAAATCACCGCCAAGAACCACCTCGTGCTGGACCGGGTCGTGCCGCTCAAGCGGGAAAGCGCCGTCGGCACCGCCGCCGACCCTGTGATGCTCGAAGTGTTCAACAATCTGTTCATGTCGATCGCCGAGCAAATGGGCGTGTCGCTGCAGAACACCGCTTATTCGGTCAACATCAAGGAGCGGCTCGACTTCTCCTGCGCGGTGTTCGCCGCCGACTCCACCCTGGTCGCCAACGCGCCGCACATGCCGGTGCATCTCGGCTCCATGGACCGCGCGGTGGAAACCATCATCCGCGAGAACAAGGGCAAGATCGCCCCGGGCGACGTCTACGCCATCAACGCACCCTACAACGGCGGCACACATCTGCCCGACATCACCGTCTGCACGCCGGTCTTCGATGATGTCGGCCGCGAGCTCCTGTTCTGGGTGGCCTCACGCGGCCACCACGCCGACGTCGGCGGCATTTCGCCCGGCTCGATGTCGCCGAACGCGACCACGATCGAGGAAGAAGGGGTCTATATCGACAATTTCAAGCTGGTGGACCGCGGCCGCTTCCGCGAACAGGCGCTCTACGAGCTGCTCACCGGCGCGAAATATCCGGCCCGCAATGCGCTGCAGAACGTCAACGACATCAAGGCGCAGATCGCCGCCAACGAGAAGGGCGTGCAGGAGCTGCACAAGATGGTCGCGCACTTCACGCTGCCGGTCGTCAGAGCCTACATGCAGCACGTGCAGGACAACGCCGCCGAGAGCGTTCGCCGCGTCATCGATCGTATCCACGATGCTGCATTCGAATACGAGATGGACCAGGGCACGTGGATCAAGGTCAGGATCAGCGTCGACAAGGACAAGCGCGAGGCGACCGTCGATTTCACCGGCACCTCGCCGCAGCAGAACACCAATTTCAACGCCCCCGAACCGGTGGCGCGCGCCGCCGTGCTCTACGTGTTTCGGGTGATGGTCGACGACGAGATCCCGATGAACGGCGGTTGCCTGCGGCCGATCAACATCGTGATCCCGAAAAAATCGATGCTGTCGCCCGAGTATCCCGCCGCGGTCGTCGCCGGCAACGTGGAGACGTCGCAGGCGGTGACGAATTGCCTGTTCGGCGCGCTCGGCGCACTCGCCGCCGCGCAGGGCAGCATGAACAACCTCAATTTCGGCAACGCCAAGTACCAGTACTACGAGACGATATGTTCGGGCTCGCCGGCGGGCCCGGGTTTTCCCGGCACCGACGCCGTGCACACCCACATGACCAACACGCGACTGACCGATCCGGAGGTGCTGGAATTTCGCTATCCGGTGCTGCTCGAGGATTTCCACATTCGTGAAGGATCGGGCGGACGCGGCCGCTGGAATGCCGGCGACGGCGTGCGCCGCACCATCCGTTTCCTGGAGAAGATGGATTGCACGATTTTGTCCAGTCACCGCCGCGTACGTCCGTTCGGCTTGGCAGGAGGCGAAGCCGGCCAAATCGGCGAGAACGCTGTGCGCCGCAACGACGGCCGCGTGGAGAAGCTTGCGGGCGCCGACGCCACCGTCATCGATGCCGGCGAGGCGATCATCATTCAGCCGCCAACCGCGGGCGGATACGGCAAGCCCGAGCGCTGATCGCGGCGAGGGCTGTCACGCTGCGACGACGTTCCCTGAGGTCGTCAACGAAATGGCCGGGCAGCGTTCACGCGCGATGCCCGGCCATGACGTTGCGAGCGCGTGTCTGCGTTACGACTGCTGGATCGCCGACACCAGCCAATGGCCGCCGCGCACGCGCATGAAGGTCCACACTTCGGTGGCTTCGTCCGGCCCGCCTCGCAGCACGCGGCCGCTGTCGCGATCGATGGTCTCGTCGTTGAGCGAAAAACGCATCGCGACGGTGGCGTAGTCGGTGGCGCCCTCGCGCCAAGCCTCGGCCAGATCGCCCTGCAGCAGCTTGACGTCGGAGACCCGATTGACGACGCTCTTGCTCGCATTCTCGGACAATTCCTCCGAGAAATAGGACAGCATCTCGGGCGTGACGAGCCGGCGCAACCGCGCCAGATCTTCGGCGCTGTAAGCGCTCTGCACGTCGCCGAGGGTCTTCTCGAAGGCATTGAAGTCGTCCGGCGTGAGCCCGACTTCGTCGGTACCCGACGCGCGCGCGCTCGATGCAGGCGTGCCGCTGCCACCGCCGAACCCCATCTGCGGACGCGCGTCGCCGGAGGCGTAATTGCGCAATGCCGGGCCGCTGGCGAGCGCCGGCTGGCTGCGGCGCTGCCACCACGTCCACACCAGATAGCCGATGATCACGATGAGGCCGATCTGCAGCATCAGGCCGAGCATCGAGGCGAAGCCTCCGAGGCCGCCCAGGAAACCATGGCCGAACAGCATGCCGAGCAAGCCGGCGCCGAGGAAGCCGGTGAACAGGCCGCCAAGGAAACCCGGGCGATTGAAGAAGCCGCCCATGGGCGACGATCCCGGCGGGCGTTGGGCGAACATGCCGCCCGGCTGGCCCGGCTGCGTCATGCTGCGCTCGATCGGCCGCGCGCCCGGCGATGTCGTCGTCGACGGCGGCGCGGAGAAGGTTTGCGAGCCGCGGCTGCCGAAGCTTCCGCCGCGACCGGCGCGGGCATCGGCATCGGTCATCGCGAAGGCCAGCACCGCCGCCACGGCGCAAAGCGCAAGCAGCGGACGAACGCGCAAGAAAAGCATGGAAATCCTCCCAGAAAGCCCGTTTGGTCCACCCAAATATTGGTATCCCATGGCGGCATTGTAAGAGGTGGCGCATGGTGTCGCAGATGCCCGCACACATGCCACCTCTGCGGCATCCATTCCGCTCGTCCCCGCGAGGGGCACCCCGTTGCGGGGACCCAGAGTCTGGATGATGGACTGGATCACCAGCATAAGCGCGTTCACGCGCGTCTCGACGCGCTATGCGCGGGAATGAGCGGTGGAGAGGGCGTCGTGGTTTTTTCGTTTCGTTGGAACAACCAGAAGTCTGTCAGTCGTCTTCGCCGTCCTCGCCGGGCTGGGCCATGGGCAGGGCACGCCGCTCCTCGCCGGAATCAAAGGGCCACCGCGGCGCCGCCACGCGGCGCGGTGCAAGCGAGCCGGTGATGCCCGGATCGCGCTTGCCCGCGTATCGCGCGGCGCGCGCGGCAACTTCTTCGCCCGAAACAGCGTGCGGGTTGCACGCGCGATGGCCGTCGCGCCGACGCATCAAATCGACGTGGATGTGGTCGTAGTGATAGACGTTCGAGCCCGGCGCCAGCACGGTGCTGAATTGATCGCAGGCCGCGGCCTGCACATCGCGCAGAAAGCCCTGCTCCTCCGGCAACCCGCGCCAGCCGTTCTTCACCGTGATCTTGCGCCCGTCGGCGAGCGTGAACGCCGCGATGTCGAGCGCGTTACCGAAGGCGTGCTCGGAAATGCTCGCCCTCGGATTGCCGTTCATGCCGCGACAGGAATAGGCGGAAATTTGTTTGATCTCGGCAACCGGCGAGCCGAACCAGCGCATCGCCGCCGGCTGCACGGAGCCCGCGATCCAGCGTTCGAGCTCGGACACGAGCGGACATGCGAGCGTCGCCGGCGGGCTCACCGCGACCGGCGTGAATGATGGCGTCGGCGGGATGTCGCGGGCGGGACCCAACGCACCCGGCGGCGGCTCGCGCGCGGATGCGCGCGGGGCCTCGCGCGGCGGGCCCGGCGCGTCGACCAGCGGCCGGCGCTCATAGGGCTCGGGCGAGAAGTCATCGCGAGGCGAGCCCGTCGGGGACGGCGAGCGATATTTCGGTGGCGGAGCCGTGGGCGTCACCCCGTAGGGTCGGCGAAAGTCGTAGGGCTCGGCCGGCACCGTGGGCTGATCGACCACACCCGGCGGGTTGAGCGACACGGGCTCATCGGGGGCGGTGTCACGCCGCGGCGGTTGCGGCGGACCCGACTGGTAGTCCGGCAGCACGCGCGATTGGTAAGGCGGCTCCGCCGGCCGGATCGGCCAACGCGGCGGCGCCGCGCCGCGCGGAATGTCGCCGGGCGGGCGCAGCTCGTCGCTGTAGCCGAGCGGTCCGCTCTCGCCCAAGACCGACACCTTGAGCGGAAAATCGGCGCCGCACATCCCGGGACCCCGGATCGGCCGGATGCGGACGACGCCCGCGCTTTCCTTGACGGCGCCCGTGTTGAGGCATTGCACCTCGGCCTCGTGGCGCCACGGCTCGCGCTCGGCAAAAAAGCCGCCGCCGCTGCAACCCGTTAACGCGCCGAGAAGGCCAAGAATGATGGAGCCGACGAAATACCAACGCACTCCCCACGCCATGGCGCGAGCATGCGATGGATGTTGTTAACGTTTCTTCAAAGATTGATGCGCGCGCTCGGCCGCCGGTCCACGCCTCGCGCTATGGTTAAGAAAAATGCGACCGGTTTTGGTTTCTCGCAGTTGCGTTGCGCGCGGCGGCAGGCGCAAGCCTGGCACCGCGCCGTTGCCGCGTCAGCGGACTAACGCCATGGTTCGCCACGTATTATTCCACGTGACCCGCAGATCTGTCGAAGTCTGCGCGGGCCGAATACTGGACCCGCCAAGCATTCGTTATGCGCCATTAAAGATGACGCCCCCGATCGTTTGTATCGACATATCATGATGTTGGTGGGCCCGTCCGCGCCGCGATCAAATTCGTGTGCTTGCCTTCGGCAATGCAGCATATTTGTCATTAGGACTTCGTCATCGCTCTGTTAGATTTGCGCTCCCAAACAAAACGCATGGGGAGGACGTGACATGGATCTTGCGTTGAGGCTCAACGTGCTGGCGGTGTTCGCCGTATTTGCGTTCGTCGGCGCGATCCTGCTGGGCGCGTTCTGATCTCGAGCATCCACGCAACGCCGCGGTCGATCGAGTTTTTCCAGCACCGGAGG
>Ga0124850_1000083_pt1 | contig 12153 bp, 6 predicted proteins | sample PanSoiMetaGPlot1_FD_97462 | JGI IMG/M metagenome (GOLD analysis project Ga0124850, IMG submission 97462) | Tropical forest soil microbial communities from Panama analyzed to predict greenhouse gas emissions - Panama Soil - Plot 1 (PacBio error... | ecosystem: Environmental > Terrestrial > Soil >...
AATCCGAAAAACGTGACAAAAACGTGACACCATCGATAGCGTAGTTCCAAAAAGATGGAATACATCGCTTCCAGAAATTTACCGCTTTGTAAAGCGAACAGAACCACGTCCCAACAATCAAGCAAATTATTACTTGGAAACAATCGTTTCAGAGGCCATAAATGATGCGTGACCGAGGTATTGATCTTGGCGGTCGCTTTCATGATTGTGGGCGCCTCTGCCTACGGAATGCCGCAGCCGCAGCGAGCCTCGGCTTTACAGCACAAGTGTCAATTGCTGTTTTTTGGAACAAACCTGCGTTTTTTTGGACAAACTCAGCGACAAGCGGCGCTGCGATCTGCGCGTTAATGAGTACACGGCGTAGTACTCCCGCGTTGCTTGGTGATAGGCAAATCGTCCTCAAGGCGGAGCGTGAACCGCCGATCCTCGTCCGGGTTGTATGGCATTGAAAAAAATCCTCTCGTTGCCGGCCGCCGTATCGGCGGCCGGTCCATCTAGACGCCGTATCGGCGCCCGGTCCGACCTATCTACGGTGGGTGGCGTGGAACAAGGACAGGGGTTTGTTTGAAGCCCCGGCCTGAAGGCCGGAGAGTTACCGCGTTGCCGATTGAGCGGCCTTCGCGAGGGCTTGCTCGCCCCGTCTTCGGTATTCTGCCGGCGAGAGCTGGGCTGCCTTAAGTCTGCGGCGCATTGCTGCGAACTCCTCCAGCAGCGCCGGCACTGGGACCCGCCCCTCGATGAAATAGTCATACCAGGACAGCAACGAGCCCTTTAGGTCTCGGCTCGTGCCGCGCTTCAGACGCGCCAGCGCCGGATGATGTCTCGCTGCATGGCTGGCTGCCTTCTCTCGCGACAGGCCGCTCAGGATCAGGCATTCCACGGCGAGACTCGCTTGGAGCCGGGCACCCCAAATACGCTTGCTGTCGCGGCTGGACTGTCTTTCCGCCACAAAGAGCGGGTCGGTAACGCCCTCGATAAGGTCATCTGAAGAACCGGAAGCGGGAAATCTGCCTAGCGCAACCGCCAAATTCGCAATGTGCAGACCAAGTTCAGGAAGTTCGTCGCTACCAATCGCGCGGGAAAAGGTGGCGAATGCCCACTGTATTCTGACATGCCTGCGCCGTTGGTTGTCGATCGCGCTAAGCTCGGGGTCGTCCTGATCATTCCATACGGATAGCAAGCGCTCCACGAGCTCACTGGTTGCCCTCCATATGAACTCGCGTGCGGCCTCTCTGTCTTCGGCACTCAGACTGCTGCTGCCGTCTTTAGGCTATGCGCCTCCGTGTGGCGTCCGTGAGGAGAGGATGCGGCAGCCCGGGCACGGTCCCGGATGTTCGGCTGGCCAGCCTAGCCGCACCCATTCGTTTTAGGGGCCCGCGGCGCCTCCGTGCGGTGGAGGATTTCGGGAGCGACCCTAGCCGCGTGTCGGCTCGAATTTACATTTACCTCCGCGCGAGTGTCACCACTTTGCTAGAGGGGTTGTCCGCAGGTGCCTCCTCCCGCCTGAGAGCGTACCATCCAAGCTTGTGAATGGCCCGATGACTTGCTTGGGCCGGCCTTCGCAAGCTCGATGATCCTTCTGGCGATGATTTCGTCGCTGAGGTCGCGTGGGCATTTAATGGCCGCGCGAGCCATTTCGAATGCGACGCGCAGGAGACGAACGGTCTCAGGATCGAAGTTCTGGCCGTGTAAGAAAGGTCTGATGGGCACAGGACCCCGTCAAAGAAGCTGAATCAAAGTCCGCCAATTTCACTTTAAGGCGGTTTAGCCATGCATATTAAAGACCCTGATTATTGAGAATTGAAACATTTGTAGTGTGGGCGTCCTGTTTCACCACGTTTTGCGCCCCGGCCGAATTTTGCAACGTATTTGATTGGATAAGAACCTTATCGACTGAACCCGCGCCGCCCCTGAGATCGATTACTGCACCTCCCCATAAGGAATTCAACTGATTGCCAGTGATGGTGACGTTTGTCTTGTTGTTCCCAAGCAGGCCATCACCGCTGTAGTTATTGGGGTCCATACTTTGCGCGGTAATGAGACTGCCCGTGCCTTTGACAGTGTTGTTGGTGATGGCAAAGCCGTCGATATTCGATGTGCCCCCAGGGTCTTGCGGTAGCCCCCCGATAACAGCCTGATTTGCCGAACCAACGGTGGCATCCACGGTATTACCATCAACCACTATATCATGGCATACTCCGGCGAAAGGACCCGAAACCATGAGGCCGATATAATTGCCCAGCGTCTGATTGTGGAAGGTGTTATTTCTGATTTGAACATCGTTCAGTCCGATGACATAAAGCATCCCGCTATCGAAAGTGTTGTGTGAAACCACAAAACCGCTATTGCCGGTTGGCCCAAGCGGTTGCAGTTGCAGGAGGTCGCCGCCACTGGGGGAGGCAATAAGGGTGTTGTCAAGGAATTGATTATTAATACCCCCTTCGAAAAACACCGCTGGCATTGCACCGTTCTGATGGCCCAGAACTCGGTTATTCTTAAAAAAACAATTTTGAGCATTACTAACTCGCATCGCCGCCTGAGGCGATGACATAGGCAGCGCGTTCGCGTTTATGGTTAGCGTTGAAATCGTTGCATTCGAAATTCCGCTTCCGCTGCCGAACCACATCTGGCCAGCGCCCGTGAACACGAGTTGCGCGTTGAGGCTCTGCCCGACAAGGTTAAAGTTACTCCCATTAAATCGGAGCACTGCATCGATCTTCCAAATGCCATCTGCCACCATGACAGTTCCACCAGTGGCGGGCAATGCCATGAGCGCACTTCGAATGGCGTCTCCTGGCCAAGGATCAGAAGCGGTCCCCGCATGAGGAGACGTAGAAAATTGACGGGCATCCAACGTCGTCGAGCTCGGCGGCGGCGACGGATAGGCCTGCGCCCACGCGAAACGCGACACGGCCGGCAGCGCGGCAGCGCCCGCGGCCAGGTGCAGAAAATTTCGGCGGCCGAGTAGATGAGGAGGTTGCCCATCCTCATCCCTCACAGACCCGGATGTGCAGATTTCCCGCTTCCGGTTCTTCATGGGAGAGCCTCGCTCGCGGAGGTGCAGATGACACCATCCGTGACTTGCCGGCAAAGAACGACTCGAGGGAGGACGTCCGCCCTCCAAAGCCATATACAAAAGACGCATGGGGTTTCCCCCCGTTCGACGCCGCACCCCGCCACCAGCATCGCTTCGCAAAGTTCCATCGTCAATTGCGCTTTTTTGGACGGCGTAAGCGCAGGCGTAAAAAAAACGGCGTAACCGCAGCGTGAGCGCAAGCTGCGATCTGCGCGTTTATGAGTACACGGCGTGGTACTCCCGCGTTGCTTGGTGATGGCACCGGACTTGCAAATTCTACATCGGATAGCCCTTCGCCGCGCCGCTAGGCGCGGCTCCTTTCTTATTCGCAACCACGTTCCCCAATCGAGCTAGTGCTTGCTGCAGTGGATTTGCCGGGTCGAGCCAGCGTTTCTGCTCTTCGTATAAAACTTTGCTATCGCTAGGTGTCCAAGAGTTGGACTCAGTAGCAAAGACGAACGTCGCGAGTGGGATACCGTCGGCGCGTTCCTCACTTAGCCTAAAGCCCCGGCACGCCAGGCTGTGTGGAAACGAGAGGCTCCGGCGATCCGGGGCCTCTTTTTTTGTGGGGCTCAGGCGAGACTGGCTCTAAGACCCGATGCGCCAACCAGATTGATTGCTCGCAGGATGTTGTAGGCGAGTACGCTGAGCGCGGTTTCGGCTCTCCGGCGATCCGGGGCCTCTTTTTTTGTGGGGCTCAGGCGAGACTGGCTCTAAGACCCGATGCGCCAACCAGATTGATTGCTCGCAGGATGTTGTAGGCGAGTACGCTGAGCGCGGTTTCGGCTTTGACCTTATTGAGGTTCCGAAGCACGGGGATGTCTTCAAGGTCATCTTTCAGACCGCCATCCCCAATCTCCTGATCGCGACTCACCCGTCACTCCCAGGCACAGTCCGTGAGGCGATCAAGGCGGCCCTGCTCAATGTCGACGACGAGGTCCTCAAGGGGTTGCCGACGGCAGGGTATGTTGAGCGGCCGGAGAGCTTCTACGACGTGGTACGCAGGATCGCTCCCAAAGCGTCGAATTGAGGGAGAGCAGTGGCGAGCCTCCGCATGCGGTCCTGGATACGATCGGGTTGGGCGCGCCGGACGGCGGTGCTCCGGTCGTCGCTTCGTCTCAAGCTGCTGCTTCCGGTGATCGGGGGCGCGGTGCTGCTGATCGCCATCATCGGTTTCATCTTCATCAGCACATACAATGATTTTGTCGGGCGGAACCGCACCGAAGTCGCGCAGAGAGTGGACGCGGTACGCAACGGCTTTCTCGATAAGCTCCAACAGGCCGACAACATCGCGCAGCTGATCGCGAAGATACCCGACCTCGGGGACGCCATCGACGCACGCGACCAGGGCATAGTCGCGCAAATCGTCGAGCCGTTCACAAGGTTCACCGACCTCAATTTCCTCACCGTCTATAACCGCGATCTCGAAGTGGTCGCCCGCGGTGACGCGCCGGCAAAGTTCGGGTCCGCGGATGAGCTCCGCCCTTGGCTCGTTGCCCTCGTCGGACAGCCTTCTGACCAGATCGGCGGCGCCGCCGCCCTGCCCTATGAGGGGCGGCTCCTCCTCCTGGGTGCCGAGCCGATCCGGACGGTCAACGAGCGCTTTGGCGGCGTCGCCGTCGCTGGATTCGTCATTGATGATCGTTTTCTCGCGGGCATCAAGCAGCGGACAGGGGCCGACATCATTGTCGCCTACGACGGCAGGCCAATCGTTGCGACCGTTGATTCGGGCCGGTTGCACGCGATGGGCACGTCGATCAGGCCGGTCGAGTTCGACGCCTCGACCGAAGGCGCGGGACGGCTGGCGCTTTCCGTTGCTTTGGACGAGGCGCCGCAACGCGCGGCATTCTGGCGCCGCCTGGTGACGGTGATTGCGATTCTTGTCATGACAAGCATCGTCGTCGTGGGCGGCGCGCTCGTCTTCACGCTGCGCTCTTCACGCTGCGCTTGGTCGGGTCGATCCAAGCGCTGCGCGCCGGGGCGGCGCGGATCGGCAGCGGCGGCCTTGCGAGCCGCATCTCGATCAAGACCGGCGACGAGCTCGAAGCGCTTGCCAATCAGTTCAACCAGATGGCGGGCCAGCTTCAAATGTCCTACGCTGATCTGGAAAAAAAGGTCGAGCTTCGCACCCGCGAGCTCGCCCAGTCGGTGGAAGAGTTGCGTGCGCTCGGCGAGGTTAGCCAAGCGGTGAACTCGACGCTCGACCTCGAGACCGTGCTCAACACGATCGTGGCCAAGGCGACGCAACTCTCCGGTACCGAGGCTGGCGCCATCTACGTCCATGGCGACACGAAGAATGAGTTCGCGCTGTGCGCTACCTACGGCATGAGCGAAGCATTTGTCGCGGAGCTCGCCAGGCAGGAAGTCGGCTTCGGCCAGTCGACGGTCGCCCAGGCGGCGATGCAGTACGCGCCGGTGCAGGTCGCGGACCTGGAAGCGAAGCCGACGGCGCTGCAGGAGATCATCCTGCGCGCCGGCTACCGGGCTCTCTTGGTGATGCCGCTGTTGAGCCGCGACAAGCTGATGGGCGCCCTGGTGGTGTGGCGAAAAGCGCCCGGCGAGTTTCCCCAGCACAGCGTCGATCTGTTGCAGACCTTCGCCGCGCAATCCGTGCTGGCCATTCAGAATGCGCGCCTGTTCCAGGAGATCGAAGAGAAAGGTCGGCAGCTCGAGCTCACGAGCCAGCACAAGTCGCAATTCGTCGCCAGCATGAGCCATGAGCTACGCACCCCGCTCAATGCCATCATCGGGCTGACCGAGATGATGGTCAGCAATGCGCCGCGCTTCGGCACGGAAAAAGCGGCGGAGCCGCTGCGCCGGGTCCACGGTGCGGGTACCCACCTTCTCGGCCTCATCAACCAGGTGCTCGACCTCTCTAAGATCGAAGCCGGCAAGCTCGAGCTCAGCCCGGAGACGGTGAATTTGGCTCCGCTGCTTGAGGACATCATCGGCACCGCGCGGCAGCTGGCGGAGCAGAATAAGAATCGCCTCGTGGTCGAAAGCCCGGACAATCTTGGCAGCTTGACCGTCGATCCCATGCGGCTACGGCAGATCCTGCTCAATCTGTTGAGCAATGCCTGCAAGTTCACCAAGCAGGGCGCGGTGAGACTGCGCGTCAAAAGGGTGGTCGATGGCCGCAACTGGATCGAGATCGCCGTGGCCGATACCGGCATCGGCATGACACCCGAGCAGCAGGCCAAGCTGTTTGAGGAGTTCACCCAGGCCGATTCCTCGACCGCACGGCAGTACGGCGGCACCGGGCTCGGCCTCGCCATCACGCGCAAGCTCGCCCGCATGATGGGGGGCGACGTGACGGTGGCAAGCGAGCCGGGCAAGGGCTCGGTATTCACGGTGCGCCTGCCGGCTCACGCCGCCACGCGGCCAGCGGACCCTATCTGCCTTAGTCACAGACCGCGCGGTGGAAGCGTGGTATGATCCCTCTATTGCATGAATGACCCCCAACCGGAGGGTCACATGGCAAGCCACATCGGACGACGAAAATTCTTAGCCACGCTCCAGCGGCCGCGTGGCCGCTCGCGGCGCGCGCGAAAGCGCCGGACCGGGTGCGCGGATCGGCGTGCTGATGGCGTATGCCGAAGGGGACCGGGAAGGAGCGGGCTTCGTTGCCACGTTTCGGGAGGGGCTCCAACAAACTCGGGTGGGCTGAGGGACGCAACATCCGGATCGACTTTCGCTGGGCAGCGCTCGACGCGGAGTTGATGCAACGATTTGCGAAGGAACTCGTCGCGCGGAGCTCCGCCTTTTTGCGGGGCTCTTTTTGCGCCGCGCTCTCAAAAACACCCGCGATTTCGCTGAACGGTGAGGTTTCTATGAGGTCGCTCGGTGGAGACGAGCCTCGAACACGCAGATGAGCGCGACCTTATAGAACCCTTCGTTGGACGAAGCCGCTGGCACTGTCGAGCAGCGAGGGAGAGTTTCAGCTCGGACGAATTTCGACCCGTGACGACGGAGCTCGCGAGTACAACTTGAGCGTTACGGCACGAATGCGGCCTTGCGTCCTCACTGCGTCTCGTCGCACCGTGATCATGCCAGCGGACCTCCCGACCTTGCAACGATCTCCAATGCCGCGACAGCGGCTTAGTTCAACGGACGTTATGGAACGTACGAGACCGATCTACAGCGGCTTGATACCCGCAAACTTAATCACCTTGGCCCATTTCTCGGTTTCATCGACGATGAACTTAGCAAAGTCCGCGGGCGAACCGGCGAACACCGCAACTCCTAGATCGGTGAGGCGCTTCTTCATGTTGGGATCGGCCAGAGCGGCATTGATCTCCTTGTTGAGCGTCTCGACAATCGCAATGGGCGTCCTCGGCGCGACGATTCCATACCAGCCTCTTGCCTCGTAGCCCGGCAGAAATTCGCCCACGGTCGGGACGTCCGGCAGAGCTTCCTGGCGCGTCGCGCTGGTCACGGCCAGCGCGCGCAACTTGCCGGCCCTGATGTAGCCAAGCGATGAAGGCATGGCGCCGAACATGACCTGCACCTGGCCGCTGATCAGATCAGGCAACGCGGGCCCCTCACCGCCACGGTAAGGAACGGCGATCAAGTCGACGCCGGCCATCATCTTGAACAGCTCCCCGGCGACATGGACCGGGCTCCCAGTGCTGCTCGCGGCCATGTTGATCTTGCCCGGGTTGGCCTTCGCATAGGCGATGAACTCGGGAACCGTCTTCGCTAGGACCGTCGGGTTCACTTCCAGAATCAGGGGAGTACTGGCGATGCTCGCTACCGGCGCCGTATCGCGGATGAAATTGAACGAGAGGTTCTCGTAGAGCGCCGCGTTGATTGCGTTCAACGATAGGGCCAAGAGGAGCGTATAGCCGTCCGGGGGCGCTCGCACGCCGATTTCGGTGCCGATATTGCCGTTGCCGCCCGGCCGATTGTCGACGACGATTGGCTGTCCCAGCCGCTCCGACAGCCATTGACCGATCAGGCGTGCAATGATGTCGGGCGCGCCGCCGGCCCCAACGGTGACGATCAAGCGTACTGGGCGCGACGGATAGGCTTGTGCCCAAGCGAAGCGTGAGACCGCCGGCAGCGCGGCAGCGCCGGCGGCCAAATGCAAGAATTTGCGGCGGGGAAGTTTCATCCTAAACCTCCCTGTCCGGCCTTTCCAATCAATCACCTCGTCGGCGCGGCAGGTGAATGGGGTTTACGTGTTCGCGCCCCCTGGCAAGCGCACGGTGAACACCGAGCCTTTGCCGTGCTCGCTCGTCACGGTCACGTCGCCGCCCATCATGCGCGCGAGCTTGCGCGAGAGAGCAAGGCCGAGCCCAGTGCCGCCGAAGCGCTGCGCGGTCGTGGCATCGGCCTGACTGAACTCCTCGAACAGCTTGGCCTGCTGCTCAGGAGTCATGCCAATGCCGGTGTCATCGACCGCGAGCTCGATCCACTCGCGACCGTTGGCGACCCTGCGAGCCCGCAGTCTGACCTCGCCTTCCTTGGTAAACTTGCAGGCATTGCTGAGGAGATTGAGCAGTATCTGCCGCAGCCGCATGGGGTCCACGGTCAATGCGCCGAGGTCCTCTTGGGTATCCATGATGAGCCGGTTCTTGTTCTGCTCGGCAAGCTGTCCGGCGGTGCCGATGACCTCGTTGATCAGCGGTGTTAGCTGAACGGTTTGTGGGTTGAGTTCGAGCTTTCCTGCCTCGATCTTCGACAGGTCGAGCACCTGGTTGATGAGCCCGAGCAGGTGAGTACCGGCGCGGTTCACGCGCTGCAGCGGCTCCTGTGCCTTTTCCGTGCCGAAGCGCGCCGCATTGGTGACCAACATATCGGTGAGCCCAATGATGGCATTGAGCGGCGTGCGCAGCTCGTGGCTCACGCTGGAAACGAACTGCGACTTATGCTCGCTCGCCAATTGAAGCTGGCGGCTCTTGTCCTGGATTTCGTCGAACAGACGCACGTTCTCGATGGCGATGACCGCCTGGTCGGCGAATGTCGAAACCAGTTCGATCTGCTTCTCGGTGAACGGACGCACGGTCACTCTCGCCAAATTGAACACGCCGATCGGAACGCCTTCCCGCATCAGCGGTACTCCCAGGATGGTGCGAACGCCTCCACTGCGCTCGATCGCCTCGGACCAGGTGTATTCGGGATCGGTGCGGATGTCGGGAATATGAACAGTTCGCCCCTCAAGCGCCGTTCGCCCGACCAGCGTGTTGCGGCCGGGTTTGATTAAAACCTGTCCCACGTACTCCACAAATTCGGGCGCAAATCCGAAGTTCGCCGCAAGGCGGTACCCCACTCCTTCCTGGCGGGCGATGAAGCCCTTATCCGCATCGCACAAACGGGCGGCCGACGCGACCAGCGTTTCGAGCACCGTAACAAGATCGAACGTCGAGCGGCTGATGACCTTGAGTACATCCGCGGTGGCGGTCTGCTGTTGCAGGGACTCGCGCAGCTCGTTCAGCAACCGAGTGTTCTCGATGGCGATCACGGCCTGCTTGGCGAAATTGCTGACTAACTCAATCTGCTTATCGGTGAAAGGTCGTACCTCCTGACGGAAAATACCGAATGCACCAACCAGCTCGTGTTCTTTGAGCATCGGTACGCAAATTGCTGTCCGCTGTCCGCTGAGTTCAACCGCTGCCACACGATTCGGGTCCCTTTCCACATACGCACGGTCGGTGCGAACATCGGCACTGTGGGCAGTGGTCTTAGTTCGCGCGACTTGACCCAAAAGCGTGTCTGGTCCCCAGACGCGCTTCTCGCGGCAGTACTCATGGTATTGGGGCGGCACGTTAATCGACGAGAGTGAACGCCACGCGCCGTCTGAAAACTCAAACATAATACCGAACTTGGCATCGCAGAGCCGGGTGGCATTCTCCAGCATTGCATGGAATACCGGCTCAAGTTCGCCGGGGGAGCTCGAGATCACGCCGAGGACGTCCGAGGTCGCAGTCTGCCGGTCCAGCGCCTCGGATAGCTCGCGTGTGCGCGCCTGCACCTCGTCGAACAACCGCACGTTCTCAATCGCGATCACCGCCTGGTCGGCGAAGGTCTCGACCAACTCGATTTGCTTGTCGGTAAACGGCCGCAGGGTTTTGCGTACTACGTGGAGCACACCAATAGGACTCCCCTCGCGCAGGAGCGGCACACCGAGCATTGTGCGAAAGCCGCCTTTCTTCTGCGCTTCAGCCAGGGTGTATTCCGGGTCGGCTAGAACATCGATGATATGAACTCGCTTGCCCTCGAGCAGAACTCGGCCTGTTACTGACCCCCGGCCCGGCTCCATTGGCAAAGTTTCGATGTATTCATTGAAGCCGGATGGGAACCCATGCGTCGCGACAAGATGATAGTTTATGCCTTTCTGACGAGCGATCGCCGCCGCATCCGCCTCGCAAAGTCGGGCGGCTGATTCGACAAGCGTATTGAGCACCGTTTGAAGATCGAAAGTCGAGCGGCTAATCACCTTGAGCACGTCGGCGGTCGCAGTCTGCTGCTGTAGCGATTCACTGAGATCGCGCGTGCGCGCCTGCACCTCGTCGAACAGTCGCACGTTCTCGATCGCGATCACCGCCTGGTCGGCAAAGGTCTCGACCAACTCGATTTGCTTGTCGGTGAACGGCCGCATGGCAGCGCGGTGCAGGACGAGCAGGCCAATCGGGACTCCCTGGCGCAGAAGGGGCACCCCGAGGATGGTGCGATAGCCGCCCAATCTCGCGAATTCATGCAAGGTGTATTGCGGATCGGCGAGAACATCGGGGATTTGAACGGATTTCCGCTTCAGCAGAACTCGCGCGACCACACCCTCGCGTCCCGGTGCAAACGTTTGGGTCTTTACAAGCTCATTGTACTCAGCCGTGTGACCGTAGCTCGCCGCGTGGTAATAAGAGCCGACATCCTTCTGGCGCATGATCGCGGCCTTATCCGCTTCACACAGTTGCGCCGCCGACTGGACCAGCGTGTCAAGCACTGGCTGCAGATCGAACGTCGAGCGGCTGATCACCTTGAGCACGTCGGCGGTGGCGGTCTGCTGCTGCAGCGACTCCCGCAGCTCGTTGAGCAGGCGCGTGTTCTCGATGGCGATGACAGCCTGACGCGCGAAGTTCGTCAGCAGCTCGATCTGCTTGGCGGTGAACGGCCGCACCTCCTGGCGATAAATGGCGATCACGCCGAGCAGCGTATCTTCCTTGAGCATCGGCACGCCCAGAGTCGTGCGAGCGCCGCCGAGATCGGCCATAGCGACCAGCCTCGGATCGCCTTCGAGATATGGCGGCATCGCTCGGATGTCGTCGATGTGCACTGCCTGCTTGGTCCTGCGCATCTCGGCATAGCCGCTTTTCGGATGAATACGGAATGGCGTGTGCTGGGTCGCGGCGAGTGCAGGCGGCACGTTGTAGACCGCGGCGATACGCGATCCGTCTCCATCATCCAACTCCAATAAGCCGAACTCGGCACCGCACAGCCGGGTTGCATTCGCCAGCATGGCCTGAAATACGGGCTCCAGCTCGCCGGGCGAGCTGCTGATGACACCCAGGACCTCGGAGGTCGCCGTCTGCTGTTCAAGCGATTCGCTCAGATCGTCGGTGCGCTGTCGCAGCTCGTTGAGGAGCCGCGTGTTCTCGATCGCGATGACCGCCTGCGCGGCGAAGTTTTTGACTAGCTCGATCTGCTTGTCGGTGAAGGGGCGGACCTCCTGGCGGTAGATGACGATCGTGCCGATAAGGCCGTTCTCCTTCAGCATCGGTGCGACGAGCAACGTGCGAGCGCCTATCGGCATGCGCGTGCGGGCCTCGGCATAGGCCGGCGGCGCGTTGTGCATGGAGGCGACGCGGAAGCCGTCGCCCTCGCACAGGAAGAGCGTTCCGAACTTGGCCTCGCAGAGCCGTGTCGCGTTCGCCAGCATAGCCTGGAACACCAGCTCCAGTTCACCAGGCGAGCTCGAGATGACGCGCAACACCTCGGAGGTCGCGGTTTGCTGCTCCAGCACCTCGGCGAGCTCGCGCGTGCGCGCATCGAGCTTGCTTTCCAGCTCGCACGCATACGCCTTGAGCTTCTTTTCCGATGCCGCTTGAGATTTTTGGGTCCGGCCGAGATGACCCATGCTG
>Ga0124850_1000084_pt1 | contig 12149 bp, 19 predicted proteins | sample PanSoiMetaGPlot1_FD_97462 | JGI IMG/M metagenome (GOLD analysis project Ga0124850, IMG submission 97462) | Tropical forest soil microbial communities from Panama analyzed to predict greenhouse gas emissions - Panama Soil - Plot 1 (PacBio error... | ecosystem: Environmental > Terrestrial > Soil >...
TCCGCTCCCGTAATTTGTGGGGAAAACTCGGATTAGGTGTCCGCTCCCGTAATTTGTGGAACGGCCGCTGGTGGATTCATGCGCGCTACTGCTCGACCCACTGCGAGGCTCTTCATGAGGTGGAGCGACGCCAACGTCAAACATCGCTGGCACACACCTTCCTCTCTCGCAGCAGTCCGACAGAGCTGAATGATGCAGTGGTAACGACCGCTTCCGGACATCGTTTTGTGGCCGCCCGATGTCCCCATGTAGGCGACGAACAAATGTTTGGCGCAGGGTAACAAGTCCGGCACGAGGGGCGAAGCGACTAAGAAGCGGGACGCTGCGCACCGTGCTCGACCGCAGCATCGTCAGGAAGGTCAAGCGCGGGCTCTACCGATGGAACGGATGACCGAGCACGACATGATCGGATGGTTCAATGCGGCGCCGATGGGCTCGCGGCAACAGCGGATGCTATGGGCCGCGCACAAGATCGCGCGCCTGACCGGGGCCACCGAGGGCAACGTTTATCAGACGCTAGAACGCAGCTTGGAACGTGCCGGACCCCCTCCCTCCGGGTCCTCAGTTCAACGGCAGCGCCGGGTCGCGCCCGGCCGCCTTGGCTCTCTGGCGATCTCGCGCTCGCGGCAGCAGGACAAACTCCCCACGGACCGGCGGCGCAACGCCAGCGAGAGGCGCGTGGACGAGTCCAGCGACGGCGCCGACGGCCGGCCGACCATCAAGACGCGCGACCGCCTGTTGAAGCGGCTGATCGCCGTCCACGGCGAACCGCGGTTCGACTTGTTCAACTCGAGGAGAGCGTCGTGTTCGTGAGCCAGCCCGTGAACGCCCTAATCTAAAGGGTAACGGCTCGGCGGGCCTTGTCCAAAAAATGCACTCTGTGAGTAATTGTCTTGGGGACGCTCACAAAAAGGGTTTAACCAACATGACCGACGACAGCAAAGGCGAGGCGCAACGCCCCCAGGCCGCGGCGCAATCGAGCGTGCATTTGATTAGCTGGTTCATTTGGTTCTCGCTCGCCGCGATTGCTCTGACCGCCATGCTGAGCGGGGACGGGTAGGCGCGTGAGCGTGCCGACGTGGTGCTGGCGGAAAAGTTCGCAGGGCGCCCAGGATCGCATCCCGCCCCTGTTCACTGCATCGGGAGTTTCTTTCGCTGCCAAGCCAAGGTCTTGCCATCGTTGGCCCGCGAGCGCGGCAATTTCTTCCTCTGTGGCGGCCCTAATCCGCGCGGCTTCTTGGGCGTTGGATCCATTTTTAGACTGCACGGGACGATCTTACCGCCTGTCGGCGTCGAGAGCGGCTTAGTCGCATATTCCACCGGTCCAACACAAAACCGAACACGAACGTCACGATCACCGTCTCGATGCTCATGTATGCCCCTTCTTGGGCTCTAGTCTCTCAGTTCCTTGATAGACACCGCAGGGCCCAGTCTTCGACCCACTGAGCAAGGTGCTCGTAGTTATCACCGATCCGCAGCAGCGCGTTGTTAGTTTCAGAAGCTTTCATTTCCTTAGCAACAAGGCGCGCTTCTTCTGCACGGGTGCGCCAGTGCTCCGCATCATTCAGGAGAAATTTGTTTGTCATGCCCGCCCCTGATTCGCGTTGTAACTTCGTGACACCGGAGCAGGAAATCCGCTCTGCAGTGTGACTGAGTGAAAAGACTTGCCGAGCGTTGCAAAAATCTCACGGACTGAAGCAGAGCGCTGGTGGTATCGGCTCTAGACTTCAGGCGGCGACCGCTACTGAGTGACGAGGCAGCGAAAAAGGAGGGAGTTAGGGATCAACGGGCGGTCGCTCGGGAACAGCACGGCCTTTTCCGCTGTGGCGCCTTCGCAGCGGCCCGTTTGCACGCTCATCGAACTAAAATATTCGGGAGCGGTATTCCGATCATGTCCCCCGGGCCCGAACAGCCTGGACGCTTAACATCCAGCCGCTTGATCAGTTCCGCGCGCACCGCGGCTTTCTGTTAGCCCGATCCACATTGCCCAGCAGTGTGGACCGCTTACTACATACCGCCGGGCAAGTTGCCTGTCTGCTTCAACGATTTGTAGATACATAACAGCTATAGGTCGGACGATAGGCGAGGGAGGACTGAACCCTGGCCACATTGCAGGGCGAATTTCATGGTCCACTGCCGCTGCTTCACCGATTCGGGGGCCTTATCATGAACATCGCCAGCTTGAAATGGAGTCAGAAGGCAACGGCTACGAGAGAAGTCCTTGCCTCCAATGATGTCCGCACTCTCATTGCCAGCCAGCTAGGCGTCGACGTCAAACGTGTGACGGATGAGGCGCACTTCACCGATGATCTAGGGGCTGACTGGCTCGACCGCCTGGAACTAATGATCGCGATCGAAGATCGGTTCGCGGACGTCGTAATCACGGACGAGGATGTCGACCAGCTAGAAGTCGTCGCCGATCTGATCCGCCATATCGAAAACGTGGATCATGAGAGGCGACGACGTTCCATCGTCGAGGCGACGCCGCTCCACTAACTCGCAGTTATAGCCGCGTTTAGCGCGCACGCCGTGGACGCCGCCGAGAAGCAAGAAGGCTGCGAGGAGTAGGCATGCGCAGTCGGCCAGTGACATATGTCGACGAGGGCTGAAGATCTTTTTCATGCGCGGACTCTTCGAAGCGTGATTGGTGGGGAGAAGGGTAACGGGAGGATGCACGAATGATTGGTCGCATTCTGATTAGCTTGACCGCCTTTGCGCTCGCCGGATTTTTGCTTCTTGTGCTGATCGGTCTCTGGGACGGATACGAACAGGAAACCAAAGCCTTGGGATTCAGCGGAATTTATGAGCGCTATCTCGCGTCACAAGCCGGCTTTGCGGATGATGCAAAGGGCTATCGCGCAGTAGTCGAAGCTGAGAGCGCGCAGACAGCGGTGGTGGCAGGAACAGCAGCGATCGAGGAATGACATCCAGTTAATCGATTGTTAAAGATTGTGATCGCCACTTCCAAGCGGCGCTAAGGGTAGCCAGCAACCGACGCTGAGCGAAGTCAAGGATTTGACCGCCGCGTCCTTGAATGCGCCACGTTGCACACCAATGCTTGCGTGTGGAGGTAAAGGATGGCTTCCCGCACGGCAGTTGTCATCGCGAGTTTTCTGATTGGCCTTGGAGCGGTGGCGCGCGAGAGCTTTGCGCAGTACTACCCCCCGCAAGCATACCCGCGGCCTCGGGATTATCCACTTGCGGGATATCCGCCGCTTCCGCCAGTTGAGGCCGACGATGATTACGATTTGCCGGCTGGCGGTAGATCCCACACCGGCGCAGCCGGTCCTGGTCAAGTCGATCCCTTAGCGCCCGGATTGATGCGCGACGATCCGCGAACCATCGCGGCGCTGCCGCCCGAGGTGCGGCCCGAAACCGGCCCGAGGAAGGAATTGCCGCCGCAGTTCCGTCGCACCCTGGTCGATTACTACACCAAGCAACCGGCCGGCACGATCGTCATCGACACGCCTAACACTTATCTCTATCTCGTGCTCGGCAACGGCAAGGCTCTGCGTTATGGCATTGGGGTCGGCCGCGACGGCTTCACTTGGTCTGGCAGTGAAAGGATTTCCAGGCTGGCGGAATGGCCCGATTGGAATCCACCCGAACAAATGATCGAACGCCAACCCTACCTGCCGCGCTTTATGGCCGGTGGCGAGGGCAACCCCCTCGGGGCGCGCGCTTTATCTGGGCGACACGCTCTACCGCATCCACGGCACGAACCAGCCGTCGACCATCGGGACCTTCGTATCCTCGGGCTGCATCCGACTCACAAACGAAGACATTATGGACCTCTACAAGCGAGTAAAGGTCGGCACGCGCGTGGTGGTGCTCCCGTCGGGGCTGCCGATGACCGCGGCAGCGCCGGTCGGCTCGCGTAGGGGGATGTCCGAGGTTACGCCGTATGGCCTACCTTCGGCTTCAGACATGCCGAGGAATAGACACAAACCTGAAGAAATTACCGCGAAGCTGCAGCAAGTTGACGTACTGGTTGCGCAAGGTTGGAGCGTTGCCGATGCTGCCCGTCAGGTCGGGATAACTGAGAGCAGATATTATCGCTGGCGCGAGGAGCGCGGGGCGCTGAAGAGGGACGAGCTGAAAAAGCCGAAAGAGCTGGCGAATGAAGGTCCAAAGGGCTTGGCTCAAGGCGAGGTCAGCGCAGTTCGGGATAACGCTCAGAGGGAGTTCAAGGCGGAGCCCGCCGGCTTCGAGGAGTAGTGGCTCGTCGCTACATGGGCCTGCTGCTGCGCGCGCGCGCCGCCAAGCAACTGCCGCGCCGCCGAGTGCGACCAGCAATTCCCGCCGTCCGATGGTGACTGTCATACGCCCCTCCCGTGCGAGGTGCGTAAATGTAACGATAGCACGCCTTCAGCGTGCAGTCTTCACGTTCGAGGAGGCAGGATGCTGGTGCTTCCACCTCAGTCTCCGGCTTTAACGGCACTACTCCCGCCGCCAGCTCTTCGCGAACGCCGCCATCGCGGCCTCGCGCGTCGCCGCGTAGCCGAAGCGCGGTGATGAACAATCCCGCTCCGGGGCACGAGAGAGGTGATCCTTGCCCGGGCCCTACGGGAGGGGGTTACCATTTTCGAAAAAAATAAAAGGTACAGAGATTTCAAGTACTTTACGGCCAACTCCCATCCCATTAATTGGGCTCAATGAGAGGTCAGTGATCAGGCAGCAAGATGAACTTTGCCGTTCTTGAGACATGACAGAAAGCTTCGAAGCGCACAGCTCTCGTGAATTGTCCGCCGGTGAATGAAGAGCGTATCGATCCTCCGTTGCTCGCTGCGCAGCGTATGTACTCGAATAGCACCGCTCAGCTCACTACGCTCGACGACCGCGCGGGGCAGAAGCGTCACCCCCATACCGGCGGCTACGCATCCGATGATACCGTCGAGCGTTCCGAACTCGAGGCGCGCCGCGCTTGGCCAACCGAACTCGCTCATAAGCTGCTCGAGTCTCTGTCGATAAGAGCAGCCAGTTCGAAATACGAGGATGGTCGGCCCCGATGTCGGCGTTCCGGCCCGCAAGGCCGCAAAGGTCTTCCACCGACGCGCAGACAGAAGCACAAGCTCCTCATTGAAGACCTGCGTCGTGATGAGATCGGCATGATTGATTGGCCCAGCGACGAAAGCTCCGTCGAGAGAGCTGTCAAGCACGGCCTCTGTCAATATCGCCGTCGGTCCCGTTTGCAGGGTCAGCTGAACGTCTGGAAAGCGATGGTGGAAGTGGGTCAAGAGAGACGGTAGCCGTACTGCCGCTGTCGTTTCCATCGAGCCGATCGCCAGCGGCCCCTTGGGAACACCGTCGTCCCGGGCCGCGGACAGGGCCTCCCTCGACAAGACGCTGAGGCGTTGCGCATACGGCAACAGGCGTCGGCCCGCATCGGTCAATGTCATGCCCCGCGCATGTCGCTCGAAAAGGGGTACGCCTACCTCCATCTCGAGAGCGCGTACGCGATTGGTGACGTTCGACTGGACGGTATTCAGCTCGCCGGCGGCGCGTGTAATACCACCGCAGCGCGCCACCGCCGCAAAGGTCTGAAGATCGGATAACTCCATCGTAGCACCGTTCTTGAATAGAGAACGCAGTCATCAAATCTAATCATTTTTCGGAAATGGTAACTCGGCTTAAGGATGCTGTCGAGGCCAAAGACAGCTCGTGGAGCCGCTTCATGGCGATCTGCAATTCCGTAACCAGGCTGCTGGGCATAGAGCATCCGATCGTGCTCGCCCCGATGGATCTCGTGGCCCATGCCCGGCTTGCGCTCGCAGTCTCGCAAGCAGGCGGCTTCGGCTTTCTCGGGGCCGGTTACGGTGACGCCGCCTGGCTCGAGCGGGAGCTAGCAAACCTCAGTCAGGCCAACGCTCAGCTGCACCAGCCCTTTGGGGTCGGTTTCATCACTTGGAGTCTCTTGAGACAGCCCCATCTCCTAGATCTGGCTCTGGCCGCGAACCCGCGCGCAATATTGCTCTCCTTCGGCGATCCCGAACCCTTTGTGCGACGTATCAAGGACGCCGGCGCGCTCCTCGTCTGTCAGGTGCAGGACGTTGGAATGGCCATCGACGTCGTGGCAAAGGGGGCCGACATTATCGTGGCACAGGGCGGTGAGGCAGGTGGCCACGGCGTTTCACAAGGGTCCTTCACGCTTGTCCCGGCGGTCGTGGATGCGATCGGCGACGAGGTTCCGGTTCTGCTTGCTGGCGGCGCTGCTGACGGGCGCGGCTTGGCTGCAGCGATCATGCTGGGCGCGCAAGGTATCGTCATGGGAACGCGCTTCTATGCGAGTGTGGAGGCCGCCGGCCACGAGGCTGCAAAGCAGCGCATCGTGGTTGCTTCCGGCGACGAAACACTACGTAGCGTCGTCTTCGATATTTCCCGCAACAACGTGTGGCCGCATCCTTTTACGGGACGGTGCTTGGCCAACAGACACACGCAGCGATGGCTCGGCCGCGAGCTGGAGCTGATGCGGCGTGAGGACGTCATTGCCGAATTCGCTGGCGCTTGCCAGACCGGTAATTTCGATATCGCGCCGGTCATTGCTGGAGAAGCAGTCGCCCTGGTTCGCGACATCCGCTCGGCCAACGAAATCGTCTGGCGCACTATTGCCGAGGCCGAGCGCCTCCTCGCTGGCGGCAGCCATTGGGTTACGAAAGAGAACTCTGCAGCAGCCTGAGCAAAGCTGTCTCCCGTTGCGCTCTCCCTACCAAGCTTACATTGAGGAGCAAAAGCATGACCCCCCAACAGATCTCGCTCGTGCAGAGCAGCTTCAAGTCCATTGCGCCGATCGCGTCAAAGGCCGCAGATCTCTTCTACGACCATCTCTTCGTTATCGCTCCCGAAGTCCGGCAGCTCTTCCCCGCGAAGCTATCCGAGCAGAAGATGAAGTTGATGGCGATGCTAACGAAGACCGTCAACAATCTCCATCGGCTCGATGCCATTTTGCCAGCGGTACGCCAACTCGGCGAGCGGCACAGGGGTTACGGTGTCTCGGCGGATCACTATGGGCCAGTGGGTGCTGCCCTGCTCTGGACGCTCGAGCAGGGTCTTGGCTCAGCGTTTACTCCAGAGGTGAAAGCTGCTTGGTCTGAAGCGTATCGCATATTGGCCGGGGCAATGCAGGAAGGCGAACGGCATGCGAGAGCGACAGCTGAAGCGATGTCTCCCGTCGAGTAATCTGGAAGTAACGAGCAGAGGCGGCCGCCGCTAATGGCAGGCGGTGGCGGCGTATCCAGAATCGTATATAGAGTCGGGTTTATGAGCAACATTGTCTCGGGACGCCAAATTCGGGCCGCTCGTATGCTCGCTGGGCTAACGCAAGCCGATCTTGCCCGCGCAGCTGGATGTCACCCTCGGTCGGTTCGATATTGGGAGAACAAGGGCAGCAATCCGCCGACCAATGTCGCCTCTACGCTCGACAGCATTGAGCAGGCGCTTAATCGACATGGCGTAATTCCGTTTTCGACACCGACACCAGAGTCCGATGCTCTAATTGAATTAAATCCGATTGCAATTTGCGGTCGCTGCCGATAGCTGCTTTTGGCGTGTTCGCTCCCACGTCTCCGCCTCCCGGCGAGAGAGCCAAAGACGGTGACACGCACCCAGGCTTGTGCCCGGGTTTGCTATCGCCGCATCACTCGATCCAGGATAAGGTCCTGATTCCTAGTGTTTGAGTCGGGTAAAGCTGTCGAAAACGTGAGTGAATAGCTTCACTGGAGCCGGAGGGCATGTATTAAACAAAGCTCCAACCAACGCCACAGAATGCTGAGATGACGGCGATACCACCAACCACCGAACCCGCGGCTTTGTCCGCCGCCGCCGAGCGCATGCGCCGACATCGTCAACGTCGCCGCGACGGCCTTCGCTGCTTTATGATCGAGTTACGCGAAACCGAAATCGACGCACTCATCACAAAGGGACTATTAGGGGCAGAGAATCGTCATGATTACGACTCGGTTCAGTCGGCGTTCTATGCATTCCTTGATCACGCTTTGGACGAATTGGGTGATGCGTAACGTTGGGGCGCGCGCAATCGGAATGCAATAACGGATATCCCCTTAAATACAATGAAAGCGGGCGCCGGTGGATTTGCCAAATGAGTTCGATAATTCGAGCGGGGCAGATCAAAGGCTTATGCTGCTGAAATCTGCTATAAAAAAGAAAGACCACTACGGAAACAATCCATGCCTGTTCTTCGCAACCCCCGACACGAAGCCTTCGCGCAAGCCATCTTCGCCGGCCTCACCGGCAAAACCCGCATCGAGCGCGCCCAGTCAACGGCATATCTCCAAGCCTATCCTAACTGTTCCCCTGGCCCTTCCGCATGGGTCTGCGCCTCCCAACTTCTAAGGCGGACTAAGGTTTGGGAACGCGTCGGCGAACTCCAAGCCGAAGCAAACAAACGTATCCAGCCAAAGCTCGATATCTCAAAGGAAACTATCGGCAGACGCCTCCGCATAGCCTCAGAAATTGCCGAACAAGACAGAAACCCCAATGGAATCACAGCTGCCGAACTCGGCATAGCTAAAGTCTTCCATCGCCTCGACACCCAAGACGAAGATCCGGCGGACTTCACCACAGCACGAAACATGACTGATGTGGGCAGAAAGTTATTGCAATCCGTTGGCTTCAAAGAGCCCGACGATGTTTCGATACAGGCTGCGATTGAGGCGAACGATGCATTTATTGATCGTCTGCAAGCGATACGCGATAGAGCTCAAGGGCTTACGATAGATTAGGATGATTGAGTGAGGCGGTGGCGCCTCGCGCATCACATCGCCCTGCCGATCACTCGGATGTTGGGGTTTTAGATGCTCGCCGCATCACGCTTGCAGGCGCGATATCGTCGCCTGCGAGACGCCATAGGAACGGGCGAGATCGGCCTGCACTGCGCCATTGGCAAGGCGCTGAAGGGCTTCTGCGCGCTGATGCGGGGTGAGTGCCGCGGGGCGACCGAAACGCACGCCACGGGCCTTGGCGCGCTTGCGACCGTCGCCTGTACGGGCACGAATCAGCTCGCGCTCAAACTCGGCCAAGCCACCGAGAAACGTGAGCATCAGCCTGCCGTGCGGCGTCGTGGTGTCTGCCCAGGTGTCTTTCAGGCTGCGCAAGCCCGCTTCATGCTCGCCAACCGTGGCCAAGACGTTCAACAAGTCCCGAGTTGACCGCGCCAGGCGGTCTAAGCGCGTGACTATCACCACATCGCCGGGCTCAAGCCGTCTAATTAGCTTGGCCAGCTCGGCGCGATCGGTCTTCGCACCAGAGACTTTCTCTTTGAACACCTTGGCGCAGCCCGCAGCTAGAAGCTCGGCTTCCTGCGAGCCGAGATCCTGTCCGTTAGTGCTGACACGCGCATAACCGTAAGTCGTCATTTTTCTATCCTCTTTTGAAAGCCACTTGTGCATTGTAATTCGTTACTGGAATCAATGCTACGAAAATCATACAGAAACTTAGAATTTGTGAATAGCTTTTGCTGTGCCAACCTCGTCGCGGCGAAAGAAAGCACTCGGCTCCGATCTCTTCCTCTTTTCTTTTCTCTCTTTCTGCTTTCCGATTCGGATTTCTGAACTGGGTCCGGTGCAAACCGGTAGGCCCCCGCCGGGGAGAGGAGGCGGATGGGAGTCGGAGTCTCTGCGCGTCTTCAACACGCGTCAGGAATCCGGCAATGGGACCCGAGAGCTGAGAACTGGATCCCGATCTGTGCTTCAATGGGACCCTAATCCGAGAATGGGTCCTAAGTGTAACCGCCTTGTCACTTTGTTGTAACGACTGCTGCAACTGACCCTGAGAAGCCGCTATGGCGTTATTTCGCTGAGAGCTGGCGGCGCGGGCACTTCCGAAATCATAGCGCTATCCGCGCGGCGGCGAGCTTAGTCGTCATTAGTGTGCGGTCGATAACAGGATCGGCCATGGACGTGACGGATGATTACACAGCCCAAAATCTAAGCGCTCGTCAGCGCGATGTAATGAACCTGATTGTGCGGGGCCTATCCAACAAAGAGATTGCAAGCATCCTCAACCTAGCTGAGGGACTAACGGCAAAGGAATGTCTACAAACCGCTGAGGTGTGCCTAGCCCTTGCTCACAAGACTAAGGAACTCGACACAAGAGCTGCCTTGCTTGGATTTGCATATGAGTTCCGCACCGTGGCTAAGCGTTTGGAGCGTGACGAGCGCAAGTTGATGATGGCAGCCCCCTCAGACGGTATGCAAAAACATGGCGTATAATTGCCCATTATGAAGACCAAAAAACAACTTAATGCATGAACCCGCGAGGCGATCCGCTCGACTAACCGTCATTCATGACCATCGAGGGCGGTACCGCTATCGTTCTCGTCTATGTACTTGTCAGCACGGGCGCGATCATCGCGTTCTGGTTGGCCGCGTTGGTGGTCGGATGGTTCATCGGTCGGCTGCGCCAGCACGGCAGCGAACAGCGCGGAGAAGACTGAGCTACCGGGCAGGGCTCTAACGGCAACCTATCAGGCGGCGCGTTCAATTACGGACGCTCGACCACGTTCGGGTGAGATCTCAAAATGAAACGAGCACTTTTATACGTTGTAGCTGTTTTATGGATTCTTGCCTTTGTTTGGCAGACAATTGCCCATGCCGAGGCAATGACACTCGCTCGTGGAGGTCAATCATCATCCTGCTCTATCGTAAGCCCTTGAGCTGTCGCGTCATCGCTGGGACTATCCTGGGCATTGCAGGAATGGCCATCACCAACTAGTCGGAGGCATTGGTGAAAGGCAGCCGTCAAATGAACTCGCTCCTGCTAGCTAGCGCGCTCGCGCTCGTGAGCGCTGGCCAGACTGAAGCTGAGCCGCGCGACGTTCGACTGACAACCATCTGCCTGGCCTCAATGGGACCCAAATCTCAGAACCTGGGACCCACAATCCAATGCGGACGTTCCCCGGCTGGCTCGCGAGCAGCGGACACGTGGCGCGGATTAACCGTGCGCTAACCATGTAGTGCGACCATCCGGGCAGGGTCACCTTCCTGGATCAATCATGTCAATCGAGCAAGCCACTTGCGGTCAGCTACTAACGGAGCAATGCCGCTCCTCAAGGCCATGGCGGCAAGCCGTTGTCAGCATGATCCCGCCCGCCTTCTGGCGCTGGTGGGACCAACGCTCGGTTTGGCCGCTCGGATCGCCAACCTATAGACAACGCCATAGCACGTCGGCCTAGAGACCGACTGTGAGGGGTGGGGGATCTAATGCTTTCCGGTAATCGGCATTGGCTCGAATACGACTCCGTCGCGCTCGTAGTGCTGTTCGTCGGCATCGGATTTGTAGCGTTGATCGTGTTGGGTATTTGAAGCCGCGATATACGAGCTAAAGACCGACTTTGATGAGTTTTCCGCGTGCTCCGACGCAGAAGCCGTCTTTGGTGGCGTAGTTGGCGTAGCCGTGATCGCAGCACCACGCGGCATGTTGCTTGTTGTTAACATGGCGAAGGATCGCCACCGCGACCAGAACCGTGGCTACGCAGATTAGCGCGACAGCTCGCAGTTTTTTTATTGTTGCTTTCATCCCCGTCTCGACCCCTCGGCAATCGCGGCAGGACCGATAGCCCAGGACCAAGTCCCGCAAATGTGAGCTGGGTCACACCTACGTCGTTTGTCTAAAAAACAGCGATTGACGGAGTTGTGCTGCAAAACCGATGCTCGTAGCGGCTAACGGCGGCGGTTTCGTCTTAGAGGGGTGGCTGCCATGAAATTGAAATCATTATTTCTGTTGTTGCCTGCGACCGTCGTGTGGATGGCAGATCCGGCGTTAGCGGATGCGGTCACTTTTTACTACACCCAAGCGGCTTTCGATGCTGCTGTGCAAAACGCGACGTTGCCGTGCAGCCGGTAGTGTCATGGGTCGCGCGTAACTCAAATCCCGACTCAGTTCCGCACATCAAGGAGAAGGGCGAATGCTTGGGGTTCGACTATCATTAGGGATTGCAACTTTGCTGGCGACCACGTCGCTGACGCAGGCGCAGACACCAATCGAGCGCGGCAGCTACCTGGTGAACGGCCTTTTGACCTGCGGCAATTGCCATACTCCGCGTGCTCCGGGGGGTGCCTTTGCCATGGACAGGCAGCTCTCGGGCGGTCCGCAGGAGTGGGACCGGCCAACCTACAAGGTGAGGGGCGCCAACA
>Ga0124850_1000085_pt1 | contig 12139 bp, 14 predicted proteins | sample PanSoiMetaGPlot1_FD_97462 | JGI IMG/M metagenome (GOLD analysis project Ga0124850, IMG submission 97462) | Tropical forest soil microbial communities from Panama analyzed to predict greenhouse gas emissions - Panama Soil - Plot 1 (PacBio error... | ecosystem: Environmental > Terrestrial > Soil >...
CCGTGGCCGGCGAAGCCAACGCCCGCGCACGTCCGCTTTACCTCCGAAAGCGGACATTGAGCGACACGACTGGTATGTCCGCTTCGTGCCATGAGCCGACATGAGGGAACACGAAATCGCGTTTTAGCGCACCTGCGGATCCTTGCTTTCCAGCCGCCAAATCGCGTTTTAGCGCACCTGCGGATCCTTGCTTTCCAGCCGCCGCTTCGGCGGCTAGGGTTTTGGCAACGACGGAGGTACCCATGCCAAGTCTTCGGCTGGCGGCGATCCCAACAATCGCGATCACGAGCGTGTTGCTGATCTTGGCGTCGAGCTGCGCGGGACTTGCCCAGACCCCGGCGCCGCCGCCGGCCGTGGCGCCGCCGCTCATCTCGCTCGCCGAAGCGCGCGTCATCATCGACGGCGCGATCGCGTTCACCCGCGGGCAGAATTTGAACATGGCGGTCGTTGTCGTGGACGCAGCGGGAAATCTGGTGTCGGCCGACAAGATGGACGGTACGACGATCAACAACATTCGCTTTGCCGAAGGCAAGGCGTTCGCTTCGGCGATTCTCCGGCAAACCACGGAAGTCTTGGCCAACCTCGCGAAGGACCGCCCGGACCGGTACTTCGGAATCATGAACATGTATCCGGGCAAGGTCTATCTCGTCGGCGGCGGCGTGCCGCTCGCCGTTGACGGCCGCCTCGTCGGGGCCGTGGGCGTTGCCGGATTGCCCCAAGGCGTCGACGAGAAAGCCGCGCGAGCCGGGATCGCGGCGTGGGACAAGTTCCGCGAAAGCATGAAGAAGTAATTATAGCCCGGATGAGCGAAGCGACATCCGGGTTTCACGCGTTGGATGTGTATCGACGCGTGGGCAAAATCGCGCGCGAGCATTCGCGACGACGTTACGCGATTTTGCCCGCCCTACAGCAACTCCGTTCATTCCCGCGAAAGCGGAATCTAGGGCCAAGGGCTGGGTCCCCGCTTTCGCGGGGACGAACGGAAGAGAGCAAGCGCCGTTGCAGTAAGTACGGCCTCGATGAGCGAAAGCGACTCAGCTCTTCTCGATCCAGGACAGGACCTGGCTGGCGAGGACATCGCTGTTCTTCTCGAGCATCATCATGTGGCCGTTGCCGTCGATTCCGTGATCGCCGAGATAAAGGAAATCCGCCTTCGCGCCGTTCTGGTTGAGCCACTCGACGATGGCCCCGTCCAGTTCGCGCGGATGATCGATGTCCGCGGTTCCGGTCATCACCAGGATGCGCTTGCCGCGATAGTTGGTGAGATCGGCGACCTTGAGCTGGCTGCCGCGAACATTGCGGCGCTGGTAGAGCAGCCGCGGCGGGATCGGCACCAGCGACGAGGCATAGAGCCCAATGTGCTCGCGCGGAAATTGCGTGCTCTTGCCGACGAGCTTGACCTCGACGAAGTTCCGGTCGGAGACGACCGTCTGCTTGAGGTTGATGGTCATCGTGGTCGAGCCGCGCACCACGACCGTATCCGCGGTCTCGCTGGCGATCTCGGACACGGCCTGGATATTGCCGGGGGACCCGGGGCGATGGCCACCAGCTTGGCGATGTGCTGGCCGTAATTTTCGATCAGCTTCCAACCGTAAGCGCCGGACATCGAGTGCGTCATGATGATCGCGGGTTGACCGAGGGACGCCACGATCTTGCCGAGGCCTGCGACCACCACGTCACCGGTCAGATCATCGAGGGGGATGTAACCGCTGCGGCCGACGCCGGGCCAATCCGGCACCACCACCTTGTAGCCCGCGCGCACGAAGGCATGCGCCCAGCCCGGCCGCCCGTCGACGGTCGCGAGATAGCACGCGCCGGTGTGGGCGCCGCCCGAGATCATTACCATCGGCGGTTTCGTCGACCCGCCGACCGGCGCCAGAACCTCGTAGTAAGTCGGGGGCGACTCGATCAGCCCGCTCGAATAGTTGACCGGCGGAGCGTTCGACTCATTCGCAGCGAGGCTCTTGCTTGGCGTGATCAGTCCGACGCTGGCTGCGCCGGTCGCCATGCCGAATTCGCGACGCGAGATGTCATCGTTCAAGGCACCCTCCTCAAATTGTCCCGACGCCTCAGATCATCCGGGAGGGGCGTGAACGATACCTTTTCGCTAAAGCGCGTGGAAGATGGTGAGCGGCAGATGTGAAGTGAGGCGGCGACATGCGGGAGCAGTCCCGGGGCCGCATCGCCTCCTGCGGCTGAAAGGGGGGTCGCGCAAGCAGCGGTCGGGTGGGCAACCGGCGCGAAGACGCGTCCGTCGCAAGCTCGAAGTCCGGCGCGCCGTTGCCCACGCGGTGGGTGTGCATCGATGACAGCAACTCCGTTCATTCCCGCGAAAGCGGGAATCCAGGGCCATAAGCGCGTTCACGCGCGTCTTCGACGCGCTATGGCGCTGGGTCCCCGCTTTCGCGGGGACGAGCGGGAGAGAGCGTGTGGCAAAACGCACACACTTTATTTTTTTCAAACGGCGCAGCCCGTTTCGCCCGCTCGTCGCGTTGACGATTGCCGTCACATGTTACAAAGCTGGCGGCTCCGCTACTCTAACTGCGTGCGAGACCACAATGATCGCGCCGGCCGCCGCGCGCGCGCCCCGGATGTTGCTTGTGATCGGCGAGGACGAGCAAGGCCTGCCGACGGAGACGATCATCCTCGAGCCGAGCGTATCGCAGCTCTGCGATGCGTTGCGCGCGTGGCTGGTGGCCATGCTGCCGGATTGGCTCGGCGGTTTCCTGGGCCGCACGCGGCCCATCGACGTCGATCCGCTCGCGCCGTCCGAGCCGGCTTTGATCGACGTCCGGGTGAGGTGGGCGGGGCTCTAGATAAAGAGAAGCGGCCCCATCGGGGTGCTTGAGCGCGGCGGTTGCAGCGCGTTCGTGCGCACTCCATATAACCGCCATGTCCGAACACAGAGTGACTTTGAAATGGCAGCGCGGCGGCGCCGAATTTTCGTATCAGAAATATCCGCGCGATCATACTTGGACATTCGACGGCGGCCATACCATGACGGCGACGGCGGCCCCGGCTTATCTCGGTAATCCGGCGAATGTCGATCCCGAGGAAGCGTTCGTCGCTTCGCTCTCGAGCTGTCACATGCTCACGTTTTTGGCGATCGCGTGCAAGCAGAAGTTCGTGCTCGATTCGTACGAGGACGAGGCGGTCGGTCATATGGAGAAAAACTCCGAAGGCAAGCTCGCCATCACGCGTGTCGAGCTGCGCCCGAAGATCACGTGGGGTGGAGATCGCACACCCAGTGCGGATGAGCTCGACAAGATGCACCATGCCGCGCACGCGAATTGTTTCATTGCGAATTCGGTCAAAACCGAGGTGACGGTCACGAAGCTCTAGATGAAGCGCGCGCTGATCGGCATCGCAAGCGTGGGCATTTTGGCCGTGACCGTCGGGGTGTGGACGGCGAACGCGCAGCCCTATCGCCGCTACGGCCCGGCGCGAACCTATGCCCCGCAGGCCTATCCGCCCCAAAGCCGCGGCTCGGTTTCCCGCGGCGCTCCGCGCACCATCCCGTTTGCCGACCCGAACAGTCCGGAAGCCACGGGCGGCGGCAGCCTCGGCTACAATCGCGGCCTCCCGCACAACGAATGAGGTTCGCTGTTCCCGGCGGCACACTCAGATCTAACCGACGTCATGCGCCGTGCCGCGGCGCTTGATAAATGTTGCGAGCGCTCGATCCGTCCCGCGGGCTGTCGCGCCGCGATACGCGCGTGAGAAAGGGCCCTTTCAAAGCTCTCGTCGTCGAGAGTAAAACAGTGGGCATGCGCCGCCCATCTCACTCAAGTGCACGGTTTTTGCCTTTGGACGGGACGCGTTGCGCGTCGCGGTTTATGGTCACGCTCGTGGTCGCTTTGGCGGCCGGTGCGAACAGCGTGACCGTGGCCTCGGCTCAGACCTATCCGCAGCGCGCGGTCAAGTTCATCCTACCGTTTGGTCCCGCCGCCGGCACCGACATCACCGCCCGGCTGCTCGCAGAAAAGCTCGCAGCGCGCTGGGGCAAGCCGGTGGTGGTCGAGAACCGGCCGGGCGGCGACGGCCTCGTCGCCATCACCGCATTCACCAGTGCGAACGACGAGCACACGCTCTTGTTCGTTCCGGCTTCGACCTTCACGGCACACCCATATGTGCACGAAAAACTACCTTACGATGCGGAGCGCGACCTGCTTCCGATCACGAACGTCACGACCATCGTGATTGCGCTTGGGGCACCGGCATCTCTCAACGTGAAGACGCTTCCCGAATTCATTGCGCTCGCCCGCGCAAACCCCGATACGCTCAACGTGTCGGCCGCCGCCGGCAATTCCGACCTGATCCTGTCTGCTTTCATCAAGACCCAGCGCTTACCGGTGGCCCGGGTGCCGTACCGCGACATCCAGCAAGCACCGAGCGACCTGGCCGAGGCACGCATCCACCTTCTCATGTCATCCTACGCGACCATGCTTCCGCTGGTTCAGGCCGGGAAGCTTAGGGTCCTGGCGGTGACCAGCCGCAAGCGGGTCGGAATCGCCGCCGACACTCCAACCGTCGCCGAAGCAGGGTACCCATATCTCGGACTAGACGGTCTGATCGGCATGTACGGGCCGCGCGGAATGTCGATGGCGCTTCGCGAAAGCATTGCTGCCGACGTCCGCGCCGTGGTCGAGGCCGATCCGACGATTGCCAGCCGGCTGGCGCAGACCGGCCAAGTGGTGGATTTGCGCGGCCCGCGCGAGTTCGCCGCCGGCATCAAGGAGATCCGCGACCAGCTCGCCGCGATCGCGCAAACGCTCGGGATGAAGCCCGCACAGTGAGCCGCGGTCGGGTGGGCAAGAGGCGCGAAGACGTGCCGCCGCAAGCCCGAAGTCGGGCGCGCCGTTGCCCACGCGTTTGCGATCCGCATCTTGCGATGCGGGATTAATGCGTGACGTTTTTTGGCGATGTGTGAGCCAACTTCACAACGAACGCAACTTGCGCGTGTCAGTTTTCGCAATGCAAGTGTAATCCTTGCAGAAGGAGACCCGACATGCGCAAGTTCATCATCTCAGCCCTCGCCGCCGCCTCGGTGCTCGCCGCCACGGCGGCCGCGAACGCCTGGGTTGTCGTCCCGACGTGCGGGTGGGTGTTCAATGGCTATGGCTGGTCCTACATTTGCGGATGACGCCAAAGCGCCCATGCGACCAGCGACTTCCGGTCGCTCGTCGCATTTCACATCCAACGTAAGACTCGCAGCCCTCCAAGCGTAGCCCATTGGTCGCGCCACTCAGGCGACGGCCTGCGAGAGCGAGACTGCGCGAACGCGCTTAAGGCGCATCCGGGCTACGTGCTCACTTCGGAGAACAGCACAAGTCTTTAGGACTGTGCCGGCGTCTTGCGCGACTTTCGCAGGACATCCGCCCGTAGCGGCAGCGCGTTGCCCAACCAGACGGCGTGGTCGACATGATCGGCGTAGGCGTCGCCGGTGCCGGGGTGGAGCAAAATGCTTAAGCCCTCACGGTTGAGCATCAGCCACGGCAAAAATGACGCCAACAATGAAGGCGGGAAAGCAAGCTGATACATCGATTGTGTATGCGGCCCGACTGGCGTGTCGTGCCATCGCCCAAGCGTCACACCCGGGAAGGCCGCTGCCACGTGTTCTCGTAGCCGCGCAGCACGGTCGCGGCTTGATACCGGATCGTAATATACGTGAGCATGATAGTGCTGGATGATCTCGGGATTCATGGCCGAAACCAAACCAGATTTTGGCGGTCTTTGGTAGCATGAACATCGAAAACAAAACCGTGCTGGTCACCGGGTCGACGGACGGCGTGGGTCGGCTCGTAGCGCGTCGACTGGCCGATCAGGGCGCGCGCGTCCTGATCCATGGGCGCGATCGCACGCGAGGCGAGCAATTGCTCGACGAAATTCAGGCCGCTAACCGCGGCTCGGCAGCATTCTTACCCGCGGATTTTTCCTCGCTGGCAGAGGTGCGTCGCCTCGCCGACGCCGTCCGCCAGGACTATGACCGGTTAGACATTCTCATCAACAATGCTGGCATCGGCTCGGGCGGCTCTGCCGGTAAACGCGAGACCAGCCAGGACGGCCACGAGCTGCGCTTTGCCGTCAACTACCTTGCCGGATTCCTACTCACCAGGGTTCTGCTGCCCCTTTTGACGCGCGACAAGCCGGCGCGCATCGTGAACGTCTCTTCGCTCGGCCAACACCCGATCGACTTCGACGATGTCATGCTGACGCGCGGTTACAGCGGCTCGCGCGCCTATGCACAAAGCAAGCTCGCCCAGATCATGTTTACGTTCGATCTCGCACGCGAGCTCGATCCCGCGACAGCGACGGCGAACTGTCTGCATCCCGCGACCTACATGGCCACGACCATGGTGCGGCAGAGCGGCGTCACGCCTATCAGCACCGTCGAGGAAGGAGCGGAAGCGATTCTGAACCTCGCCGTGGCGGACGAGCTCGATGGACGCTCCGGGGAGTTCTACAACGGACTGCGGCCGTCGAAGCCGAACCCGCAGGCCTATGACGGCACGGCGCGCGAGCGGCTGTGGGTGCTTAGCTTGCGGCTAACCGGGTTGACATAATCAGACCCGACACGCCGGTCCTCGGCGAGCAGTTCAAGCGGCAGATCGGCGCGAACGCCGGCCTTGCGAAGGCGGTTGGACTTCAACCAAACTGATCCGAAGCGTAGCCTTCGCTATGACAACGAGCGACGGGGATGTGAGATGGCCAACCGGGATTTGCGCGACTGGATCGAAGGCGTCCGCGCCGCGGGCGAGCTCAAGGTCATCACCGGCGCCGAGCCGAAGGAGGAGATCGGCGGCATCGTCGACATTTATATGCGCAAGATGGGCAATCCCGCGGTGCTGTTCGACGAGGTCCCCGGCTTTCCCAGGGGCCACCGTGTCATCGCCAACATCCTGACCTCGATTCCGCGCGTCAACCTCGCGCTGGGCCTGCCGCCGGAAACGGCGGAGATGGAGCAGATCCAGTGGTGGCGCAACTATTTCAAGCGCGCGCCGTCGCAGCCGACGAAGGCCGTCAATGGCGGGCCGCTCTTGACAACGTGTTTAAGGGCAACGACGTCGACATCGAAAAGATCCCGACGCCGGTCTGGCACGAGCACGACGGCGGGCCCTATATCGGCACCGGCTGCCTGGTCGCGATGAAGGACCCCGATTCTGGCTGGATCAACTACGGCACCTATCGCGTGCAGTCGCATGAGCGCAACGTTGCATCGGTGATGATGTCGCCGGGCAAGCACGGCTTGATCATCATGCGCAAATACCACGAGCGCGGGCAGCCTTGCCCGGTCGCCGTCGTCGCCGGCATGCACCCGGTGCTGATGATGCTCGGCGGCATCGAGATTCCCTACGGCAAGAACGAGCTGGAGGCGGCCGGCGGCATCCTCGGCGAGCCGGTCGAGGTCATCAACATGCCGAAGACCGGCCTGCCGGTGCCGGCGAATGCGGAGATCGCGTTCGAAGGCCTGATCCATCCCGACGACAGAATTAAGGAAGGGCCGCTCGGCGAGTGGACCGGCTACTACGCGAGCGGCAGCGATCTCGAGCCTGCGATCCGCATCGACACCTTGATGTATCGCGACGACCCCATCCTGGTGGGCGCGATCCCGGCCGTGCCGCCCAACGACAACACCTTTTATTTCGGTTCGTACCGTTGTGGCGCGGTGTGGAACCAGCTCGAAGCGGCGGGCATCCCCGGCGTGCAGGGCGTGTGGACGCACGAAGCCGGCGGCAGCCGCTTCATGCTCGTGATCTCGATCAAGACGCTCTACGGCGGGCATTCCAAGCAGGCCGCCATGGTGGCGGCGCATTGCCACGCCGGCGCCTACAACAACCGCTGGACCATCGTGGTGGACGACGACATCGATCCGACCAACTTCAGCGACGTGGTCTGGGCGATGTGCACGCGCTGCGATCCGCGCGATCAGGTCGACATCATCCACGGCGGATGGAGCTCGGCGCTCGACCCGATGTGCTACGACACCGAGACCGACCGGCGCAATTCGCGCGTGATCATCGACGCCTGCATCCCGTTCCGGCGCAAGAAGACCTTTCCGGTCATCGCCCGTTCGAGCAAGGCGCTCGACGAGCGCATCCGGGCAAAGTGGGCGAAGGATTTGCCGAAGGGGTTCTAGAGCAGTTTCACGATGAGTGGCGACCGTGGCGCAACATCTCGGTGCGCTCCCTCTTAAGTAGCCTCGGGCTCATGGACCCGTTCTGGCAGGGTCTGAGTATGACAAAGCTGCGTCGCGCGATCGAAACGCCTCATCGAAACGTATCTTAAAATCGATCATGGATGACCGAGGCGACGTGCGGATGTGATGAACCGACAAGTTCCCTGATGGCGATAGTCGGCGGCTATCGCAGCGGCATCTCCAGGGAATCTCCGGGGAATCTCCAGAGAAAAAGGAACGCGGCTGCAAGCCTTTCATCTCGCTTGCTGTTAATCACCCGGTGCGATTTCGCTGGAGTCTGCAACCAGTGCCTGATGGTGTTCGCGTGAGCCGCACGAGACGCGATGTTCGCGCAGGCCTTGCGAACGAGCGCGACATCGCGGGAAGCTCTGCCCTTAGCCGGATCGCCCAGCGCTGCAGTGCGCTGTACTCACGCCATCAGGTTCGCTTGTCAGGCGAACGATGTGTCATGGGAAGGTGCAATCTGTTGTCTTGCTATCAGAGACTGTCCGCGGAAGACCGGCGAACATTCGATCGATGGCTACAAGCAAATGCCATCTTTGGGTCGATCTTCGCGGTTGCACTGATCGCGATGGCGTTTGCCGGATCTGGGTCCATCGCACCACGGGATGCGGCGATAGCCAGCGGCACTGCGGCACCTTTCGAGGTTGGTGCATCGGAACAGCACCGTACGCGAACGAAGTGGTGACGGCGCATCCGATACGATTGAAAACGTCCGGACAACAGGACCAAGCTTTGGGCACCTATTCGCTCTGCCCCACAACCACCGCTATCTATCGCCCCACGGGAAAACTCGGCTCGGTACTAGCCCATAGCGGCGCCGTCGCGACTGGCGTGGCCCTCGGCTCGAAAGGAAGTTCATGACACGGCGCGAGTTCATGTCGCTGCTCGGTAGCGCTGCGGTCGTTTGGCCGCTCGCGGCGCGCGCGCAGCAATCCAAGGTGGCTCGAATAGGCGCGCTCTACATAGGGCTCGCGGACGCGGAATCGTTCAAGAACGAACTGCAGGAAGGACTACGTGAACTTGGCTATGTGGAGGGACAAAACATTGCATTCGAGTTTCTCTCCGCGGAAGGAAAGCTGGATCGACTTCCCGAGCTCGCGGCCGAGCTTGTCCGGCTGAAGGCTGACGTGATCGTAGCGCTCTACGTCCCGTGCGCGTTGGCGGCGAAGCAAGCAACACGGGACATCCCAATCGTCATCATTGCGGCCGACCCGGTCGAAACCGGCATCGTTCCCAGCTTGGCACGCCCCAGCGGAAACATTACCGGTGTCTCTCTGATGTCTGCCGCATCGACTGCAAAAAACGTCGAACTGTTTCGCGATATGCTCCCGTCGATACGGCGCGTGGGGGTATTGGGGAACGCCGCAAATCCTGTATACGCGAAAGCCATGCTTGACGAAGTTCTGCTGGCCGGTGGCCCCACAGGCATAGAAATACAGCCAGTCGTGATGGTCCGCGAACCTGATGAGCTCGAAAGTGCCTTCACGACCCTGGTGAGAGAGCGAACCGATGCCCTCGTCGTTCAGGGCGACTTGGGGATCAAGCCTGTGGCCGATATGGCGATCAAGTATCGTTTGCCGGCGGCCTCGACGACGCGCGCGTTTGCGGATATCGGCGGCTTGATGTCATTCGGAGCCGATGGACCTGCCTCAGTTCGGCACGGGGCCAAGTTTGTGCAGAGGATTTTACAGGGCCGGCAGCCGAACGACTTACCCATAGAGCAGCCCACGAAGTTCGAGTTAACCATAAACCTGAAGACTGCAAGGGCCATCGACGTCGCAATTCCAGAGACGTTTTTGCTTCGTGCCAACACGCTGCTCGAATGATCGGGCGATATTTGGGACGCTCCGTCTTGGGACGCTCCGTCTTGGGACGGCCTTCTGTCTTGCGCGCTGAATGAGTAGCATCGGCGAGGCCGCCTCCCGCCATGGCCGTGGGCGCGAGGCGCTGCTTTCGGGAGGACCCCATGACCGAATTGACCCGTCGCCGCATCGTTGCCGCCGCCGGCGCGACCGCCGCCGCCGGCGCTCTCGCGCCATTCGCCCCACCCGCGCAAGCCGCCGCGCCGCTCGCCGGCAGGCAGGCGCCGGGCTTCTATCGCTGCAAGGTCGGCGAGTTCGAAGTCACCGTCGTCAATGACGGCGCGCGCGCCATTCCGCTCCCCGCCCAGTTCGTGCGCAATGTCGCTAACGAGGAGGTGCTCGCGGCCGCCGAGGCCGCCTATATGCCCAAAGGCAGCATCATCGCGCCGTTCAATCCGGTCGTCGTCAACACCGGCGCCAACCTCGTGCTGATCGACACCGGCTATGGCCCCGGCCTCGGTCCGACGGTCGGCCTGCTGCCCTCGACCTTGGCCGCCGCCGGCTTCGATCCCAAGGCGATCGACATCGTCCTGATCTCGCACATGCACGGCGACCATATCCTCGGGCTCAAGACCCCCGACGGAGCGCTCGCCTTCCCCAATGCCGAGATCAAGGTGCCCGCCGTCGACTGGGCGTTCTGGATGAACGACGACAATATGAGCCGGGCGCCAGAGGGCTTCACCAAGACCTCGTTCGGATTCAATCGCAAGATTTTCTCCAACCTCGCGGACAAGGTGACGCGCTATGAATGGGGCCGCGAGGTCGCTCCCGGCATCACCGCGGTCGAGACCAGCGGCCACACGCCCGGGCACACCTCCTTTGTCATCGCGTCGGGGGCCTCGCAGCTGTTCTTCCAGGGCGACGTGACCAACGTGCCCGACCTGTTCCTGCGCAACCCCGATTGGCAGGTCATGTTCGACCACGAGCCGGAGAAGGCCGTGGCGACGCGCCGGCGCGTCTACGACATGGCTTCGGCCGACAAGCTCCTGGTCTCGGGCTATCACTTCCCGTTCCCCGGCCTCGGCTACATCGAGAAGGCCGGCAGCGGCTATCGGCTCATCCCGGCGGCGTGGAACCCGGTGATTTGAACGTGATGGTTGGAGGCTGCATGACCGAAGACGAACGCGCATTTCAGGCTTATTCGAAAATTGCAGAGCAGATCACGAAGGAGGATGGGCTCGTCAATCAACGGCTGACGTGGGGAGCGTCGATTAATGGGGCGCTTCTTACACTTCTCGGAGTGGGCGGCGGACTGTTCAAAGACGCTCTTCGAGATGCGCCGATAGGCGTGACCATTTTTGTTTTGTGCGATCGCCATATTCCTTTCAATTATTGCAGCGCTCGTTTGTGGCTGGACCATTAAAGGCATAGTGGATGCGAGAAAACAGATCAGCTATATACGAGAAATCTACGACAAAAACTGGCGGACCAAGATAGAGAATGAATTGGGCCTGCCTCGTCCATTCGGCGTTCGTGACGATACGCGTCGCGTTGACCCATGGTGGGGCGATAATCTATTCAGGCTTATGATCGGCCTCTGGGTTATTGTCATCGTCGTGTGCGTGGTTGTCGCCGCCTATCGCATCGCTTCTGTTTCCGGCCATTGACCTAAGGAGCGTTCGTGCTCTTGGCCATCATAAACATCCGCGAATCGCTCAATGGCTGTCGGGTTCGGTGTGGCGCCGCGCGACGCCCTACATGGCCACGATTTTCCCGGCGTGCAGCCGGCTGATCCGCTGGTCGAGCAGCCCTCTTTCCCCAAACGAAAACCCCTGTTCCAAGCCCCGACCTGGCCGACGCGGTTGCGCTGGCACGTTCGGCAGTTTCGTTACGCGCAAGCAACCAAGCCCCCGCGATATTTAATGAGAATTTTACCTGACAGTTTGGAACGTCGAACTCATGCTTCTCTTCTCACGCAGCGTGAGTTGTCCAAAGGAGGCAAAACATGAAGGGCGCTTTGATCGGTGGTTTAAGCGTCGTGGCGATGATCGTCGGGGTAACAGCGGCGAATGCACAAGCCAATATCAACCCGAACCTCTACACGGGTAATGCGTCCGAGCAGTACGGAGCGCGGGCA
>Ga0124850_1000086_pt1 | contig 12111 bp, 7 predicted proteins | sample PanSoiMetaGPlot1_FD_97462 | JGI IMG/M metagenome (GOLD analysis project Ga0124850, IMG submission 97462) | Tropical forest soil microbial communities from Panama analyzed to predict greenhouse gas emissions - Panama Soil - Plot 1 (PacBio error... | ecosystem: Environmental > Terrestrial > Soil >...
CCGTGTTCGCGACCGCCTGCGCTGCGTCGCGCGCGGCGCCGATGTCGTCGCCGCGCGCCACGCGAATCGCAGCGCGGAAGGCGTACATTCCGCCGGATTGGTAGACGCGCACCCCCTGCTCGACGTCCGAAATGCCCCTTTCCGCGAACACGAGCGCGTCGTCCCACTCGCCCCAGTGATACCGATTGGCGATTGCAGCACCGGTCTCGATGAAGCGCACGTAGCTGATTTGGCCGTAGTGACGCCCGAGCCGCACCGTCTCCGCCTCTCCCTCGCGAATGTGCCCCGGACCGCGATGCAGCGCTAGCAGCGCGGTCAGGTTGTTCCACCCCCGGAGCAGCTCCTGGATCGCGTTGAGCTCGGTTGCGCTCCGAATCAACTCCTCCAGGTCTTCGAGCCCCCTGGCGTCACCCCTATCTCCGCGCGCTGTGCCGACGGTGTTCAGCGCGCGGAGGCGCAGCTCATCGAGTCCGAGCTCCTCGGCCATCGCCAAGGCCTGCGAACCGAGCTCGATCGCGGTGTCGACTCGGCCCGCCAGCATCTCGTAGCGCCCGGCCTCGCTCAGCACCGCCGCCTGCGCGCGCGACGCAGGCCGATCGACGACGAGCGAGCGCGCGTCTTCGAGACGGGTCTCCACGTCTTCACGCCGACCCTCGCTCCAGGCGATGTCGGCCAGCATGAGTGCAGCTTCCGCCGCAGCCTCATGGTCGGCGATCGCGAGAAGCTGCGCTTCCGCAGCGGTGAGCTCGGCTTCACCCCGGCGGTCCTGGAGGTACAGAACGCGCCCGAACTGCAAGCAGAGGTGAGCGTCTTCGGGAGCGAGCGCGACCGCCTGCCGGTAGTAGTTCTCGGCCTGCGTAAGCGCATTGAGCGCGAGCGCGCGCTCGCCGGCCTCGCGAAGCGCGCGCACCGTCCGCTCGCGCAAATCGTCCGTCTCCTCCGCGGCCGCGCGCGCGAGCTCGAGTGCGTTCACGTAGTGGTGCGCCAGCATCTCGGCGTGATCCTCCGGCCGGCCGAGGGACTCGATCCACGTGGCTGTACGGACGTGTTTCTCCGAACGGTCTGCACGCGGGATCTGCCCATACGCGACATCGCGCACCAGCACGTGCTTGAACGCGTACTCCGTCTCGCCCTCGACCGAGCTGCGGCGCGCTCGCGCAACGAACTCCTTCTGGCGCAAGACATGCAGCTGCTGCTCAGTCGCGCCAAGTGCGCCGAGCCAGAACACCTTCCCGACGACTGCTGCGTCCTGCAGGAGCCCCTTCTCGTCCGGTGCGAGCGCGTCGAGGCGCGCGGCGATGATTCCCTGCACGCTCTCCGGCAGGCCGCCGTCGCCCTCCCGCTCCGCGAGCATGCGCGCGAACTGCTCCGCGTACAACGGATTGCCGCCGCAGCGCTCGAGCAGCGCGTCGTTCATACCCGCACCGAGCGCGGAGATCAGCTCCGCCGTCTGCGCATCCGACAGCGGCGCCAGCTGCACCGTCGCCGCGTTGACCTTGCCGCCGCCCCACGCAGGCCGCCGCTCCAGCAGCTCCAGCCGTGCGGTGCAGAGGATCAGGATCGGGACGTCGCGCACCCAGTCGGCCAGGTAGTCGACGAAGTCGAGCAAGCCGTCGTCGGCCCACTGGATGTCCTCGAACACCAGCACGAGCGGTCGCTGCTCGGCGAGCGCCTCCCAGAAGCGGCTCCACGCGGCGAACGCTTCTTCCTGCGAGCCCGGCGCCGCGGCCGCGAGACCGACGAGCGGCTGCAGTTGCGACAGCACCCACGGCGCGTCGTCGAGCTGTTCGACGGCGCGCTCGAGCTTCGCGCCGGCCTCGTCCTCGCTGTCGGTCTCGAGGATGCCGGCCTGCGCCTTGACCATCTCGGCGAGCGCCCAGTAGCTCACCCCCTGGCCGTACGGCAGTGAGCGCCCCTGGCGCCAGTACGTCAGCACGCCGCCGCGCTCGATCGACTGGAAGAGCTCGCCGACGAGCCTGCTCTTGCCGATTCCCGGGACGCCGATGAGCGTCAGCAGCTCCGGCGAGCGCTGCTCGCGCACGCGCCGCAGCGCGCCGACGACCTGCTCGACCTCGCGCTCGCGGCCGACGAGCGGCGTCCGCTCCTCCGGCGCGAGGTCGACGCCGAAGCGCGCCCGCGCCTGCACGACCTCCCAGACAGGCACCGGCGCTTGCTTCCCCTTCGCCTCCACTGGAGCGTGCTCGCGGTAGTCGATCGTCTGCGCGCTCGCCCTGTAGGTCGTCTCGCCGACGAGGATGCCGTTGACGGGCGCCTTCGACTGCAGCCGCGAGGCCGTGTTGACGACGTCGCCCGTCGCCATCCCTTCCCCCGCGTCGGGGTTCGCGGCGAGGTCGATCAGCGCCTCGCCGGTGTTGACGGCGATGCGGACTTCGAGCTTGCCCTCCGCGACGATCCAGTCGCGAATCGCCAGTGCGGCCCGCACCGCGCGCTCGGGGTCGTCCTCGCGCGTCACGGGCGCGCCGAACAGCGCCATCACGGCGTCGCCGATGAACTTCTCCACCGTGCCGCCCCAGCGCTCGAGCTCGTAGCGCAGCCGCTCGTGGTAGGGACGGAGGATGTCCGCAACGTCCTCGGGGTCTAGACGCTCCGCGGTCGACGTGAAGCCGACCAGGTCGGCGAACAGCACGGTGACGACCTTGCGCTCCTGCGCGCTCATGGCCAGAGCCTACGGCCGCCAGCGGCGCCCGATATAGGTGAGGACGCCGAACACGACCGCCGCGAAGGCGATTCCCAGCAGGAGCCAGAGCGCGTTCATCGCCCAGAAAAGGTGGCGCTTCGGCGCCCTCCGCGCAACACTTTCAGCAGACGCAAAGTGTTCGAGATCGGTGGCAGCCTTCGCACCGCTCGTGAGCAACGGCAGCTCGAGCTGTCGGACGTCGAACGCGCGACCAATATCCGCGTGAAGTACCTGGCGGCGCTCGAGGAGGAGCGCTACGACGTGCTCCCCGGGACGGCGTACGCCAAAGGCTTCCTGCGGACGTACGCGGACTTCCTCGAGCTCGACGGGCCGCAGTTCGTCGAGGAGTTCAACGAGCGGTTCACGGACGAGCCGCCGGAGGCGTTCGCGCCCACGCGCATCGAGAGGCCGCGGCCACTGCTCACCAAGCGGGTCGTTGCGATTCCGGTCGTGGTCGTGATCGGGCTGCTCGTCTGGCTCCTCTCGAGTGGCGGCGGGCCGAAGCGCCCGACCGCCTTTGCACCGCCGGTGACGCATGTGCGAGTGACCACCGCGGTAGCTCCCCCGGCGCGCACGGCGGCGGCGCCGAGACCTCACCGAGCCCAGATCGGCTTCGTCGCGACCCGCGGACCGTCCTGGCTGTCGGTGCGCGTCGGGTCCTCCACCGGTCGCGTGCTCTACGAGCGCACGCTCCAACCCGGCGGGCGGGCCGCGTTCGCCGGCTCGCACCTCTGGATCCGCATCGGCGCCCCCTGGAACCTCGACGCCACGCTCAACGGTAAGCCGGTGCAGCTGCCGACTGCGGTCGCGGACGTCCTCGTCACTCCGGCCGCGCTGCGATCGCTCTAGGCGGAAGAAGCCAACCGCGGCCCTCGTCGTGTAGTTGATGGGCTCTCACGCACTCACCCCGCAGCTCATGCTCCACGCCCCGTCGCGAACGACCATGTGGGTCGTCCTGGCGATCGCCGCAGTGCTGGCGCTGGCCGCGGCCGGGCTCGTGCTCGCGCTGGAACTGCCGGCAGGGCAGCCGACGGCGCCGGCTCACTTCCAGGGCAACAGCTGAGCCGCACGGCGATCCCTCTATCGGGGGACGCCGAATGGTGGCTGCTGGCACATATCCAGTAGACCGGCAAGCCCGGGCGATCGTTATGCGGCTAGCTCTCCCCCAACCTGTCCTCGCACCCAGGCCTGCGGCCGTCTCCGACGGCCCCGACCAGCGCGTCCTCGCGCTCGTTGCAGCGCTTGCCGTAGCCGCCGGGGTCGCCTTCCTGGCCACAGCGGACGGTTTCTTCAACACGGTTTCGGCGGAGCCGCTCAAGGTCGCCACACTGCTCGCGCTGACTCTTGCGCTGCAGCTGTTCTCGGTTCAGGTGTACGCGCGCGGGAGCGTCAGCGTCTCCGCGATCGGGATCATCGCCAGCGCCTTCCTCTTCGACACCGGCACGACGATGGCGATCGCGTTCCTCGCGGCGTTCGTGCAATGGACACGACGCCGGCCCGAGCTCTACAAGGCCACGTTCGATGCGGCGAACCTCGCGCTGGCCGGAGCCGCCGCCTCGCTCATCTATTCCGCGATTCCGGGCTGGCGCCTAGTTGCGGCGTCGGTCGCCGGGCTCGTCTTCGCGGTGATCAACAACGGCCTCCTCTGCCTCGTCATGAGCTTCGCCGAGCGCACGCCGATCAAGAAGATCTGGTTCGAGCGCTTCCACTGGGCGCGCTTCCACTTCGCGCTCTTCGGGCCGGTCGCGCTCGCTGCGACGGTCGCGTACGAACAGGTCGGCACGGCCGGGCTCGTCGCCTTCACCCTGCCGCCGGCGCTGATGATCCTCTCCGTACGCCAGTACCTCGAGCGGACCGCGGCCTCCGTCGAGGAGATCCGCCAGGCGAACCTCAATCTGCGCCGCGCGCACAAGGACACGATCGCGGCGCTCTCGCGCAGCATGGAGGCGAAGGACACCTACACCGGCGGGCACACCGAGCGCGTGGCGGCCGTCGCCGTCGGGCTCGCGCGGCAGCTCGGCTACCGCGACGAGGAGCTCGAGGCGATCGAGATCGGCGCGTTGCTGCACGACATCGGCAAGATCGGCGTGCCCGGTCAGGTGCTGCGCAAGAACGGCCCGCTGACCGACGACGAGTGGGAGCTCGTGAAGAAGCACCCGCTCATCTCCGACTACATCCTCTCCGAGCTCGACCTGCATCCGTTCGTGCGCCAGTGCGCTCGCTCGAGCCACGAGCGGATCGACGGCGCGGGCTATCCGGAAGGTTTGAGCGGCGAGGAGATCCCCTTGCCTGCACGGATCGTCTTCGTCGCCGACGCGCTCGACGCGCTGACGAGCACGCGCCCGTACCGACCGGCCCGCCCGATGGCGGCGGCCCTGGCGGAGATCCGCGCGCACGCCGGCACCCAGTTCTGCCCGCGTGTCGTCGCGGCGCTGGACCGGCTCTGGCGGAAGGAGCCGTTCCTCTTTACGCAGCTGCCGTCGCCAAGCGCCGCGACGGACGCAGCGTGAGCTGAACCAGCACGGCCCCGGCGATCAGGACGGCGGCTGCGAGCGTGATCGCCTGCCCCGGTGATGCGACCGCGTTGACGACCGGCGCGAACGCAACCGCTCCGAGCATCGTCGTGCGCCAGAGCGTCGAGCCGACACCGAACACGCGCCCCTGGTAGCCGGCGTCCGCTTCCTGGTGGATGGCCGTCATCATCACGACCTCGATGAAGCCGTTCGCAACGCCGAACATGACGAGGAACACCAGCGCGACAAGTGCACTGCCCGCCCACGCGAACGCGGCGAAGAAGATTCCCATCCCCGCCAGGCCGTAGGACATCCAGCGGGCGTCGATGCGCTCGGCGATCGCGCCGGTGACTGCCTCGCCGGCCATCATCCCGACGCCGAGCGCGGCGAGCGCCCACCCGTAGCCGCTCGCGCCGAGGCCGAGCTCGGCGGTGAACTTCGGCAGCGTCGCGTTGACGAGCCCGGCGGCGAGCGTGCCGAACGCGAACGATCCGACGACGACGGTCAGGGGCCGGCTGCTCAAGACGTACCGGAGGCCGTCGAGCAGCCCGCCCCGCTTCCGTCGTGCCGCAGAGCTGGGCTCGCCTGAAACACGAATGCCTGCATAGAGGACGACGGCGATGCCGTAGCTCGCGAGATTCGCCGCGAGCCCCGCCGTGGCGCCTCCGAGCGCGAGCGCGGCACCGCCCGCGAGAGCGCCAAGCGCCATCGCCGCCTCCTGGCCGACCGAATGAATGCCGTTCGCGGCCGCAAGCTGATCCTCCTCGACGACGAGCGGGATGAGCGCGTTGCCGGCGACGGTCGCGATCATCCCGACGAGACCGCAGAGGCCGACCGAGGCGAAGACGAGCGGGCGCGAGTCGAGCATGACGCCCGCGAGCGCGCCGGCGATTGTCGCCGCGCAGGCTGCCTCGCTCCAGACGAGCACGCGCTGGCGCGGCAGCCGGTCGACGATCGAGGCTGCTACGCCGCCGCCGACGATCGGCGGCACGAGCCTGATCACCATCAGCAGTGCGACCGCCGCGACCGATGACGTCGACTCGTAGACCCAACCAACGAGAACGGCGACCATCAACCAGTCGCCGAGGTACGAAATGCTCTTGCCGAGCGCGAGCCTCCGGAACGAAGGCGACCGGAGGGGCCGCTTGAGTCGCTCCGGGATCACGCCATCCACCTGAGGGACGGAATGAAGGACGGCGCCGGAGCGCCGCCCCCATCCCCCTCGGACCTGACTAGCACCAGGTGCTGCCCTTCTTCATGGCTCCTCCCTTCGTGGGGTGTGAGAGCGGCCGTGACGGCGGCGACCGCTCCAACTCTGGGGGCTGCGCGTCCGGTCATTTGACCCCCCGGAACGCCTTGTCCTCGAGTTGCATCCACGACCAACAGGGTGGAGGACCTCGCTGAAGGAACGCTGAAACCGTCCTGAAATCGTGGTAAGACCCCGGCAATGACGCCGCAATTCCGCCTTTTGGGGCCGCTCACGGCCACGATCGATGGGTCGCAGGTTGAGGTCGGCGGGGAGAAGCGGCGGGCCCTCCTGGCGGCCCTTCTCCTGCATGCCAACGAGGTCGTCCCCCGGGACGAGCTGATCGATGCGCTCTGGGGCGAAGAGCCGCCCGACACGGCCCGGAACACGCTCCAGGTCTACGTGTCCCAGCTCCGAAAAGTGCTCCCGAACGACCTCCTGGAGACGACGCCCAGTGGCTACCGGATCGCGGTCGACGCGAGCACCGTCGACGTCTTCGAGTTCGAGAGCCTCGCCCAGGCCGGTCGGTCGGCGCTCACGCTCGGCGACGCGACCGGCGCGGCCGAGATGCTGCGCCGCGCACTCGGCCTGTGGCACGCGACGCCCGTCGACCTCCCGCAGCCCGAGGCACTGCGGCTCGACGAGCTCCGGCTGACAGCGGTCGAGGACCGCATCGACGCCGACCTCGCGCTCGCCCGGCACGCGCAGCTGGTCGGCGAGCTCGAAGGGCTCGTGGCCGAGCATCCGCTGCGTGAGCGTCTGCGCGGCCAGCTGATGCTCGCCCTCTACCGGGCCGGGCGGCAGGCGGACGCGCTCGCTGTCTACCAGCGCGCGCGCCGGACGCTCGTGGAGGAGCTCGGGATCGAGCCGGGCGAGTCGTTGCGAAAGCTCGAGCGGGCAATCCTCGAGCAGGACCCGGCGCTCAACGTCCACCCGGCTGCGATCGCGCGCCGGATCCCCAAGCCGCCGACACCTTTGCTCGGCCGCGAGCGCGAGCTCGAGGCGCTGGCCGACCTCGTTCGCCAGGACACGACCAGGCTGCTGACGCTGACGGGGATCGGCGGACTCGGCAAGACGAGGCTCGCGCTCGAGCTGGTGCGGCGCCTGGCGCCCGAGTTCCAGCACGGGGCGAGCGTGGCAACCCTCGCGACGGTGCGCGATCCGGCGCTCGTGACGCGCGCGATCCTGGAGGCGCTGGAGCTGCCCGAGAACTCGAGCGAAGTGGACGAGCAGCTCGCGAGCGCGCTGCAGGAGTCGGAGCTGTTGCTGCTCGTCGACAACTTCGAGCAGGTGCTTGCCGCGGCGCCGAACATCGCCCGGCTGCTCGACGCGGCGCCGAGGCTGAAGATCGTCGTCACGAGCCGCGCGCCGCTGCGCATCGCCGCGGAGCGCGAGTTCGCGGTGCCTCCGCTCGCCGACGACGAGGCAGCGGAGCTGTTCATCAGCCGCGCGCAAGCTGCCAATGCGAACTTCGACCTCAGCGAGCAGAACGCCGCGGCGGTGGCGGAGCTCTGCGCACGGCTCGAGGGCCTGCCGCTCGCGATCGAGCTCGCCGCGGCGCGGACGAAGCTCCTGCCGCCGTCGACGCTGCTCAAGCGCCTGACGAACCGGCTCGCGCTGCTCACGGGCGGGCGCCGCGACGCGCCGCAGCACCAGCAGACCCTGCGCATGACGCTCGACTGGAGCTACGACCTGCTCGAGCCTGGCGCCCAGCGTCTGCTCGAGCAGCTCAGCGTCTTCTCGGGCGGCTGGACGCTCGAAGCGGCCGAGACGATCTGCGACGCGACGCTCGAGGACCTCGGCGCGCTCGTCGACGAGAGCCTCGTCCGCCGTCGCGACGAGCGCTTTTCCATGCTGGAGATCGTGCGCGAGTACGCGCTCGAGCGGCTCGGCCGCGACGACGAGCTCCAACGCCGCCACCTCGCCTACTTCGTCGCGCTCGCTGAACAGGCGGAGCCCGAGTTGTCGCGCGGGGACCAGGCGACGTGGCTGGCGCGGATCGAGGACGAGCTCAACAACCTGCGCGAGGCGCTGGCCTTCGCGACCGAGGAACGCGACGGGCGGTCGGCACTCCGGCTCGTCGTCGGCATCCGCCGCTTCTGGCAGATCCACGGCTACCTCGCCGAGGGCCGCGACGCGCTCGACGCCGCGCTCGCGGTCGCGCCGGACGAGCCGTCAGAGCTGCGCTCCCAGGCGCTGAACATGGCCGGGATCCTCGCCGGCGAGCAAGGACAGTTCGACGTTGCGCGCACGAGCTTCGAGGCTGCGCTCGCCGACGCGCGCGCCGCCGGCGCGACGCGCGCCGTCTCGGCCACGCTCGTCAACCTCGGCAACCTCGCGTTCTTCGGCGGCGACCTCGACGGCGCGCGCGAGCTCTACAAGGAGAGCATCGAGCACTTCCGCTCCCTCGGGGACGTGCGCGGCGAGGCGCTCGCGAACGAGAACGTCGGGCTGATGGCGCTTACCGCCGGCGACACCTCCGAGGCGGTGACGTGGCTAACGGCAGCGGTCGAGCTCGCGCGCGCGGGCGGCGACGACCGGGAGATCGGCGCGGCGAGCCGCTCGCTGGCGGCGGCGCTGATCGAGCTCGGCAAGGCTGACGAGGCGAAGGTCCTACTCGAGGAGAGTCTCCGGCTCGCCCACGACCTCGGAGAGCAACACGGGATCGCGCTCTCGCTGGAGACGTTCGCCGGCCTGGCCGCGTCGCGCGGCGACGCGAAACAAGCGGCGCGGCTCTTTGGGGCCAGTGACGCCGTCCGCAGCGCGATCGGAGCACAGCGGCAGCCGGATCACCAGATCCTGTACGAGCGCTGGCTTGCGAGAACGCTCGCGCGCCTTGATACGAACGCGTATTCGAACCTGTACGAGGACGGCCGTGTCCTGAGCGCCGCAGAGGCATCGGCAGTGGCGGTTGGAATGCCCCTCCCTGGGTAGGCTCAGAGAAACCCGACCAAGGGGGCAAAAGCATGTTCAAAACAAGTAAGACGTCGGAGGCGACCACCTTCGCCGCCTCCCTCGCGAAGGACAAAAAGTTCCGCAAAGAGCTGCTTTCCGCAATCAACCACGCGACGATCGCGCGCCGCCGGGCCAAGAAAAAAATGGGCTTGATGGGTGTCGCGCGCGGGATGAGCCGCGATCCGAAGCTTCGGCGCGAGCTGGACAAGATGATGAACAGCCTCGACAAGGCCTGGTCGCGCCTGGAGAAGAAGCGCAGCCACAAGGTGCGCAACACGCTGATCGTGCTCGGCGGCGTCGGCGGCGTCGCGGCGGTTGTCCTGAAGACGAAGGCGCACGAGAAGATGCCGATCGGCGGAAGGTCGGCGCGCACGCTGGAGGCTTCGAAAGAAGTGGGCGTCCCGGTGTCGGTCGCGTACAACCAGTGGACGCAGTTCGAGGACTTCCCCCTCTTCATGGAGGGGATCGAGCACGTCCAGCAGCTCGACGACACGCGCCTGCACTGGGTTGCGAACGTCGCCGGCAAGAAGGCGGAATGGGACGCGAAGATCCTCGAGCAGCATCCCGACCGGCAGATCTCGTGGATCAGCCAGGACGGGAAGAAGACACGCGGCACCGTCAGCTTCGAGCCGCGGGCCGAGGGCAAGACACTCGTCCGCCTCTCGATGAGCTACCAGGCGGAGGGGCCGGTCGAGCAGATCGGCTCGACGGCCGGGCTGGATCTACGCCGGGTCGAAGCCGACCTCGACCGCTTCAAGGAAGTGGTCGAGGCGCGCGGCGCCGAGAGCGGCGCCTGGCGCGGCGAGATCGAGGCCGGACAGACGCAGTAAACCGCTGCTATGGGCGGCGCGCGGCCCCGCGTGCCGCCCATGCGCGCGTCTCGAGCACGACGGGCTCGCCGAGCTGCTCGCGCAAGCGCCGCTCGAGCTCCTGCTGCCTGGCAGGATCGAGCTGCTGGAAATAGGCGCCGGCCGGGCCGACGCCGAGTGTGAACGGCCGCCACCACTCGTCGAACGCAGGGTGCTCGACGTGGACGGTTAGCGCCGACTCCTCGATCTCCGTCAGTCCCGCCTGCGAAAACAGCTCCGGCAGCTGACCCTGGCCGGCACCGGCACGTCGTGCCTCGCCCTCGACATTCGAGTCGAGCTCCTTGGCGGCACGCCAGAACGGCGTGATCGGCGCGCGGCCCGCGACCATGTCCCACACGCAGGCGGCGACGACACCGCCGTCGCGCGTCACGCGCGCCATCTCTGCGATTCCGCCGACGGGATCGTCCATGAAGTGGACGACGAGCTGTGCGAGCGCGGCGTCGAAGCTGCCGTCCTCGAACGGAAGATGTTCGGCGCCTGCTTCGTGGACATCGACGTCCGGGTAGCGCTCATGCACGGCCGCGACGAACTGCGGCGAAGGATCGACGGCAGAGACGTCCGCCCCGCGCTGCACGAGCTCGGCGGTCAGCGCACCCGGGCCGCAGCCGACGTCGACCACGTGCCGACCGGCCGCGACGTCCGCGAGGTCGGCGAACTGCGGCGACAGCACGGCGGAATACCGGCCCATGAAGCTGTCATATGCCTCGGCTGCGACGTTGAAGGCCACGGGTCAAACCTAAAGGCTGGGGTCTGACCCTGCCGGGTCAGACCCCATGGGATGAACTCTTCCTGCGCTGCCGTGAGACGCGGCGCGCCTCGCGGCGGATCGCGCGTTGGACCTCGGCGATCCGTTCACGCGAGCGATCGCGCTCACGGACCACGCGGTGAGATTGGGAGTGCTCGGACATGGGTCCTGCCTTTCGGGAGCACAGGGCTCCTTTCTGTCGTGGAACTCGGGTGCGCGGGTGGCTCTACGCGCAGCCGTCTACGCGGGTACCGGGAGACCACAGCGCATTGCGCGGAAACGGTTCGTGCAAGTGGCCTCCTTGCCCTCGGCGTGACAGAAGCCGATCAGTTTGGCGACGACGCACCGCGGTGTCAAGATGAATTGCGGTGCGTGCTGTCGTCGTCGCCGTTCTCGCAGTCCTCTTGTTGGGCGCCGGAGCTGCGCCCGCGGCGACACCGAAACGCGTCAATCTCTCGAGCATCGCGCGCGAGCTCGTCAGAACGGGCGCACCGGGTGCGATCGTCTACGTGCGCACGCCGAGCGGCACTCGCGTCGGAGTCGCCGGCTACGCGGATCAGAGCGCGCACATCTCGATGCGGGCATCCGATCGCTACCGCATCGCCAGCGTCACGAAGGCGTTCGTCTCCGTCCTGATCCTGCAGCTCGAGGCGGAAGGGAAGCTCGACATCGACGACCCGGTCGCGAAATACCTACCGGGCCTCGTGCCGAACGGAAGCGCGATCACGCTCCGTGAGCTGATGAACCACACCAGCGGTCTGTTCAACTACACGGACGACGACGCGTTCGTCAACGATCCGTTCACGAGCTTCTCGCGTGCGTGGACGCCGGCGCAGCTCCTTGCGGTTGCGTTCGCGCATCCACCGACCTTCGCGCCGGGCACGAACTGGAACTACTCGAACACGAACTACATCGTCCTCGGCCTCGTCGTCGAGGCCGTCACGCACGAACCTGTCGGCCAGGTCCTGCAGGAACGGATCTTCACCCCGCTCAACCTGACGTCGACGTCGTTTCCGTCCACGATCGAGCTCGCTCCTGACCTCGTGCACGGGTACATCAAGCTTTCGGGCACGCCGATCATCGAT
>Ga0124850_1000088_pt1 | contig 12088 bp, 11 predicted proteins | sample PanSoiMetaGPlot1_FD_97462 | JGI IMG/M metagenome (GOLD analysis project Ga0124850, IMG submission 97462) | Tropical forest soil microbial communities from Panama analyzed to predict greenhouse gas emissions - Panama Soil - Plot 1 (PacBio error... | ecosystem: Environmental > Terrestrial > Soil >...
CCCATGGTTCCCCCACGTTGCTTTCAACCTCCCAAGATCACCCATGGTTCCCCCACGTTGCTGGATAGAGTGAGTCGACTCAGAACATCATAAAATATGCTGTTGGATGGTTAACACGCGGTTAAATGCAAAAGGGGCGTCGGCCTTGCGCTTTGTGGTGTTTGGAAATTGCTGCCGGCAAATTGCAAACATTCGTCAGCGATTTGACGCAGTTACACAAAGCACTCAGACGTCTACTGGAACTTGAACTTTTACAGGCTGTGCAACTTCAACTGAAACGATAGAGAAAAGAGCGCACCGCCTTCATTGGAGGCCCTCTCTGGATCCCCGCTTTCGCGGGGACGAACGGGGGAACGCAATCGCGTTTGCAAATAATCCGCTCATTCCCGCGCAAGCGGGAATCCAGAGATACAATTTCAACTCGACACCGCGACGTGTGGTGCCGCTACGGCTTGATGTCGAACTCTCGGGCAAATGCCGTGTATGTATTTTTCTGCTCGGACAGGAAGTTTGCGAACTCCGCTCCGCAGAAAAGATTGATGAACATTCCCTGGCTTTTGAGCCTGTCTGCGACACCTTCGGACTTCACCGCGTCAGATACCAATTGCGAGAGTTGAGTCAGAGTTTCTTTCGGTGTCTTGGCGGGAGCGACGAAGCCGAACCACACGGCGGCGTCTAGATCATTAAATCCGCTTTCGGCAAGGGTCGGTACTTCCGGCAATGCCTGGCTGCGTTTTTTTGCCGGAACGGCAATCGGCCGGAGTGAGCCGGAATCGATCTGCCCCTTGAGGTCGGAATAGTTGGCCATCACAGCCGTGATCGTGCCTGCAAGCGTCGCATTCATCGCCGGAGGGGATCCCGGATAGGGCACATAGGTTACGTCAACCTTGGCATCGCGTTTGAGAAGTTCACCCGCAATGTGTGCGATCGAGGCCGGCCCGGTGCTGCCGTAGGAGACGGCACCAGGCTTCGATTTTGCCTGCTTCAGAAAATCTGCCAGCGTTCGGATATCGGATTGGCTGCTGACAGCGAGCACAGCGGGTGTTGCGGCGACATAGCAAAGCGGTTCGAAGCTGCTAATGGGGTCGTAATGACCGGGGAACAGGATCGGGCTCAGGATGAAGGGATTTTCGACAAGCAAGATCGTCGTGCCATCTGCCACCGCACGCGCGGCATATTCGCTCCCGACGATCGAGCTCGCGCCAGGACGGTCTTCCACGACAACCGTCTGTCCAGTCTTCTGGGTTATCGCCTGGCCGAGAACGCGCGCAACCACGTCGCCGGTGCCACCTGCGGCATAAGGGACGACGATCTTGATGGTTTTGCCAGCGAGGCCCTGTGCAGGCGCAGGCCCACCCACCGAAGCGAGCAGCAGAGCGAAAACACAGAAGCCGGCATATTTGTTGGGCATTTCACTCCCCGATTATTTTGTCGTCGCTTAGACTGGAGCCAACTACACCAATTCGCAAACCGCATCACTGGTTTAAAAAGGCGTTTTTTTTTCGATCGTGGATAGCCTGCCAGACGCGATCCGGCGTCACTGGCATCTTGATGTCGTCGATGCCATAAGGCGCCAGCGCGTCGATGATCGCACTAACGATGACCGCAGGCGCCGCCGTGGTGCCACCTTCGCCGCCCGCCTTGATGCCAAGCGGGTTTGTCGGGGACAAAACCTCGACGATCTTCGTGGCGAAAGAGGGCAGGCGATCCGAACGAGGCATTCCGTAGTCCATGAACGATCCACAAAGTGGTTGTCCGGAGCGGCGCTCGACGACGCATTGCTCCCACAAGGCCTGGCCAATACCCTGAACGATTGCGCCGTGCGTTTGACCGTCGACGATGAGCGGATTGATGCAGCGTCCGACATCATCAACCGAGGCGTAGCGCGTCAGACGCAAGTCGCAGCTTTCCGGGTCGATCTCTATTTCGCAAATGGCACAGCCGTTCGGAAACACCGGCTCGTGCATTTCGTTGTCAGCGACGACACAAAGTCCGACGGCAAGGTCGTCGGGCATTTTGCGGCGCGTCATTTCTTCCGTGAGTTCAAAAAAATCGAAACTGCGGTTGCTTTCTCTTGCGGCAAAGCGTCCGCCGTTGAAATCGACCCGATCCGCTGTCGTATCAAGAATTTCCGCCGTAGCACGTTTGCCCTTGCCAATGAGCTCGACCGCGGCCATTGCAAACACCGTCGCTGCATGCCGCATGGAGCGGCCAGAATGGCTGCCGCCGCCGACGTGCACGATATCGGTATCGCCCAGGATGATTCGCACCGACTCGACCGGCACCGCGATCAGGTCGGCAACCACCTGCGCAAAGCTTGTTTCATGGCCTTGGCCCGCCGGCTGGGTGCCGATGACGACGTCGACGCGGCGATCGGGATGCACATTGATGCGGGTCTGCTCCCTGGGTGCCCCAATCGAGGATTCGACGTAATTGGCAAGCCCGAGTCCCAGAAGTTTGCCGCGCTTCTTTGCGTCGCGTTTCCGGGCCTTGAAGCCGTCCCAATCGGCCAACTGCATCGCGCGGTCCATATTGTCTTCATAAGTCCCGCTGTCGTAGAGCATGCCAACTGCGTTCCGATAGGGCATAGACTTCGGCCGTATCATGTTGCGGCGGCGTAGTGCCACGCGGTCGATATCGAGCTTTCTGGATGCGACGTCGATGAGCCGCTCGATGGCGAAGGTGACCTCGGGACGGCCGGAACTACGATAGGCTTGTGTCGGAACCGTGTTGGTAAAGACGGAAATGGCACGCAAGGATGCGACCGGAATGTCGTAGCTTCCGGTGATCAAGCCAGCGCCCTTGCTCAGTGGCGACAGTGACACGCAATGTGCGCCGGCGTTGCTGATGTTGGTGGCGCGCAGCGCCAGGAAGCGGCCACGTTCATCGAGACCCAATTCCAACTTCGTCACCAGATCGCGGCCCTGGTAGTCGCTGATGAAGCATTCCGAGCGAGTCGCGGTATACTTGACTGGGCGCCCGATTTTGCGTGCGGCCCACAACACGAGACCGGATTCGGGGTAAACGCGATTGCGGGTGCCGAAATTGCCGCCGACATCGTAGGACAGCACCCGGATCTTTTCGGGGACCACGCCAAGCACTTCGGCAAGCTCGCGCTTCTGGCGGACCGCTCCACCGCTCCCAGTACAGATTGTATAGCGGTCAAGATTCTTGTCATATTGCGCCACGGCGGAGCGCGGCTCCATCGGCGCGCCGGTGACGCGGTCAATGTGAAACACCATCGAGATCACGTGGGGAGCGGCCGCAAGGACGCGATCCGTTTCGTCCGGATTTCCGAAGCGCGTGTCGACCAAAATGTTGTCGGATATCTCGTCCCACACCACCGGTGCCCCGGGCTTCATGGCATCCTCGGAGTGCGTGACGCAGGGCAACTCCTCGTATTCGATTGCTACCGCCTCGGCGGCATCGAGCGCCTGCGCCTGGGACTCGGCGACGACCATGACGACGGCTTCCCCGGCGTGCCGCACCTTGTCATGGGGCAGCAACACATGGGGTCCGATAAAAATCGAACCACCACCTGGGGCGTGCAACTTCATGTCGAATTTCGTCTTGGGCACCGGATCGTGAGGGATCGCGCCGAGCCTGTCGGCCAGGCAATCCGCGCCGGTAAACACGCCGAGCACGCCCGGCATCTTTTCGGCCTTCGAGCGGTCGATCTCGACAATCCGCGCGTGGGCATGCGGGGATCGGACCATCTCCGCATAGGTCTGGTCGGGAAAACTGAAATCATCACTGAATCGTCCGCGACCGGTCAGCAGCCGAGCATCTTCATTGCGTGGCAAGGGTTGGCCGATGAAGCGAAACGCAGGATTTTGGTCTGTCATTGGCGCCTGAGTTGCTGCATTATATGCAGTCTATGAAACATCTCCCGATCGGCCCCCCGAATCCTCCGCTGCTTGTCGGCATAACGGGAGCGTCGGGGGCGATCTACGGGGTAAGACTGCTGGAAATGTTGCGCGCCTGCAATGTCGAGGCGCACCTTATCATCTCGCGTGCGGCGCAACTGACCCTTGCGTATGAGACAACCCTCAAGCTCGCCGATGTCGAGCGCCTGGCGCGCGTGGTCTATTCGAACAGCGACGTCGGTGCAGCCTGTTCCAGTGGCTCCTTCCCCACGCGGGGGATGGTGATCGCTCCGTGCTCGGTCAAGACCATGTCTGAAATCGCCACCGGGGTCACCGCAAACCTGATCTCACGCGCGGCCGATGTTGTCTTGAAGGAACGTCGCCGGCTGGTCCTGATGTTGCGGGAGGCGCCACTTCATATCGGGCACATCCGCAACATGGCCGCGGTGACGGAGGCAGGCGGGATCATCTATCCGCCGGTTCCGGCATTTTACGCCCAACCGAAATCGATTGAAGAGATGGTTGATCATTCGCTCACGCGCGTCCTCGACCTCTTCGACATCGACACCGGAAAAATCCGCCGCTGGACCGGCGAACGGGGGCGTCCCAAGAGCCGCGAAGAGGCGGAAAAGTCGTGATGGGCGGGTGACAGCTTGAACGCGCAGCGCGCATCCGACAGCGGCGCACTTCAATGCGACAACGAATTTTGGCACTTCTCGCTCGCCGTTTATGGTCAAGCCGGCGTTGCCGAAGAGTGCCTCGCTTTGCAGGACATAGCGGATATAGACGTCAATGTTCTGCTTTTCTGCGCGTGGACTGGCGCGCGAGCTATTGTTCTAAGTCGGGCGGATATCGAACGGGCCATACGTCGTGTCGCCGCTTGGCACAACGGCATAGTCCGTCCGCTGCGGGAGGTCCGGCAGAGCCTGAAAGGCCTTGAGTATTCCGAATCCGAGGATTTTCGCACACGCGTCAAAGGCATCGAACTCGAGGCAGAGCAGATCGAACAGGCGATCCTATTCGCCTGCTCGAGGCACCTTCAAAGCACCGGCTCGGATATACGCAGCACAGTTGCCGGAAACGTCGGGAGGTATATCGAGATGACGGCCGGACCAAAGGGCTCAACCGCGCCCAGGCTGATCGATGCTGCCATGCTTCATTTACGTAGCTGATCAGGAACGCTCGCCGAGCCGTCCTTGCTCTCTTTGGTCGCATCCATCTGATGGATAACGCGCGCCCACCGCTCCGTTTCGCTCTTAATGAAGAGTGCGAATTCTCCGGGGCTCCCTCCGCGCGCGTCAAGCCCTTGCGTCGTCAGCTGTTTGAGAACCTCGGGATCCTTGAGCGCGCTGTTTGCCGCCATGGAAATCTTGTCAATGATCGGTTGCGGCGTCCCGGCCGGTCCAAGAATGCCAAACCAGACCCCGGTATCGTAGCCGGGGAGGGCAGCTTCAGAGATTGTCGGCAGTTCAGGGGCGGCACTCGCGCGCTTGGTCTCGCTGGTCGCCAGCGCCTTGACGCGTCCGTCCTTGATAAATGCCAAAACCGTCGATGCCGGTGAAAACATCACTTGAATGCGGCCGGAAATCAGATCCATGACAGTTTGCGCACTGCCGGGATACAAAACGCCCGTCATCTTGATTCCCGCCATCTGCTTGAACAACTCGGTCGCCAAATGCGGACCGCTGCCGAGGCCGGATGCGCCGTAAAGCAACTCCTCCGGTTTCTGCTTGGCGAGTGTGATGAGCCCCTTGACGTCATCGACGCCCAGACTTGGATTTACAACGAGGATGTTCGGGATCGAACCAATCAGGACGATCGGCGCCAAATCCTTTTCGAAATTTGGTCCTTTACCCGGCAGCAGTGTGGTGTTGATCGTTGCTGCAATCGTTGCGAACAGCAGGGTGTAACCGTCCTTCGGGCTGCGCGCGACATAATCCGTCGCGATCATGCTGCTTGCGCCCGGACGATTTTCGACAATGACAGTCTGACCCAGAAGGTCACCAAGTTTATGGCTGACAATCCGTGCGGCAACGTCTCCGCTTGAACCTGCTGCAAAGCCGACGATGAGGCGGATTGGCCGAACCGGATAGGCTTCCTCTGCCGAGCAGGGCCGCTGCGTGGCAAACACGAGCAAGGCGATGAGGACGCCAGCCAATCGGATCATTTGGTGCAGTCGCCGGATGCGGATCGGGTCGAAGAAAACGAGCCAACTTTGTCTGTAGTACAATATGATAGTACGTCGTAAAAGCGTTCGCTCGCGCCGCGCTTGAGAAATTTGCATCGAGTCGCCAGAGAATTGTGGGTGCGACCGGAGGCCGGGATGGAAATGACCATGACGCAAAGGGCGCCTGCCGATCTGCATGAACACATCACGCGGCTGCGGGAACGTGGCCTCATCACCCAGATCGATCGACCTATCGACAAGGACTCCGAACTGCACCCGCTCGCCCGCTGGCAGTTCCAAGGCGGCCTCCGCGAGGAGGATCGACGCGCCTTCCTGTTCACAAACGTGGTCGGAGCACGTGGTGAAAGCTACGATATCCCAGTGCTTGTCGGCGGGCTCGCCGCCTCTCCTGAAATCTACGCGACCGGTCTCGGTGTCCCCGTCGATGCGATTGGTGACCTGTGGGTGAAGGCGATGGCCAACCCAATTGCACCGGTCTTCGTGGATCAGGCTCCCTGCCATGAAGACGTGCAGACCGGAAAGGCCCTTTTGACCGAGCGAGGGGGCCTAGCGAGCCTTCCGGTGCCAATTTCAACCCCGGGGTTCGATTCGGCGCCGTATCTGACGGCAACGCTTTGCATCACAAAGGATCCCGAAAACGGCATCCAGAACATGGGCACCTATCGCGCGGCGCTTAAAGCCAACGATCGGCTTGGCGTGCGCATGGCGTCGCGTCTTGGAGGCGCAGGCGGTTATTTGCACTGGCAGAAATACAAGAAGCTCGGGAAGCCCATGCCCTGCGCGATCGTGCTCGGTTGCGCACCTGCCGTCCTGTTTACGGGACCGCAAAAACTTCCCGTCGACATTGATGAAATGGATGTCGCCGGCGGGCTCATGGGGAAACCAGTCAGGACCGCGCGCTGCAAGACCGTCGATTTGATCATCCCGGCCGATTCCGAGATCGTCATCGAGGGTCTTATCGACACCGATCTTCTCGAGCCGGAGGGGCCGTTCGGAGAAAGTCACGGGCACGTTGCGCTCGAGGATTTCAACATGTCGATGCAGGTGACGGCCATTAGCCGCAAGCGCAAGCCAGTGTTTCTCTCGATCATCAGCCAGGTCACGCCAAGCGAATCTTCGGTTCTCAAAAAAGTTGCCTACGAACCGATGTTCCTGGAACACCTGCGTCATACGCTCGCGATCCGTGGCATCAAGCGCGTCGTCATGCACGAACCGCTGACAAATTTGCGCAAGGTTATCTTTCTTCAATTCGAGCGGGGCACACCGCAGACAGAAGTGTGGCGGGGCATGCAAGGGGCCGCAACGCTGCAGGCACAATGCGGGAAGCTTGTGATCGCCGTGTCGGATGATATCTCTCCCGACAATGCCGATGCCATCTTCTGGTCCCTGGCCTATCGGTCAAATTTCATGGAGGACGCGCACATCGTCCCATATCGTTCTAGCGGACATGGGCCGAAATCCGGTCGTCCGGCGCTTGAGGGAACGCTGATGATCGACGCGACGCTCAAGCACAACATGCCGCCTTTGGCGTTACCGACCGAAGAATTCATGGTCCGGGCAAAAAAGATATGGGAAGAGCTCAAGCTGCCGCGGATCGTGCCGCAGGCGCCCTGGCACGGGTACCAGTTGGGTGACTGGGACGAGGAATGGACCCAACTCGCCAAGGCGGCGGTGGCCGGCGACTGGCGCAAGAGTGGAAAATCGACTTATGCCCGCAGACATGGAAACTTGAAGCCGGAAACGCCGGTGCGCTTGGTCGAGTCGGCGAAAAAAAGCTAGCGGGCCAAAAGAAATCTGGAATCTGCATTCAGGGAGAGTCGCATGCTCAAGGCGTGTTTGCCGGCAACTGTGTGCAGTCTGGCCCTGGCTCTGACGTTTGCGGCGGTGCTCTCGTTCCCTGGCCACAGTGAGGCACAAACTTATCCCAGCCGGCCGGTCAAGATCGTCGTGCCCTTTCCGGCCGGTGGAACCGCAGATGCGATCCCGCGCGTTATCGGTGATTGGCTGTCTCGCAAATGGAGCCAACCTGTGATCATCGAGAACCGAAGCGGCGCGGGCGGCAATGTAGGCGCTGAACTTGTCTACAAGTCGGAGCCGGATGGATACAGCTTGCTGTCGGCACCACCGCCGCCGCTCGTGATCAATCAGAATCTTTATCCAAATATCGGCTTCGACCCGACGCAATTTGAGCCCATCATTGTCACGGCACAGGTGCCAAACGCGTTGCTCGTCAATCCAACCAAGATCACCGCAAAAACGGTTCCGGAATTCATTGCGTACCTGAAGGCGAATCCGGGAAAAGTGACGTCAGCCACACAGGGGAATGGCACAACCTCTCATCTCACATCAGAGATGCTGCAGATGATGGCGCAGGTCCGAGTTCAACATGTCCCGTATCGTGGATCGGCGCCCGCGTTGCAAGGGTTGCTTGCAGGAGATGTCGATTTCATGTTCGACAACCTCGGGGTCTCCCTGCCGCTCGTCGAAAGCGGCAAGCTGCGGTTGCTTGCTGTGGCTTCCGAGAAACGCCTTCCTTCGCTGCCCGATACACCCACGATGGCCGAGACGCTGCCCGGCTTCGAATCGGCTGCTTGGTATGGCGTGGTCGCGCCGCCAAATACGCCGAAGGTGATAACGCAAAAGCTAAATGCGGATATCAGCGAGGCGCTGCAGGATCCAGATGTGAAAGACCGCCTGAAAAAATTGTCGGCGGAAATCGTCGGGGGTTCGATTGACACGACGGCAAAATTCATGCGCAAGGAAATCGAGCGCTGGCACGCCGTGATCACCGCGGCAAACGTGACGATGCCGTAAGCGGCATCAGAGCGTTATTGCGCTGGCCAGAGCTTCGGGCACGACATCGTGGTCATAAAGCCGTTTGCGGAACGCGGCATGCGCGGTGATCTCCGCATCGCGCACGCCGAGATCGGTATAGGCGGAATCGTACCGGAGGCCGTTCTCGCGCGCGCCGCGCTGCACCTGCGCCACGCGCTCGCGGCGAAGTCGTTCGTAGGCGAGCAAGGCTGCAGGCGCGCTCTTCTGGTCCGTCCGCGCCAGGATTGTCGCCAACGCCATTCCGTCTTCGATCGATTGGTTAGCGCCCTGGCCGAGATGCGGTAGCATCGGATGTGCGGCATCGCCTAGCAGCGTCAGCCGTCCGCGGGTCCAGGCCGGCAGCGGTTCGCGGTCGTATAGAGCCCATCGAAACGTCATCTGTACCTCCCGCAACACCGATTCAATGCGCGGATCCCAGCCGGCGAATTCGCAGCGCAGAACATCCGGATCTCCGGGCGCCGACCATGACTCCTTCATCTCCTGGTCGGCCGGCACGAAGCCCACGTAGTTGATCAGTTTGCCGGCGCGCACGGGAAAGGTGAGGAAGTGCTTGCCTTTGCCCAGCCACATCAGCCAGGCGTTGGTCGGCCAGTGCGGAATGTGCTCGTGTGCCACGACGCCGCGATAGGCAACTGATCCCGAGAACACCGGCCGTGAAGGAGGAAAGACGTGTGGTCGCAGCTCGGAGTGAATTCCGTCCGCACCGACGACAATATCGGCTTCTACAGTTGCGTTGTTCGCGAACACGACACGGGCTCTGTTTCCGTTTTGCTCAAAGCCCGTGCACCGGTGTCCAGTGTGCACGACATCGTGGGGCAGGGCATCCGCCAGTAACTCAACGAGGTCCGCGCGGTGCATGCCGAACGTCGCATTCCAGCCCGACGAGTCTGTCACCTGGACCGGCGCAATCGGAATTCCGTCGTGTCGAAAATATCTCGACTCCGGACCAACTCTTGATCCCCATTTCTCGACTGCGGGGCCAAGTCCCACGCGCTCAAGTTGGCGCACGCTATTGGGAGTCAGGAACACACCCGCACCGATCTCGCCGAGGGCAGGGGCCTGCTCGTACACCGACACCGGGATGCCGTGCGCAACCAGCGCGTTCGCGGCGAATAACCCGCCGATTCCGCCCCCGACGACCGCCACTTCGAGTTGTGACTTCATTGACGTTTGCTAGCATTTCTGTCGATCAAGTGCATCTGGCGTCGTCCGCGGGTGCGTTCTCGCGCTGCTCAGCCGATAAATCCCGTTCTTGTCACTTGACCGATGGGAGCGGTGCTGTCTGCTCTTTGCAAAAATATGAGAGCGGGTCCACGGCGGCGTTTATCCGCGACCGCCGGCGCTGTATTAATAGTGTGTTCGCGACGGGCTACCGTCTGTCCGAGCAAGGGGGCGAATTCCGAACGAGGCGGGGAATTGTATGGAATTTATCAAGCACACCGAATGGCCCATGTGGTTCGGATACGCGGCGGTTGTGTCGAGCATCATCACATGTGCCATGAAGACAATGATTCCGCTGCGTGTTGTAAGCATGACCTGCAACGCGCTTTTCATCATTTACGGGTTTTTCGGCGGAATATATCCGACACTTGTTCTGAATTTGATTCTTCTTCCACTCAACACGGTTCGGCTGCAGCAAATGCGGAAACTGATTCAGGATGTAGAAGCTGCAGCCTCATACGGCGAATCGTCGATTGATTGGCTGAAACCATTCATGTCCCGGCGTAGCTTCCGCAAGGGCGACATCGTCTTTCAGAAGGGTGATGTGGCCGATGCGATGTATTACAGCGTCAGCGGCCGTTACCGCCTTCGTGAGATTGGAATTGACCTTCCCAGCGGCCAGGTTTTCGGTGATCTCGGTCTGCTCGCGCCCGGGAACCAGCGTACCCAGACAGTCGAGTGCACAGAGGATGGCGAGGTGCTGACGGCGAGCTACCAACAGGTTAAGGAACTGTATTTTCAGAATCCGCAATTCGGATTCTATTTTCTTCGCCTGACAAGCGAGCGTCTCTTCGATAACATCGCCCGGCTCGAGCAAGAGCTGGCGCGCAAGAACGAGGAGCTTGCTCTTCTGGGGCGAAAGCCGGCATGAACCGGTTCCGGGCGTTTTGGTGCGATTGCGCCTGCTAAAATTGGCGTTAGGCGAAACCTTTTCACATACATTTAAAGTAGTTGAACGGGCCTGGCACGAATTTTAACCGCGTTCGAGAGCCATTAAATGTTCCATAGGAGCCGCTCTGCTATTCTTCGATAGTTGACTTTGAGTTTGGCGGCTTGTCATTTAGGCCGCATCAGATCCCAGGCGCCGGGCCGTGCCAGACAAAAGAACCATTCATCGCAAACGAGTGCTCAAGAACGCACAGATCGTTCTGAGCGACAAGGCACCGAAGCTTGACTGCGCCGTGCGAAATGTTTCGGATACAGGAGCCTGCCTTCAAGTGTCGACAACATACGGCATACCTGCGGGTTTTGACGTGATTATCGACGGGGTGCGTCGTCCTTGCCGGTCGATCTGGCGGACGGACACGAAAATAGGGATCACGTTCGAATAGCGAGAAAACCGGCCTCGATCGGGGTATTCCCGCTGGGCGTTCACCCAATCGTGATGCTTAGTAGCCATAAAGTTAAAATGCGAGGCATCACTTTATTCATCGGGAAAGATTCATCTTAGGATAATGCGGTCCTGTTTACAGGAGCCGCCAATGCGCGATTGGCTGTTTTTGTTGGCACCCCCGGCGGTGATTTTCTACTTCATCGCTTTCCCGGACAGGTTCTATTCGCTCGTGACCTGGGCGCGAACCTTGCTCGGGTGAGTGGTGTTGGATCAGCTTTGCCGGTTATTCGAATGAAACGCCGACCTTCTTGCCGTCGGTCCATATGACACGGCAATGCCTGGTTTCGATTTCGCCATCGACAGTCAATCGAAAGACTTTTGGCAGTCCAAATGTCGTTCCGACATGAAGGCCGGCGCCTGCCACCGTCAGGTCATCGACGGTGCACGCCATTTCTCGCGCAGCCGGACCATATTTGATGACGCCACGCCTATGCGTGGGGATCCGCTCATCTTTTCTGCGATCAATCATCGGTTGGATTGACCTTATTCTGCGCGTCATCAGGCGCTCTGGGCTGCCTGGTTCTCGTGCCTAAGGATTTCAGGTTTCCCAGGCAGCATATAGGTCCGTGTGCGCTTGCAGGAATA
>Ga0124850_1000089_pt1 | contig 12079 bp, 17 predicted proteins | sample PanSoiMetaGPlot1_FD_97462 | JGI IMG/M metagenome (GOLD analysis project Ga0124850, IMG submission 97462) | Tropical forest soil microbial communities from Panama analyzed to predict greenhouse gas emissions - Panama Soil - Plot 1 (PacBio error... | ecosystem: Environmental > Terrestrial > Soil >...
GCCGCGATAAGAAGATCGCATTGAGCAACGGCCCAGTGCCGCGATAAGGCACGTGGATAATATTGACGCCCGTTTCGAGCTTGAACATTTCGGCGAGCAGATGAGGCGCTGTGCCAAACCCTTGCGAGCCCCACTTGAGCTTGCCGGGGTTGGCTTTCGCGTAGCTCACGACCTCCGCCATCGAGGTCACAGGCAGGTTGGGATCGACCGAAAAGATCGTCGGGGTCTCGATCAATTGCCCAATCGAGGTAAAGGCCTTGAGCGGATCGTAGCCGATATTGGGGTTGACCGCCGGCCCGGTGGTAAGGGCACCGCCCGGCGTCATCAAGACTGTATAGCCATCAGGGGCGGACTCGGCAACGAACTTGCCGCCGATGCCGCCGCCGGCGCCGCCGCGGTTTTCTATCACAATGGGTTGGCCAAGCACGGCTCCCAGCCGCTCCGAAATGATCCGCGCCATGCCATCAGTCGGACCTCCGGGCGGGAAAGGCACGACGACCTTAATGGGTCGGGTCGGATAGTTTTGCGAGTTGGCCGGCACGGGGCCCTGCAGCATGCAAGCACACAGTGCGACTGCGAGCAGAACTCTGATCACCTTGGGGCCCTTTGGCGGTCGTGAACAAAGGCTTTATAGGTCTCATAGCACACTGCGGTGGCCCTTGGGGCCAAACGTGTCCACGTGGCAAGAAGAGAAGGCTGAAAGAAACAGACAGACCTTGGCGCGCTGCCGATTTGGTTCGGCGCAATGTCGCTGTGATAGCGACGATCGATAGTCCGTCCGTCCTCGAGGGGTTCCGTTGGCGCGGCAACTGTAAACATGTTCGGGAGGTTAGGGAAAGTTTATGAGGCTGCTCGATCTGCCGGGCAAGGCTGAAATAAGTCGGAAGTGGCCTCATCGCTTTCAAAGACGCATTGACTACCACAGCCAGCCGAACACCGGCCCGTTTCAGCTGCTGATTCACTATGGGTCGCGCGACGACTGGCCGATGGTCTGACCGGTGAAGGGTCTCCACGGCTCAGCGTACGTGGCCAGCGGTGCACCATCATGGATCGATTTCGTGCGCTTCGGTATCTCGACAACGTTTGACGCAGGCGGCGGCACTGCAGATGGCTTCGGCTCGATCGACGGCGATGGCGGATCGGTGCGCGGCGGCGGCGTTGGCGGCGGCTCGGGCTCGCGCTCGATTTCGGCTCGACAGCGTGCGCAGATCGACGTTGGCGCGATCGTCACGTGCCCTCCAAATTTCACGCAAGTTCGAAGCCAAGAAGGCCGGCGATCGCCACAGGCCGCTAATCAAACGGGACGAAACGATATTAGGACTCGATTGACCAGCCTCCCCAGAAGTTCTTAAACCGTGTCGGACTTAACTCGGTATAGCGGACCGTGTGCTGGATCGCCTTGTGCCCAAACCACTCTGGATGGACCGCGTATCGTGGCCCGCCGGTTTACTCGACCTTTACCAGGCGCCGTACGTTTTCGCGCTGGCTGGGCCAATAGTGAATCACTTCCATTGTGTTTGGATTGATGAGCGATTCCAAAATGCCTTGCGTTGTCTTTGAGCAGATCACGTTTTCGTTCGAAGACCATCCATAGTTCAGGAACTTGGCAGATCGGGAAGCGGCCTCTTTTTCGTGCGCTTGTATCAGGAGCGCCTCTGCATAGGTTCCAGGTCCCCTATGCCCGTCTATCGATATAATGTTCGTGGCGTCATGGCTCATCGGGCTGCCCTAGCGATTGTCGGAAGTGCGCCAAAACACCTTCAATGCCTTCTCAGTATTTTTGGGGCTGAATTGCAGCGGGCTCGGTTCAATTAGTCGGGCGAATCTTGTCAATAAAACCGTGCGAGCATCCGTCGATGGGGCGGCAATGTGCGACAGACATTCGCTTGTAGCATAGCCCCGGGGCTCGACTACAATCGCCCAGCGGGGCTGCCAACCGTGCCCGATGGCGTTGAGCTCGACATAGCGACGGCCGCGTGGTGCGTTTTTTTCATGTAAACTGCGGACTCTATTGGCAGGGTGCGCCCATGCCGACCCCTGACGAGTACCGCAAGATCGCCGAGACGTACTATCGCTTAGCTTGCGATGCCAAGACCGAGGCGGACCGACTAGCATTGCTCGATCTTGCAAAAAGTTGGCTCGAAGCCGCCTCGCGCGATGATACAAAGTCTTTCCGTGAAAGGCGCAGAAGCTGGCGCGCGCGGGCCGCGTTTGCTTGGCGAGTGTTCGACAGACTACGGCGGCGGTAAGCGGCGCTCAACCCGTGAGCCTAAACGGCTCACTTTTCCGTTCGAACCGCGATCGGAAAATCGCGGCGTCCATGGGATCCTTAAAGCAGTACCGCACGTACGCAGCACATTCATCTTCGACGTACATGTCGAACTTGCCCGCGGATGACAGCAGGAAGTTCACAATCTCGCTGTCGTCCGTAAGCTGTCGTCGTGGGAGCACGACTTGGTACGGGCACTCCGCATCGAGCTTTTGCAGCCAAGCACTTCGTTTGTCCGGGTCCATAGTCAACCTCTTCTCAACGACCCAGAGATAAATTGTTCTTTGTCTGTTCCACTTCGGTCGAGCACTGCGTTAAAACGGGATCAGCTAGCGGACATTTCGCTGAGTTCGACCAATGCCGCTTTTACCCCCAAAAGCGGACATTGCTGAGAGTGATCCGCTCCACAGACAAACAATCTGCTGCGAGCCTCTGGCACCGAGATTTTGGCAGCCGATCAGCCCTTCGCAGCGCTGCGATTGCTCCCCGCCACCTCAGCTAACGTGCGGCCCCCGCATCAACTTCAAGGCTGCTTCGATATGTCTCCAAGTTTCAGCTTCCTCAGTCTGACCTTTCTCCTCGTAGCTGCAGGCCCTCTGGGCAGCCTCAACGATCGCCATCTCGCCATGGGCCTCAAGCAGCTGTCGGGCATAGTCGTGAATTTCGGTTTCTCCCATCCTCATGACACCGTCCTCCTGTCGTTAGAAACGACCCGACACCTAATCAACACATAAGTACAGCAGGGTTTAGATACCAATACATTGGCAAACTGATCCCCGTTTGGCATTTTTACCCACCTCATCTAATGCTGATTTTTTAATCATTTCAATTTGGGCCGCCTCGTGGAAAAATAGAAAAAATATCCGACCAGGTTCCGATTATCGGCACATTAGTTTGCGGCACTGAAAATTATGCGAAACTATCTGGTTCAGGCGAGTGAGAGAGAGTCAGAGTGTGGCACGATGTTGGCGCCACCTTCAGGGAGGACACAACAATGGCAATTAAAAAAGCTAGCGACGTAATGAAATTCGCAAAAGACAACAAGGTCGAGGTTGTCGATCTCAAGTTCTGTGACGTGCCCGGACTTTGGCAGCATTTCTCGGTTTCAGCCAACGAGTTCGGCGAAGAGGTCTTCGAGGAGGGCATCGGTTTCGACGGATCAAGCATCCGCGGATTCCAAACTATCGACGAGTCGGACATGTTGTTATTCCCCGACCCGGAATCGGCATTTCTTGACCCATTTACCGATGTGCCCACGGTCAGTCTTGTTTGCAATGTACGTGACCCGGTGACTGGCCAGCCCTACACGCGAGATCCGCGCTTCGTTGCGCAGAAGGCCGAAACGTATCTGAAATCTACCGGCATTGCGGACATCAGCTATTGGGGTCCAGAAATCGAGTTCTATGTACTCGACAACGTGCGCTTCGACCAAAGCTACAATTACGGCTTCTATTACATCGACTCCGAGGAGGGGTTCTGGAATTCAGGCCAAGCCGACCGGCCGAACCTCGGCTACAAGCCGCGCTACAAGGAAGGTTATTTTCCAGTTCCTCCAATGGATCACCAGCAGAATCTCCGATCGGAAATGATGCGGACGTTGGAGAAATGCGGAGTCCGAGTGGAGGTCCACCATCACGAGGTGGGCACTGCAGGACAGGCTGAAATCGACATGCGGTTTACGACGCTCACCCGCATGGCCGACCAAGTCCTCATGTATAAGTACATTATCAAAAATGTTGCCCGCCGGCACAATAAAACTGTGACCGTCATGCCCAAGCCGATCTTTCAAGACAATGGCTCGGGCATGCACACGCACCAGAGCCTCTGGAAGGCAGGTAAAAATGTCTTCTACAGCGCCAACACCTATGCGCTCATTAGCGATACGGCCCGTTACTATATCGGCGGCATACTACGACACGCCCATGCGCTGTGCGCATTCGTGGCGCCAACCACAAACTCCTACCGGCGATTGGTGCCCGGCTACGAGGCGCCGATCAATATCGTCTATTCGCAACGCAACCGAAGCGCTGCCGTGCGCATTCCGATGTAGTCGCCGAGCGAGAAAGCCAAGCGCATCGAATTTCGGACGCCTGACCCAAGCTGCAACCCCTATTACGCCTTCGCCGCGATGCTGATGGCCGGCCTCGATGGGATCGCCAACAAAACCGAACCACCGCTGCCGATCGACAAGGATCTCTACGATTTGCCACCGCAGGAAGCGGCAAAAGTCAAATCGATGCCGGGCTCACTGGAAGAATCGCTATCTGCGCTGGAGAACGACCACGCATTTTTGCTTAAGGGTGACGTCTTCACCCGCGACGTGATCGAGACTTGGCTCACCTATAAACGTAAGAAAGAGTTGGATGCTATCAGGCTAAGACCTCACCCACATGAATTCGCGCTGTATTTCGACATCTAGAGGCGTCCACGCATCCGCCGAGGTGGCGGCGTCAACAAGCTCAATAGTGCCACTCAGCCGCCCTAAACCGCTCCGGAATCGGTGAAGCAGTTCTAGGGTTGGTTGACGGCCTCACGCGACTATAGTCACACATTCGGACCTCCCATAGTGGAAAAGTTTCTCAGGTTCTCGAATTTTAACCCTTTCTGTGTCCTGGGGCATCACCCAAGTGCGAATCAAAGTCCTTTTGCGCGACGGGGCCGGGGATTTCTTCGAGTAATGTAAGGCCGCCCCCTTGAGCGGCCTTTTTTTCGTCAGCACCGGGTTGACACCATTTTGGCGCTAGCGCGTTGATGGCGAGTTCCTGATTTATAATTTCAAATGGATCGCGCCGACGCCATACGACTGCTGAAAGCCTTAGTTGCCGCCGGAATGGATGCCCGCGCGCCGAGGGCTAATGCCTGGATTGAGAAGAAAGCTTTGGAAATCGGATTGGAAGGCAACCAACTTGTCAGCGCCCTCACATACGCAGGAAATGAAGGCTGGTTGGCTGATGCCGCGCGAAGGAATTGGACTTCATTGACTCGTGCTGGCCAAGCAATTGCCGGACGCTAAGCGCGCCTTTGCAGCGCCGCGAGACCTTCCGGATATCTATTCTCTTTTTGAGACAACAATCGCAGGAGCGAACAATCGTTACCATTGCTCGCACTCTCAAAGCGGTGTCCACAGTGCTACGTGGTCGTGCTGGCGCTCGTCCAACTGCGCGAAAGTAACCGAGAGCTGGCGTCCATGAACTTTTGCCCACTGGACATCAACAGACGTGTGGCTTCAGCGCGAGCACCCATCTCCTCGCTCAACCACTCCTGATAAGCCGCAACGGCATCAGGAACTGAATGAGCGTCGGTCAGCTTTTTCGATAGTTGGAGACTCAGCTCAACTTCGGCTCTTGCACGCGTCATCCAGTCACGGCCCATTTCCTCAAGTGTGTTGAAGAATTCCGAGCCTGCTTGGCCAGTCGAACGATCTGAGCGGATTTCCTCACTGGGCATGGTCTGGCTCCTCCCTTAGGTACCCAGCCGGCGTCCCACTCGGTCGCTACGGCACCTTCACGTAGCAGTTGCGGGCGCTCACCCATGAAAACGCTACTCGAACTCTTTGGCCGGAATATGAAGGGCTCTCGCATTAGTCATAGCGGCGCGCCCGCATGTCCGCTTATTCCTTAAAAGCAGACATTTGTTAGAGCGTTAGGTTATAATCCAATGCGTGGCCCGCAGGTGAAATAGCGGGGGAACTGATGGACGAGCGCGTTGAAGCCTTTTTGGCCGACGTTCTGGCGCTCGCGGGCGAAGAGGCGAACGCGATCCGTCAGGGGGTGCGCGGCGCGCTTGCCGATTACGAACAGCTGTTCCGCGCGCAAGAAGTCAATAAACGAATGAAGGAAAAAGCGGCTCACGCATGCCACGCCCTATGCCGGGCTCGCGTGGTTGAGGAGATACGGCTGCGAAAAGGAACGCCGACCGCAGAGCACTTAAAGCTAGTCCTCAGCGTTATCGACGGGCCGCGTTTTCCACCAAAGGACGAATAGCGGGGGACATCGTGGCCGAGGTCTCCGAATCCAACTCGCTAGAGTTACGTATTGCATTCCACAATGCGGTATCACGCTTTCAAGCGTGGACGGCCGATGTCGGTGAACTAAGAGTGAAGCTTCGCGGTAGGTTTTGTCCAATCAGCGAGGTGTGCGAGGCAGTTAGCAATCTCTCCCATCCGCTGCCCAGGGCCGTTTTTGCGATTTTGTACAAGGAAACACAAAAAACGGACGAAACCTATCGCGGGGCCGGCCGGCGCCTGCTTCGGCTCATTGAGAGGACGAAAGACGAGATTCGGCGGCGGAAGACGCTGCGGCCGTAGAGACGCTAGTCACGGGTCAGAATCATTCCATGACCATCGATTTGACTAGGGACGAGATTTGGTTCTTGAAGCATTGGCGGTCGCATCGTTAGCATCCCAGTCTCTCGTGCCGAACGCGCTCATTTAGTGGACGTGCACTACATAATTGAGCAACCGCAGAGCGAGCGGAAGACGCTGTACGTCATCACGGATCGTGGCCGGCAGGCGCTGGCAAATGCGCCACAATAGGTAAAGGCCGACCTTCGCTTTGGGTCAGGAACAGACATCCTGGGGATCGGTGCGAGAGCTATCGCGAATTTGAAGCCGGCGCGCGCGGGGTATCATCCGCCGCCGTGCGAATGCCGTCATTGGCGGCGCGGTAGATTATGAAACCAGCAGCCAGAACAGCGAATAGCACCGCTGCTGCAAACCACATTCCGCTTGTATCCACCGTATTCTCAAGCTTCAGCTCAGTAGGCACCTCAGACTCGTCGCTTAGCTTTCTCCCATTATTGTCCATCGAACCCTCCATTTCAGGAAGGCGTATTTCCTCCAGTTAGGGATACGCTCTAATGCATCGGCTTCTGTGCCGGCGTTTCGATTGTGGCGACATGGTTCATGATCTTCTGTACCTTTTCGAAGGCCCGGGCCTCGATCTGCCGCACGCGCTCGCGCGACACACCGAATTCGTTGGCCAGCTCAGCAAGCGTCATCGGGTCTTCGGCCAGGCGCCGGCTCTCAAAAATGCGTCGGGCGCGCGGTTTGAGCGCGCCAAGCGCAACGGAGAGCGCGTTGCGACGATTATCGAATTCCTCGCTCGCCGCGAGCATCGTCTCTTGGTCCGGGGAGTCACCCACCAGCCAGTCCTGCCATTCCGCGGAATCGCGGTCCTCGCGAATGGTGTCGTTGAGCGAGACGTCGCCGCCGAGCCGGCGGTTCATGTCGATCACCGCGCGCTCGGTGACGCCCAGGCGCTTGGCGATGAGCTTGACCTGATCCGGGGGCATGTCGCCCTCATCCAGCGCGGAAATCCGGCTCTTGGCCTTGCGCAGGTTGAAAAACAATTTCCTGTGGTCGGCCGTTGTGCCCATCTTCACCAGTGACCATGAGCGCAGGATGTATTCTTGGATGGTCGACTTGATCCACCACACGGCATAGGTCGAGAACCGGAAGCCCCTCTCGGGCTCGAACCGTTCGACCGCTTGCAGCAAGCCGATATGGCCTTCCGAGATTAGGTCAGCGATCGGCAGACCGTAGCCGCAATAACCTCTGGCGATCTTAGCGACCAGCCGCAAATGGCTAATGACGAGCCGGTCAGCGGCGTCGCGATCGCCGTGCTCACGCCAGCGCTTGGCCAGCATGTATTCTTCGTGCGGGTCCAACATCGGGAACCGCTGAATCTCCTTGAAATGACGGTCGATGCCGGATTCGGCCTTGAGCACTGGCCAGGCGACCGCGCGGGACATGTCGGCGCCCTCCCATTAGTTTCGAAACGAAATTATCAGGGCAGGGCGGATTGTCAAGTTAATTTCGAAACGCTATTATATTTGGGATGTCAGTGCGCGAAACGGCAGAACTCCTGCTGCTCGTGGGGCGGCTTGTGCAGGCCGACGGCTACGAGGGCGATCTGAGCCCCGCCCAATGGATGGCGCTCCGCTTTTTTGCCCGCGCCAATTCGTTCTCTCGGACCCCGTCCGCGTTCGCGGAATTTCAAGCGACGACTCGTGGCACCGCATCACAAGCCATCAAGGCGCTTGAGGCAGGCGGTTATTTGGTCCGGCAACGATCCCAGGCTGATGGACGAAGCGTCACGCTCCGCTTGACGGACAAAGGTCATGAAGTGGTCGCGCGCGATCCGTTCGAAGCTCTGGTGCGTGCTGTGGGCTCGCTGGACCCGCAAGAGCAAACCGCGATGCGCGACGCCCTGCGTCGCGTGCTGACTACCTTAGCTGCGAGTGGAACGCATCAACACTTTGGCGTGTGCCGGGAGTGCGCCCACCTCAGTGGCGAAATGAACGCCCACTCGATGGGTATGCGCCGATCGATGCCTGAATGCCTGCTGTTCGGCGCACCGATCGAGCCGGACGACGCTGTTCTCCTCTGTGTCCATTTTCAGCCAAAAAGCGAGCGCCGCGAAGAGAGTTCACCACTGCGATCTGCCGAAAGGACGCATGATTGACCTACGTCGTCAATGAGAGCTGCATTCGCTGCAAAACCATGGACTGTGTCGAGGTATGCCCCGTGGATTGTTTCTACGAGGGTGAGAACATGCTTGTGATCCACCCCGACGAATGCATTGACTGCGGTGTTTGCGTGCCGGAATGCCCTGTGGACGCTATAAAACCCGATACGGACCCTGGCCTTGAGGAATGGTTATTGCTGAATGCAAAATACGCGAAGATTTGGCCAAATATTACGGTCAAAAAAGCGCCCCCGGCCGACTCCAAGGAGTGGGAGGGTAAGCCAGATAAACTGCAATACTTCTCACCAAATCCCGGTATGGGTGATTGAGGCGGTGGCGCCCGTGCCTCATCGGTGCCGGCACCCGCACGTTTCTCCAATCTCCAATGTCCGCTATTTGCCCGAATGCGGACATACAGCCTGAACGACACGAAGTCGTAAGCAGGAATTTCCCAAGCCGGCCAATTCTGTTTTCCAGCGTCGCGGGGTGCTAGAAAAATTAGTTCCAATAAATCCTGATCGGTCCGCGTGGACGAACCAGCGATTGGGCCAAGTCTGGCACGGCGCCGAGGCAAACCAGCGGTCGCACAGGGCGAATTGTTTGGCGAGCGTCGACAGCACCGGCACCTGGTCTGGCGTCAAATAATGTGCCCGGGGTGGGGGGCCAAAATCGAGTCTGGTGGACGCGACGCGAGGGGGTTCGCAAATTGTGTGAGAGATTTTAAAGGTATGGCTCTCACCCTGCTCCTTACGTTATCAGGGTCACCAAATCACTTTTGCTCGGAGGTCTTATTCGCTTGCCTGGCTTCCCAATCCATTGGATCGCACCGTAACAGCGGTGGCGAGCAGTGAGACCGGCACCGTGATGCCGAGCGCCTTTGCGGTCTCGAGGTTGATGGCCAGCTCAAACTTTCCCGGCTGCTCAACCGGAATATCACCGGGCTTCGTCCCACGCAGGATTTTATCGACCATGTCGGCAGCCCGCCGGAATAGGTTCGCGAAGTTCGGTCCATAGGACATCAGACCACCGGCCGCGACGCGTCCGCCTTGCCCCTGATCGCCTCAAAGGCAGGTGTAATGTCCTCTGATCGCCAAATCTCTGGCCGTGCTGCTTCGAGGCCGAGCGCCTGAGCCGTGGCTTTTGCTTCTTGCGCCTCCAGCACGGGCATGGCGTAACCAGCGTTGGCGACGATTACCAGTCGGCGGAGGTGCGGCACGACCTCGCGCAACAGGGCTAGCCGCTTGCCAATAAGCTCGGACTGTTGGATTGAGAAATCAAACCGCCACCAGGATCGGACGCCACAGCTAAGACGATAGGGATGGTCGTTGTCGCCTGCTTTACCGCAGCGGCGGCGGCTCCATATGTGACGATTACGTCGACCTGTCGTCGCGATAATTCAACCGCGAAATCGCTCACACGCCTGGAGCTTCCCCCGGCCCAGCGATACTCGACATCGACGGTTCGAAGTACAAGTTTTTGCGGAATTATTCAATGATTTCAATGGTCAAAATGGCGATTGAACGCAATTGGGATGCGCACAATCAACTAGCATTGACACCCAACGCGCGGGCTAAAGCAGAAATCCGATTAGCCAAGTCGGTAGCATCATCGGATCAAAGAAATCGAGCGCGTCACGTCCGCTCAAATCGCGGTGCGATGAACCCCCACACAAACAGGATTATTATTGCGCCAACGATTGCACCGATGAACCCAGCGCCTTCGCCGGCTTTATACCACCCAACCGCCTGGCCAAGGTACGTCGCTACAAAAGCTCCAATAATCCCGAGCACGGTCGTCCAGATGAACCCTGTGGGCTCGTACTTGTTTCCTGGATATAAGAACTTCGCGATTATGCCCGCCACAAATCCAATTATGATGGTCCAAAGAATACTCATTGCGACCTCCAATTCTGTTTGCGTGCGCGCTGGTGCCGCGCTATGCCGCTCGGGACTGACCCATGACACGCTTGACCACCATGGCCGCGATGCCCGCGAGGACAGCCTTGGCCATCGGGGACGTCAGGATGTCGGTGATCGCGCTTGACCCCGACGCTTGCCCCTGTGGCTGCGCAGCACCACCGCCAAGCATATCCCGGAGCTGTCCCGGCTTCGCATGCAAATCGGTGAGCACTTGGCCCAGGTCCTTCGGTTCAGGCGCTACCTGTCGTGGCAGTGTCACGCCACGCGCCGCGGCTCGGTCCTGCAGCATCTTCACGAATGCCGCTCGCTCTTCCGGCGACAGCTTGCTCAGCGCCTCTTGCGCCGCCTGAGCGTACTGGTCTGACGACACGGCGTGAGACACTTCGCCGTACCGCTTCAGAACCTCTTGATCGGAGTAGCCCTCGGACGGGGCTCCTTGTTCGTATCGATTAACGAAATCCCTGTACTCGTTCTGGCGTTGCCCACCGGCAAGTAAATCGTCAAGGATACCCATGTGCAAAACTCCTCTACGTGGCCGGAGCTTACTCAGGCTCGGACGCTTAAATCGTAAGTGTCGTACAAATGCCGAACATTGATTTTGATCAAAAGCCTCGTGGCGGGGCACTTTTGATCTCGGAATCTGACGCCCGCTCCACTTAGCGGACATCCACATGCAAACCGCTCCAACCCGATATTACGAGAAACAGGTCACCGTCTGACGACTGCAAAGGCAAAGTCGCGGCCAAGACCGCAGGTAAACGCCAAGTCGATCCACAGCATGCAATGAGCTTCGAGAAGCCGGACATTTCGCAATGGCCCAGCGTCCACTACCTCGAATCCCAGCGCAGCCACCAGTTCGACAACACTCGACCTATTCGCTGCTTCATCTCCAGCCACGAACATCCGGTTAATAGATGCCTTCACATAGGGACAGTGATTGCAGTTAGGGTTTCCCGCGATTGAAGCCTACTGTCTAAGCTTCCGATAACTTTACGCTGGAATGGCCTTTTTGGTACTTGGCGGATATGCCTGTTATGGTGTCTGCCTTCGCGAATGTCCGCTTTTGGGGGTAAAGCGGACATCCTCCACGCGCCAGTCAATGTCCGCTAATGACCCAAAGCGGACATGGGAGGTTCGCGATTTAGCGTCAGCTTTTTTGACCTGCCAATGCGGTGTCACCCCCCTGGCGTAGATCTTTCGGAGCGGGTGAGACGGCGAACGTAGAGCCATCTGTAAATCGAAAGCGCGAAACCAACTACAGGGATCAGCGCCGCGACGACCGGAATAACAAAGAATGCGATTCGATTGAGCAGTGACGTAAGCCAAAAAGACGTGTACCGCTGCCACAGAGTCGAGCCCGAGCGGTAAAATGCCTGTGCCATTGGAGAGAGCGGTAAATCATTGGGCTGTTCAGCAGGGAATTC
>Ga0124850_1000090_pt1 | contig 12029 bp, 15 predicted proteins | sample PanSoiMetaGPlot1_FD_97462 | JGI IMG/M metagenome (GOLD analysis project Ga0124850, IMG submission 97462) | Tropical forest soil microbial communities from Panama analyzed to predict greenhouse gas emissions - Panama Soil - Plot 1 (PacBio error... | ecosystem: Environmental > Terrestrial > Soil >...
CCGGGGGCGATTATTGGCACTAAGGCACTAAGCGGACATACCGTGAAGGTCTGCTTCTTGTCCGCTTTCGGAGCAAAAGCGGACATGCGCCAGTGATTGCCGAGGTCAATCCTGCGGCTTCTTTTCAGCGGCAGCTTGTGTGCCAACTCGGTGTCGTCACGGCGTCATGCTCCTGGGTCGGACCCACCTGGCTCACCGTCATGTGCGATGCAGGCAGCCGCACCGCTAGATGGATGGACCGCTTGAACGAATTTCTAAGTGTTGCGGTCGCACGCGACGCAATGTTACCTGGCCGCAAAACGGGTTAGCTATCTCTCAAAACAAAACCACTCGCACATTGATCGAACTCGGTTCGCCATCAAACTGATGAGCGGCGGTGAATGATTTCAATTTCCAACCGCGGCTACCTGCCGGCATATGGGCCGAGCACAGCTTCCGATTCTCAATTCCGAAATGCTCTTATTTTATTTCAGGTGACGTCGTCCCGACTGGCATGGGCGGGCGCGGGGTTTCACCGGTAGACGCCGGCGGGTCGGGGCGCAGCACATCGGGGATCCGCTTGAGGGCGGAGAACACGCCCTTGTCCTGGTCAGCCGTAGGCGGCTGCTGCGGCGCGCCAATCTCGAGCGGTGGGTCGGCTGTCGGCGACCGCGGGTCGACGGCGGCGACTGGCCGTGACTGGATGTCGACAGGGGTCACCTGATCGGGCCGAACATCGCGGGCGCCAGACTGGAGGTTGGCGCCGGTCGCCGGATTGATCTCCACCGCCTGCGGCTGAACGTCGGCCGCAGGCGGGGCCACCTCCATGCCGCCAGCGCGGGGCGGAGCGGCCACTGGCTGCGGCGGCCCGACATCGGGCTGGCGCGGCCGCACGTTGGCTCGATGGGATGGGATATCGGCCGGCGCAGGGGTCTCGGTCAGGCCCGGTCCGATCACTGCGTCAGGCGGTGCCGGCCGATTGGCATCGACGTTGGCGAGTGCGGCCCGGGCAAGGGCTTCTGCCGATTTCTGATGAGGCTCTTTCTCGGTCACGCTCGTATCGGTCTTTGTGCGCTTGCGCGGCGGCACCGCTTTGGCGTCCTTCACGCTCTTAAACGCACGCTGCGCGGCGGCAGCGTCGGTATCCCGCTGCGGCGCAGAGCGCTGCTCGACGGAGGGGCTTGGCTGGGCGCGCCGGCTCTCAGGGGTTTCGCTGGCGGTCGGGCCGACCTGAACAGCGGTGGCCGGCGCGAGAGCCGGCAGGAATCCCCCGAAATGCGCTAGCAGATAGGCGCAAATCGCGCTCGCGAGGCCGGCGGCACTGACCTCGACGAACTTCACGAAGAAGCGCGAGAAGTAGGAACTCTCGCCCGACATGAAATGCCCCTCCGAAGGAACCGGTGGAAATTCCAACGGCCGCCTCAGGCGAATTCAGGGCGCGAGCCGCGAGAAAAAGTGACGATACTACGGAAAAAGTTCAGCGCCGCCGTCGCTCAGCTTTCCGTCTTTCAAATGCGAGTCTTGGTTCCCCAATTTCTATCTAAAATTGACCTGCGACCGCTGTCGCAACCCGACCGCAACCACTGGACTCCGTTGTAACGACCGGATGACCGTGATTGGCGCCGTGGCACAAAAAGGAAGCGAAGAGCGTTACGTTAATAACGAAAGGACGGGTATCTACCCTGGCACAGCGCCAATCATGCCACGAGTCGCTGCGCGATTCGGGCGTCGCTGAAGCTGAAAGCCCACCAGCGCGGGGAGGCCTTAACTTTCTCGATTCCAGGAGGAGTGGGTGTGATGGAACCTGAAAGCGAAAACCGCGATCTCGTTCACGTAGAGGCGTCTTCGACGCCTGAGACCGAGACTGACACGGACATCGCGCGACTTATTCGGAAGGTTGGAACTCCATCGATTGCGGAAATCGAAAAGCTGATCGGGGAGCTGCAAGAAACAAAAAATTTCCTCCAATCCGAGGGGGATCGAATTGAACGAGAGACGGCTCGCTATTTGAAGCTCACTCGCATGGCTTCGGCCTCCGTAAAAATCATCTTTGATACCGTCTCCGGATAGCGCCAGGCTGGCCACCCCATAGGCGAATTGGTGATCACGCGCTCCCGCGCCGAAGACAACACCAGGGATTAGGTTGGTAGGCATCATTAACATTGCGTCAGCCGCAAGGTTCCTTCCGGGGCACATGTTTCGAGGCAGAACGCACGACATTAGGTCCGCGCGGTTTCGCTTTACCGTTCCAAATTTTCCGATGGCCCGGCCGGCGCGGTACTAAATAGCTACCCTAATGTTGATCTGCTGTGGGACAATGTAACCGCGGGGCCGTGTGAGATAGCCCCGCAAAAGTGCTGACAGCAAGTGCCGGCCCCTCGCTAACCCGCGTCGGTCGCATTGCTATCGGCGCGTCTAGGGCACCTTGATCCCTAGTCGATATGACTTCTCCTTGAAAGCCCCGGCATAGCTGGGGCTTTCTTTATGTGTATATCCGCATCATTGCCCGCAAGAATGGCGCGCAGTTGAGGCTCTACAGCCGTCCTGGCAATGAACTGACCCACCGCTTCCCGCTAATCGTAGATGCGCCTTGCATCATCGATGGCGAAGCTGTCGCCTGCGATTACAACGGCGTCGTCTCGTTCGATCTCGTCCGGCGCCATCGTGCTCAGAGCTTCCCGCTGAACCTCCCGACCAATCGGCGCCTCTGCAGCACGGTAGGAGGGCGCATCGTTGAAGGCTGGACCGCACACTGCTGCGCCGTTTCCGCTGCGCGCTTTCGCGCCGCCATTATGACCAATTTGGCGCGCTTGAGCCTGGCCTTGGCCTTGCCCGCCCGTTTCGGCGCAGCAAAGAGCTGCGCGCTCGTCAATCTCTTCATGATCTGCCCCCGTGGTCGGCTCGTGGCCAGCCGACAACGACCAGGGATTGGCTATCAGACACTTTATGGGGGGCGTCGCCACGGCCCCCTTCTCCGGGGCGTTCCCCACGGCCCCGTAATCACATTGTCCCACAGCAAATCAACGTTAGGGTAGCTATTCGCTACCGCACGGCGCAAGCAATCGAGAAATTTGGAACGGTAAAACGAAACCGCGCGGACCAAATGCACAGCTGACGCGCCGTCACTGTGCTAAGTTTGAGACCTCGCATGCAATATCGCGATGCCATCCAAGCGCTCGGGCTGTCGCGGGCCGAAGCTGCGCAGTTTTTTCAAGGTCGATGATCAGACCTCGCGGCGCAGGTCGCTCGCCGATCGAAACCATGTTCTTAATCGAATTTAAACCGTTTCTCGGGGTTTAAGTTGAGGGAACCTGTGGCCGCAGTCATCGTTCGGGAATGCTGACTTCCGAAGACCATCGCCAACTAGCCGAACGGTGCATAAGACTCGCAAAGGAATGTACTAAGCCGAGCGTGGCCGAACATTTGATGAGGCTTGCGGCAAACTATCTGGAGCTGGCCGAGCGGGCACTCAGATTGCGTGAACCGGCCACCGCAGTACGACGGCAACACCTCAAGGCTGTGCAAAAAGAGTAGACTGTCCTCGGGCGCGGTCGGTTCGGCTTCCCGCACGATTGGGATGTGGCAGCCGCTCGCTTTTGTATAGCGTTCAATCGACGGGCATCTGTCGGAACCGTATCCACTCATAAGCCGTTGGCCCACGGATCTGTTTCAACCGAAGGGGAGTTCATGAAACATCCGACGCCCTCTGACTTCCTCGTCGAGGTCAAAGAAGCCTACGTGAGTGTGATCTTCAAGCCGAGCGACAGCCACTACAGCTTTGGTCGCTTAGCTGATCCCGAGGACATTGCGCGATATGGTCCACTCTCGCAATCACCGAATGCGAGAGAGGGGAAAACCCGCGACACGGGCATCTATCCATCGGACGAGGTCGCACGCATGGCGCACACCTTGGCCGTCAAGGCGGTCACAACCACTTAGCCCATGGCGTACGCGACTGGATTTCCCGTCGATGGTTGCCAAGCGGAAAGACGGCAACGCCGTCCGTTCTGATCAAAGTACGCTCCGTGCCGACCATCGAAACAGGATCACGATCTACGACCCGAAGGCCGATGGCACCTATTGGGTTAGTCTCGGCGGATGGCCGAGTGCATCGCGCGATGCTTGAATCTAGCCGAATGCCCGATTTGGGGGACTTGATCTCAATCCCCCAGAACCGAGGCGGCGGTGAACCGACGCATCCAGGCCCGAATGCCGTATGGAATTGGTCGTGCCGGCGGCTAAGGTTTCGCCCGCTGTTGGGCACGCTTTGCGCGGTGCTCGTAATCATCCGCCACTTGAAGCATCATCTGCTTGGATATTTCGTCCTTCATATCATTGGCAAGACTGCGCGCTTCGTCGGCGCGTTTGCGCCAGTGCTCAGGGTCCTTGATAAGGGTGGCCGGCATAAAGTTCCTCTCACGCGACCGCCGCAGGTCGCTCGTACTTCGCCTCCACGCTTTCACCCCATTAATCAAACTGACCGCTACCCGACATAGAAAGTTCGTTGACGGGAATCGTCGGCTCGCGCATTCTGTAAGCGTCCCGACCCGCCGCATCGGGAAACGACGGGCCGGGACTTGTACTAGTCTTGCACTAGCACTCTAGAGCGGGGCCATCTCCCACGGCCCCGCAATCACATTGTCTCACCGCAGATCAATGTTGGGGTAGCTATTCAGTACCGCGCCGGCTCAGTCACTCGGAAAATTGGGAACGGTAAAGCGAAACCGCGCTGGGGGGAACCGAATGCGCGAGATGCAATAGTGAGACAGAACACAGGTGTCTCGGTGGGGCCTTCCTTCTTCTGGAACCAATCGCTTCACTCCGAATTTGTTCTCATGCGGAAGACCACACCTTCCGCGAATGTCTAGTGCCCCTAATCTAAGCCTCGCCCTCCGGCAGGGCGGGGCTTTTTTTCGACCTCAACATTGCTCCGGGCGGGTAAAGCGATACTCCCGCGCCCTGTCCCAATCAGGACACTCTTCTCCAGCAGAATTCGTGGACCTATGGGGCTATTGCGCTTGCAACGTGGTGTCACTTCATTATGTCCCGCATCAAAATTTGGATCGTCATCGCTATCCTTCTCGTAGTCTTCGCCGTTACTCGGTATCTGATGCACGAAAGACAGACTCCGCCTATCTGTGCCAACGACCCTTCCGCCCCGGCGTGCCAACGCTGAGCTTCAGGTCATCCATTTCCACGAGATGTTCCAAAAAAGACCGCTGCCGTTATCGGCGGAGACCCCGCTCACCGCTAATGGCGAAATTCGCTCCGCGAACGCCTCGTTGAGGGCAATCGGATGCGGCCGCGGGCCAACGATCGACATTTCGCCCAGCAGTACATGCGATGGCATTGTGTGTACGCAGCGGCCATCTCGGCGCGGACGTGGTGCCGAATTGGCCGACCCATGCCGCGCCGCGCTCATCATGACTCCGATGCGGCCCTGCTCGCATCGCGGTTGATTCGCCGACAGGGACCCGACGCATTCGGCTGCGACCGCCGCTCGGACAGTTCCTCGTCCCTTCTCGCTCGCGCAATTCATGATCATTTCCGCGTTCCCCTCAGAACAGCCGGGGCTGGTCGTCTCCTCTTGGGCTAGGCTCGCTATTTGCGTAAATACGCGAGATTTACGCGAAAGGCTGCTCATCTCCATCAGTCGGACCCTCATGCGATTGGCCTCCTGTAAATGGAAACGTATTGTCGGCAGAAAGCCGACGCGGAAGATTGGAGCCCGCGGCGACCTCAGCATGGTGACACCGTTGCTGTAGATTTGATCTTAGCCAATTCAACCACTGCTCCGGCAGCTGGTTTACCATCGTGACAAGGGCGTCGAATAATACATTCCGCGGAGTTTTATCGAAGTCTAACCCCACTTTTGCAAAAAGCCGTCGATAAGCATCGGTATATCGCTCCCTTATTTCTGACATGGCCTCTATGTCCCTATCGTTTACCACTTTAAGAATGGTTCCAAAGTAATGGTCGTTGGAAGCGTACTTGAGCGACGAGCAAGCCTCGTCGCGCAACGCTGGAGGTCATTCGACGGGCATTTGAACGAGCCGGTGTGGAGTTCATTAACGAAAATGGTGGTGGCCCCGGACTTCGCCTGCGAAGGCGCCACCGGAAGAAGCCCTAGCGTTGCTGAGCTTTTGGGCAGAGTTGACCCGACCGCCCCAACTTGGCCGCGAGCATCGCCAGCGCGATCTCCCGCCTGCTGAGGGTCTTTCCTGGTGCCCGTAGAGCGTCCAGGGCGCAGCGAAAGACGGTCCCGCGCTCACAAACTATGGGTTCGGCACGTGCCGACGCACGTTCGCCGATATGGCCGCGGCAGACTGGGCTAGACGGCATTCGTATAGGCGCGTCGCGAAAACAGGGTCATCACAATGATTTTGATGTCGAGCAGAAACGACCAATTATCTATGTAGTACAGATCGCACTCGATGCGCCGCCCCATCTTCTCCATCGTATCAGTTTCTCCGCGATGGCCGTGCACTTGGGCCCAGCCGGTAATGCCCGGCTTGACCTTATGGCGGCGTGACAATGGCGAAATTCGCTCCGCGAACGCCTCGTTGAGCGCGATCGGATGCGGCCGCGGGCCAACGATCGACATTTCGCCCAGCAGTACATTCACCAGTTGGGGGAGCTCGTCGATATTCGTGCGCCTCAGAATACGGCCAACGCGCGTCACGCGAGGATCGTTCTTGACCGCTTGCTTGAAGTGGCACCCATCTTCGATCGTCGTCATCGATCGGAACTTAAGGACCTTGATGACTTCATTATTGTATCCATGCCGGGTCTGGCGGAAGAATACGGGACCGCGAGAATCAAGCCTGACAGCGAGCGAAACCGCGAGCAAAAGTGGCGAGAACACGAGCAGGGCCAGCCCCGCGATGCATATGTCGAATGCTCGCTTCGCAAACCGATCGAATGCAGACAGTGGCGGGTGAAGCACCTGAACGGTGACGATTCCGCCGAAGTTGGCGACCTTGGACGACGCCCAGAGGTCGCTCGCACCTAACGGAATGATATGGACCGTGACGGGAAGCTCCGACAAAGCGTCCGCTGCGCACGCGATCCGAGGCAAGTCGCATGGCGCGGCCAGGAAGATGATGTCATCAGGCTTGAACGCGCGGCACCTATCCACGAATTTCCGAATAATGTTGTGCGAAAACGCTCCGACACCCGGAACAGTGTTGCCATGAATATGAGGAAGGGGAAGGTGACCAACCGACCGTATGCCAGACTGCCTCAAATTGTTCAGGATGTCGCGGTTGTCGTTGGGGTCGCCGATCACCACGGCCCGCCTCGCCTCGACGGCACCGGACGCAATCGCGCGGCGGATATGCGCGTGGATGGTCCCCCGCGTAATCAGAATCGCGGTGGCGGCGCCAATGAACTGAAAAAAGAATGTTCCGCGTGAATACCAATCCGCGATCTTGAATACGAACAAAAACGAGAGGAACAACGAAAACGCCAGGGCTACGGCCCCAATCCCGCTCCACATGAACCGGTCACGCGACTGCCCCTGGACGCCGACGTAATGTTTGAAGCCCAGTGCCGCGAGGAGCACCAGAAGCGCTATGGAGAGAGCAGCAGGGACGTATTGCTCGATCGGGGGCCATGTCGATAGGAAAGTCTCATAGTAAATTGCGCTGGCGAGATAGCAGGTGCCGGCGATCACCAGAAACTCGAGTGCAACGATCTGTACCAGCAGTCGCTCGAGCCGGCCGATCACCATCGAGGCCGCGGTGTCATCCAACGACGTGGTGTCAACAGCCATTCGGCGCTTAACGCCGGACGCCGAAAAATTTATCGTCATATCGCGCCCCAACCTGGATTCCCGACCCTCGAAAAATTTATCGTCATATCGCGCCCCAACCTGGATTCCCGACCCTCGAACTGAGAGGCTTGTTATTGTTATCGTTATGTGATGATATATCCAAAATTTAACATTTACACAACACAGCTGTTTGATTTACACAACACAGCTGTGTGCGGTATTTTGGTACAGCAATAACATGAATGGCCAACGCTTATCGCAAGCTGTTGCTGAGCGCGTTTTTGGAACCAGAAAAGCACGGGCTCAGTTGCAGACCAAACAGCGACAGCGATGGCTGCTTCTCGCGCCAACAGCTCTTCGAAATACGCAGCCGTTTTCGTCAACCCAACCCGTAGCGGGACCGTCGGCCGCCAACCAAGCAGTTCCTGCGCTTCGCTGATGTCCGGCTGACGCTGTTTGGGATCGTCAGTGGGAAGCGGGCGGTGAACAATTTTCGAAGCGGAGCCGGTAATGTCGACGACCGATCTCCGCGAGCTGACGAATCGTGAATTCTTCCGGGTTTCCGAGATTGGGTCAAGATAACCGCTGCGAGATCGCAGAACATTGCGAGATCGCAGCCGGCTCCAACTTGGCTCGGTGCAGGGACGCGCTCTGCGCATGTACCAGGGCATCAACTCCAGCGCCAGGGGGATTTGCGCCGCGAGCTTGCTGCACGCTGACCAACCGTGGATCATCGGCTTCAAGAAGGCGCGGGCTCGGCCTGCGAGTATCTGCTTTCCGGCTCGCCGAACATCGCGTCGTCCGCCGCGATAAGCTCGAGCGCGATCACGGTCGCGCTTTCGCTGATGCAGGCTTGCGCGCGCCGATCATGTCCCATCGACCCACGACCAAGTGCGTCATAGCGCAAGGCCGGGTTTGCCAGCTTATTGAAGGCACCGGCAGCGGCGTCCACCATGTCCTTGCGCCGGCCGTTCGGGAACTCCTCGTGCTCGTCGAGAAAGTCGCGATTCCAGTCGCCGGCCTTGAGCATTGCCGGCCTGCACCTCGGGCGGCATAGGGTTCGGCCCGCACCTCCTTCGATCCAGTGACCTTGTCGGTCGTGTTGCGAAATAAGCCGCCATGGCCCACGTACTCCAACACATTGCTGTTTCGAAGCCAGCGCGAGCCACTGTCCCCGAGGCGGTGTCTAAAGATGGCCACGTACCGCTCGCTGGTCATGATGCGCTGAAGGCCCATGTTCACGGCCGATGACGTACAGAATCTTTCGCACAATTGAGTAGGGCTGGCGGCCCCGAATCTGGCTGAACTGGAGGTGGCTAAACGCAACCAGGCCAGCAAGAGGGAGCCGCCATGTCAGACGATACACCGAGTCCGCTGAACAATGTCATCACGATTGACGATGAGCGGATCAAGAGCCACCTCGACCGGGTGGTGCGGGGGACCGTGGAGGAAACGTTGAACGCCTTGCTCGATGCCGAGGCAGATCGGCTGTGCAATGCGCAACGGTATGAGCGCAGCGAGGCGCGTCGCGATACCCGCTCTGGCCACTACGAGCGCGGCCTGCAGACCAAGGCTGGCGAGGTACGGTTGAGGCGCCAGGCCCAGCGTGGATGATCAGGCCTGATTATGTGCCGCGGCGGCTAGTGCGTCGCAGATGATGCACTCCCTGATCAAGACCCGCGCGGCTGGGTATTTAGCTCACGATCTGTTTTGATTGATCCTTGAACAGCGGCAGGTGGTAGTCCCAATAGTCCGACCTAAGGACCCATGCGAGCAGCTCGGGATTTCGGCTCACTGCGTCGCGGTGGAACTCAAATCCCGCCTTGTAGGCCCGATGAATACGCTGCTGTATAGCCACAACTTGCGTATCATAGACCGGGCTGATCTCTCTCTGAGTGCCTGTGGCTATTCTTCTAAATTCTCTAACATACAGTCGTTTTGCTCGGCGAACGGCTGCGCCTGCGAGGTCGCCCGCGCGCCGAATTTGCGAAGTGATGACTAGATGCCACTGCACCTTAGTTACTCGTCCTTCTCGACGCATGCTTGAATAGGAATCGCAAACGCCCTGATAATAGGCTCGCCGCTCAAAGTACTCGGGCGTCATGCGACTTGCAGATATGAAATGGTACACCGTGGCCCCCGGCGTGAACACTGCTTTGTATCCTTGAGCAAACGCCTTCATGGTCAAGCCCGTTTCGCCGTCCCCTTGAAAGTGCTGTAAAGCATCGGGAACGCAATCCGGATGGAAACCGCCTAGATCAAACAGCGCGCGACGTCGTATGGCGAAGTTCAGGCCCCAAATGTAGTTGGGGTGGATTTCAATCGCATTGCCACCCAAATCTAGCAAACTCAAGAAACCGCACATGCGGCCGCCATAGGGTGTTGTGCTCCAGAAGCTCTCCATCCATGCAGGTGGCTCAGATTCGTAGCGCGGCAAATTCGGACCACCAACCAGTTGCACGGCCGGATCTTTGAACGCATCCAAAATGGCGTGCAGATAGCCTACGGTCGCCTCAATATCGTCATCCAAGAAGACTAGAATTTCGCCATCCGACTCCAATGCCCCGCGATGGCGGCCGGACAGCAGGCCGGGTTCTGGCTCAAGAAGATAACGAATGCGGTGATGCGGCATCTCCCGCATCAAGCTCTCTGTCTCTCCTCTGGTGTTATCGCTGCTGCCATTATCAACGATCAGGATCTCGCAAGAACCCGGTTCCAAGGTTTGATTACAAAGAGAACGTATGGCTCTGGCCAACGATCGGCTGCGGTTAAAAGTTGGAATACAACATGACAACTTTAGTATGTCCCCGCGAGTTTGCACGAGACGCGCTCCATCAGTCGGTATGCTTGGCCGTGAGCAGGGCGGTCACAACGTAGACATCTTGGCCGCTTTCACTTACATCTACAGCACGACAATGAAGAAGGCTCTTGGCGGTTGGTTCGCGAGTTACGATTTGTCAAACCATTGCATGGATTTAGAAAAATTGGGTTCGTTTTGCACTTAGCCGTGGGCTTTCAACAGGTTAGCAGAGTTTTTTCGTTTGATCTTCGTAAGATCCGTATGTTCGTAGCGCATAACGCGAGGGCGAAACCTGTCGAAGTCGAATTGCCGCAGTTGCTGCAAACAACCATCGGTCGTGCAGAATGTCGCAACTACTTCAGACATGCCGGCTACGGCGTCGATATGATCGGAATCTGCTAATGGTGTGTTGTCAGCATGAAAACCATAAAGAATGTCGGTAGAGCGCTGGTTGATCGCGTGGCATCCCGCATCGAAGCCCGTCTAGCTGCGAACTCAGCGGTTGACCCGCGCACCACACCAGCAACCAAAATTGGCCAACTTCAACTCTGGCACCATTACCGCACCCAGATCGATGCCGGTCGGACGCCCCAGCTCTGTCGGGCGGGATTCCGCTGTTTTTCCCAATTTGAGGAGGACGGTCTAATTTTATTCATCATGGCCGCCCTGGATATTTTGGAAGGCGTCTTTCTCGACATTGGTTCCGCAGACGGCATCAATAGTAATTGCGCCAATCTCGCCCTCAATTTCGGCTGGCGCGGGACGTTCATCGACGGCAATGAGGCGAACGTCACGCGAGGCCGGGCATTTTACGAAACGCACCCCGACACCTGGAGTTACCCGCCCAAATTTATCCGCGCGATGGTTGCGCGAGAAAACATCAACGAACTGCTCGTTGAAGTCGCCGTCCCGCCAGAGATCGACTTTATGTCAATCGACATTGATGGGAACGATTACTGGATTTGGGATGCAATCTCAGTAACTGTACCCAAGGTCGTTATCATCGAGACGCATATCGAATTTGGGCTAAACAACATTGTTGTGCCCTATGACAAGGACTACGTTTACCCGCCTGCAAGCCACCCCGAATACCACGGCGCCTCACCCATAGCGATGGAGCGCCTTGCGAGACGTAAGGGCTATCGCCTCGTGGGGGCGAACAGGTATGGCTTCAACACCATCTATGTTCGAGACGGTCTTGCGCCGATGCTGCCCAGTGTCTCGGTGAAAAGCATCCTTTCACACCCCCGCAACAAGGAGCGCGCTACTTTATTCGAGCCAATCAAGGATTGGAAATACGAGCAAGGCTAACGCGTGAAGCCGCGCCGATGGCGTCTTTCTCCTTCCTCCGCCTCCCGCGGGCCGCGCGTCATTGCTCAAAAAAAAGCCGGTGGCCGGCCGTGTCTGCGGGCTCTTGGCTTTGCTCCGCGAATAGTCGATGTCGTACTCGTGCTGCTCCGGGTTCCCGCAGAACTC
>Ga0124850_1000091_pt1 | contig 12022 bp, 12 predicted proteins | sample PanSoiMetaGPlot1_FD_97462 | JGI IMG/M metagenome (GOLD analysis project Ga0124850, IMG submission 97462) | Tropical forest soil microbial communities from Panama analyzed to predict greenhouse gas emissions - Panama Soil - Plot 1 (PacBio error... | ecosystem: Environmental > Terrestrial > Soil >...
TCGAGGGCGCGCTTGATCAGGGCAAAGGGCAAGCGCCACCGTCGGCGCCGCGGTGAAGTGGACGCAGAGCTGGTGGGCTTGCGCCATCAGCTCGAGGTCGTCGAGCGTTTTCCAAATGAGGCCCCAGGCTTCGGCCTTGTCCGCGGGGAGCGGCTCGGCGGTCAGCGCAAGCCCGCGGGCGCGGGCGGGACCGACCAGCCGCGGCAAGAGCCACGTGCCCCCGCAATCGGGGATGAGGCCGATCTTGACGAAGGCCTGCACGAAGGTCGCCGAGCGCGCCGCCAGCACGATGTCGCAGGCGAGCGCAATGTTGGCGCCGGCGCCGGCCGCGACGCCGTTGACGGCGGCAACCACCGGAAACGGCAATGTGCGCAGCTTGCGCACGAGCGGGTTGTAATGGGTGTCGAGCGCGTCCCCGAGCACGGTCGTCTTGCCGTCCGGGGTCATCCGCTCGCGCAAATCCTGGCCGGCGCAGAAGGCACGGCCGGCGCCGGTCAGCAACAGCGCGCGGCAGTCGCCGTCCTCCTCGGCCTCGGCAAGCGCGCGCTTGAGCGCCTGATGCATCGCCTCGTTGAACGCGTTGAGTTGGCGCGGCCGGTTCAGCGTGATGACACGGTAGCCCGCGCGCCGCTCGACCAGCACAGCTGCTTCTTCCATGGGCGCCTCCTCGTGAACTTCGACGACCGGATTGGGCCGCGCCATGGTAGCGCGGCGCACCGGCGAAATCGCCCGCCGACCGCGGCCGCTTTCGCCCGCGATGCGTGGCCTCCTCGTCGGATCGTCCGCGACCTTTTGGCGGAGCGCGCCGTCATGGCCCATTGCATCTTGGACCGAAGGCGATAAGAGAATCGCACGCGAGGGCCGATAAGCACATCTGGGAGGATCGCAAATGACCCGCACGCCGCCAACCAAGACCGTCACGCGACGCAGCTTCGCCGCCGGCGCGGGCGCCGCCGGCTTACTTGCCGCGGCCACGCCGCTCGACTTCGCTCGCGCCCAAAGTGGGCCGCTGAAGGTCGGCGTTCTGCTGCCGCGCGCGGGAGCGCAAGCCGGCATCGGACAGGATTGCCAGCGCGGGGTCGAGATTGCGCCGGCGATCTTCAAGGAGCTCGGCCTGCCCGAGCTCGCGATCATGAACGCCGATACCGAGACCAACGTGGAGGTGGCGCGGGCGCGGGCTGAAAAACTGATCAACGACGGTGCGCAGCTGCTGGTCGGCGCCTTCGATTCCGGCCAGACCTCGGCGATCGCGCAAGTCGCCGAGCAGAAGGGCATTCCCTTCGTCATCAACATCGCTGCCGCGCCCCCAATCACCGAGCAAGGCTACAAATTCGTTTTTCGAAATTTTCCCACCGCGCCGATGATCCTCAGCGATGCCTTCACCAATCAGAAGGAACTGTTCGACGCGACCGGGGTGGCGCCGAAATCGGTGGTATTCATGCATGCCAACGACACCTTCGGCACCTCGATGCAGCAGGGCATCAGCGCGGTGATGCCCCGTTTCAACATGCCTTACAAAATCGTCGAGCAGATCGCCTACGATCCGACCGCGCGCGACCTCTCGGTCGAAGTGGCCAAGGCCAAGGCCACAGGCGCGGAGGCGCTGCTCATGGTCAGCCGTCTCAACGACGCGATCCTGATCACCCGCGAACTGGTCAAGCAGCGCTGGTCGCCGATGGCGGTGCTCAGCATGGGGCCGGGCTGGTACGAGGACCAATATCTCAAGACCTTGGGCAAGCTCTCCGACGGCCCGATGAGCTTCGTGCCGTGGTACGACCCGCACAAAAAACTCGCCCAACAACTCGAAGCCGCGCTCGCCAAGGCCTATCCGGGCATCAATCTCAACACCAATCATGTCTTTACCTTCGAGGCGCTGCTGGTCGCGGCGGACGCCTATAAGCGGGCGCGCTCGAGCGACCCGAAGGCGCTTGCCGACGCCATCCGCGCCACCAACATCACCGACAATGTCAGCATCGGTCCCGGCATCCAGTTCAACGACAAGGGTCAAAACGACAAGCTCAAGAATGCCGCGATTCAGAACCGTGGCGGCAAGCTCCTCACGATCGCGCCAAAGACCGCGTCGAACGCCAAGCCCGAATTGCCGATGAGCCCGTATGACCGGCGCGGCTGAGACGCTCGCTCGCTGATCCTGCGCCGGCCGCGGCAGCGGGGCGGAGCCTTGCCGTAAGGGCTTTTTAACGCCCGTCTTCGCGGGCTATGGGACGGGCATAGACGCCCGCAGGGCAGGACCGATCGGTGGCCGCAGAGATCTACTTCAACGTCGCGGTCAGCGGTGTTTTGACCGGCCTCGTTTACGGCCTGATGGCGGTCGGCCTCTCGGTCATCTTCGGGGTCGTGCGCGTCGTCAATTTTGCCCATGGCGAGATGATGACCGTCGCCATGTACCTTGCCATCGTGCTGTTCAGTGCTCTCGGGCTCGACCCGTTGGTGATGGTCGTTCCGCTGGCGGGCGTGCTGTTCGTGCTCGGCTATGCGATGCAGGCCGGCATCATCAATCCGTTCATCACCCGGCCCGAGCACAGCCAGTTCATCTTGCTGGTGGCGGTCGCGATCATAATCGCCAACGTCCTTCTGATCGTGTTCGGACCCGATGCCCGCAACGTCCAGACGTCCTATTCGTTCGACAGCTTTCTGGTCGGGCCGCTGATCATCGACGCGACCAAAGTCTATGCTGGCGCGGCGACGCTCGTGATCACCGCCGCGCTATTCGGCTTTTTTCGCTTTGCGCCACTCGGCAAGGCGATCCGTGCTTGTGCCGACAACTATACCGGCGCGCTGGTGGTGGGGCTCGACGTCAAGCGCCTCTATGCGCTCACGTTCGGTCTCGGCGCCGCCTGCGTGGGGGCGGCGGGGGCGATGCTGGTACTGTTGGTCGACGTGACGCCGGCGCTGGGGCCCGCCTTGACGCTGCTTGCCTTCATCATCGTCATCACCGGCGGCCTCGGCTCCATGCCAGGCGCGCTGCTCGGCGGCGTGCTGATCGGGCTCACCGAGGCCATGGCCGGTTTGTTCTTCACCCCGTCGGCCAAGAGCATGTTCTCCTTCGGCCTGCTCGTGCTGGTGCTGCTGTTCCGCCCGCAGGGCATCTTGGGCAAGAGGCCGTCATGATCCGCCTGTTCGCGGGAGTTCCGCGCCGCGGCGTTGTGCTTCTGGCCGCGCTGCTCGTCGTGCTGCTGGCGGCGCCTTGGCTGGCCAACGACTATCTCCTCACCGTCCTCATCATCATCCTCTATTCCGCCTATACCGGCCAGGCGTGGAACGTGATGATGGGTTTCGCCGGCCAACTCTCCCTCGGCCACGCCATTTATGTCGGGCTCGGCGGCTACGCGGCCGCCGCGCTCTATGTCCATTTCGGTGTCGGGCCCTGGATCGGGTTGGCCGCGGCGATTGCGATCGCGATGGCGTGCGGCGCCGTCATCGGCTTCCTCGCCTTCCGCTTCGGCGTCGGCGGCGTCTATTTCGCGATCCTCACCATCGCTTTCGCCGAGTTTGCGCGCATCGGCTTCGATCACTTCGGATGGGTCGGCGGGTCGAGCGGCTTCTTCCTGCCGGTCGCCAACTACACCCGCAACGATCTCTGGAACCTGCGCGGCAATCCGACGATGTTCTACTATGTGATGCTCGCGCTTACCGTCGCAGCATTCGGGCTTTGCCACGTTCTGCTCAGGAGTCGCGTCGGCTATTACTGGCAGGCGATCCGCGAGGACGAGGTTGCCGCGCGCTCGCTCGGCATCAACACGTTTCGCTACAAGATGTACGCGGTGGTCATCTCCGCCGGGATGACCGCCGTCGCCGGCGTGTTCTTCGCGTTCTACTACAACAATCTGTTTCCGAGCAGGTGTTTCACATTTCGCGCTCGATCGAGCTGATCCTGGGACCGATCATTGGCGGCATCGGCACCTTGTTCGGCCCGCTCATCGGCGCATTTCTGCTGACCGGCCTGTCCGAGGGCATGCAGGAAATCTTGACCGCGCTCGGCCTCGACGCACCCGGCGCCAAGCAGGTCTTTTACGGACTCTGCCTGCTCGTGGTCGTGATGGCGCTGCCGGACGGCGTGTGGCCGTGGCTCGCCGGCAAGCTCGGCGTGACGGTGCGCCGATCATGACCACGCTTCTGTCCATCGACGCGGTCAGCAAGCGCTTTCGCGGCCTGCTTGCGGTCGACAATGTGAGCTTTCGTGTGGCGCAAGGCTCGATCTTCGCGGTCATCGGCCCCAACGGCGCCGGCAAGACCACGCTGTTCAACCTCATCGCCGGCATGTCCGCGCCCAACCGCGGCTCCATCACCTTCGCCGGTGAACGCATCGACGGACTGACGCCCGACCAGATCTGCCGCCGTGGCATCGGCCGCACGTTCCAGTTGGTGCGGCCGTTCCCCGCGCTTTCGGTCGAAGACAATGTCGCCATCGGCGCGATGCTACATCGGCACGATCCTGCGCTGGCCCGCCGGCGCGCGCACGAGGTGCTCGGGCAGCTCGATCTGTTCGACAAGCGTCACCAGCCGGCCTCGGCGCTGACGCTGCCGGACCGCAAGCGCCTCGAAGTTGCGCGCGCGCTCGCCACCGACCCGAAGCTCCTGCTGCTCGACGAGGTGATGGCGGGGCTGCGGCCGGCCGAGACCGACCAGATGGTTTCCGTTCTCACCGAGCTCAACCGCGAGGCCGGGCTTACCATCCTTCTGATCGAGCACGTCATGCGCGCGGTGATGGCGCTGGCCGCCCGCGTGCTGGTGCTCCATCACGGCGCGGCGATCGCGGAGGGCGCGCCCGAGGCCGTCGTGCGCGAGCCCGCGGTGGTGCAGTCCTATCTCGGCGCGGAGGCGATCGACTGATGCTGCGCGTCGACAATCTCGACGTTTTTCACGGCGACGCGCAGGCGCTCGACGGCGTGTCGCTCGAGATCGGCGAGGGGGCGGTCGTTGCCATCGTCGGGGCGAACGGAGCCGGCAAGACCTCCCTCATTCGCACCATCGCCGGCATGCACCATCCGGCGCGTGGACGCATCGTCTTCCGCGATATCGAGATCGGTGGGTGGGAAAGCCATCGGGTCTGCAATCTCGGCATCGGCCAAGTGGCGGAAGGCCGGCAGGTCTTTCCGACCCTCTCGGTCGCGGAGAATCTCGACGTCGGCGCGATGCTCCCGCGCGCGCGGGCGAGCCGCGCGAGAAATCTCGAACGGGTGTTCGCGTTGTTTCCCGTGCTGGCCGAGCGCTTGCGTCAGTCGGCGGGCACGCTCTCGGGCGGCGAGCAGCAGATGCTGGCGATCGGCCGCTGCCTCATGGGCGCGCCGGAACTCGTCATGTTCGACGAGCCGTCGCTGGGCTTGGCGCCGGCAGTCGTGCAGCACCTGCTGCGCACGATCCGCGACCTCAACCGCGAAGGCCTCACCTGCGTGCTGGTCGAGCAGAATGTCGCGGTTTCGCTCAAGCTCGCCGCGCAGGCCTATGTGCTCGAGAATGGACGCATCACGCTCTCGGGCGCAGGCGAGACGCTGCTGGCCGATGACCGTGTGCGGCGCGCCTATCTCGGACTATGAAACGACAGCGGCTTGCGCGACGCGGCCTGTCAACCCAAAGTCACTTCGCCGGCGGGCCGATCGTCACCGTCAAGCTGCCCACGCCCTCGATTTCGCATTCGAGCTTGTCGCCAGGGACCGTGGCGGCCACGCCCGACGGCGTTCCGGTCATGATGATGTCTCCGGCGGCGAGCGCGACCATTTCCGAGAGCTTGCCGATGACCTCCGGCACGTTCCAGATCATCTGCGCCAGATCGCCGTCTTGCCGCAGCTTGCCGTTGGCCTTGAGCGCGATGCGACCTTTGCTGGGATGGCCGATCTTGCTGGCGGGCTGCAGCGGCCCGCAGGGCGCGGAGGCATCGAATGCCTTGCCGATCTCCCACGGCCGCTTCATGTCGCGCGAGGCGATCTGCAGATCGCGCCGCGTAAGGTCGATGCCCACGCCGTATCCGTAAATGCAGTCGAGCGCCTTGTCGAGCGGGATATTGCGCCCGCCGGACTTGAGCGCCACCACCAGCTCCACCTCGTGATGCATGTCCTTGGTGAGCGGGGGATAAGGCACGTTGGCCCCGTCCACCACGATGGCGTCGGCGGGCTTGGAGAAGAAGAACGGCGGATCGCGCACGTCGTGCCCCATCTCGCGGATGTGTTCTTCGTAATTGCGGCCGACGCACCAGATGCGGCGCACCGGAAACATCTTGTCGGTGCCGGCCACGGCGATGGCAGCCTGGGTCGGCGGGGTGATGACGTAGCTATTGGCATTGGCGCTCATGTTCGCTCTTCCAAGTGTCCGCAATTCAAGCCAAGGATGCGACGGCGACCGGCGGGCTCGGTTCCTGCTCGCGCAGCTGCAGGCGGTAGAACGACGTGTAGCGTCCGCCCTTGCGCAGCAGCTCGTCGTGACGTCCTGCTTCGACGACCGTCCCATCCTCGATGACGAAGATGCGATCGGCGTCGACGACGGTATGCAGGCGGTGCGCGATCACGATCGTCGTTCGTCCCTGGCACAGGTGCTCGATCGCGCCCTGAACCTGCCGCTCGGATTCAGAATCGAGCGAAGCCGTCGCCTCGTCGAGCAGGATCACCGGCGCGTCCTTGAGCAAGGCGCGTGCGATGGCGATGCGCTGGCGCTCGCCGCCGGCGACTTGCAAGCCGTGCTCGCCGACTTGGGTGTCGTACCCGCGGGGAAATGCCGTGATGAAATCGTGCGCATAAGCGGCTTTGGCGGCGGCGACGATCTCAGCCTCGCTCGCGCCCAACCGCCCGAGCGCGATATTCTCGCGCACCGAACCGCGAAACAAGAAAACATCCTGCCCGACATAGGCGACCTGACTGCGCAACGAACGGCGCGACACCGCCGCGATGTTCTGTCCGTCGATAATGATGGCGCCACTGTCGACGTCATAGAAGCGCAGGATCAAATTGAGAATCGTCGATTTGCCGCCGCCGGAAGGGCCAACCAATGCGCTGACGTTGCCGGGCTCTGCCACGAAGGACAGATTCCTGATCACCTTCTCCCCTGGCCGATACGCGAACTGGACGTTCGCGAATTCGAGCCGCGCCTTCGAAAGCTTCAGCGGCGGCTTGCCTTCGTCGGCCGGTTCGGTTGCGGGATGGTCGATGACGTCGAACAGGATGCGCACCCCGACCAGCCCGCTGTTGAGGTCGATATTGAGCCGGGCGAGGCGCTTGGCCGGCTCATACGCCAGCATGAGGCTGCGAGAAACGAGAAGAATTGGCCCGGGGTCGCCCCGGTCTCGATCACGCGGAAGCCGCCGTAGACCAGTGCGCCGGCGATCGCGAATCCGCCGAGCGCCTCCATCAGCGGGCCCGAGCGGTAGGCAACGCGCGCCCATTTGTTCGATTCGTTCTCGAGGTCGCCAACACGAGCGTCGAAGCGGGCGCGCATGTCCTCTTCCAGCGTGAACGCCTTAATGATGCGCATGCCCTGCAAGGTTTCCTGCAACGTTTCCAGAATGCGCGCGCTGCCGGTGAACTGATCATGCGCAATCATCTTGATGCGGCGGATCATCTTGCGCAGAATCAGCATCGCCGGCGGCACCACGACGACGCTGAGCATGGACAGCACGGGATCTTGCACGGCCATGACCGCGGCAAGGCCGATGAGTGAAAGGAGATCACGTCCGATCGACGTAATGAGCAGGTTGAGCACGTGGCTCGCCGCGGCGGCGCCGGTGGTGAGCCGCGCCATGAACTCGGAGCTGTGGCGGTCAGCAAAGAAACCGACGTTATGCTGAAGCAGCCTCGCGAACATCCGCCGCTGATTATCGGCGATGATTCTGTTGCCGATGCGCGCGAGCGCAACCGCCTGCCCATAGGTGGCCATTCCCTTGATCATGAAGATCACGGCGGTCACGAGGGCGAGTATGATAATGCCCGGAAGGTTCTTGTGGACGTAGGCCTGATTGATCACGTCGCCGATCAAATAGGCGCCGAGCGCGGTGCTCGCCGCGGCAATCGCCATCAGGGCGAATGCGAGCGCATAGCGTCGCCATTGGCCGGCTGCCTGCTCCAGCAGCAGTCGCCGGACCAAAGCGGCCGTCCCTTTAGGGTCCGCGAACAATCGTTGAAAGTACGATTTGAGCATGCGTGATCCGCTGCGCGCAGCGAGCCGTTCTTGCCCAGCCGGGAGCGCTTTTCAAGCGGAATCCACGGGTGCGCGGACGACGGCCGACAGCCCGGCGGGCGCGGCATGCGCGCGGGGGAGCTTTTGACGATGCCCGATGTCTTGTTCATCAAGACCTCATCGCTCGGCGACGTCATCCATCACATGCCGGCGCTGATGGAGGCACGGCGACAGCGGCCGGCCGCGCGGTTTTACTGGGTTGTGGAGGAGGCGTTCGCGCCGCTCGTGCAAATTCACCCGGCCATCTCGGAGGTCATCCCGGTCGCATCGCGCCGCTGGCGCGGTACGCCGCTTGCGCCCGCGACCTGGCGCGAGATCGCCAGCTTCGGGCGCGCCGTACGCGCGCGCGGCTACGACGATATCATCGACACACAGGGGCTCGTGCGCTCCGCGCTCATGGCGCGGCTCGCCCGCGGCCGCCGGCATGGCTACGACGCGAACAGCATCCGTGAGCGAGCGGCATCGTGGTTCTACGACGTACGGCATGGCGTCGCACGTGACCTGCATGCCATCGCGCGCAATCGCATGCTGACGGGCCTCGCGCTAGGTTACGCTCCCGGTGGCGCCGTCGATTTCGGGCTCTCGCGCGAGGCTATCGCGCAAACGAGCGGGGAGCCCTACGGCATCTTGTTTCATGCTACGGCGCGGCCCGAAAAGGAGTGGCCTGAGGCGTCGTGGATCGCGCTCGGACGCGCGCTCGCTGCGCGCGGTGGTTCGCTCCTGCTGCCGTGGGGGACGCAGGCGGAGCATGCGCGCAGCAAGCGCGTGGCTGCCGCGTTGTCGAATGGCCGCGTGCCCGAGCGGCAGCCGCTCGACCGTATGGCGGCGCTCATCGCGAGGGCACGCTTTGTCATCGGCGTCGACACCGGGCTCATTCATCTCGCGGCGGCGCTCGGCGTGCCGTTGGTCGCGATCTTCACTGCGAGCGAGCCCGGCCTTACCGGGCCGATGGGGCAAGGGCCGATCGCCGTGGTCGGCGGCAAGCATAAGCGGCCCTCCGTCGCCGAAGTCGTCGCGGCGTTCGAAACGCTGAGCTAGCGTTCGCAGGCCTGGCAAAAACCACCCGACCCCGTTCGAGGTCTTGAGCTCAGATCGACGCGCGTGCCGGTCCAATCGCTTGGCGGACCGACATGGCGACCCGCTCGACCGGAATGTCGCGCATGCAGCGATGGTGGCCGAGGCGGCAGACCGGCTTATGGCACGGCCGGCAGGGCAGTTCGTCCGCGGTTTCGATCACCGCGGCGATCGGGTTGAGCGGGGCCCAGTGCCATGCGCTCGTCGGACCGAAGATGCCGATGGCCGGTGTATCGAGCGCAGCCGCGACGTGCAGTAGGCCGGAGTCATTCGATACCGCGACGGTCGCCGCGGCGAGCGCGAGAATCGCGTTACGCAGATCGGGCCCGGTGAGGTCGCGGATATCGGCGCCATCGGCGATTTCGGCGGCAAGCTCTTTTTCGCCTGGTCCGCCCACCACCCATACCCAGTGGCCCTCGGCGGCCAGCCGGCGCGCGACATCGGCGTAGGAGGCAGCGGGCCAGCGCTTGGAGGGTCCGACCGCACCCGGCGCGAGCGCAACCACGGGACGCCCATCGGGCGCAAGCCCAAGCCGCTGGCGCCAAGCGGCGTGTTCGGAGGCGGGCACCTTGAGTTCCGGCAACGGCCATTGCACCGGCGCGGCTTCCCCCTTGGGCAGGGCCAGCATGGCGCAGCGGTCGGCCATACGCGGGAGCCGCCGCTCGCCGAAGCGCAGATCGTTGATCAGGCCGAAGCGGCCTTCGCCGACGAAACCGGTACGGCAGGGAATTCCGGCGAGCGAGGGCGCCAGCGCGGATTTCCACGTCCGCGGCATGACTAGCGCTCGGCTGTACCGTTCCGCCCGCAGCCGCTGAGCGAGCGCGCGATGGTCACTCCAGGCGAGGCGCTTGCGCGGCAGGTCAGCGACCACGCCCTTGCGCACGCCGGGCATGTAGTCGAGCAGCGGTGCGACCATCGTGGTCGTCAAGATATCGACCGCGGCATTTGGAGATCGTTGTTTCAGCAACTTAACGACGGTATGGCAGCGAACGAAGTCGCCAATCCACATGTAAGGGACGATGAGAATCGGTGCTTCGGACATCGGCTTGTCGGCACCCCTTTGCGTCATTCATTGGTTTGAGGAGATGAATCTAAATTCATTTCTACAGGTCGGCTGAGGGCGCGGGAAGCCGTTAGCTTGCTGTTGTTGGCCTGTCCAGCGGGACAGGACGCGCCAGGATTGCCTCCGAGTCGGGGGTACACTCCGGGCCGCGGAAGTTGCACGCCTGGGCGCCCTAGGGCAAAGGGAGGGGCAGCGCTGGCGGCGGGGAACGGGATGTTGTTGGTCACCGGCGGAGCCGGGTTCATAGGGTCCAATCTGGTTGCCGGCCTTAACGAGGCCGGACGGACCGATATCGTGGTCAACGACGCGCTCGGCAACGCCGACAAATGGCGCAACCTCGGCAAGCGCCAGCTCGCCGACGTGGTGTCGCCCGGCGAGCTGATCGGCTGGCTCGAGCGCCGCAAGCTCGAAGCGGTCATTCATCTCGGCGCCATCTCCGACACCACCGCGACCGACGCTGATGCCGTTCTCGCCACCAATTTCCGCCTCTCGCTCAGGCTGCTGGACTGGTGCACGGCGACTCGCACGCCGTTCATTTATGCGTCCTCGGCTGCGACCTACGGCGACGGCAGCGAGGGCTTCGACGACGATTGGTCGCTTCCGGCACTGCGCCGGCTCAGGCCGATGAATCTTTACGGTTTTAGCAAGCATCTGTTCGATCTCGCCGTGGTCGATCGCTTCGCCAACGGTGCGAAGCTCCCGCCGCAATGGGTGGGCCTCAAATTCTTTAACGTGTTCGGCCCCAACGAGTATCACAAGGGGGAGATGACGAGCTTGCTGGCCAAGCGCTTTGACGAGGCGCAAGCCGGAAAGTGCGTGCGTTTGTTCAAATCCCACCGCGACGGCGTCGCCGATGGCGAGCAGAAGCGCGACTTCATCTATGTCGACGACGCGGTCGCGGTGATGCGCTGGCTCCTTGATACACCGTCGGTGTCGGGGATCTTCAACGTCGGAACCGGCAAGGCGCGCAGCTTCCGTGATCTCATCACCGCCACGTTCCGCGCGCTCGGCCGGGAGCCGGCTATCGAATATGTCGACATGCCGGCGGCAATCCGCCGCCAGTATCAATATTTCACGCAAGCCAAGGTCGAAAACTTGCGCCGGGCAGGCTACAACGCCGACTTCACCCCGCTCGAGGAGGGAGTGACTCGCTATGTCACGCTCTTTCTCAACCAGGCCGATCGGTATCGCTGACGGCAGGCAACGGCAAATCATCGAGCGATAGCGCCATGTTCAATTTCGAAGACGCGCTCAAGCTCATTTCCGAGCAGACCATCGTCTGCGTTGGAGATTTGATGCTCGACGACTTCGTCTACGGCGAGGTCTCGCGCATCTCCCCCGAGGCGCCGGCTCCGATTCTCGCCGTCACTCGCAACGATCTCACCGTCGGCGGGGCCGGCAACGTGGCGCGCAACATTGCGGCGCTCGGGGCGCGCTGCGTTTTCCTCGGCGTCGTCGGAGAGGATGACGCCAGCCGTACGCTCATGCGCGCGCTTGCCGCCGAGCCTTTGATCGAACCCCATCTCGTCATCGATCCGGCGCGTCCGACCACGCGCAAGGTTCGCTTCGTTTCCGAGCATCATTCGACGCATTTGCTGCGCGCCGACTGGGAATTAGCGCAAGCGCTCAATCCCAAGACCGAGAAGGCCCTGGTGGATCGCACCCTGGCGGCATTGCCGCGCGCGGCGAGCGTCGTCCTGTCCG
>Ga0124850_1000092_pt1 | contig 12012 bp, 12 predicted proteins | sample PanSoiMetaGPlot1_FD_97462 | JGI IMG/M metagenome (GOLD analysis project Ga0124850, IMG submission 97462) | Tropical forest soil microbial communities from Panama analyzed to predict greenhouse gas emissions - Panama Soil - Plot 1 (PacBio error... | ecosystem: Environmental > Terrestrial > Soil >...
TCGTCCAAAGGCGTGGGCGCAGCTCGGCCGGGTCCAGGAGGCGCGAGGCGCAGGAAGGACCACAATGCGAGGGTAATCGTCAGGGTTAATATTGCGTCAGGAATCAGGATGCGTGTGAAGAGAAACAGCCCAACACACGTGCTTAGAATCAAGCCGGAATAAAAACCAGCATCTCTTCCGAAAGCCCACGTTCCAAACCTCAGCGTGAGCCAGCACAGGGCCACGACTGCAATCGACAGCGGCAAGCGCGCTGCCCAGTCGTGGACGCCGAAGGCATGATAGGACATCGCCATCAGCCAATATCCAAGCGGCGACTTTTCAAGATAGGCGATGCCATTCAGCCGCGCCGTGACCCAGTCTCCGGATTGGAACATGTTCCGCGCAATCTGAGCCTGCACGGCATCGACATCATCCATCAAATGTGGAGGACTGTTGATGCAACCGAGGAAGATGGCGGCTGTGATCGCGATGACGATAAATCTGCTTGGTGGATTTTCCACTGCTTCATCCACAGGAAAAGGATCATCAAACCCCAAAGGTGATAACCCCAGTTCGCCCGCCTGTCCAGATGTTCTTTGAGAATTGCTTCAATGCCGTACCATCGGAATAAGCCGGTTTCCCGAACTGCGTTCTCGGTGACCGTATCCAACAGTAAAGGTTTGAGGGCGCCACGCAGCCAGTCATGAGCGGGAATATCGAAGCCAATTTTCTTTCGACCCAAAATCGAGGAGGGCAGTTTGTGTCTCATCAATTCACGCAGAAGGAATTTTAGCTGTGATCGCCGGATCTTCAAGTCTTCGGGCAGCGATAGGGCGAACTCACAAATCCGATGATCGAGAAACGGCGGGCGCACCTCGAGGGAATGCGCCATGCTCATACGGTCTACTTTGCACAGGATGTCGTCGGGAAGATAGAACTGAAGGTCGAATGCGAGATAGCGATTCAGTCCATCTTGCTTCGGCATTTGGCTCAAAAGCGTTTGCACAGGTCGGCCGTCTGTTTCCAAAAAGAACCTCGACTTTTCCTGCTCGGTGAAGGATCCGTTCCAAAACACATGCGCTTGTTCGGGCGGCATGAATGAACCATGAAAAAAACGCTTCAGCTTGTATTCAAGACTGATCTTTTCATCCGATACCGGCCAGCGCCGCAGCGCGGACGAGCCGGCGCGACGAAGTTGCGGCGGAACTTGACGGAACCATCGGCTGTAGCGATCCGCAAGATAGGTAACATAACCGCCGAATAGTTCATCCGCACCTTCACCTGAAAGCGCAACGGTTACGTCCTTCCGGCATTCTTTTGCCAGAAACCAGACGGGTAGAGCCCCGGCGTCGGCACAGGGCTCATCGGAATAATATGCAAATCGTTCGACGGCGCCGGTGAGGTCTACATCCGTGTTCAAATCGAATTCCGAGTGTTCTGTGCCGTACCTTCGCGACACATCCTCGATGTAGCGGCTCTCATCGAAGCTTCGCCCTTTGAAAGTGATCGAAAACGTCTTGACGCGCGCGCCCGATTCGGCCGAATAGTGGACGAGGGTTGAGGAATCGAGCCCACCGCTGAACCAAATGCCCACGGGAACATCCGAGATCAAATGCTCCCGAACAGATTGACGTAGTAATGAATTCAGTTCTTCTTTCGCGTCTTCCAGGACCCACTTGCGAGGCTGACAGGTAGGACCCCAATATGCGGCCATTTGTGTCCTTCCATCCACCCATTCGATGAAATGTCCTGGGAGAAGTTTTTCGATGCCATCGATCATCGCGTGAGGAGCGGGGACGTAATTCAGGCACAGGAAACAATTCATCGCATCAGTATTGATCCTGCGTTCCACCGCCGGGTGTTCGAGTATCGCTTTGATTTCCGATCCAAAGAGGATGTCGTTTCCGGTTCGGTGGAAAAAGAGAGGTTTGATGCCCAGCCGGTCGCGCGCGAGCACAAGGCGCTTTTGCGACTCGGTCCAAAGCGCGACCGCAAACATTCCCCGAAGACGGCGGAAACAACCGAGGTCCCACTCACGGAAGGCCTGTAGCACTACCTCGGTGTCGCTGTTCGAGATGAATGAGCATCCGCGCGCACGAAGCTCCGCTCGCAATTCGGCGTAATTGTAAATCTCTCCATTGAACGCAAGGACGATGTCGCCGTCCTCGCTGAGCATTGGTTGATCGCCCCCGGCCAAATCGATGATCTTCAGCCGGACGGCTCCGAGCGACACGTCGTGCGACTCAAATATGCCCTGCTGATCTGGGCCACGATGGACCAGCGCATGGACGGCGCCGCGGATGTGGCTGGGACTTAACGCACGATTCCTATGCGTGAAACCGGCGATGCCGCACAAGACAGTTCCCCTCTCTATCCCGCGAATGAAACTACGGACACACTACGAGTACCGAAATGTTCTTTAGTAGTGCACACAAGCCCCAGCTACTTTTTTATTTTCTTCTCTTAGATCTGGAGCCGGACTTCCCCTCAGGCGAGAGACTACACGATTTCTCGCTGGTTCCAAAATCAGAACAGAGAAACGAGGCTCCCGTCTCGGTCGTGAACGACAAACGAATGAAGCGGAGCACGTGGACATTTACCGACAGCGCGCGACGTCTGTTCGCAGCATAGAAGCCTGCAACCGAATACGTTCCGATCGACCGGTTCGTTGACCCAGGCGAGCTCGGCCCGGATCTTGTCGATGTTGGAGTAGGTGCGGGGCAAGAACTAATCCTTCGATTCACGTCTTCGTTTAAGTTCTTCGGATGCAGCCTGCACCACCGCATCCGGTCATTCATAGCACCGGATGAGGTGAGCGTGTTCTTCCGAGCGGCACACCTCAGTAAGTATGCAACGAAGCGTTGGATGGAGACGTGTGTATCGGTCATGTGGCATTGCCCCATTCAGGCGTTTCCAACTTAAAAAGAGATTCATGAGAGAGCGGTCGGAAGCTTCCCAATCCAGAAGAATGTCGTAAATCTCCGGAAAGTTCCATCGCGACAGGTTCATGAAGGCCAGCTAAGTATGAATACGGATCCCAACTGGCACAATGTGATCAAGACGGTAACCCTTCCTGCCCTCGGGATAACCCTGTCCGCTCATGAAGTCTTCTCGCCCAAAGGCGTTCGATCGGTTTCACCGCTCTTCTAGCTGATGTAGCCACCGAGCTTTTGACCCACCCTGATGAACGCGCTGTTGATGTAGCTGGCAGCCTGAGTCATACCGGCCGTAGCTGCCAATGCAACAAGCGCGACAACCAACAGGTACTCGACCATTCCCTGGCCGCTCTCGTCACTGTGAAGTCCATTCAGCAAGGCACGCATTCTCCTCAATTTCTACTCCTCCCAGTCAAAAATCGAACCGTCTCGTAGGGATTAAGGTCTTTTAACAACGGCTATCGAACAACGTGTTCACATTCGTCGAAAAGTGACGTCGCTTCTGACCATAAGAGCACTGGCACGCCTGGAAAATACATTCGGTTGGCACTAAGTGCTGGCGCCTTACTGTCGCACGATAAGCTCACCGCACTGCTGCATTTTCTGGAAAACAGGCCGGGTCTGATTCGTTTTCGGGGCTGCCCAGGGTTTTCGGGAGGTCCGGCGCAATGTAGAGTGGCGATCATGCACCATAGCGAAGCACAGGATCGTAAACAGAGAGAACGACCTCAACACAGTGCGGAACGTCACCCACATGCGCCAAAGCTTTGGAATCTCTCGACGGGTAAACGATCCGAAATGTGGTCGGAAGAACCGGTTGTAGCAAAACATGCATCGCCACGGAACGATGAAGAAGCGTTTCAGTATCCACTCGAGCGGCCCGTGTCTTTTAGAACGACGAATATCGGAAGGTCCAGATTTCAAGTACACCGAAGGTTTCAGTCTCGTATCCGCCTCCCATCCCTACCTTTGCTTCGCAAACTCGAACAACGTTCTCCTTTGTAACAACGGGCACGTTGAAAATAGTCACAGTTTTCTTAAACCCAGCCGGGCTATTGGCACTCTACATACGGCCAGCGCGTTTCTGAAACGGCGAATGTCGGCTAAAACGCAGTGGTGCTTCCTTAGGCAGCTTGGAAGAAGAGTGAGCCGGATATGTGCTTCACTTCGAATAATCCGTCCGTCAGGCCCCGACTCCCAGTCGCGATCTTCAGAAAACTGTCAACATTTCTAGGCGATCAAACAGTAAGAAAAGGAGAACTGATATGAGCAAATGGTCTCACCTAAGCCGCTATGTGGCGGCGTTAGGTTGTCTGGCGTTGTCGTTCCTCATCCTCCATCATTCTTCCTTTGGACAGAACTGGCGAGTTCGCGACCGGGGAAACACGAATAAGCACCGTCGCCACGTCCCTGGCGGGCTAAAAAAAATCAAACATGTCGTTTTTCTTGTCAAAGAGAATCGCACGTACGACAACTACTTCGGGACATTCGCAGGGGCAGATGGGGCCACGTCCGGGACGATATCGACTGGCCAGATCATCCAGTTGCGCCACGCACCGGACGTGCTCCCTCGCGACATCAGTCATTCCTTTCAAAGTGCGGTGCTGGCGATTGATGGCGGCGCTATGGACAAGTTCGATCTCATTCCCGGAGGAAACCAAAACGGTGACTATCTCGCCTATTCGCAATATGCCGAAACCGATATCCCGAACTATTTTACTTACGCCAGGCACTTCGTCCTTGCGGATAAGTTTTTTTCCTCGCTAACCGGACCGAGTTTCCCAAATCATCTATATACAGTCGGGGCACAATCGGGCGGCGCGATCAACAATCCGACCAGCGCCAACCGGTGGGGCTGCGATTCTCCTGCAAATTCACGAGTTCAAGTGATGGAAGATGATGGCACTACGATGCCCGAGTATCCGTGTTTCGACTTTCGAACGCTGGCCGATTTGTTGGAGGGTGAAGGATTAAGCTGGAAGTACTATGCTCCGGGCCAGGATCAATCTGGATATATATGGTCCGCGCTGAACGCTATCGCCCATATCCGGCTCACCGACCTCTGGACGCAGCACGTACTGCCGACCGCAGATTTTGTCACCGAGGCCCAGAATGGCAACTTGCCCGCGGTGAGTTGGTTGGTCATAGGATCGGGCAAAAGTGAGCATCCGCCGGCCAGTGTCTGCGTTGGCGAAAACTGGACGGTTGAACAAATCAATGCTGTCATGCAAGGGCCGGACTGGGAATCTACAGTAGTCTTCCTGACGTGGGACGACTTTGGCGGCTTCTACGATCACGTGGCGCCGCCTCGAGTGGACAATTTTGGGCTCGGACCACGCGTACCTCTGCTGATTATTTCGCCCTGGGCACGGTCTGGCTACATCGAGCACAAGCCTCTCGAATTCTCCTCGATATTGAAATTTATTGAGGACCGTTTTGATCTCGACCGCCTTACAGAACGCGACGAAAAATCCAACGATTTATTCGATGCGTTCGATTTTGATGATCATGCTCGGCGACCGCTCATTCTGTTCGAACGTACGTGTCCAGGCTCGCCAGCAGCGGCCGATTTTCAACTCGACCCACGCTACCACGGTGGGGGGCAATGACCTGCGATGAACAAAGCGTTGCGAGACATGATCCGGTTGAAGCCGATTTGTGACAAGCCATAGGAGCAGGACTAGATATGACCGAGTAAACGCGCCGAGTCTCGTCACTTGTGTCTCAGGTGTCCAGGCAGTTTCTATTCCCCCGGATTTTCGTCTGAACACTCTGCTGATTTTGAAAGGGGATATTCGCTCAAACAGCTCCTCATGGCCTGCCGGCGCCTGTCGTTCGAATTCTTCATTTGATCCGATCCCTCGGCGGCCTCTACGTCTGGATCGGTGATCTCTACATCCGCGAATAGCACCTACACTAAAGTGCTTCCGAGCGCCTGAGAGGGCGCCAAACAAAAAGCCCGTTTGGTTTTCCAGGCGGGGCTTTTGCTTTACTTTACTTTTTATTTTGTTCTGCTGATCCTCACTCATCCAAAACCCAGTACGAGGAGACTGGACGTTTTTTAACCAACGACTCGATAACGGACGAATGAACGATTTCATGATCATTAGCGTACACTTCATGATTTCGCGCCACAGCTTTACGATCGTAGACGTAATTGACCAGCAGACCGGCCGATTCACGCAGCCCTTTTTCGGACCGGTCGCCCAACCAGTTAATCCGCTCCAGACGCGCGCCGCTTCGCAAGTGAAACCGTGCTACTGGATCGCGCGGCTCATCACCTCGCTTCACATACAAGAGGTAATACGCGCACCAGTACATGAGGAGCGGCTTCAGTTCCCGAACTATCGTATCGCCTTCATACCACGACGGATTATCGAGCTGTGAAATAAGGGCACGCTCGGATTCGGACCACTCGATGGCCGATTGCGCTCCAGAGAGCGACTGGATTTCCTTTAGCCATGCGCGAAATCCAGGTATCGGCGAGAGCGTCGCGTAGAATTTCAGACTCGGAATTTCCTCCGCCAGACTATCCGTCACTTGCTTGACGAGGAAATTGCCGAATGAGACTCCTGCGAGTCCGGGTTGGCAATTATTGATCGAATAAAATATGGCGGCGTCGGGCTTGAAATCTGTGTGCGCATCCGGAGTCCTGGCTAAAAGCACCTCCTCGATCGCCCTTGGTAATCCTCGTGTTAACGCAACCTCGACAAATATCAACGGTTCTTCGGGCAGGCCGGGATGAAAGAATGCGAAACAACGCCGGTCATCAGCAAGACGGCGGTGCAAGTCTTCCCATCCGCGGATCTCGTGGACAGATTCGTACTCAATGAGCTTTTCCAAAATGATTGCCGGCGTTTTCCAACTGATACGTTCGATCCGCAAAAAACCGCGGTTAAACCACGACTGTAATAGATGCTTCATGTCAGCGTCGACCGGAGCGAGATGAGGATTATCGAACAAGAAACCGCGAAGATCCTCGCGGATCGAGACAATCGCCCCGGTGCCGTCTGGTCCCATGTTCAACAGCCTGAACACCTCCTGCCTTGGTGATTCAGCCGCAGACTGGAGCGCCGCCACCGTGTTTGGATTGGGGTCCTGCTGATAAGCTGCGATGGCGTCATTGAGACGTTTGCTGTCCGGCATGAAATCCGTGAGCAACCGTTCGAAAAACCGTAGGCGGTTGCGGCGAGACAGGCCTTTGTACGTGGACAATATCTGATCGGCTAGCGAAATAGCGGCAGCTTCACCTTTCAAATAAACCAGCCGCCGACACATCGTCACAATGTCTTCGTGGCGCCGGCCGGTCGTCCGTTCAAAGATTTCGAGACCTCCCGCGGCAAGCGTCGCAATGATGTCTCTCAGCGAGCTTCTTTTCACCTTTTATGGCCACTTCAACGACGGAAATACGGCATAACCGGGAGACGGCAGATTTCTTCTGAACCAGATCACAATGTCTGCCTGGAGACCAGGTTCTTCCTCAAACAAATTACCAGGATTCTCTCGTTTTCAAAGTCGCGCTGCGACCGCCTGCTCGATTTCCTGCTTCAGAGCATAGTCAGAGTTAAGGATGATGTCCGCGAATCGGTGTGAGTACACTTCGTATTTCATGTTGAATCAGGCATAAAAATAATCGGAGCCGGTCATGCAATGAGGCGTGCTATTCGGTCTCGTTCAACTCTTTCCAGCCTTGCGCCTGCAGCCGGCCATCAATTCGCGTCTTGCGTGTTTTCCACTCGCGCTCTTCGTATGCGTGCATTCGGCCCGCTACGTTAAGCGGTTGGCCAGCAGACTGTCAATGGTTGCTGTGTTGAAAGTGGCGCAGAGGGACCGATCTCGACCCCATTTGTCCTATCCTGAGAACTATTGGTGCAGCAGCGCCTGTAATGCTTTTGGGCTAGGAGAAATTGAATGTCAAAGGCACAACGAAAGACCAAAGGCCTCAAGCTCGTTATTCCAGAAAGTCAGCCCTCGGTAGTTGCAGAAAATCACCCCGCAATAACTAAAGATGACGTTGCGCAACGAGCATACGAATTGTTCCTTGCTAGGGGACGTGTGGCTGGCGAATTCATACTCACGCCGCCATTGGTGTTTCGTACAGGCCGCGACAATGCTGCTGCCAGCGATAGGACTTGAAGTTGATGCCGCTGGATTTCGCCGATTCTATCGGAGTCTGCCCTTTCAACGCCTCGTGAGTTCGGTAGCCGTTGAAATAGGTCTGGAAAACGGACAGTTTCGATTCTAGATCTGCTGCTGTCCAGAATAGAACGTGGTCAAGGAATTCCCGACGAATTGTGCCGATGAGTCTTTCAACGAACGGATGCGATAGCGGTATGTATGGGACAGTCTTGATTTCCTTCACCTCGAGCACGCGCAAATTAGCTTGCCATTGATGGAAGCGATACAAGGGATCGTGATCCGGGCTGAGATACTTCGGTAAAGCTGTCCCGCCGATCGCCCGATTGAACATCCGGCATAATGCGACGCTATCCACAATGCCACGATGAACACCAAACCCGATAATGCGTCGTGTGAATTGGTCCATGACGACGAGAACCCAATGTGTTCGCAACGTTGTGGATTCGCATCGGAACAAATCCAGGCTCCAAAGGCTGTCTTTCGCGTGACCGATGTAGGTTAGCCAGGAGGGACCGCTACTATCTGCAGACGGATGATAGTGGGCGGCCAGAATCCGGCGGACCACATCCTTATTGATAGATACATCGAAGGCCAGTGTGATCTGCTGCGCAATTCGCGGGCAGCCCCAACTTGGATTACGTCGCTTCATTTCGACAATCGCCTCGATGAGCTCTTTCGGCGGTCCCTTCGGGCCGGATCTGCCTCTCCGCTTAGGCGAAAACAGAAGTCGATATTTTCGTTGAACCAACGCACGGTGGAACTGAAGGAGAGTAGACGGCTTCAGGATGATTGCGGAACGAGCCACACGTGCCTGACAAATCAAAGCGGCGCATAAACCTGCGATGATCCGATCCAAGGCATGCAGATTGGGCGCTCGTTTCCGGGAACGCGTGAGGATCAACAGTTGATGTTTCACGAGTACGGATTCGGCAACGACGGAACGGACGCCACCCGGTCTTGCCAATCGCATCAACGTGACGATCACATGGAGGAACAGAACGAAGATGTCGCGCATGCGGCATGGTATCAAACTGCATTAACCTCTCGAATTTCGGCCGGATTAGTAATTCGCCATGCACAGGTTAACGGCGACGGCATCTCCACGCTGGAACTTCGTGACTCCGCTTCCCAGCTCTTCCACCCACCCGGCGATCTCGTGTCCGAGCGTGCTTTACAATTCGCGGTTGACTTGAGAGTCAATTTTGTAGCGGCCGATGCTCTGCTCGTGATCGGAACCAGTACGTAGCCTATCGCGCTGTCTCGTCCGACTCGAGTAAACACCAAGTGATACGATCGGGCATCCGCCCGGCTGGAAAAGTGGCCAATTGACGTCTACTTCTTTTTCGGCTGCTTCTTTTTATCTTTTTTCGGTTTGTCGCCTCGAGCCATGCCTTGATCATATACAAATGGTGGAACAACGCCGAATGTTTATCGGTTGTCCATCGCCAGAACCTCAAGTGGCTTCCACTCATGGCTTGACTTTACGCGGACACTGCGGGAGGCCTCCAAGACTCGGATGTGCTCGTCTATCGATTCAAAAACGTCTACGTCACAGCTTGGAGTCGAGTTGATCGAGGGATCTGAGGTTTATACGAGGAGAGAAAAACGCCTATACGGTAAAATCGCGTCCCAATTTGGATTCGATTTCCGAACCTCGGTCAGAACTCTGACCAAAGTCGAGTTGAACTAAAAGAAAGCAAACATGAAGAAAAAACTTCGCAGTCCCCAGGAGCTCGAGGAAGACCTCACGAAGATGGCGAAGATGCTTAACGACCACCAGATCTCGCTGAATGTCCTGAATGACTGCAAGGAATCGATGCGAGCCGAGACACTTGTCGATCAAAAACGCCTTGCCAATCTGGAACGGCAGCTAACCAATCTCCAAAAGTGTGCGCTCATCCAGCAGAAAGTGATCGAAGACTTTGCCGAGAAATTGAAAAGGCTAAGCGCTCTCACCGAAGACAATTCCAAGATTCTGATCAGCCTGACGGTGCCCGCATCGCACCCGGGCATGATGGAGAGATGAACTAAAACTGTTCCCGATCGGCACTGTCGCGCATTGCAGATCTTACCAAGAAGAAAAGGCTGAATTCTGGCTCAATTTAGCAATTCGCCATGGACGGCTCCGTATAAAGGATGTGGGCTCGGTTCTCAGAGACGATGCGTCATCGCAGCGCTAGACCTCGGACTCGTTTCGTTCTTAAGCCGCGCCCGACTGTTGTTAATTCTTTCCACAAATCGACCCTACACCTTTGCCCCCCATTAGGGTCATTGCTGCCGAGAATTTGGCCATAAATCTGCGCCCGTCTTCATATCGCCATGGACGTGGTAGTTGTCGCAGATGTGAGCACGATTGAAGACGAAACCAGTTATTTGTCCTTCACGTATTTCTGAGGGTCTCGCTTGAACTTGTCTCTGTCGGCGTTGGAGCAAAAGTAGTACGTCTTGCCTTTGTATTCGGCCGCTAACTGTGGGTCTTTCTCCACCAAGATCCCGCACACCGGATCACGAGCCTTGTCTGGTTGCAGATTGGACTTCCTGACTACCGGATTACGAGCCTTCTCTGGTCGGGGATTGGACTTCGTGGCTTGCCCCGACGCCATCACCGAAAATCCGAGCAACACAGCGAGGGTGATTATGAGTCGCCGCTGATTCTTCATAAGAGTTTGAGTGAGTGTCGTATTCTTTGACGGCTTACTAAATCGGGGGCAACAGGTCTTTAACGAAAGGTCGAAAAATGCACATGAACGGGCTCTAACGTTCGCATTCCGATTTTGCAGTGAGCGGGTCCGTTCACCCCGCGTCCGCCTCGCAAGCCATGGTCGACCGTTGAACTGCGCGAGCGGCGTCTATTTGCTTTACGCCGGCTCCCCAATTAAGGATCAAAGTAAGGCACCCGATCAGGCAGTTCCAGTATGCCACCGCTTGTTCGCAATCGCCCAGTGGCACGCTGCCAACTAGGAGGACGGCTTTCGTTCCGATAATAGAAGCCGGCGCAGGGAGCGGAGATCATTCAGAATCCGCCGGCTCGACATCATGTGCGCGGACAGTTTGGTGAGGTGGTACGCGACCAGTTGTAGCGCTTCTTTCCGGCGATCTGCATTCTCCTCAATAGCACGAGCGATTTCGATCTGGATATCCCTCCGGACTTCCTCAATGGTCTCACCAAGCAAAGTCACATATTGATGCGAACTCTCAATGCTGTCAAAAGGCGTTTCTGGTTTGTAGCTCATGACCCTCCCTAAATTTCACGAGTTATTCCTCTTCGATCTTCGGGCAGCGAGGCGGAACTTCTGGACAGGACCAACCGCGAATATTTATTTCAAAGGCTGTTCGCCGATAACAGCAATTCAAGGCAACATGACTTTCGCAATTTCTGGTTACACAGTGCCTGCACCGTGATGAGGTCCGAACCGGCATTGGACACTCTCGAGATGGCCGGGCGCACATCCATCATGCCCGTTGGCTGTGATTACTGCCAGCGGACTACTGCCGCTGGAACTGCCATTCGACGTCCGCTTGAACTCAACGGAGTGGGATTGGAATGCATGTAATGGATGGTTTTTCCCGCAAATGTGGACGGCGGCGTTTTGGGGGTAGTGGATGTGATGGTTTCTGGTTCATTTCCCGGATCGTCACGCGAAATTCTGGAATAGGGTGGCCTTCCCAATGGCGCCAGTAGGCTTCGCGCAGACCTGCCAACAGAGGTTTGCCTTCGTGTTGGACCGTGACCACCAAGTAGTTTTCATCTGCCTGATCGCGCGCGCTTTTAAGAAGCATCCGGATAGCCTGATGGGAACCTTTAGGGATGAGGACCGCGTGGCCCGTTTTGATGTCGATGGCCTCCCACGGTTGGTTCAAACTCAGATGGAAGGTTTCCTCCATTAACGGACCCATTCATTAGCTGACCCGAGCCTACGTCGGCGTCATCTGAGGCTTTAAAGCTCGATGCTGACGG
>Ga0124850_1000093_pt1 | contig 11944 bp, 14 predicted proteins | sample PanSoiMetaGPlot1_FD_97462 | JGI IMG/M metagenome (GOLD analysis project Ga0124850, IMG submission 97462) | Tropical forest soil microbial communities from Panama analyzed to predict greenhouse gas emissions - Panama Soil - Plot 1 (PacBio error... | ecosystem: Environmental > Terrestrial > Soil >...
CTGCTGGGGGGGCCGATGCTAGTCACAGGTTCAGAACTCACTTAACCCACGGTCACAGGTTCAGAACTCACTTAACCCACGTCAAGTCGTGGCTCGAAATCCTGATCCGCCTAAGTCGAAAGTCTCTCCCCACCTCACAAAGCGAGGGCACCAAGACTGCTGCTCGCCTTGGCGCTTGTTGCGCCACCCGGGGCGAGGCAACTCCGTCGCAGCGCCGCAAGAGGCACCCGCGAGCCGGTTGCACAAGCCATATCGCCACGATCGGGTCTTTGCCGAGCCCAGCGCGCCGAACAAGACCATACTTAAGGCGTGCTCGACCCCCGCGTCCCACATTGGCGCGCGAACAGGCAAGCAGTGAGTGCCGGCGGCACCGCTGCCGCCAGCGCGGCCGCATCGATCCGGCTCGAGCGGGCTTGATGTCTTGAGTTGCGACACCGCGAATATGGGTCGAAGCATGAGCTTCAGGCGGGCGGGAGTATGTCGGGACATCCACCCCACCCCGCACAAGGGCGCGACACCGAGACCGAGCGCAAAGAAGGTACAGGCTGCGCCAATATATAAAGAAACTGCCGCGGCCGGTTGAAGACCTTGTTCCAGTGACTGCAGCGCTATGGTGTTTTGGTCAGCGCCGCTAGCTGCTCCGGCGTCAGAAAACCCGTTTCTGCAACCCCTGTTTTTCTCTGGTATTCCTTAATCGCGTTGCGGGTTAAAATACCGATAACCGCATCAATGGGACCTTGATAGAAGCCCATCTCCGCTAACCTCGTTTGAATTCGGCGCACTTGTCGCGGGTCGAGTAAGCGCTCCAGAGTTTCCAGTGCGGAGTTGTTTTCGACCGCGGTGGGTTGCGGTGTGGATGCCGACGCTGCCGGTTTCTTTTCCGCTTCGGTCTCTACCGGCCGACCCCTATCCGGTACTGCTAGGTTTACACTGGCTGCCGAGCCGTAGACCGTACCTTGTTGTTGGGATCCACAGGCAGCAATGAGCTGTCTGAGGTCCGCATTGGGTTGCCTCTGCAGCAAATTTACGACATCGCTTGCCGCAAGCCCGGCGGCCGCCTCAATGCGGGAGATTGGTATTTTGGCCGAATTAGAGAACGCCACGGCGATATTCTTGGTGTCACCGTCAAATTGCGGTTTAACATCCACGCCATCGATTGGTTTAGGAAAATTCGGTGTGGTCATCAGAAAGCAAACCCCACCCGCCTGGGCTCGACCCACGATTTGTGCAATGTTGGTCACCGACAGCCCACGCGATAGGAGATCGGTAGAGCGATCGATCGAGGCATTGCTCGGCAAGAAAAACGTCTGCCCCACGCTCGAAAGACCGTGTCCGAGCAGAAAGGCCAATGCAACATCAGCGGTCGCCACCTTCGTCGCAAAGTCTCGGAGCGCGGCCCGCGCGGCCGCATTTGCGGGATTGGTTACGAGGGCGGCGTCGAACCCGCGTGCGCGCAGGAGATCCAAAATCTCTTCAGCTTTCCTTAACCCCACCTCTGAACGCTTGAAGTTCTGGTAGTCCTCGGCCGCCAAAATCATCGCCACTCGCGCGCCGGCATGCGCGGGTTGCACAGCGGCACCCGCACAAATCAACGTGATCGCCACTGCCGCGATGGTCGCAATCAACAGGGTGGAGCCACGTAGGGCGCTCGTTCGGTGGATCCTGCCGTAGCCCTCTACCCCCGTGTCCGGAGTCGCGTTACTATAGCTGGTCTTATCCCTTGACGGGCGCGGTCCTGCGGGAGCCATCATCATTACACCCAGTTTTCCTAGGTCGGAGAAGCAGGCGGTGGGTCTACAGCTCAAATTCAACCTAATCTTGGCGGCCTGCTTCCTATTCGGGCTTGTCCTCTCTTCCTTCATCTTCTACCAGATCTCGCGTCGGGAAGCCATCGAACAACTGCAGTCGCAGATCGATGTTTTGCGCGCCCAGGCGCTCTCGGTGCGCCGCTACACGTCTGAAGAGGTCCAGCCGCTCCTTGCGGATCAGTCCGCCGTCCAATTCCTGCCGCAGACGGTCCCCTCCTTCTCTGCGCAAACTGTATTCCGAAATTTCCGTGAGCGCTACCCGCAATTTTACTATAAAGAGGCGGCGCTAAATCCAACAAACCCATCCGACCAGGCCAAGGATTGGGAGGTTGAGATTATCGAGGCGTTGAGAAAGAACCCCGGTATGGACCGGGACATTCGTGTGCGTAATACCGAAGGTGGCGCCTTCTATACAGCAACGTATCCATTGGTGATTAGGAACGCCGATTGTCTGGTATGTCATTCGACGCCAGAGAAAGCACCTCCGTCGCTTGTTGCGCTTTACGGATCTAAGAACGGGTTTGGCTGGAAAATGAATGAGACGGTCGGCGCTCAGATTATTTCTGTTCCTATGAGCGACGCCGACGCAAAGATTTGGAAAAGCTTCCTGTTATTCGTAGCGACAACGAGTGCGATTTTTTTGGGACTGCTCGTGCTTTTGGACTTCATGCTCTACAGGTTGGTTATTTTGCCGGTGAGGAAGATGGCGACGACTGCCGAAAGCGTTAGTATGGGCGATGAGACGGTCGCAGAATACCACTATTCCAGCACGGACGAGGTAGGTTCCTTGTCGAGATCCTTTAATAGAATGCGGCGTAGCCTAGCCAGTGCAATGAAAATGCTGGAAACGTGATCCCTTTGGGAGGCCAGACCTGTAAAGGCGTCAGCGAATGAGTGTGCCCCCGGAAAATCCAGTTCCGCCGAGCGGGAGAGGTCGATTGGAGCCTCACCCCGATCGCATCGGAAAATACCGGATTGAACACGTCGTGGGGCGTGGGGCGGTTGGCATTGTATATAAGGCCTACGACGAGCACATAGACCGGGCGGTTGCCATCAAAGCCCTGCAACCTCAGATCCTGGCTGATCTCGCCGATAATGCCGAGACGCTCAAGCGGTTTGCGGCAGAGGTGCGTTCCGCCGGCCGTTGCTTGCACCCGAACATTGTCACCGTGTTTGACTATTTTGAACAGGATAACGCGCCTTACATCGTCATGGAATACGTACCGGCGGGTACGCTGGAAGTTGTAATCAAATCCGGTGCGAATCTGCCCGTTCGTCAGGTCAGCGAGATCATGGGTCAGCTGCTGCTGGCGCTGGATCACGCACACGCGAAGGGCATCATCCACCGGGACATAAAGCCCGGCAACATCCTGTGCAATGGGCCAACATCGATCAAGATAGCCGATTTCGGCATTGCGCAAATCAACACACTCGATCTTACGCGCTCGGGTCGGTTCGCGTTGCTGGGTACGCCAAATTATATGGCGCCTGAAAGGTTCATCGGCAGACCAGATGATGCGCGTGGAGACTTGTACTCTGCTGGCATGGTGCTGTTTCAGCTGTTAACGGGTCAACTTCCCTTTACTGCTTCCGACACGCACGAGTTGATCCACAGAAGACTGAATGAACCTCCCCCGCCGGCAAGGTCTATTCGTCCTGGCCTGTCCGCAGTTTGGGAAGGTGTCATCCAGCGCTCGCTGGCACGCAATCCGGACGATCGTTTTCAGAGCGCGCGCGAGTTTCTGGAGGCAGTACGTGGCGCCCTAAAGGCGGACAACAGCGACACCGCTCCTTCGCTGGATCTCACTGTATTTTCAACAGAGATACCGAAGGCCAGCACTTCCAAATCGACCAATCAATCGATGGCCGAGCGCCTTATGCCAGAGACCTTGGCTCGCCTGGAACGGACGCTTGCGCGGTCGCTAGGCCCGATCGCCAAAATCTTGGTGAAGCGGGCGGCGTCTGAAACGAGGGACGCGCAGCAATTGCTGACGGCGCTCAGTGAGCCGTTGCAGTCGGAGACGGAAGCTTCTTCGTTCCGCAAGCAGGCAGAGGCAGTCCTGCTTGAGGATGGCGGTGTTGCAGCCGTTCAGTTGGCCGAGGCAATTTGGCCTGCAGAGATCGCTGCGATCACGGCGGCGCTGCTGCCATTTATAGGGCCTGTGGCCAAGCCCCTTGTGGCGCGCATCGCCAAGACAGCGGTCGGCAGTGACGACTTCTACGTTCGGCTGGCGAAGGAGTTGACCAAACAAGAGGAGAAGGACGTGCTCATGCGACTGCGGACGAAGTTTCGTGCAGCCAGTAAGCCGTGAACACCAATTCAAGATCATGAACCCGCTCGCGAGAAGCCCGCGTGCCGCCCTCCATGGTACAAGCGAAAACTGGCCGGCGCGATGGCGCTGCTCCCGCGCGGCGGCGTTGCATCGATCAGCAGCAGGCTCCCCGTACGGCAAAGAAGATGGCGCAAGTTGAGCTGATCGACCAAGTGGCTGCCGGGGGTCGAATTGGCTTGATGGCATCCATCAACGGTCCGGCATCTCGCCTCGACACCGTCATGACATTGCGCCTGGCCCGGCCTGCCTGTTCCCGCTCGTCGTCCGGGTTTTTCCTGACCCTTTCTTCAGGACTTGCCCGGATGCGGCTGATGGGCGCCCCCGTGTCATCTTTGCGAACAGGTGGGGGCCAGCTTTGTGAGGGAGGGCTGAGCTGTGCGATGGAACTGCGTCGGTATTGGCGAGAGACACCGGGAGGTGTCGGTCGGACGGGCACTGCAGTGACAGCTCCACTCAGCGGCGCGAGAGCGCAGTTGCGGCGCTGGGAGAAGCAACCATGAAGATCTGGCTTTCAAGTCTCATCTCTGTCGCGATCGCCGTACTGCTTAGCCCTAGTGCCGGCGCAAGTGACATCTTTCGCGACGCGCCCCCCAATCCGAACATGACGGAGCGGCAGAGGACACAGCTCGACCTTGTCCGAGCCTCCGATGCGGTGACCGGCATCAAGATTGTGCAAGCGGTTTCCTACACCATGCTTCGGGACGTCCTAGCCAAGGATGCCGACAGCCTGGGGTCGCCGGCAAAAATCGCATTGGCTCTTGGTGATACGGCGGTGCTGACCGCCTCGCGCACCAGCATCGCTCAGTATGCCGGAACGTCCGTTTGGCGGGGCGTGGTAGAGGGCGGTGGCGGGCGAGTGACGCTGATGTGGTGGACCGACGGGGAGATAGCCGGCACCGTTCAGCATGAAGGCCGCTACTATTCGATCCGGCGCGTCAGCGGAAGCCTGCACGCGATTGTCGAGTTGAGCGACGATAGGTTGCCTCCCGAGCATCCCGCCCAGATCCTGGCTTCGAGCGACCGGTTTGGGAGCACCCAGCAAAATCGGGTCCTCAACGCGCCGTTGCAAACAAAGCCACGAAAGACCGCACCTAACGCAGATGTCACGATCGACGTTCTCGTCGCTTATACCAATAAGGCTGCGAGCTACTATGGCGACATCAAGCACGAGCTCATCGAGCTAGCGATCGAGGAGGCCAACGAATCCTTCCGGATCAGCAACCTCGGCAACGTGAAGCTTCGGCTGGCGCATGCCTACCAAACCGATTACGTCGAGGCGGGTGACCAATTTGAGGACCTCTGGCAGCTGGCCGATAAGGGTGATGGCCACATCGAGGAAGTCCACGCCTTGCGCGACAAGTACCACGCTGATGTGGTGGTCCTCATCGTCGACGATCGGCACGGTTGTGGGCTCTCGACGCGAGTGCACGCGGATGCAGAGGAGGCGTTTGCAGTCGTGCATCACGAATGTGCCGCAACCACTCACTCGATTGCGCACGAGATTGGTCACCTCATTGGGGCGCGCCATGATCTCAGCATAGACAAGATCATGACCCCGTTCCCCTATGGTCACGGCTATGTCAATGGCACGAAGTGGCGCGACATCATGAGCTACAGAGAAAGTTGCGGCGGCTGCCGACGGGTGCCAATCTGGTCAAGTCCATTGGTCCTGTTCGAGGGTGAGCCGGCCGGCACCCCGGACCAGGACAATGCTCGCGTCATAGCGGAAGAAGCGCCGCGCGTTGCCGCCTTCAGGTAGCTTCGGGGTGGCCAACCGAGGCGAAACCTTCTGCCACACCCCGTAGAAGCTGGCGCGGCAGAGGGCAAGATGTCGGGACAGCACATTCTTAGCAGGTCGAAGAATTCTTGCGACGGACGCCCGCCTCGGAGCGATGGTCAGGGTCACCACTGCCTTCGGTGAAATCGGTGAGGGGCGTGAGCACCGCCACGGGCGCGACAGCGTTCCATCACTTGCGGCGCCTTCGGCGCGGCGCGTCCTGAAGTCCGCTATGGGCGGCGCGGGATGACACAGGGCGACCTCATCTGATTTCTATACACTTGGCGTTCTGCGTCGAGGCGCTGCCCGAATGACCAAGGAGAGAAACGATGGCGCGATTGCCGATACCATCCGATACGGCCGAGTTTGATGAGGAGACGCGCGCCGCGGTGCGCCACATCCAGCAAACGCGCAAAAGCATGCCGCCGCCGAGCAGTTACCTGACCTATGCCGGCAAGGCGGGGGCGCTGCTCTCAGACCTCGTCGAACACCTCAGATACCACACATCGCTGACCGATGCGGAAACCGAGCTGGCGATTTGCACTGCGGTGCGGGCGGCCAACGCTGACTACATCTGGGATGCACACGTCCGGTTAGGTCTTAAGGCCGGCACGCGCGAGGAGGCGATCCATGCGGTCGACACATACGGCCCGTTGGACACGCTGGCACCAGACGAGGCGCTGATCATTCGCTTCGGGCGTGAGTTGCTGGACGCACGCCAAGTCAGCGATGCGACGTTCAGCGCGGTGCGGGCTCGGTATGGCGAAAAGGGTCTGTTGGAGCTGACGGCGCTTATGGGCGCCTACACAATGAACGCGACCATCCTGCGCGCGATGGATCACCGGCCGGCGGCGGGCGCGCGACTTTTGACGCCGCGATAGCGCCCGGGACCTGCCGAAGCGCGGCTGCCTTGGAAATACGATACTGCTAACCTAGCGCAGCAGATGACCGCCACGGGAGGTGGCGTCATAGGGAAGGGGGAATAAAACATGTCCATCTTGGTCATCGGAGGTGCTGGGTTCATCGGGCGACGCCTGATCCCCGTCCTGGCAGCGGCGGACCACGATATCACGTGCCTGGACATCGACGTCGCCGGTGCGACCGCTGGGTTCGCGCGATTTGGCGGTAAGGTGAAGGTCCTGCGCGGCGATGTGACCCAATTTGACGACGTCATTGGAGCGGTGCAAGAAGCGCGTGCCGAGCGGCTAATCAACCTGTCTTATTTCATCGGCGAGCTAGCCCCCCACGTTGCGTTCAAGCTCGACATTCAGGGCATGGACAACTGCTTCGAGGCTGCCCGGCGCTGTGGGGTGAAGCATACGGTCTTCGCCAGCTCGGTGGCTGTCAGCGGACAGCAAGCTCACTTTGGCGAGCGGCTCGTCGACGAAACCGATGACAGGCGCGGCGAAACCCAATATGCCCTCAACAAGCTCATCAATGAGTGGCAGGCTCACGACTACCGCCGCGCCTACGGTATGACAATCACTTGCGTGCGCCCCGCCAACGTGACCGGCCCAGACAAGAAGTTCGGTTCGATCGACCACGTGAACTGCATGTGCCAGCCTGCGCGCGGGCAGGCAGTGACCTTTCCTCACGCGGACGCCATGCGCTGCGTGATACACGTCGAGGACATGGCGGAAGCATTTGCGCGCGTGTTGCTCGCCGACAAACCAAAACACACGACCTACAATTCCGGAGGCACGACAATCAGCATGGGCGAATTGGCCGCGATGGTGCGGGAGTTCTTGCCAAAAGCCGATATACACTTCGAAGCGCAGACGGGTGGTCGAGCCGTCTCTGGAAACTTTCTGATCGACAATCGCCGCCTCATTGAAGAGTTCGGCCTCCAATATCAGCCCCTGCGCCAGCGGGTTAGGGAGGTCATCAACGACATCCGTATCGGCGAGGGACTTGTGCCGGTCGAATAGACCAGGCTCCAAAGGCCCTCCCGAAGGAGCATGCTTGGCAAGGCATGGCTATTTGAGGCCGGCGAGCTCCGCCACCGCCTCCAATTGCTCGGCGTGGCGGGAGATGGGGTTCAAGAGCAAATGGTTGGCGCCGGCCGCCACCAAATCCTCGAGCCGCTCGCGCACCTGCTCGGGGGTGCCGTGGATACCCGAGGCATCGGTCCCGGGTGGATTGTGGTAGACTTCAGTGAACCAGCGCTCCAGCTCGCGACGCGCGACCGCAGGCCGTTCATCGACGGCCATGAAAACGCGCTTGGATACCGGAAAGTTCAGGGGATCACGGCCGGCGGCCTGCAAGGCCTGCCTCAGGATCGGCACCGAGGCCTTGAACTCGGCAATGCTCGATCCGCCAGAGCCCATCCAGCCGTCGGCGAGCGCCGCTGCCCGTCGCACTGCATCAGGGTGGCCAACTCCCATCCACAAAGGTGGGTGTGGCTGACGCACTGGCCGCGTGGCAAGCTTGACGTTCTCCACTTGGAAGATCTGCCCGTGGTAGGTCACCTGGTCCCCGGCCCAGAGAGCCTTGATCAACTCCACCTCCTCGCGGAAGCGGCGGATGCGCCGTGCCACGGGAACCTGAAAATCCCGGTAGTGGTGTGCGCGGCCAAGCCCGACGGCTAGAATCGCCCTGCCGCCACTGATGAAATCGAGCGTTGCCCACTGGTGCGCCACCATCAGTGGATGGTGGATCGGTAGCACGATAACGGCGGCGCCGACCCCGATCCGTTTGGTAATCGACGCCGCAAAACTCAGGGCGACGACAGGATCGAGGCAGGTGCCGGCGTCGACTGTATTCTCGGTGACCCAAAGATCCCGAAAGCCCAATTTTTCGGCGCGGAGCGCCACGGTTTCTACCGTGGTCAGCTCCAGCGAATCGGGCGAACGGTGCGGCAACGACATGCCGAGGGCAACTTTGTCTCGCAATGTCACGGGGGTGCCTCGTCAGATGTTTCCGATCAGCTTGATTTGGGCTCCTTCGGACGGTTCATGGAAGGCGATTGCCAGAGCCTTAACGGCTGGATGAAGACGAGAGAAGGGTCGCCTTGTGTGTGCCGTGCTGAGTGGCGCTTAAATGCAACACCGCGCAGTCCTCCTTCGTGCTCGTAGCCATTGTCGCGGCAGGGCACGTCCAACGATGGAGAGTAGCGATCCCGGCCGGATCACCCGGGTCGAAGCCATCCATGCCGTTCGCCCAGCCAAACCCGAGATCATCCCGACGAGTCCGTCATGGGGAGCGCTAGGCCTCACGCTGCGGTATTGGCATTTCGACAATAGCCACACCGATGAACCGAAAAGACCGGCTTCTGCCGAGCATCGCTGCAACCATGCGTCAAGAGAGATGCCAAAGGACATATCGCAGCCAGTAGCCAGCCCATGCACATGCAAAAGAGCCGGCGATCGCTAGCGCGGTTTTCAACGTCGCGATCAGAACTAAATCAACTTTCGGTTGACTTCGGTAGGCCTTCAACAGGTCGAGTTGCGCCGGCAGACCTAGCAGCACAATCATAAAAGCGCCCACGGCAAATGCCGCCCATGGGGCGCCACCAAAGCCGACGGCAGCAGCCGCGAACAGCACGAGAGGGTTGATAACGCGCTCCAATGTTACTCTACTCGCGCGATCGTCTCGTCCTTGGGTTGATTCGATGTACCTATGAATTGAGCCCCTTCTTCCATGGACATTCTTTCATAGAAGATGTTGCCGACTACCCTGGCACTCTCTTGAAGCATGAGGCGCCGGGCACGAATCACACCTTCAGTCTTGCCGCGGATGACGACTTCGTCGGCCTTTATGTCCCCACGGACCGCACCATCCTTGCCAATGACGAGATGACCGCAACTGATGTTACCGACGATTTGACCATCGATCTGGAGCTCACCTTCGGTGTCCAAGTCACCCTTCACATTGAGCCCTGTATCGATGAGAGCTCGCGCCGGTAGACCGGTCCGGGCGGGTTGCGCGGGGCGCGCGAGACCGAATCTGGCAACCGGCTCGATGGTGATCGCTTCGGTGTCACTCTCTTCCGTCTTTCTGTTGAAGATCATTTGTGTCCTCGTTGGTCAGCCCTGCCGCCCGGCTCTTAGCCCAGTGGCCACCGCCTGGGCTGGTAGGCTTCTGCGGTATCGGCAACGTGTTTCAGTCGATGGCCTCCTTGCTTCGCTGGCAATAGACGGCGAGCTTGTCGATCCTCAAGAGAAGACGCGCATGCAGTGCTTCGGCTCCAGCACAGGCGGCTTGCAGTCGTTGTGCGCGCCGCATTCGAAGGCGCAGACCGGGCGTCAGCCAGCGAGGAAGTGTCGCCAAGCGACCCCAGTGTTGCGACCGCCGCGATTCGCTGCGTGTCAATGATGCTCATGGTGACCCCAGCGAATCGACGCCGCATCATCAGGGTTGGATAACGTCACAACAGCGCTGGCCCCGGCAAGGCCTTGGCGTTACCTATCCACGCCCATGTGCAATCCTGTGCTCCGTCAATAAGAAGCGCGATACTGTGGCGCGGTTCTTTCGTATCTCGCACCACCGCACGGTCTCGTTCGAGGCCTGAACGGCGATTTTTCCACAACGCATAGCGCCGGTCGTGCGTGGCTCACGCGACGGTGAGCGAGATCGCAATTGAGATGAGCTGGGTTTTATGCTCGTGCAGGATGGCCGGGATCCTCGGCCGGTGACTGACGTGCGAGACGGCAAGATCTTCGCGAGCAGGCTCTGGAAATCCTCGTTGAGGAACGGCGTTGCCAACCCGTCGACAACATCGAGGCTTCTTCCCGCGCCCCTCGGCGACGCTGCGTGCTGTTCAGGTGAGCCCGTGCAACGTGAAGTCGTCGGCGCTTTCGTTATGGCTCGTGGTGCTAGTTGCGGCTGAGCCTTAGTACACGGACGTCCGCGATCCGTTTCTCAGCTCACCAATCAGTAATGTCGTGCTTCAAACACAGAAGCGGCCGGAGCGAAGTCCGGCCGCTTGCTAACTTGGTTGCACAAAGTTCTACTTATTGCGCGCATCCATGCACTTGCCGCCCTTGCGGTACATGAATGCTCCCTTGCAACCGCCGTGGCTCATCGCCATGTGCTGGCGCCGAACACGCGCATGATGTCGATGGCCCTTCATCTTCCTGGCCACCTTGTGCAACATCTTCTTGATCTTACCTTCCTTCTTCTTCGCTTTTATCGAATGCACGAGATTTGCCGCGGCCGGTTGCGCGCCTGGCCCCATAAGACTGGCAGCCTGCGCTGGCGAAAAAGCAATTGCAACAGCGAGGGCCGTGCCAGCCAAAATTGTCGATCTGATCATGTATGACTACCTCCGATTTCGCGTCCAGGCGCACAGTGCGCTGCCGCAGCTGCGTTCGTTCAAGAGAATGCGGAAAGCCCCAGCCACGTGCGCGTGCGGCACGGTAGGGGCGCAAACATGAACAGCAGATGACTGCGGCCTCTTTTCACCCGGTGAGTGACGCAGATGACACACTGCCGTGCAGAACTCATTTGCAAAAATGACGGACGTGCCTGAATTGGTGCAAAGGGATTTGCGTTTGATAGATTGCTAAAATCCTCGGTCACTGCATTTCCGAGGCCCGGCCGGCGCTGGTGCACGTCCTGACGCTAGAGCGTCGGCGGTCTTTTTTCCTGCGTTCCCTTCCAATTGCTGGCAAAAAGAGAGGATGTTGTGTCGTGACGATCCTCGTTTCTCTTTTTCGACGCGACGCACCGTTGCGGGTCGCTCAACAGCGTGATGCGCGAGACACGATACATTGATCTATCTTGCCTCTCGCGACCGTTGCCGAAGCCTCCGTCGCAAGCAAACCAGGCTTTTCGCAGGGTCTCAAGCCCCGTGGCGCGATCCCCGGTGCTTTGTCGCTAGTTTTCCCGACCTGCCTTGAGTAGATCAGTTTTGTGAATGATGGCCCCCCTTGGCACTGTGCCGGCACATGTCCATCCAGATGCGCAAACGGCTGCCTTGATGCTGGTCATTGACCAATTCACCGATATGCTCGAGACATTCGAGCGCGCGAGCCCGAAAAAGACGCTCTGACGCATGGCTTCAAACGGCTGACTGGCTCGGGGGA
>Ga0124850_1000094_pt1 | contig 11916 bp, 9 predicted proteins | sample PanSoiMetaGPlot1_FD_97462 | JGI IMG/M metagenome (GOLD analysis project Ga0124850, IMG submission 97462) | Tropical forest soil microbial communities from Panama analyzed to predict greenhouse gas emissions - Panama Soil - Plot 1 (PacBio error... | ecosystem: Environmental > Terrestrial > Soil >...
CCGCCGTTGTCACCGCCACGCGGTTGGCGCCGCCAACCACGTGACTGTTGGTCAGGATCAAGCCGTCCGGTGCCACAATGACGCCAGAGCCGGAGCCGCCGCGCCGGTCGCCGCGGGTGTGCAGTCCGACAACGGCCGGACCGGACCGAGGCGCTCGACCACGTCAATTACGGCGCGCGAGTAGGCGTCGAGGAGCTGTGCGTCGGCGGGTTCGACGGTATCTGGGACGGGTTCGGCGTGGGATTCGTCAAACATTGGATTTAGTCTTGTGGGAGCGAACGGACAGGATTTGGCCGCCGCCCAGGGCGGCGACTATCGGCCATGTGGTCAGGTTGCGATGAGGACTTAGATATGGGAAGCGGGCAGCGGCGCGGAAAGTCCAAGCTGCCGGCCGCGGTCACGAACGCGCGATCCAGGATGTGTGCCGCGCCGCACCATATATATAAGGGGGTACCAAGAGCGCCGGGAAGGGCCTGGTGGGGAACATCTATGACCGCTTTTGCACGCTTTTTCGTAGCGGCCGCGATTCTGGGGGTTGCGACCGCCGGATGCAGCGAGGGCCAGCCGCAGCAGGCCAAGGGACCGCCGCCTCCGCCCGCGGTGACCGTTGCCAAGCCGGTCCGCAAACTGGTGGTCGACGAAGACGAATACGTCGGACGCTTTGTTGCGGTCGATTCGGTCGAAATCCGCGCGCGCGTCGGCGGCTATCTCGAGAAGATCAACTTTACCGACGGCCAGATGGTGAAGGAGGGCGATGTCCTCTTTGTCATCGACCGCCGGCCGTACCGGCATGCGCTCGAGCAGGCCAAAGCCAATCTGGCGCAAGCCCGCGCCAACCTGGCATACGCCCAGAGCGACCTCGATCGCGGCGCGCAGCTCGTCAAGGACAAGACCATCACGCAGCAGACGTACGACCAGCGGCTGCAGACCAAGAACGTCGCGGAGGCCGCGGTCAAAGCCCAGGAAGAGGCCGTCGCGTCGGCCGAACTCGACCATCAGTTCACCGAGTTGAAAGCACCCATCAGCGGCCGCATCGGCGATCGTCGCGTGTCCGTCGGAAACCTTGTAACCGGCGGGATCAGTGGCAATTCGACCATGCTAGCCAACATCGTGTCGATTGACCCGATCCGGTTCGAATTCACCTTCGATGAGGCGGCTTATCTGCGTTACGAGCGGATGGCCAAGGAGGGCAAGGACGTCACCAGCCGCGAAGCCAGTGTCGTGGTGTCGGTCAAGCTGCTCGATGAGAAGGACTTCCCCCATCAGGGTCGCCTCGACTTCGTCGACAACGTCATCGACAAGGCGTCGGGCACCATCCGCGGTCGCGCCGTGCTGTCCAATCCGGACGGTGTTTTGACTCCCGGCATGTTCGGGCGCATTCGCGTACCCGGAACGCCGCCGTACTTGGCGCTGCTGGTACCTGAGGTGGCAATCGGCACCGAGCAGGCGCGCAAATTCCTGCTGGTCGTCGCATCCGACGGAACGGTCCAGCAGAAGTTCGTCACGTTCGGTCAGGCGGTCGGCCAGATGCGGGTCGTCAAGGACGGGCTTTCACCCGACGATCGCGTCGTCGTCAACGGGTTAATGCGGGCGCGGCCGGGTCAGAAGGTGACGCCGCAGGAGGAGGGGGCCCCGCCGGTCGGTCCTGGGCGGCCTTCGGCAGACGCCGGCTCCATTAAGGCGGCGGATTGATTCGGCTGCGGCCGAGCCAACGCGCGGCGCGGGTATGATCGCATGAAGCTCTCGCACTTTTTCATCGACCGGCCGATTTTTGCGTCCGTCGTCTCGATCGTATTCGTGATCCTCGGCGCGGTGTCGTATGTGCGGTTGCCGGTCGCGCAGTATCCGGAGATCGCACCCCCCGTCATCACGGTGACCGGTCAGTATCCGGGCGCCAGCGCCGAGACGGTAGCAGATACGGTGGTCGCGCCGATCGAGCAGCAGATCAACGGCGTCGAACAGATGCTCTACATCTCCTCGAACTCGACCGCCGACGGCAAGTTTACCATCTCGGTGACGTTCGACATTGGCGTCAATCTCGATATTGCCCAGGTGCAAGTGCAGAATCGGGTGGCGATCGCGACCCCGCGCCTGCCTCAGCAGGTGCAGCAGATCGGTGTCGTGGTGGCGAAAAGCTCGCCCGATATTCTGATGGTGGTGAACCTCTACTCACCTGACAAAAGCCGCGACCCGCTGTTCATCACCAACTACGCCAACATCCAGATCAAGGACGTGCTTACGCGGCTAGATGGCGTCGGCTCGATCACGGTGTTCGGTGCGCGCGACTATGCCATGCAGGTCTGGCTTGATCCGGACAAGCTGCAATCGCTCAACCTCACGGCTCTCGACGTGACCCAGGCCCTCCAAGGCCAGAACGTGCAAGTCGCGTCCGGGGTACTCAACCAGCCGCCGGTACCCAGCCAACTCGCCTTCCAGGTGGCGGTGCGAACGCTTGGGCGGCTTTCCGAGCCGGAAGAGTTTGCAAACATCATCGTTAAGCAGACCGCCGACGCCGTCGTGCGAGTGCGCGACGTGGCGCGCGTTGAGCTCACCGGCCAGGACTTCACCACCAACTCCTATCTCGATCACGAGCCTGCCGTCGCCATCGCGGTGTTCCAGCGGCCGGGCTCCAACGCGCTTGCAACCGGCAAGTCGGTGCGGGAAACCAGTGCCTTGCTGGCCAAGGATTTCCCGCCGGGAATCGCTTACGAGATCATCTACGACCCGACGCAGTTCATCGCTGAATCGGTCAATGCGGTGATCGATACGATCTGGAAGGCGATCATATTGGTCGTGCTGGTCGTTCTGCTGTTCCTGCAGACCTGGCGCGCGGCGATCATCCCAATCATTGCCATTCCAATCTCACTCATCGGCACGTTCTTTGTGATGGCGATGGTCGGATTCTCGATCAACAACCTCTCCCTGTTCGGGATCGTGCTCGCGATCGGCATTGTGGTCGACGATGCGATCGTCGTAGTCGAGAACGTCGAGCGCAATATCGCGGCCGGGCTTTCGCCGCGCGACGCCGCCATCCGCAGCATGGACGAGGTTGGCGCGGCGCTGGTCGCGATCGCCCTGGTGCTGTGCGCGGTGTTTATCCCGTCCGCGTTCATCACCGGCATTTCCGGTCAGTTCTATCGTCAGTTCGCACTGACGATCGCGGGCGCGACTGTTATTTCGCTGATCGTGTCGTTGACCCTGTCGCCGGCGCTGTGCGCGCTGTTGCTCCAGCCGCACGATAAGGCACACCGCGACCGCTGGTGGGAGAAACCGATACGCGGCACGTTTGGCTTGTTCAATCGCGGCTTCACCGCTGCGACCAACGGCTATGGCTGGCTCGCGGGCAGGGTCGTTCGGATCGCCGGTCTGATGCTGGTCGTTTACGTCGGGATTATCGCAGCCGGCGGCTACATCTTTTCGCACGCGCCTTCGGGTTTTATCCCGCAGCAGGACCGCAACTACCTGATCGGGGTGGCGCAGCTTCCCCCGGGCGCCTCCTTGTCGCGCACAGACGAGGTGGTGCGGCGCATGGTTGATATCGCCTTGAAGACCCCGGGCGTTAAACACGTCATCAACATCGTCGGGTTTTCCGGAGCGACGTTTACCAACGCCCCCAACGCCGCGGCGATGTTCATCGTGCTTGACTCGTTTGACAAGCGTGCCGGCAACCCCAGCCTGTCCGCCGACGCGATCCAACGCACGTTGTTCGGCAAGTTTGCACCGATTCAGGAAGGGCTCGTTTTGGTCGTGCAGCCGCCCGCCGTGCAGGGCATTGGCAACGCCGGCGGCTTCCGCATGATGGTTGAAGACCGGGCCGGCAAAGGGCCGGCCGCGCTGCAGAGCGCCGCCTACGCGATGATGGGCAAGGCGGCGCAGACGCCAGGCCTGGTTCAAGTGTTCACTTTGTTTGAGAACCAGACCCCGCAGGTCTACCTGGAGATCGATCGCACCCGGGTCGAGCTTCTCGGCATCAACGTGCCGGATGTGTTCAACACCCTGCAGACCTACATCGGGTCGCTCTACGTCAACGACTTCAACCTGTTCGGGCGGACCTTCCGGGTGCAGGCGCAGGCAGCGAGCCCGTATCGGCTTGATCCACAGGATGTCCTGAACCTGCGCGTGCGCAATTCCGCCGGCAACACCGTGCCGCTCGGGTCGTTCACGACCGTGCGCGATATCGCCGGACCGTTCCGGGTGCCGCGCTACAACATCTATCCGGCCGCCGAGCTCGACGGCCAAGCCGCCCCCGGCTACTCGCAGGGTCAGGCGATCGAGATCATGGAGGGCCTCGCCAAACAGGTCCTGCCGGAAGGTTTCAAGTTCGAGTGGACGACGCTGGCGTTCCAGGAGATCCGTGCCGGCAGCACGGCGGCGTTTGCGTTCGGGCTCGGTGTGGTGTTCGTGTTCCTGGTTCTGGCCGCGCAATTCGAAAGCCTCACGCTCCCGCTCGCCGTCGTGCTGATTGTGCCGATGTGCCTCGTGTCTGCGATCATCGGCGTGCTGCTGCGCGGACAGGATAACAACATTCTGACCCAGGTCGGATTCGTGGTGCTGATCGCGCTGGCGGCAAAGAACGCGATTCTGATCGTCGAGTTCGCCCGGCAGCTGGAAGATCAGGGCCGCGATCGATTCGCGGCGGCGGTCGAAGCCGCGCATCTGCGCTTTCGGCCGATCCTGATGACCTCGCTCGCGTTCATCTTCGGCGTGGTTCCGCTCGTCTGGGCGACCGGCGCGGGATCTGAACTGCGCCAGACGCTGGGCACCACTGTGTTCTCGGGCATGATCGGGGTCACGCTGTTCGGCCTAATATTCACGCCGGTGTTCTACGTGCTGTGCCGGCGGCTTGCGCTGCGCGGCGGGCGGCGGCCGCAGGCGTCGGCGTCGACGCAGGCGGCGGAATAGCGCCACGGAGGCGACATGGTCACCATTGCGGCCGACGCACCAAGCCGCATCATTCGCTGGCACTATCTCTACTACGCCGGCCTTGCCCTTATCGTCATGGTCGCCGCGATCGCAAGCCACGATCGCTGGTTTCTCAATTTCGTGCATGTGATGTGCGGAGTGATGTGGACCGGTATTGATCTGTTCATGGGGTTTATCGTCGGGCCGATTCTGCGGCGCCTACCGCTCGCCGCGCGCCGCGAGGTGATCACGCGTCTTGTCCCCAGAACGTTGTTTCTGATGCCGACGCTCTCGATCATCACCGGCACCACGGGGTGGTTTCTGGCCAAGGACCTCGGCTTTACCGAACTTCCCTGGCCGGAATACGGTTGGATCGCGGCCGCGCTCGTGCTGGTCGCGCTGATGACCGTCCTGGGGACCGGCTATCTGCTTCCTACCAATCTCTGGGTCTGTTTCCAGCTGCAGAAGGCGATGCCCGATCATGAGAAGATCGGCCGCGTCATGCGCAACTTTTTCTATGCGGTCGCCGCGCAAGGCCTGATGCAGGTCACGACCATCGTTATCATGGCGCGCCTCGTGTCCGGGATATGAGGCCGTTGAAGTTACGCCAGCGATATTGACGTCTAACGAAGGTTCCAGGTCGCAGCCGGCACCCGTAACACATCATTGAGGTCAATCAGGCAGATGAACCAGGTCAAGTTTGGTATTTCTCAGAGCGTCCTGCGCATGGAGGACGATCCGCTCCTGCGCGGCGCGGGGCGCTATACGTCCGATCACATGCCGGCCGGCACGCTGCACGCCGTGGTGCTCCGCTCGCCCCATGCCAATGCGGAATTTCGCATCACCGATGTGAGCAAGGCGCGTGGCTTACCGGGCGTGCGTCTGATCCTGACCGGTACGGACACCGCCGAGCTTGGCAAGCTGCCGCTCATGTTTCCAATCCCGGGCGTGACCATCACGCCACCGCCCTACGACATTCTGGCGCGCGATGCGGTCCATCACGTCGGCGACGCCATCGCGTTCGTGGTTGCCGATACCCTGGCGCAGGCCAAGGACGCGGCCGAGGCAATCATTGTTGATTGGACGCCGCGCTCGGCGGTGGTCGACGCGATCGCCGCGCTCGCGCCGGGAGCGCCGCTGGTGTGGCCGGATCGCCCCGGCAACCTGGCGTTCGAGACATCGATCGGCGACAAGGAGAAGACCGACGCGGCCTTTCGCAAGGCTGCCAAGACTGTGTCCCTGACCATCGTCAATCAACGTCTCGTCACCAACTATCTCGACACCCGGGCGGCCGTGGCCGAATACGACGAGGCCAAGGATCGGCTCACGCTTACGCTGGGCAGCCAGGGCCCGCACCGCATCCGCGACGTACTGTGCAAGATGATCCTGAATATCCCGGTCGAGAACATGCGCGTGATCACGCCGGACACCGGTGGCGGGTTTGGCACCAAGCTGTTTCCGTATCGCGAATATGCGCTGGTCGCGGTCGCCGCCAAGAAGCTCAAGCGTCCGGTCACCTGGGTCGCCGAGCGCACCGAGCATTTCCTCTGCGACGCGCAGGGCCGCGACAACGTCACCACCGCGGAACTTGCGCTCGACGCCAACAACAAATTCCTGGCGCTGCGGGTGGACACGGTTGCCGACATGGGCGGTTATCTGTCGGCGTTTGCGCCCTACATCCCCTACGGGGGCGCCGGCATGCTGCCCGGGGTCTACGATTTTCCGACCTGCTACGCGCGGGTGCGGGCCGCCTATACCAACACGCTGCCGGTCGACGCGTATCGGGGCGCGGGGCGGCCGGAAGCATCCTACGTGCTCGAGCGGCTGGTCGACGTGGCGGCGCGCGATCTCGGCGTTGAGCCCGATGCGCTGCGCAAGAGGAATTTCATCAAGCCGAGCCAGATGCCCTACACGACTCCGACCGAGAAAGTCTACGATTCCGGCGAGTTCGCGGCCCACATGGCGCGCGCCCAGGAGGTCGGCGACTGGAAGGGCTTTCGCAAGCGCTGGGCGCAAGCGCGCCGGCGCAACAAGCTGCGCGGTATCGGGCTTGCAACCTACATCGAAGTCTGCGGCGGCGCCGGTCCGCAGCTCGCGATCGTGCAGCTCGAGCGCGATGGCAACGCCAAAGTGGTGATCGGCTCGCAGTCGACGGGGCAGGGCCACCAGACCGCCTACGCGCAGTTGATTGCCCAACATCTGGATCTGCCGCCCGATCGCGTGACAGTCGTGCAGGGCGACACCGACTCGATTGCGTCGGGCTTCGGGACCGGGGGCTCAAGCTCGATTCCCGCGGGCGGCGCCTCAGTGTCGGTCGCCGCCAGGAAACTTGCCGACAACCTCAAGAAGCTCGCCGCCGACGCGCTGGAGGCCGGTGCTAGCGACCTCGAAATGGCCGATGGCCGCGTGCGCGTGGTCGGGACCGATCGTACAGTAAGTTTCAGCGAGCTCGCCGCGCGTGGCAAGCCTGACCAGCTCGCCGCCGAGGACGCCTGGACGCCGCAACCGACGTTTCCGAACGGAACGCATCTGGTCGAAGTCGAGATCGATCCGCTGACGGGACAAATAGAAATCGTGAGCTATGTGGTGGTCGATGATTTCGGCGTCACCATCAATCCGCTGCTGCTGGAAGGTCAGGTCGTAGGCGGTGCCGTGCAGGGGATTGGCCAAGCCCTTATGGAGCGCACCGTCTACGACAAGGACTCAGGCCAACTGGTAACCGCCTCGCTGATGGACTATGCGCTACCGCGCGCCGACGACGCGCCGGCGTTCCATTTCGAGACCCGAAATATCCCTTGCACCGTCAACATCCTCGGCGTGAAGGGAGCCGGGGAGGCCGGCACGATCGGCGCAGCCCCGGCGGTCATGAACGCGGTCGCGGATGCGCTCTGGCGCGCCTATCGCATCCGTCACATCGACATGCCGGCGACGCCCGAGCGGGTGTGGGCGGCGATTCACGAGGGAATGCGCCTGCACACGCTGTGACAGCCCGACGATCGTGGCGGTTTCAAACCGGGCCCGCTATCATACTCGCTGGGGTATATTTTCCAGACTTGGAATAAAGCTTCCAGACTTGGAATAAGGATTGTCCGAGGGTGTTTGCGTGAGCACGGTCGTGCTCAGTTTGCAATCGAGAGGGAGGCAGAATCAATGATCCGCACCGTCATCGCCACGTCCGTGCTCGCGATTGGACTTGTTGCGGCCTTCGCGCAGTCTGCCGATCCGATTGCGGATCGCAAAGACCTGATGACGCAGAACGGCAGGCTGTTCTATGTCGGTCTCAACCGGATGGTAAAAGGAGAGGCTCCATACGATCAGGCCAAGGTGGATGCGGCATTCAGCACGATTGTGTCGGACGCCAAGAAATTTACGGTGCTCTACCCCGACACTGCCAAGCCCGGAACAAAGACCAAAGCGTCGCCGGAAGACAAATATAGCGCCTCACCCAAGGTCTGGGAGAACAAATCCGATTTCGAAGCCAAGAACGCGGATTTGATCAAGGTCATATCGTCCGTCAAGGCAACGTGAAGAACCTCGATTCGCTCAAGAACGCGTACGCCGACGTGGCCAAAGCATGCGACGCCTGCCACGAGACCTATCGGCTTCGAGCTAATTGATTTCATCCGTCGCGCGTTGCCCCGCCGGACTTGTCAGGCGGGGTTTTCTTTGTTGCAGAACCGATCGGAACTATTTGGTGACTTGGCCGCGGATTTCGCCGCCCGGATTGGCCGCGGTATGAACGTTGACATACATGCGGCCGCCCAGTAGGTCCGCCGCCTGGGGGTCGGTCAATGTCGCCGATCCTTCAGCCGGGCTGGTTGCAATGTTCTGAATCGGAATCATCACGCCGGCGTTCTTGCCGGGCTCCGCGGGACCATGAAAATGCGCCGCGGTCGCAGGGCCGGTCAGCCCCGAATAGGAGACCTTCCAGCTGAGTTTCTTGCTCTGTGTGTCATAGCTGACGTCGGCCGTTCCTGAACCACTGCTCGCGTTGGGTGGAACCTCGCTGGCACTCTTGAGGGCAACCTTGTAGGTCAGCGTTTCGGCGCGCACATTACCCGCGTGGCCGAGGGTCATTGCGAGGGCAAGACCGCCAATGCCGATCCGGAATAAGATGGCGTTCATGGGAGTCTCCTTCCGTTGAGCCGAAGCGAAAGTCTGGCGATAGTCAACCAAACCCCGCGATTGTCACGATATTCCGCGACTCTCAGTGTTAGCTCGGAGGAGGACGTCACTCTTGCGCAAGCTTCTGATCGCAGCAGTGGCGATTGTCGCCCTCGGCGTGGTGACATTTTGGATCATCACCACGCCCGTAACGGTGCCCGCGAGTGCACTACCGTCACGCACGCCCGATCTCGCAAACGGTAAGGTGATGTTCTATGCCGGTGGCTGTGCATCCTGTCATGCCAGTGTCGGGCAGCGCGATCCCACCCGCCTTGGTGGAGGACTCGCGCTGAAGTCACCATTCGGCACGTTCTACGCGCCCAACATCTCGTCCGATCGCGACGACGGCATCGGCCGCTGGAGCGAAGCTGATTTTGTAACTGCGCTGTGGAAAGGCACATCCCCCGACGGCCAGCACCTATATCCGGCGTTTCCATACACGTCCTACCAGGGGATCGCGCTCGATGACGCCCGCGACCTCTTCGCCTATTTGCACACCCTGCCCGCCGTTGCCGGCAAGGCGCCGCTGCACCAGGTGCCGTTTCCGTTCAGCTCGCGGCGCTTGCTCGGGGGGTGGAAGTTCCTGTTTCTCGATGGCCAGCCGTTTAGACCCGATCCGTCAAAATCGGCGCAGTGGAACCGCGGCGCGTATCTGGTCAACGGACCGGGGCATTGCGCCGAGTGCCACAGCCCGCGCAACGTCCTGGGAGGGATCGAGGCCCAAAAGCGCTTCGCGGGCGGGCCGGACCTCGAGGGCAAGGGCTGGGTCCCCAACATCACGCAGAAGGGGCTCGTGAACTATTCCGAAAAGGACATCGCTTATCTGCTCGAGACCGGCCAAACCCCGGATGGGGACTCGGTCGGCGGACCCATGACGGAGGTTGTCCGCAACACGTCGCAGCTTCCGGCCGCCGACCGCGAAGCGATGGCGGTCTATCTGAAATCGCTGCCCCCGGTGGAGGGTCCGCCGCGGCCGCAAAAGAAGTAGGCAGTGTTGCGGCCGGTTTGAAACCCGGTTGGCAACCCCGACACAAGTCTTACGCATCCGCCCCATTTTCCGCCGCCACGCCCGCTGCTACCGTGCTAACCGTGAGGCGGGAGGGCCGCACATCCATGAGTTCCGAGGTTATCCTCGCAACCGAGAACCTGACCAAAGAGTTCGCCGGCTTCGTTGCGGTGAACGGAGTCGATCTCAAGGTCGCGCGCGGGACGATTCACGCGTTGATCGGTCCGAACGGCGCCGGCAAGACCACCTGCTTCAATCTGCTGACGAAGTTCCTGCATCCGACGCGCGGTCGCATCGTCTATAACGGGCGCGACATCACAACGATGGCGCCGGCCGATGTCGCTCGGCTCGGGCTCGTGCGTTCGTTCCAGATCTCGGCGGTGTTTCCCAACCTGACCGTGCTCGAAAACGTACGCATCGCGCTGCAACGCCAACGCGGATCATCCTATGATTTCTGGCGTTCCAAGCGGGTCCTCGATCGCTTCAACGACGCCGCGCTGGCCCTGATTGGCGATGTCGGCCTGACCGCATTTGCGCACGTGCGCGCCGTGGAGCTTCCGTACGGCCGGAAACGCGCATTGGAAATCGCCACCACCTTGGCGCTCGATCCCGAGATGCTGTTGCTGGACGAGCCCATGGCCGGCATGGGCCACGAGGATATCGACCGTATCAGCGCGCTCATCAAATCGGTCGCGACCAAGCGCACGGTGCTGATGGTCGAGCACAATCTGAGCGTGGTTGCGAGCCTGTCCCACCGCATCACGGTACTGACGCGCGGACGCGTGCTTGCGGAGGGTGACTACGCGACAGTGTCGGCGAATCCAGGAGTGCGGGAAGCCTACCTGGGGGTAGGACATGCTTGACGGGACACGCATGCCGTTGCTGGCGGTCAAGGACCTCCAGGCCTGGTACGGGGAATCCCATGTACTGCATGGGGTCACGTTCGACGTCTTTGGCGGCGAAGTGGTGACGCTGCTCGGGCGCAACGGCGCCGGCAAGACGACCACGCTGAAATCGATCATGGGGATCATCGGCGCGCGCACCGGCTCGGTGAGCTACGAGGCCAACCAGCTGATCGGGCTCACCAGCGATCGTATCGCGCGGCTCGGTATTGCGTTTTGCCCGGAAGAGCGCGGCATCTTCGCGAGCCTGAGCGTCAGGGAGAACCTGCTGTTGCCGCCCAGGGTGCTTCCCGACGGACTTGAGGTCGAGCGCGTCTTCGAGCTGTTTCCCAACTTGAAGGAGCGCCTGACGAGTCAGGGGACCAAGCTGTCGGGCGGCGAGCAGCAGATGCTCGCGATTGGCCGCATCCTGCGCACTGGCGCGCGCCTGTTGCTGCTTGATGAGCCGACCGAGGGGCTGGCGCCCGTTATCATCCAGCAGATCGGCAAGACGATCAGCCTGCTCAAGCAGCAAGGTTTCACGATCTTGCTGGTCGAGCAGAACTTTCAATTCGCCTCGACTATTGCGGATCGTTACTACGTGATGGAACATGGGCGCATCATCGATGCCTTCGCTAATACCGAGCTGGAGGCCAATCTCGACAAGCTCCACGACTATCTTGGCGTTTAAAGTCGGGGCGCAGCAACAGGGAGAATGCCAATGCGAAAACTGATCGGTTACGCAGCCTTCGCGCTCGCGCTCGGGTGCGCTGCCGCGCAGGCGCAGAATTCCGACGGCACCATCAAGATCGGCGTGCTCAACGACATGTCAGGGCTTTATTCCGATCTGTCGGGGCAGGGGTCGGTTGCCGCCGCCCGCATGGCGGTCGAGGATTTCGGCGCTGCCGCCAAAGGCATGAAAGTTGAAATCGTGAGCGCCGATCATCAGAACAAGCCGGATGT
>Ga0124850_1000095_pt1 | contig 11910 bp, 9 predicted proteins | sample PanSoiMetaGPlot1_FD_97462 | JGI IMG/M metagenome (GOLD analysis project Ga0124850, IMG submission 97462) | Tropical forest soil microbial communities from Panama analyzed to predict greenhouse gas emissions - Panama Soil - Plot 1 (PacBio error... | ecosystem: Environmental > Terrestrial > Soil >...
TGATCTCCTTTGGGGAAGACGCCGACGACGTCGGTGCGGCGCTTGATCTCCTTGTTCAGCCGCTCGAGGGGGTTGGTCGACCAGATCTTCTTCCAGTGGCTGAGCGGGAACGCGGCGAACGCGGTGATGTCCTCGGCGGCGTCGCGCAGCATGGCCTCGACCTTGGGGAACTGGCGGCCGAGCATGCCCGCGATCAGGTCCAGCTGCTCGCCGACCTGAGCCGGGGCGGGCTGGGCGAAGATGGTACGGATGGTCGCCGCGACCATCTCCGCCGAGCCCTTGGGGACCGCGGCGAGCACGTTGCGCAAGAAGTGCACCCGGCACCTTTGCCAGGCGGCGCCCAGCAGCACGCTGGCGATCGCGGCCTTGAGCCCGGCGTGCGCGTCGGAGATGACCAGCTGCACCCCGCCCAGGCCGCGGGCCCGCAGCGACCGCAGAAAGGCGGTCCAGAATGCGCCGTCTTCGCTGTCGCCGACGTCGAAGCCCAGCACCTCCCGGTGCCCGTCGGCGGCCACCCCGGTCGCCACCACCACGGCTTGGGAGACCACCCGGTGGTTCACCCGCGCCTTGCAGTAGGTGGCATCGAGGAACACATACGGGAACGCCATCCCGGCCAGGGTGCGGTCCCGGAACGCGGCCACCTCAGTGTCCAGGTCCGCGCAGATCCGCGACACCTCCGACTTGGAGATCCCGCTGTCGGCGCCCAGCGCCTTGACCAGGTCATCGACCTTCCGGGTCGAGGTGCCGTGCAGGTAGGCCTCCATGATCACCGCGAACAGCGACTGATCCACCCGCCGGCGGCGCTCCAGCAGCGACGGGAAGAACGACCCGGTCCGCAACCGGGGGATCCGCAGCTCCAGGTCCCCCGCCGTCGTGGTGACCGTCCGCGGCCGGTGCCCGTTGCGCTGCGCCGTGCGCGCCTCGGTGCGCTGATGCGGCAGCGCCCCGATCACCGAGCTCAGCTCGGCCTCGATCAGCGCCTGATAAATCGTCTCGGCCGCCTGCCGGATCCGGTCATCAACCTCCGCGGCCTTCAATACCTCCAGGACTTCCAGCAGTGCAGACTGGTCCAGGGCCATCGTGTGTCTGTGTCCTTCCGCGAGAACCATTGCCGTGGTCTCGCTGACCATCACACGGTGGCCCCTCACACGTGCCGCAGGCACGCCGTCAGGACCGATTACTTACACCACTCCCGGGGACGCCACCCCAACTACTAACACGGGCTCGCAGCCCACCGTGCAAGAACGGCCTGCCCATACGTGTTCCCCAGATGCCGCTGTTCCGGACGGTCGCACCATATGCCCAGCCACTACGGCCGGGCCAGGAGAACAACAAACGGGCACCCACTGCATTTCATACCGGGTACGAACCTGATCGAGTCGATGGTCCCCCGGCTCAGGAAGGTCACCCAGAACCAGGCCAGTTCCCCTCCGAACAGGCCGCCCTCAAAGTCCTCTACCTGGCCGTGCGGAACCTCGAGGACTACCGCAGCCCCGATGCCGGGATCCGCAGTTCCGGGTGGAAACAAGCGCTCCAGGCTTTCACGATCTACTCCGACGGGCGAATCCCTACCCCATGAAAACCGCCACGATCACTTACACAGACGGTCGGGGTCTGTCGCACTTTCGGACGCTCCCACCAGGCCCGATCTGAGTAACCCCACCATTGAAGATCGCAAGTGGGTGGCTGGCTGCGGGTTGCGTCCGTCCGGTTGGGCCGCCAATGTCCGCGTCGGCCAGCCGGCTCGGCCCGCAAGCCCAGCGCATCCAGAGCTTGGGCAAGGGAGAACCACAGTTCGCGGCGGGCCTGCTACTTGGGTATCGTCTTTTCGTGTCTGGTGACTCATCGGTTCCGCTCGAGGCGCCTGCCGGGGCCGCCGAGCGGGTAGCCCAGGGCCGTGATCGGAGGATCCAGGTCCTTGAGGCGACCGCACGTGTGATCAGCGAACGTGGGGCCGATGGGACCCGTCTGGTGGATGTCGCCCGGCGGGCGGGCGTGTCGATTGGGCTGATTCAGCACTATTTTCTGAGCCGGGACGACCTCCTGACGGAGGCTTTTGTCTATATCAATGAGTTTTGGATCGATCAGTGGGAGAAGGCTGCAAGTTCTGAGGCCGATCCTCCTCGTAAACTGGTGATTCTTCTTCGGCATAGCGCCTTCGAGTTTGAGGATTGGCGCGAGGTTCAGTGGCGGATCTGGGTCGAGTTCTGGTCCTTGTGCAATCGGGATGAGCGGTTCCGCCGGCAGTACACGGGCATCTACGAGCGTCTCCGCCAGCCGTTTCGCGCTGCGATCGAGGAGGGAGTTGCTGCCGGTTACTTCACGACAGAATCGGTAGACGATACTGTCGACCGGCTGACGGCTCAACTCGACGGCCTTCGCATCCACGCGCTGCTGGAGCCGGAGAGGATGCCCCGCGAGCACATGTTCGAGCTCCTCGTGCGGGCGGCTGAACAAGAGCTCGGCTCCTCACTGCCGACCCGCTAAGAACGGCGTTGCTCCGGCGCTGGGCGGGCGCGTGCCCTGTTACGTGACGGCGGGCCCCCATCAGGGCCTCTGAGGGCTATAGACAGCGGAGCCCGCCTCCAATAAGCTCATATTATTGCTCGCCTGTACTGTCTGAGGGGCGGGGAACGTTGCAGCATGTGGACCTGGTAGTCGAAGCAGGAGCGATGCTCTCGATGACCGCTCCCGAGGTGGTCTACAACGCACTGATCGCGGCGAAGGATGGCAGGATCGTCTACGCGGGCGAGGCTGGCCGGGCGCCGGATGAGTTTGCCGGGGCTGAGACGATCCGGCAGCCGGGCGGGGTGGTGATGCCTGGCTTCGTGGACACCCACACGCACGTGGGTGCGCATATCTTCGGCACCGTTTGTGACGATGAGAACATCATCACCGCCCTGTATGAGCTGTGGTTCCCGATGGAGGCCGCCTACGATCCGGAGATCACCTATGCGGCCTCCAGCCTGGGTCTTTGGGACGCGCTGCGCGGCGGGGTGACGACGGTCGGGAACGACGAGTTCTTCCCGGCGGCGGTGGCGGAGGCGGCGGCAAGGCTAGGGGCGCGTGCGCTTGTCGGCAACCGGATCATCGGATATGCGAAATCGGCGCCGCCAGTGTATGACCGTGCCGCCCGGGCTTATGACCTTGAGTACGACCGGGTGGAGTTCGAGCACGGCCTGCAGGAGAACGTCGAGTTCATCGAGGCATGGCGCGGCCACGACCTCGTCGTGCCCTGCCTTGGGCCACACACTCCCGACACGCTGACCACCGAGATGCTGCAGGAGTGCGCGCGGGCGGCCGAAGAGCTGGATGTCAAGATGCTGGTTCACATCGCCCAGAGCCAGGCGGAGATCGCGCAGGTGCGTAAGAAGGGCGGCCACGGGTCGATCCGATATCTGGACAAGATCGGCTTTCTCTCGCCGCGGGTGCAAGGCGCGCACATGGTTTGGCTTGACGATGACGAGATCGCAATTGCGGCGGCGAGCGGGATGGGGATGAGCTGGACGCCGACGATCATGATGGCTTGCCACTCGTACGCAAAGATCGACAAGCTGATCGCGAGCGGGATCGAGATCGGCTTTGGCACCGACTGCTTTTCGATGGATGTGCTGGAGGAGTTGCGTTACGCGATCTACAGCGCCAACTTCGTTCGCGGCGACGAGGGCTTCCAGCTCAAGGCCTATGACCTGCTACGGATGGCGACGATCGGCGGCGCTCGCTGCCTTGGTCTCGGCGACGAGATCGGCACGATCGAGCCGGGCAAAAGAGCCGACCTTATCGTGCTTAACCTCGACGACGCGCAGCTTGTCCCGAACACGAACTACTTCGAGACCATCGTCTACCGGGCCAAGTCCAGGAACCTGACCCACACGATCGTGAATGGCCGTCTCGTCTACGCCGACGGCCGACTGCAGCTAGCCAATCAGGAGGCCGTGCTCGAAGCGGGCCGTGCCGCTGCACATGAATGGCTGAGCCGCAGCGCCGGCGTGCTCGAGCGCACCGGGGTTGCAGCCCGGATCCAGCCGCACTTTTCGCCGGCACCGATCGCGGGCTCGCCGCAGCACCGCTAAAGGCGAGCCCGCGAGGAAGGCGAACCCGCGAGAGGAGATACGAGGGTGAGCAGCACATCCAGCGACGGTCACGACATCGCCCGCAGCGTCGGTGACATTGAGCGCGACCTTGCGACGGAAGCGCGGGACCTCTCCGACTCGATCAAGCATGACTACTCCACGAGCGCACATGGAATCGTGCCACTTAACCGTCGGCGGCCACTTTGGCACTTCGCGGCGCTGTGGCTGACCTTCTCGTCCGGGTTCTCGTACCTCTTCCTCGGCTTTGTGATCCATGACGGGGGGAACAGCCTCCTGTCGACCGTGTGGATCGTCCTGCTCGGCTGCGCCTTCTACTTCGTCTACGTGATGGCGGCCGCCTACCTTGGCTCACGTACGGGCCAAACCCACACCCTCCTGACACGCTCAGTATTCGGGATCAGCGGCTCGGCGCTGGTCTCCCTTTTCATCTTCATCGGCGCTGTCGGGTGGGCCGGCTTCCAGGCCAACCTGACAGCGCAGATCTGGGACGGTCTTTTCGGCTGGGGTCACGTCGAGCTGCTCGGCATCATCCTCGGCGTGGTGATGGTGTTCAATAACATCCTGGGCTTCACCGGGATTAGCGTCTTTGCCCGGTATATCGCTACCCCGATCCTGCTCATCTGGGTGATCTACCTTGTCATCAAGGGATTGGTGTCCGATTACTCCTCGCTGACCGGGACACCGAAGGCCACCGCGGGCGGCCTGACCTTGTGGCCCGCCGTCGGCGTGGTGATGGGGTACCTGGCCTACGGGAACGAGCCGGACATCTGGCGTTACGGCAAGCCTCGATTCTGGTGGCCAACATTCGCCTTCGTGTTCTCGTTCATCGCCGGGCTGCTGCTGTGCACCGCCGGAGGCTGGATGATGGCCGCGCTGGCGCACACGTCCAGCTTCGGCCCTGTGATCCACTTCACAACGCATTACTCCTTCTTCGGCCTGTTCTGGCTGGCGTGGATCCTGGCGACGGTCACTCAGGTCGCGATCAACGACAGCAACTACTACGAGGCGGTGAATGCCGTCCAAAACATCATGGGCGGGTGGCGCCACTGGCGGCGGATCTACACCTGCGCGCTGGCAGCCGCCGGCGCTGCCCTGGCAGCATGGCTGGTGATCTATGTGATCCCGAACGGGTTCATCAAGATGGCCACGTTCTTGTCGATCACCGCCGTGTCCGCAACCGTCATCATGGTCATCGACCACTACCTGCTCCCGCGAATGTTCCGGGTGTCCCGTTCGCTCTTCAAGGTGCCGGCCTGGTCGGAAACCGCGTGGATCAACTGGCCCGGAGTGATCGCCCTTCTCGTGGCTGTGGTCTGGGGCGGGTACGCCAGCGGCCTTTGGCCAGGTGAGAACACCACCACGTATCTGTGGTTGCCGTCCGTGGAGTCATGGGCGATCGCGGGTGTCGGGTATGTGGTAGCGGTAGCGATCATGCGTGCAGTCACCCCGATCTTCAAGGCCCGCTCCAAGACACTCCTGGGCTTCAGTAAGCCTGCGCGTGAGGCAGAGCTGCGGCCGGGAGAGATCGACGACCTCGCAGCTCGCGAGTACGAAACGGGCGAGGGCCGTCCGGTGGTCGGCGAGGCTCAGCCCATTTAGCCGCGGAGTTGCCCTGCGGCCGGGGCCGTCGATGGCACCCGGAGCAGGGTAGCTATGCCCGGTCAGGCAATGGCGGCGGAAGATCGACTAGAACAGAGATGATATGGACCTTTTGATCAAGGGCGCGACTACGATCGCACTCGATCCCGAACATGGAACACAGCCGTTTATCTGTGACATCCGCGTCCAAGGCGACCGCATTGCCGAAATCGGCTCAAGCCTCAGCGACGATGGTGGGCGGGTCATCGACGCCACCCGCCGCTTGGCGATTCCGGGCCTTGTCAACTCCCATTTCCACTCCAACCAAAATTTCCTGCGCGGCCGCTACCCCGGCCGGCCGCTAGAGTCGCTGATGCTCTATGCGTACCCCTTCGACCCAACGTTGGCGCCCTCTCCCGAGCTTGTCTACCTGCGCACGCTCGTGGTGGCGCTCGAGTCGATCAAGAACGGCGTCACCTGCCTCCTCGATGACTGCATCGAGCTACCAAATCAAGATCATGCCCAGCTGGAGGCGCTTTTCCGCGGCTACGAAGACGCCGGCATCCGGGCAAATTGCTCCGGCCACATCATCAACAAACAGTTCCTGGACACGCTGCCCTACGCGCGGGAATTCCTCCCCCCCGACCTCGCTGACATCCTCCACAGAGCGCCGCCACCCACGACCGAGCAATATCTGCAGTTCGCGACCGAGGCGGTCCGCCGCTTCCACAACCGTGCTGGGCGCCTGCGCTATGTGGTCGCCCCGTCCGGGCCGCAGCGCTGCACCGACGATCTCCTCGCCGCAGTGGCTGAGTTCGCGGATAGCCACGACACCGCTTACCACATGCACGTGCTCGAAACGAAGGTGCAGATGGTCACCGGGCGCGAGCTGTACGGCAAGAGCCTGGTCGCCCACCTCCACAACATCGGTGCCCTCAGCAGGCGGCTGACCATGGCTCATGCCATCTGGATCACCGACGACGACATCGAACTGATGGCGCAGGCTAACTGCTCGGTAGCCCACAACCCGGTCTGCAACCTCCGCATCGGTTCCGGCATCGCCCCGTTGCGGAAACTCTTCGACGCCGGTGTCAACGTCGGCCTGGGAACCGACGAGATCGACTGCAACGACTCTGGGCGGATCTTCGACGTCATGCACCTCGCCGGTCTGATCCACACCATCAGCGAACCCGACTACGACAGGTGGCCCACTGCTGCGGAGATCGTTCGTGCCGCCGCTTTGGGCGGCGCGCGAACGGTCTGCCTGGAAGACCAGATCGGTTCCCTGGAAGTTGGCAAGAAGGCGGACATCGTCCTGCTGAACCTGGACGCCTGGCCGTTCGTCCCCATGAACGACCCCAGCGTGCATCTCGTCTACGCGGAGAACGGCTCCTCGGTCACTGACGTCCTCGTGAATGGGGATCTGGTCCTGAGCGACGGCAAGCTGACCCAGCTGGACGAGGCGCAAATCATGGCAGAAGTACGCGAGCGCATGCCGGAGCTGACCGCCCAGCGTGACCGGTGGGAAGCGATCGCGCGCAAGTACGAGCCACACATGAAGGCGCTGTACATGCACTGCATGGCCCAAGACACCGGCCTGAACCGGCTGCAGGCAAACGGCTCATAGCCGGCTGATGCGCGTGATCTGGATGACGGAACGGCATGCGCGGCTGGCAAGCAGTGGCATACCGCGTGCCCGGCTGCAGCCGGGTCGCAAGCTGCTGACCTTGGCCGCGGACCCCACAGCAGTCGGCCCTACACCAGCAGCGCGACGGCCGCGGGCACTCTCGTCGTCCTCCAGCGGCCCAGCCTCCCTCGGCGATGCGAGTCTGCCTATGGGGAAGGCGCATGTGGCTGCCGGGAGATTTCCTCTCACAGGACCTGCCGCCCCTCTTCAGCTTGCCTCCAGCGACCGGGTCGTCTGATGGCGCTGTCGGCCGGTGCGGCGTCGGTCGTGGACCGGCTGCGCGAGCTCGCGCTGATCTCTGCGGGCGGGCCGGGCGTGAACCGGCCCGGATACGGGCCCGAAGAGCGTGCGGCACAGGGGCGCGTCGCACTCTGGATGGAGCAGGCCGGTCTCCACGTCTCGCGTGACAACGCCGGGAACCTGCATGGGCGCCGCGACGGGACGCAGCCCAGCCTTCCGCCAGTCTGGGTTGGCTCGCATCTCGATACTGTGCCGCAGGGCGGCCCCCTCGACGGTGCGTATGGTGTCGTCGGCGGCCTCGCCGCCCTGGTGGAGGCCGAGGCCGGCGGCCCGCTCCCATGCACGGTCGAAGTAGTCGCCTTCTGCTGCGAGGAGGCCGCCCGGTTCGGAACAGGGCTGCTGGGGAGCCGAGGCGCGGTGGCCGGGCTGTCCGATGCGCTGCTCGCGCTGGCTGACCGGGATGGTGTATCACTCGGCGAGGCATGCGATCGCCTGGGCATCGACGTGGCGCGGGCCCGTGACCCGGCCGTTCGTCCCAAAGAGATCGGCGCATTTCTGGAGCTCCACATCGAGCAGGGGCCAGTGCTCGAACGCGCCGGCGCCGCACTGGGTGCCGTAACGGCGATCGCGGCACCGACGTATTTGCGGGTGACTATCGAAGGTGAGCCGGGCCACGCCGGCACGACTCCGATGGAGGTACGCCGCGATGCGCTCACTGGCGGGGCGGAGATTGTCCTCGCGGCGGAGGGTGCCGCGCGCAGGCGCCCGGGCACGGTCGCCACGGTCGGGTCCCTGACGGTCCGACCCGGCGCATCGAACGTTGTCCCAGGATGGGCCGAGCTCTCCCTCGATTTGCGCAGCCTTGATCCCGAGACTAAGGCGGAGCTGGTCAGGGAAGTGACGCAGCGCATACGCGCGATCGCGGCAGAGCGCTCGCTGCTCACCTCGGTCACGACTCTGGCGGACATGACACCGGTCGAGTGTGATGAACGGTTGCGCCGGTGCATAACGGGGGGGATCGAATCCGTCGGCGAGCCACCGGTCGACCTGCCCAGTGGGGCCTATCACGACGCCATGAGCATGGCTGCTGTCTGCCCTGTCGGGATGCTGTTCGTGCCAAGCATCGGCGGGCGCAGCCATGTTCCAGACGAATGGACCGATCCGGCTCACCTTGAACTGGGCGTGCGCGCGTTCGCCCGCGCAATCCGGTCCGCATGCGAGCTAGCTGAACCGACCCCCGGAGGCAGAGCATGAGCAGGGTACTGCTGGCAGGTGGAACCATCGTGACCGCGGCAGGCAGCTTTCCGGCCGATGTCTTGATCGAGGACAGCCGGATCGTCGCGATGGGCATGGCACTCGACGTCCCCGATGCCGAACGGGTCGACGTCTCCGGCCGCCAACTCCTGCCTGGCGGCGTCGACGTACACACCCATCTCGATGCGCCGTTCATGGGAACCATCACCGCGGACGACTTCGAGAGCGGCACCATCGCCGCCGCCTTCGGTGGAACCACTACCCTTGTGGACTTCGCGATGCAAGGCCGCGGGCAAAAGCTCGGCGACACACTCCTGCAGTGGCACGGGAAAGCCGAGGGCCGCGCGCTGATCGATTACGGGTTCCATCTTGCGGTCACTGACCTCTACCCTGGCGCCCTCGCCGACATGGGGCCGCTGGTGTCAAGCGGCGTGACCAGCTTCAAGATCTTCACCGCCTACAAGGGCCAGATCATGCTGCACGACGGCGAGATTTACCAGGTGATCCGTCAAGCCGGCCGTCTAGGGGCGACAGTGTGCATCCACGCGGAAAACGGCGACGTGATCGACGTGCTGGCCGCAGAGCTGATCGCTGAGGGAAAGACGGGCCCGAAGTTCCACGAGGTCTCCCGCCCAGCGGCGACCGAGGTCGAGGCGGTCCGACGGTGCATCGCAATCGCGCGCATGGCTGAGGGCCCGATCTACTTCGTCCACCTATCAACACGGGAGGCCGCGGAGGCGGTCGCCGAGGCGCGTGTTCAGGGGTGGCCGGTGGCCGGTGAAACCTGTACCCACTACCTGCTGCTTGGCCCCGAGGAATACGACAAGCCACAGTTCGAAGGCGCCAAGGTCGTGCTCACCCCCCCGTTGCGCGACGAACAGGAACGCGCCGGGCTGTGGCAGGGGCTGCGTACCCGTGCGCTGAGCGTCGTCAGTTCCGACCACTGCCCCTTCTGCTTCGTCGGGCAAAAAGACCTGGGCCGTGACGATTTCCGCAAGATCCCAAACGGCGGTCCCGGGATCGAGCATCGCCTGCCGCTGCTGTATGGGCACGGTGTTCGCGATGGACGGCTCAGTCCCGAGCTATTCGTCGATCTGGTCGCTACCGCGCCAGCCAGGTTTTTCGGGCTATTCCCGCGCAAAGGAACAATTCAGGTAGGGTCGGACGCCGACATAGTCGTACTCGACCCAAACGGCGAAACACATATTAACGCCGAGACCCAGCACCAGAAACTTGACTACACGCCATATGAAGGCTGGACAATCCCCGGACGCATCGAACGAGTGTACTCACGTGGAGAACTCATCGTCGAAGGCAACCAGCTTCTAGCTAAACCTGGCCGAGGGTCATTCCTCAAACGGCAACCCCTGTAACGAACCGGGGCTGTACCAATGCCACCCAACCAAGCAGATCCTCGAGCAGTGGGCAAACGGAGAGACAGAAACGACCGAAACGGTCGGCCCTGTGGGCCTCCTCGTGCGCGACGCTGAGCTTCTTGTAACGATGACCGGCGAAGAACTCCGCGGCGGCTGGGTCGCGATCCAGGATGGCTTTGTCAAGGCCGTCGGTGGCTCCCGCGACGAGCCCGCCGAGGCGGCCGAGGTGCTGAGCGCCTCGGGCTGGGATCACCCCCGGGCTCATCAACAAACATCACCACATCTACCAGAACCTGACGCGGTCGTTGGCTCTGGCGCGCAGGCTCGCCGCGCGTCGAGGTCTAGGAAGATCTCGCGCGCCAGGCTGGCCGGAGTCATTCCTCCCACTCAGCCGCAGTCTCATTCACCCCCGTCCGCCACCGCGGCCGGAGCGCCGCTGGTGCCAGCCCCACCGACCACGCCGTCGACCCAATCACTCCGTGTGATGCCATCTGGTTTAGCATGCTTCTTCTGTCACGCCGGAAGGCCCTCAGCAGGGCATCGCCGGGGAGGACCCGACCAGGACTTCCAGTTCCGGCGGCAGCCGGTCGCGGGCCAGCATGTAGGCGGTCAGCCGGGCGTGGCCCTCCAGCACCACCAAGTCACCGCCGGGCCCGGTGGTGACCAGGATCAGCGGTGGGAACCGGGCCCCGCGGGCAACCTCGCGCGCCATGCCCAGCGCCCAGTCGCTCGACACCCCGAATGGCGCCACGCCGGCGCGGATGCGCGGGGCGGCGTCCACCGCCAGCCGGGTGCCGCCCGACAGCTCGACCCAGTAGTCGTAGTCGATATACCGGACCGTGGCGAGCTCGGCGGGGGTGATGGCCATCCACTGCCAGCTGACGTCGTCGGGGAAGCCATCGAACAGCCCGGTGCGGGTGCCGTATTCGCGATGCTCGGTCAGCAGCCGCAGGCGCGCCAGGTTCTCGGCGTCATCGTCGAGGTTAGGGTCGGTGATGACGCGCTCGGGCAGGCCGTTGCGCTGCAGCAGCGCCCGGAGCGTGTCCCGGAAGCGGGCGGCGGGCAGCTCGGTGCGCAAGAACAGCGCGACCATCTCCGCTTCGCTGCTTGCCCGCAGCCACCGCATGCCCAGTACCTCGCGTCAGCGTCCGCAGCGGTGTCACGCCCATCCGGGCAGCACCCGCGCCATTATGCGGCGCCGGTTAGCCGGGGCCAGCTCCGCCTGGTCCTCACCCCAGTCGGCCGCCATCGCCGAGCCGGCGCAGTACCGGTTCACAGCACACCCCCAGGTAGGAACTGGGACATGGCCGCGCAGCACAAGGACGCTGGCACCAGCAGCGCGAGGGTCCCGGCGCTGGCCAGCAGCCGGCTCACTGCGGGGCGCTGCTGCGGCGGCCGTCCCGCCTCCAGCTGGGTGACCCGGGCCTCCAGCGATCGCGGCCCGTCCCCGGCGGGGCTGGCCGCCGCGATCGCCGGGCAGGCCGGCCTGGAGGCCAGCTTGAGCAGCGCGCCGGCCAGTACCCCGCGCCCGGCGCGGCCAGCGGCCGCGCGGTCGGCGGCCAGCTCGTGCCGTAGCGCGGCCCGGCCAGCCAGCCACCGGGCGGCGGGCAGATAGCAGGCCCAGGCGGCGAACAGGCGGCCGGCCAACAGTCGCAACGGATCCCGGTGCCGCAGGTGTTCG
>Ga0124850_1000096_pt1 | contig 11881 bp, 9 predicted proteins | sample PanSoiMetaGPlot1_FD_97462 | JGI IMG/M metagenome (GOLD analysis project Ga0124850, IMG submission 97462) | Tropical forest soil microbial communities from Panama analyzed to predict greenhouse gas emissions - Panama Soil - Plot 1 (PacBio error... | ecosystem: Environmental > Terrestrial > Soil >...
CCATGTTGCACCGATCGTCTCACCGGTCCGGGCGACGGTCAGGATGGTGAACTCCAGCGCGCAGCCTGATAACTCCAGCGCGCAGCCTGATAGCGAGTCGAGCTGGCGCAGCTCCGCCATGAACTCCGGCATCGCTTGGTAGGGCAGGGCGGCGTGATGGCCCGATCTGCCTGTGCGCTCCCGCTTCGCCTTGAGCGCCTTGGCCTTGCTGCCGAGCAGCTCTTGCAGGTGGCCGTCCCACCGCGCCGGGTTGCCGTCCTCGCGCTTGCGATATCCGGCGGCGATCGCATAGGCGAGCACGCGCTCGATGCGGCCACGCGTGCGGCTCGCGGTTTCGGGCTTCACTCGCCAGATCGGTTTGAGCACGTCGAGCACGTGCTCGGTGCCGATCGCCGCCACCGGCAGATGGGCGATCGCCTTGGCGTCGTGCGTCAGGCTGGTGCGCCATTGCGCGGCATGCTTGGCATTCCGCCAGTCATCCCCGTGGGCGTCGAGATAGGCGGCCGCGACCTGGGCAAATGTCTTGTCCTTGGCCGCCTCGACCGCGCGTTCCTCGGCCGCCCTCCGACGCTGATCGAGCGGATCGATCCCGTCGAGCAGGAGCAGACGCAGCCGCTTCGCCTCCTCGCGTGCCTCGGCGAGCCCGCGCGTATGTAGCGGCCCGAGCCCCGCCTCGCGGCGTCGGCCGTTCAGCTCGTAGCGGAACACCCAACTGCGCCGGATGTGCTCCGCTTCGCCACGGGTGACCTGGAGAAGCAGATTGCCGCCATCGGCCATGAACGTCTTATCCTGCCCATGCTTAGGCTTCGCGTTGCTGACCTGCCGAGCCGTGAGCCGTCCAACTGTCCGCCGCACCCGATGACCCTCCTGCGTACCCATGTTCCAAACACGGGTATAGCCGGAGACGTGCGGAGATGTATAGAGACAAAGTGCGGTGTTACGCAGACTTGTTAGAGACACGGGGAGACGTGCGGAGGCTATAGGCGGCCTCCCTCTCCGCCATCCTGCTTCGCAACATCAGCGCGTTCACGCGCGTCTGCGACGCGCTATGGCGCGCTTCGCAGGACTTCGTCCCCCGCACAAAACTATGAAAGCGCGTTCAGCGCGAAGCAGGATGCCCTTCGAAGCGTTAGCGGAGAAGGGCTGCGGGACCTTGTCCGCGTGCGATTGCCGCCTGGAGTATCTTGGCGACCTCGGGGGAGGGACGATTGTCGGCGCTGCCGGCCCGGCCCAAAGCCGCGTCGAGCGGCGACACGCGGCGGTCGTCCACGATGGCCACTTCCGCGCCGTGCTCGATCAGATACTGGACCACGCGGGGCCAGGCCCATTGCACCGCGCCGAATAACGCGCTCTGCCCACCCCGCTCCGGCAGCGTGCTGCTGCGCCCCATGCGCGCGGTCCTGCTCGTGACGTCGGTGATCCGCGCATTCACGTCGGCGCCGGCCGCCGACAGGATTTCGAGCGTCGCGATCGACCGATCCTGCGCATCTTTGGCGCTGGGATTGAAGCGCGGGCTGGGTTCCATGCCTAGCCCCGCGGCGGCCATCAGCGGCGTCACGCCCATCGCGTTGGGCACGTCGATACGCCCTCCGTATTCCAGCAACAGCCGCACGGCCTCGCTGTCTTGTGACGCGGCGGCGCGCAACATGGGCGTGGCGCCGGTGGTTATGATCTCGTCGGCGAAGCGGCCGGAGTTGCCGCCGCGCCCGGGCCGGTGCATGTTCAACTGAGTATTGGGGTTGACGCCGGCGCCGAGAAACAGTCGTGCGAGCTCGAGCGCGGTGGTCTTCGTCGTCACGATGGGCGGCCCGGTGCGTTCTTCGTAAGCATCCAGACTGTACGTATTCATGTCGATGGCCGTGTACAGCGCGGTGCGGCCCCACCAATCCCACAGATGCGGATTGGCGCCGCGCTCAAACAGGAGCTTTGCCGTGTCGTATGCGAAATTGTCGATGGCCACCATCAGCGGCGTCACACCGTCGGGGTTCGGCCGGTTGGGATCCGCGCCGGCGTCCAGCAGTGCTTGCACGCAATCCGTACATCCCGAGCGCGCCGCATAGAGCAGCGGTGTCAGGCCGCCGGTCGGGCGATACTGATTACGCGGCTCGCCGGTCATCTGGCTCGGCCAGTCGTTGGCCAGCGCGCGGGCATTGACGTCCGCCTTATGAGCGATGAGAAACCGCGTCAGCTCGGCTGAGCGTGCGTCCGCCGCCCACATCAGCGCGGTCTGGCCGCGCCATGTCTCTCGTGCATTGACATTGGCGCCGTGGCGGACCAGCAGCTCGGCAACGTCCACGGATCCCGCGCGCGCGGCCAGCATCAGGGCCGTCTGGCCCTCCTGGTTCGGCACCTCCACGTTGCTGCCTGCATTGAGCAGCATTTCGACCAGGCGAGGATTGGCGACCTTGACCGCCTCCGCCAACGGGGTCGATCCGTAATTGTTCATGACGTCGGGTTTCGCCCCGCGCTCAAGCAGCACGCGGACTAGATCCGCGTCGATCTTGTAGACGGCCCAGTGCAGCGGCGTTGTACCGTCCCCCTGGGCTGCGTTGAGATCGGCGCCCGCGGCAATCCGCTTGAGCGCAGCGTCGCGATTGCCGGCCTGGATCAGACCCGCGAGGGTGTCATCGGCGGCTGCAGCCGTGCTGACCGCTGCGAGGCAAAAAATGACTGCGAAAATGGCACGCTTCATGACGGTTTCCATCAGAGCACATTCCCTGCGAGAGAATTGTGATGCGCCCAATAGCCCTTATGGGCGTCGTAGGCGAACCTGAACGGGTCACGGAAGGTCCGAGACAGATCCTTCATCAGTCCCGCATCGAGCATGTCTTGTGCGCTCATGCCCTTCCTGACGAGATCAAGCATGCGATCGAAGAGCGTGCGCGTCATGTCGAGCTCAGCCTGCAGCTCGGCGCGGCCCACCACCGGACCGTAGCTCGGCACGATCCGCGTCTCCGCATTGCTGAGCTTCAAGAGTTTTTCCTGCGAATCGGCGCGCCCGCCCAGCCAGCCGCCGCCAAACCAGTCAAGCACGGGATCCCTGAGCGGCGAGATGGCATCGCCCGCAACCAGCACGTTCGCGTCTCGGAAGAATACGTAGATATCGCCGTCGGTGTGGGCCTCGAGCAGGTGGCCGTACTCGATCCGCTCATTGCCGGCGAGGGTCTGGTCGCCGGTAAAAAAGGTCACGGTCGGATGAGCCGCTGCGGGCACTGCTTTCTCGTACCGGTCCTCACCCTGCAGGTAGTAATCCGTCGCCAGATGCGCCCGGGTCTTTTCGTGAGCAATGATCGTCGCCTCCGACCGTCCGAAGGCGAGGTTGCCGCCCACCTGCTCCCGGTGCCAGTGCGTGTTGAACAGAGTTGTGACACGGCCTCCACCCGGCAGCCCGCGCAGGTGCGCAAGCACCGCATCGGTGAACGCGGCAGCGCCGCCGTCCACCAGCACCTGACCGGTGCTTGCCGTCCGCACCAGGACATTACCCCCGGCGCCGGTGAGCATCACGAACCCGTCGCGCACCGGGACAACGGCGGGACTTTCTTGGGCGAAAGCGGAGCGCGCAAAGGGCGGCAGGGTCAGACCCACAACGCCGCCTAACACACCGCCACCCAACGCACCCTTCAGTATTGACCTGCGATTCATGTCACTATTGCCCTGCGGTTGATGGCCGATGCCCCCCGAACGCTCAGATACCGGCGATCACGCCGGTGCTGTCTCCGAAGCTCTTCGTCTCAAGGCCCGCCTTGTTCAGCAGCGTGAGGTGCAGATTGGAAATCGTCGTGCGTTCGGGCAGCTCGATCTGCCGTCCCCCCTTGAGCGAGCCGGCGCCGCCGCCGACCAGGATGGTCGGCAACGGATAATTGCTGTGCAGGTTGCTGTTGGACATGTTGGAGCCGTAGAGCAGCATGGAGTTATCCAGCAGCGTGCCTTCGCCGTCGGGTGTGGCGGCGAGTTTCGCGACGAAATCCGCGAACCGCTCCATGTGATAGCGCTGAATCTTGACCAGCTTTTCAAGCCGATCGAGATAATCGGCATGATGTGACAGCGGATGGAAGGAGTCCGGCACACCGATATGATTGTAGGTCCGGTTCGTGCCTTCGCCGATCATGATGAAGGAGGCCACGCGCGTGAGATCGGCCTGATAGGCAACCGCGATCAGATCGAACAGCAACCGCACCTCCTTGTCGATCGCGATATCCTGCTCGGCCACAGGTATCTCGGGCGCCTGCACGCCCGAGAGATCGCGGTTCTGCGCAACCTGAACGCGCCGTTCGATCTCTCGCACCGTGTCCAGGTAGCCGTCGAGGACCACTTTATCGCCCGGGCTCAGCTCCAGTTGCAGCGCCCGGGTACGCTCGGTGATGAAATCAAGGATGCTCCGTTTCTGCCTGACGATGGCCACGCGCTCTTCCGCGGTAGCGCCTTCACCGAACAGCTGTGCGAAAACTTTGCGCGGGTTGGACTCCATCGGCAGAGGCGAGCTCGCATTCCGGTACGACAACGTGGAGCTGTAGAGGCAGCCAAATCCGGCCTCGCACGCGACCGCCTGGGTTTCATTCTCCGAGCAGACTTCCATCGATGGCAGCGCTGTCTCCTGACCGATGCGCCCGGCAATGATCTGGTCGATCGTCGCGGACATGCTGGGACCGGGCGCTTTGAGATCGGGCTTCACACCGCTGAGCCACGTCGCCGGGTTGTATTTGTGCACGGAGGCGACGCTGGCCTTGTTCTCGAGATTGGATAACGAGGTCACGGCGTGCTTGTGCTTCTCGAGCGGCTCGAGAATTGGGCTGAGTTTGAAATCCGCGCCCGCACCGCTCGGAGTCCAGCGGTCCATGCCCTTCCCATGCTTCGTGTTCCACATGACCGCGCCGTGGGGAATATAGAAGAAGCCCGCCCGCAGCTGCGGCGCGGCGGCAGTCTTGGCGAGCGCGGTGGCGGCCGGGATCATCGCATCGAGCAACGGCAGTCCGACGGAGACGCCCGCGCCCCTGAGCAACGTCCTGCGAGAAAGATGCTTTCTGGTCAGATACATGGAATTCACTCCTCCAGTGCCTGCATGCGGAATGCATCACTCGATACAATCCCGGCCACGAGCGCCGAGAACCGGTAATCATTCTTGGCCGCATCGCGCACGATCGCCCGGACCTGCGGCATGTCATGAGGCGCGATCTCCCGGCCCAGCGCGTACATCATGAGCTTCTCTGTCAGCGCCTGGACGAACTGGCCGGGGCGGCTCAATAGAACGCGGCGCAGGTCTGCCGGACCTCCGATTTCCGTGCCGTCCGGCATTGTCACCTTCGAATCGATGGGCGCATCAGCCTGCCAATCGACATCGCGCCACTGCCCGGTGACGGTGAAGCGCTCAAGCGGCAGTCCATGGGGCTCGATCACACCGTGGCACATATTGCAGGTCGGATCGGCGCGATGCCGCTCGAGCATCGCGCGCATGGTCTTCGGTTGCGCACCCGGCGGCGTGCTCAGATCCGTCACCACATTCGGCGGCGGCGGCGCTGGCGGCGTGCCGCGGAGCTTGTCGAGAACCCAGGCGCCGCGCACCACCGGCGAAGTCCTGTTGCCATACGACGTGTGCAACAGCACGGCGCCCTTGCCGAGAAGACCATAGCGATTCTCGTCCGCAAGATGGACGCGGCGGAACTGCGCGCCGGACACCGTTGTGATGCCGTAGTGTCGGGCCAGCCTTTCATTGAGGAAGGTATAGTCGGCCGTTAGCAGCTGCTCCACGTTCTTGTCCTCGAGCAGGATGCTCCGCAGGAAGAGGTCGATTTCCGTCGCGACATCCTGGCGCAGCTCGGTGCTGAATTCGGGGAAGATTTGCTTATCCCACTCGAATTTCTCGACCTCAAGGAGGTCCAGCCAGCGGAACGCGAAATCCGACACCAACGTCTCCGCCTGCGGAGCGGCCAGCATACGCCGCACCTGGGCATCCAGTACGCCGGGACGCAGCAATTCGCCCTTTTTCGCAAGCTTGAGCAGCTCATCGTCAGGGGCCCGCTTCCACAAGAAGAAAGACAGACGCGAGGCTAGTTCGAGATCGCTCAGCGCATAGAATTTCGTTTCCTTCTGCGGCTGGGCGATTCCGCGATAGAGAAAATCCGGGCTCACCAGAACCGCAGTTACCATCTGTTCGATCCCGGCGTTGAATCCGTCAAATCCTTCATGGCCGGCGTCGTAAAAGGCCATCAGCCTGGCGACATCGTCCTTGGTGATGGGCCGGCGGAAGGCGCGCCCGGCAAGATCTTGAGTGATGCGCTCGGCGCAGGCGCGTTCTTGCTCGGGGACTTCGGGCTTGCAGATTAATAGCTTCTCCCGGCTCGGTGTGCGCATGGGGCCCGTGGCCTCGTACGGCCCCGCAAGTTTTATGGCCCCCATCAGCCGCGGCAGACGCAGATACCCCTTGATGAGGAACCCATGAAACAGGTTGCCCCCTGCGATCACGTCGTCTGTTGCCACACGGGAGCGCTCGATGAACGTCACGACGACCTCGTGCACGCCGGCCGTCACCTGCACGGGGATGTCGGCAAAGCGCTGCATGAGCTTCTCACCCGCCGGTGCACCGCCGCCGCGATCCACGAACGCGCGATCCGTGTCACCGCCGACCTTTTGCCGAAAGACTTCCTTGCGATCGACCAGCACGACCACCGCTGTCTCGTTCTCGACCCCGCGCGGGTAGAGCCCGAAATCAAGGTTAGTGATCGTGATGCGGTACTCCCCGTCCGCTGGGAACGTGTACTCGAACCTCGTGCCGCCCCGCGTACCGAGCGGCATGCCGTCCACATAGCTATCCTGGTTGCCGACAGCGGGGGGAGGGAAAGAGGCTCTGACGAGATCTGCCGCCGGCTTGCCGACTGCCAGGCGCGCGACGACCCGCGCGGCATTGAGGTACTGCTCCAGGAAGGCGGGTGACACGGTCAACGCCGCAGCGATGTTGTTGAAGCCTTCGACCGCGATGTCGGCCGGCAGGTACTGGTTGGGATCGATCTCCACAGCCAGAAGGTCCTTCACGGCATTGGCATACTCGTTACGGTTCAAGCGCTGGACGGCAACGCGGCCCGCAAGGTGCGCCTTGCTGCTTTCGTCGAGCGTGCTCTCGAGCCAGCCAATCAGCGCGTCGACTTCCTGCTGCGAGGGCTGGGTAATGCCGGGCGGCGGCATCTGGCGCCCGCGCAATTTGCGCACAGCTTTCTCGAAGATCTCGGGGTGCCTGGGCACGGACTCGGCGCCAAGCTCGTCCAGAAAGAGGTTGCCGGCTTTAACGTACTTGTTGTGGCAACCGAAGCAGTAGGTCTCAATGGTGGACCACTGCGATTCGGGATGCTTCGCGACTTGGTTCGCGGGTTGGGAGAAGACCTTGGAGTCGGCCGAAACGATACCGACGGCACAAGAAATGCCGATAAGCCATCCAGCGAGTTTCATATGAGCCACCACCTAGCGAGGTTCATACCGGCGGTCGGAAAGCGGGTAGCTTATTTTTGATCTGGGCGCATTGCAAGGAGGTGGCTGCTCGTCGTTGCGGAGAACCTGGCCGATGGGAAAAGGACAAGAAGGAAGAGCTCATCCATTTCGATCCGAACGAGATCACTGTCATCTGCCTCGGCTGTCGCATGAGCGGTAACGACAACGCTGCAATCAAAAGCTCGCAGCTGAGACATTGACGAGTAGTGCAATTTTCGTGTGGTGACCTGCGTTGCATTTTCCGATGGAAGGAAGGCGGAGGCATTCGAGCGCTATTTGAAGTTGGGCTCCGGCCATGCCTTCGCCAACAAACGGTTGTGGTGACTTGCGCCAAGGCACTCGGCATCGACGTACCGTCGACGCCGCGCGGCCCGCGCCAGTAACCCCCTGTAAACCCAGACAATTTACTCGATCTTTAGCAAACATCTTCGCTGATTTTCAGGAAGTTGCTGGTACTCATGGCCATGATCGGGAAACAGAGAGAGGCGATGCCCATGAAGAACCTGTTTGCGCGTTTCGTGAAGGATGAGGCGGGTGCGACCGCCATCGAGTACGGCCTGATCGCCGCCGGCATCTCGGTTGCGATCATCACCGTGGTCTCGGGTCTCGGCTCCAAGCTGAACACCACCTTCACCAGCGTCCAGACCGCGCTCAAGTAATCAGCGCGATTGACTGGCGCGTTGCGACAGAAAGCCCGGCCTTGCGGCCGGGTTTTTTCGTTTGGATGCGCATGTAGGGGCGGGTCTCAAACCTGGTCTCAAACCCGCCCCTATCGGGACGGCGCAGCGGCCGGCACGGGAGGAGGCCATGCGGCGCGCGATCGTCTTCGGGCAGCGACTATTCGCTAACCACGATCCGAAATGCGGCGGCCGATCGGAACCCCCTGACGCGCGGCCACGTTAGCGCATCGGGAACCATGTCAGTTCGGATCCTGGCGATGAAGATTCTCGCCGCCGCCGTTGTTGCGCTTGTTGCGCTTTGCGCGTCACCGCCGGCCGCCGCGCAGAGCGGCAATGGGCAATATTGCATCCAGACCGCGGCTGGCGCTCGCTGCCTGTTCGACACCATGGGCGACTGCGAGCGCGCCCGCGGCAACTCTTCCACCCAGTGCATGACCCGCACCGATGCCCATGGAACCACCGGCCTGGGCGAGCCGCCCGGGCGCCGGCCCGGCTTCCCGACCGAGCCGCCGCCGCCCGCGCCGACGGAGCGCTGACCTTATTTCTGTGAGCGCGGGAAGAATTTCAAATCGGGGGCGCGCTGGTCCTTCTTGGTCGGCAGCAGGTCGCCGTCCGCGCCGATGTAATAGTCCTCGCCGCCGATCCTGAGCTGATAGTTGTCCTCGGCACGGACCGTCTCGACCCAGATCGCCTTGGGGTCGCGGCGGTACTTTCTCGTCACCGTCCACGGCCGGCTCAGCGCATGATCGATCGTGGTGATCTCGTCCAGGAGAACATCCGCATCCGCCTTGTCGAGCGAGATCCTCTCCTTGACGATGGTCTGGCCATCGCGGTGAAAGGGCGCGCCGCTGCTGTCATAGACGCGGTTGGTCTTCAAATGGCGGGTCTCGACCAGGAGCGTGTCGTAGCGGCCGTCGCCGTCCTCGTCCGCCCATTGACCGATGGAATAGCCGAGGTACGACGGGATCGGTTTCTGCGGCCAGTCGCGGCCGTCGGTGAAGATTCGGCGGATCTGGTCCATCGGCTCGAGCAGCAGGACGTAGGTCGTGCCCGGCAGCACGATGATCTCCATGCCTTCATAGTTGATCATGGTCCGCGGCAGGCCGGGCGGGATGCATCGGCCCATCGGATTGTTGCCCTGCCCGCCCGCCGCCTGGTCGGCGAGGCTCGACTCCAGGATGGCGCGATATTCCTCGGTCAGCGGGGCTTGCTGTCCGCGCCCGGGAGGCTTGCTCGGATCGAACGAGCCGGCGCCGATCCTCATCCAGTAGCCGTCCCAGGCTGGATATTTCGCCGGGTCGGCTGCGTGAGCCGCGGCCATCATTGCCGCCGACGCGGCAACGAGCGCGAGCGAATGCACCAAAGCGCGACAGCTCATGACCCTCTCCAGCTCAGAGCATGATCCCGAAAAAGCCTGCCCCTGACTTGATCAGGGGTGGATACCGGTTTTCGGAACAAGATCATGCTCCACGAATAACTCTACGGAACGATCGGCGTCCCGTCCTTGAAGTTGATCTGCTTGGTGGTCCACCAACCGCCCGGCGCTCCGCTGCGCAGCGGCGCGACCATCACCTTGATCTCCTGGCCGGGCTGCAGGCTGTCGAGCGACCAGCCGTCACGGACTAAGGCGGTCGGAGCGGCGCCCTCGAGCGCCCAGGCCGTCGTGCGATCCCCGTCCTTGACCTCCAGGATGATGAACGTGTGCGGGGCGCTGAGCCTGAACTCGCGCACCACGCCCTCGATCTGGATCGGGTGCTCCTGGTCGAACATGGAAAAAGAATGATGTGCCGCGACCGGACCGCTGGTCGCCACGACGGCACCACAGACCAGGAGCGCGGCCGATTGCCAACTCATGACGTTCTCCCTTCGATCACAGCAGCCCGACGGACCCTCATTCGATCACCTCGTCGGCGCGCGCGAGCAGAAGCGGCGGCATGGTGATGCCGAGCGCCTTTGCGGTCCTGAGATTCATCACCTGCTCGAGCCAGATCGGCGATTGCACCGGCAGCTCCCCTGGGCGGGCGCCCCTGAGGATGCGGTCGACATAGGCGGCTGCGCGTCGAAACACGTCGCGCAAGTCCGTGCCGTAAGACATGAGCCCGCCGCTGACGGCAAAGTAGCGGAACGGGTACATCGCCGGCAAACGGTGCCGTGCCGCCAGCTCTATGATTGCGTCGCGATGGTTCATGGTGGTGATGTCCGGCAGCACGATCAGGCCGCCGTTCGGCTCGCGCGCGAACGTCTCCAGCACGGGCTCGATGTCGGCCGCGGAGCCGACGGCGGCACGGATCGGCACGGCGTCGAACGTTGGTGCTGCGGCTTCGATCGGTCCCCAGAACTTGTCGGCGAATGGGGCAGTGCTCGGACTGAACACCAGCGCCACCCGCGTGACGTGCGGCGCGACCACCTTGAGCATCTCCAGCCATTTGCTTCCGATCGAGAACTCGAACGTGGTGAAGCCGGTGAGATTGCCGCCCGGCCGCCCCAGGTTCGCCACCAGACCTGCCCCGACCGGATCGGTAACCTGCACGAACACGGCCGGCACGCTGCTACCCTGCTCGTGCCATGCGAGGCTTGCGGGCGTGCTGTTGACCAGGATGACATCGGGCGTAATGCGAACGAGCTCTCTCGCGTGGTTGCGCAAGCTGTCGCTGTCGTCGCCGGCCCAGCGATACTCGGTCTGCAAATTGCGCCCCTCCAGCCATCCCAGGTCGCGCATCCCTCTGTCGAACGCGCCGACGCGCAGCTGCGCATCCGGATCGCTGGCGGCGAAGCTCATGAGCACGCCGATGCGCCTGACCCGTTCTTTCCGCTGGGCCCACCCCGTCCCCGGCCAAGAAACAGAAGACGCGGTCGCCGCGCCGGCGAGGAGCGTGAGGAATTCGCGCCGCCTCATTCGATCACCTCGTCGGCGATGGCGAGCAGCGTCGCCGGCACCTCGAGGCCGAGCGTCTTGGCGGTCTTGAGGTTGATGATCAGCTCGAACTTGGTCGGCTGCTCGATCGGCAAATCAGCCGGCTTGGCTCCCTTGAAGATCTTGTCGGCGTAGATCGCAGCGCGGCGATAGAGGTCCGGATAGCTCACGCCGTAGGCCAGCAAGCCCCCGACGTCGATGAATTCTCTGGCTGAATAAATCGCCGGCAGCCGATGCTTTGCCGCCAGCTCGGCGATGAGCCTTGGGTTTGCCTGCATGAGCGCGTCGATCTCGACGATGAGCGCATCGGCACGCTCAATGCGCGCGGCGTCGAACGCGGGTTCGATATCCTCGACCCTGCGCGTGTCGAGCAGCTGGGGCCGGATACCGATGGATTGCGCCGCCGACTCGATCTGTTTCCAGTTGGCGAGCGAGACCGGATTGCCCATGTTCATCAAGGCGGCAATCCGCGCGATTCCCGGAATCAGCTCGCGCAGAAACTGGACTCGTTTTGCGTCCAACATCGTGGCGAAAGAGCTCAGTCCGGTGACATTGCCGCCCGGACGCGCCAGGCCGGCGACGAGGCCGGAATCAAGCGGCTCGGCAACCGCCGCCATGACAACGGGGATCGCCGGGGTGACACTCTTGGCCGCCAGGGATGCCGGCGTTCCTCTGGTCACGATCAGATCGACCTTCAAACCGACCAGCTCGGCCGCGAGATCCGGGAAGCGCTCGGCGCGGCCGTCGGCCGAGCGATATTCGATGACGAGGTTTCGCCCCTCGAGATACCCGAGGTCGCGCAGGCTCTTTC
>Ga0124850_1000097_pt1 | contig 11855 bp, 13 predicted proteins | sample PanSoiMetaGPlot1_FD_97462 | JGI IMG/M metagenome (GOLD analysis project Ga0124850, IMG submission 97462) | Tropical forest soil microbial communities from Panama analyzed to predict greenhouse gas emissions - Panama Soil - Plot 1 (PacBio error... | ecosystem: Environmental > Terrestrial > Soil >...
CGAGTTGGCCGCGGTAATAGGCGCGCTCGTCGGCGAATTCGGCGGCGGCGAACATGTCCTTGGCGTTGATGACCAAGAGCAGGTCGTCGTGGGTCTGCAGGTGGATGTTCCAGGTATTCGGCGGGGCCGGCAGATAATTGACAGGGCGCGGGTTCTTGGAATCGCGCACGTCGATGACGCTCAACCCCTTCGAGAACATGTGCCCGACATAGGCGTAGCCGCGATGCACCATAATCTGCACGCCGTCGGGGCGGCCGCCCTGGTCGCACCAGCCAACCAGGCGCATGTTGCGGGCATAATCGGGTCGCGGCAGGTCGTCGCTCATCGATAGGCCGCCAAGAAATTCGGCACCGCGATCCAATCCATCATGGCCTCGTGATCCTGCAGCAGTTTCCACATCCTGCGGTCCTCGTCCGTCTTGAGATCGACTCCCAGGTGGGCGCCGATCTTCCGGCCGTGCAGCATGATGCGTTCGCCGATCGGCTGGCGCAGCGCATTATAGGCAGCAAGCGCCGCGTCGATGTCGTCGTGCGCGTCGAGCGCATCCGCTAGCGCCTGCGCGTCGCCGCCGGCCTTGGAGACACCGAATCCCATGTGCGGGCGCGAGGACGATCCGGCGTCGCCGACCAGCGCTACCCGCCCATATACGATGCGGGGAGCGGCGAAATCGCGGATCGGCGTGAAGAACGGACGCTCGATATTGCGCAGGCAATCGAGAAATGCGGCCGGCATGATGGCTTCAGCATCGGCGCGCATTCGTACGATGAGATCTTTGCGGATGAGCGGCGGTGGAACTGAATATTGGTGCTGGCGGCCGTTTTTGTCGATGCACATGTCCTGGAGCAGCTTGGCGTCGCCCACCCGGTACCAGATGAAATTGTAGCGTCGGTGGCCCACCCGCAGGTCGTTGTTGAAGCCGGAAATCGGATAGCCGATGACCTGCTGGCGTTCCGGCAGGAAGAAAACAAAGTAAGGGAAGATGCTGGCGAGCGTATCGCGGGTGAGGTCGGCCTCGTTGGGTGCTCCGCGCCAGATGTAATAGCCGGCATAGATCGGTTCGACCTCGGGCGCGACTTGCGCGCGCACGCTGGAACGGATGCCGTCGCCGCCAATCAACAGGTCGGCTTGCTCCAGGCGGCCTTCGGCGAAGTAGATACGCACCCCCTGTCCCTCCTGCTCGACGCGCTCGAAGGTATGGCCGAGATGATAGCGTGTGGGATCCACCGCCTCGCGCAGCAGTCGTTGCAGACGGTCCCAGGACGTCAGGATTTGCCGCAACGGCCGTTCGCCGATGACGCGACCTTGGCGGTCGATGGTCATGCGCTTCGCCACTTCGATGCCGAGATCGCGCGTACCGGCCCCGCATTTTTCCAGCGCCTCCAGCAATTCCGGGTGGGTAGTGATGCCGGCCCCGCGGCCGACGAGTTCGCTGGACGAGCGTTCGAACACATCGACGTCCCAGCCGATTCGGCGCAGGAACGCGGCGCTGAACAGGCCCGACATCGAGCCGCCGACGATGACGGCACGCCGCCCGCGACGACGCGGAGAAGATGCCATATGACGCTCCGGCTTGGCCCTGGAATGATAGTCGGATGTTCTCAGCGCGGCCAACTCTCGAGCATGGACCTGCCGATGAGGGCTGCGGTGGCGCGGGAATTGACAGGGCGATGGCGGAGAAAACGCGTCGATCCGCGAACGGATGATGAAGGTCGCTCGTTTGGGGAAAATCGATCACATGGCGTGCGCGAGGGCCGCGAGCGACTGCGCCAGATTTTGGCGCGCGGCCGCCTCGTGGCTCGCCTGGAATTGCGGGCTCGCGTAGATCGCCGGGCGCCCCAGAAAGCTTTCCACCACCTTACGCCGCCCCTCGATCCACAGGGGCTCCGGAACCCAGGCATATTCGCGTCGCACCGCGGCTTCGTAGGCTGCGAATTCATCGGCTGGGCTGCCGAGGATTGCCAGATCGAGGTCGAGGAAAAGCGCGCAATCATGTCTGGCGCCTTCGTCGGAAAAACTGGGCAGCGTGTGGCCGGCGGTCGCCCGGATCATGGTGTCGATGCGAAAGACGCGGTCGGGACTCGTGACTGCTGCAAGCCTCGCGGCCGCGAGTTCCGCGCTTTTGACCTCGTTGTCGTGCCTGCGGGTGTCGTAGATCGCATCGTGAAACCAAATAGCCCCTTCGACTGCATCCGAGTCGGACAGCGCGCCGCTGTGGCTGCGCGCCAGCCCCAGCATGGCTTCGATATGCGCAAGGTTATGGTAATGCCGATCCGGCGCCGTGTAGGCGCGCACGAGTTCGTTCCGAATCGTTTCCGATATGAGCGACATGCGAAGAGGAGGCTATGGGCGATCTGCCCGCCGGTCCAGGGCAGGCGCGGAATGGCTAGCCGTCGTCAATGGAATGACGATACACAGGACCATGGGCACGCAAGCGATTCGCATCCTCGGCATCGATCCGGGGCTTCGCCGCACCGGCTGGGGCCTGGTGGCGATCGAGGGCAACCGGCTCTCCTACCTTGCCTGCGGCTCGCTCGCGAGCGACGACAAGGCGGCGCTGGCGGTGCGGCTCGTCGCCATCCATGATGGACTGCGCCGGGTGGTGGCCGAACATGCGCCCGACGAGGCCGCGGTCGAGAATACGTTCGTGAACCGCGATGCGGCCGCGACCCTCAAGCTCGGGCAGGCCCGCGGTATCGCCATGCTGGTGCCGGCGCTTGCCGGCTTGCCGGTCGCCGAATACGCGCCCAATCTGGTGAAGAAGACGATCGTCGGCTCGGGCCATAGTGAGAAGGTGCAGATCCGCATGATGGTCAAGGTGCTGCTGCCGAGGGCTGATCCGCAGTCGGACGACGCCGCCGACGCGCTCGCGATCGCGGTCACGCACGCGCATCATCGCCAGAGCGCGATCTTGAGGATGGCGACACGATGATCGGCAAGCTCAAGGGCATCATCGACAGCTATGGCGAGGACTTCATCATCCTCGACGTCGGCGGCGTCGGGTATCTCGTTCACTGCTCAACGCGGACGCTGCAGGAATTGCCGGGCACCGGACAGCCGGCCAGCCTCGCGATCGAGACCCATGTGCGCGAGGATCAGATCAGGCTGTTCGGCTTCCTCACTGACCTTGAGCGCGAATGGTTCCGTCTCCTGCAGACCGTGCAGGGCGTCGGCGCCAAGGTCGCGCTCTCGGTGCTCGGCACGCTGCGGGCCGCCGAGCTCGCCTCCGCGGTCGCCATGCGCGACAAGGCGATGGTCGCGCGTGCCCCCGGCGTCGGCCCCAAGGTCGCCGAGCGCATCGTCACCGAGCTCAAGGACAAGGCGCCGGCCTACGTGAACATCGATCCCGCGGTGATCCGGCTCTCCGGCGCGATCGAGGACAAGAGCGCGCCGCGGCCGGTCGCCGATGCGGTCTCGGCGCTGGTCAATCTCGGTTACGGCCAGCCGCAGGCGGCCGCCGCGATTGCGGCTGCGGCACGCAGCGTCGGCCAGGAAGCCGACGTGTCGCAGTTGATCCGCCTCGGCCTCAAGGAACTCGCCAAGTGACTGAGCGAAGCGAGGTCATCCCGGAAACGCAAGCGCCGCGAGCGTTATTCGGGATCGTTGAGCAGGGAATGCGCCTATCATGAGCACCAATCCCCGCCGCCTCGTTACTGCCGAGCGGCACGATGACGATGCGGCGGAAACCTCGCTGCGCCCGCAGCGGCTCGACGAGTTCATCGGCCAGCGCCAGGCGCGCGCCAATCTCGGCGTCTTCATCGAGGCCGCCCGCACCCGCCGCGAGGCGCTCGACCATGTGCTGTTCGTCGGCCCGCCGGGGCTCGGCAAGACCACGCTCGCCCAGATCGTGGCGCGCGAGCTTGGCGTAAACTTCCGCGCCACTTCGGGACCGGTGATCGCCAAGGCCGGCGATCTCGCGGCGCTGCTCACCAATCTCGAGGCGCGCGACGTGCTGTTCATCGACGAGATCCACCGGCTCAATCCGGCGGTCGAGGAAATTCTCTATCCGGCGATGGAGGATTTCCAGCTCGACCTGATCATCGGCGAGGGCCCGGCGGCGCGCTCGGTCAAGATCGATCTGGCGCGGTTCACGCTGGTCGGCGCCACCACCCGCGCCGGCCTTCTTACTAATCCGCTGCGCGACCGCTTCGGCATCCCGATCAGGCTCAACTTCTATTCGGAGGCGGAGCTCGAAGAGATCGTCAACCGCGGCGCTCGCCTGCTCGGCATCGGCATCAGCCCCGACGGCGCCAACGAGATCGCGCGCCGCGCACGCGGCACGCCGCGCGTCGCCGGACGGCTGTTGCGGCGGGTGCGCGACTTTGCGCTCGTCGGCGGCGCAAGCGCCATCGACCGCGCGACCGCCGACCGCGCGCTGCGCGCGCTCGAAGTCGACGCCGCCGGTCTCGACGCCATGGACCGGCGCTACCTGTCGCTGATCGCGCAGAACTACGGCGGCGGTCCGGTCGGGATCGAGACCATGGCGGCGGCACTATCGGAGCCGCGCGACGCCATCGAGGAGATCATCGAGCCGTTCCTGATCCAGCAGGGCTTCATCCAGCGTACGCCGCGGGGGCGGCTGTTGACCGCGCATGCGTTCCATCACTTGGGGCTCGCCGAGCCCGCCCGCGACCCGGCGCAGTTCGGACTATTCGGGCAGGAGGAGGAGTAGGGCACGCAGGTGCTGGGCATAGTTTCGCCGCTTCGCTGATCAGTGCGCCGAGCTTTGACCGCACTTTCGCTCAATTGATGCACCACCCCTGACCAGCGGGGGTTCAGTCCATTCATTTTCGCTGTATGATCTCGCGCCGACAGTTCCTGCGATGGATGTTGCGGCTTGGCGTAACCGGCTCGCTCGCCGCCACCTACGGCGCCTTTGTCGAGCCTCTGTTGCGGATGCGGGTCGCGCGCTACGACCTCACGCCCGCGCGCTGGCCGGCTGGGCTCGATCTGACGATCGCCGCGGTGGCCGACATTCATGCCTGCCGGCCCTGGATGAGCGAGGAGCGCATCGGCGCGATCGTCGATAGGACCAACGAACTCGGCGCCGACCTGATCGTGCTGCTCGGCGATTACGTGGGCACCCATCGCTACATCACGAGCTTCGTCGAGCCGCGCCTCTGGGCGGCGGAGCTGGCGCGCCTCAAGGCGCCGCTCGGCGTCCACGCCATCATGGGTAATCACGACTGGTGGTCGGACCACACCGCCCAGCGCACCGGCAAGGGCCCCTCGCGCAGTCAGCGGGCGCTCGAGCGCGCCGGCATCCGGGTCTACACCAACGATGTCGTGCAGCTGAGTAAGACCGGTCAGCCGTTCTGGCTGGCCGGCCTCGGCGACCAGCTCGCTTTCTGGCCGTCGCGCCGGCGGTTTCCGGACCGCAGCATCGGGGTCGACGACCTCGCTGGCACGCTCGCCAGGGTGACCGACGATTCGCCGGTCATCCTGCTGGCGCATGAGCCTGACATCGCGGTGCGGGTGCCAGAGCGGGTATCGCTGATGCTGAGCGGTCACACGCACGGCGGCCAGGTGCGGATGTTCGGTTGGTCGCCGGTGGTGCCGTCACATTATGGCAACCGCTTCGCCTACGGTCATGTACGCGAGCAATGCGACGTGATCGTCTCGGGCGGGCTCGGCTGCAGCATCATTCCGGTCCGCATCGGCGTGCCGCCGGAACTCGTGGTGGTGACGCTGAGCGCCAAGAGCACGTAAGCTGCGGCCCTATTCGGCACGCATGGAACAGCGCTGATGAACATGGACGCGCTCGACGGCGAAATCCGCGATGGCCGTCATCACATGACGGTCCGCGTTTACTACGAGGACACCGACTTCACCGGTCTCGTTTACCACGCGAGCTATCTGCGCTTCATGGAGCGCGGCCGCACCAATTACCTGCGGCTCCTTGGTGCCGATCAGCGCGCGCTGTTCGAAGAAACCGCGCAGGAGGCGCCGGGCTTCGCCTTTGTGGTGCGCTCGATGCAGATCGAATTCCTCAAACCGGCGCGTATGGACGACCTGCTCGACATCGTGACCGCGCCGCAGGAAGTGAGAGGCGCCTCGGTCACGCTGCAGCAGCGCGTCATGCGCGCCGAGGAGGTCCTGATCGAGGCTGCGGTCCAGGTCGCGTTCGTGTCCGATGGACGCGCGCGGCGGATCCCGGAGCCGCTGCGCGTCGCGATGCGCGCCGATCAGCGGTAATCGCGCGCGCCGCCGGCTATCGACGACTCGCGGCGCCCGATGTAAACACTCTTAACATGAGCTGGAACAATCGGCAGGGCGGCGGGCGAGGGCAGCGCAGCTACCACCATGGCAACCTCAAGGAGGCGCTGCTGCGCGCCGCCCTTGAACTGATCGCCAAGAAAGGCCCGGCTGGCTTCACATTCGCGGAGGCCGCGCGTTGGGCCGGCGTCAGCCCGGCGGCGCCCTATCGCCACTTCCATGACCGGGACGAATTGCTCGCGAGCGTGGCGCTGCGCGGCTTCGAGCAGTTCGCGGCCGCGCTCGCGCGCGCATGGGACAATGGCCGGCCGGAGCCATTCGCGGCGTTCGATCGCCTCGGCAAGGCCTATCTCGCCTTCGCCCGCAGCGAACCCGCCTACTACTCCGCCATGTTCGAGGCCGGTATCCCGCTCGATACCAGCCCGGACTTGGTGCAGGCGGGCGAGCAAGCCTTTGCGGTTCTGCGGAGCGCGACCGAGGCGCTGGTCGCCACCATGCCGGCGCAAAGCCGGCCGCCGATCGGCATGATGGCACTCCACATCTGGTCCTTGTCGCACGGCATCGCGTCGCTATTTGCACGCGGTGACGCCGCGCGCAGGACCTTGCCAATGCCGGCTGAGGACCTGCTGGAGGCGGCGGTGCTGATCTACCTGCGGGGGCTGGGTGTGCCCGAGCCGGTCAAGCCTGTTTCTTAGGGCAGCGCTTGACATGGCGGACGCCGGTGCTATGTAAATGTTATTAACATTCACACGAGGTCATCATGGCAGTCGCCGCGAAACTCGACGAGTGGGGAATGGGAGCGTGGATCGCGCTTCTCGTCCTCGGATTCATCATCTGGTGGCCGTTGGGTCTCGCGACCCTGGCCTATCTCATATGGAGTGGACGCATGGGCTGTTGGAAACGAGGCGAGGTCGCACGCTGGAGCGCAAGCGAACCGCTCCGTGAGGCTGCGAACTGGTGGCGGCAGCCGCCGTCGAGCGGCAACCGTGCGTTCGACGAATACCGCGTCGATACCTTGCGGCGTCTCGAGGAGGAGCAGCGCGAGTTTCGCGAATTCCTTCATCGTCTGCGTTTTGCCAAGGACAAGGCCGAGTTCGATCAGTTCATGGCCGAGCGCCGCGCGCGCACTGCGCCCACGTCTCCGCAGAACTGACCATCATCGACAACGTCCCTGAGCCGCCCGTCTCGTCCGAGCCGGGCGGCTTTCTTGTTGCTCTGCGCGCGTCCGCAGCGCCGCTACATCTCGATCTTGAGCTTCTTGTGCTTCGCCGCGATGTTCAGGTTCTTGATCACCGGAATGACGTGGCTCGCGCCAAGGTCGACCAGTGTCTTGAGCGTGATCACGATGACGAGCGGCGCCAGCGAGCCCGACATGCCGGAGATGATGGCGCCGAAGATGATCGCGATTTGCATGATCACGATCCGCGCATAGAGCGCGCCGACGATGCGGCCCACGCGGTCGGGTGCCTTCTCTCGCGGCCGCGCGGCGTCGATCAGGAACGAAACGGCGCTTGCGATGATCATGAACAGAAGCGCCACCCAGACATAGTTCACCAGGAACAGTTCCGAGAAGAAGCTTGCGACGCCCTGCACCTTCTTGAGCCAGTCGTGCGAGAAGAAGATCCACACGAAGAACAAGTGCACGAGAATGAACACGCCGGAATGCAGCGCGAAGAATCCGACCAGCATGAATTGCGAGGCCGCGCGTGGCTGTCCGTTCACGGTGATCTCGCCGCGTTCAGGACCTGAGAGCCGCGCCAGGCGCAGCAGCGTAAGGCCGGCGATGATCGCGGTCTCCATCCAGTAGATCATCAGCAGCTGGAACGTGTCCCATTGCCAGTAGAGCACGCCGTAGAGCGGGATCAGATTGCCGATCAGCGTGGCCAATATCATCACGGTGGATAGCAGGCAGCGCACGATCCGAAGCACGCGCGGTCGAGCGGCATCGGCCATCGGTCGGAGTTCCCCTGGGTCAAAAAGGGCCCGCGCGACTTCATTGCGTGAATGTGGTGCCCCTGGTAACCCGGATTTAACCACAGTCGGCGTCACTTGGCCGACGCATCAAAGCTCAGCCAGGTGCCCTAGTTTGGCCAAGTTTGCCGAGGAATTCGAGGCGCGTCGTAGGGTGGACGGCTCGGAATTTCGCGCAATTTGGCTGTTCGGGCGAAGCGCTCGCTGCGCCGCTTGCCGTGCCCCTTTGGTGCCGCAGCGGCATCGTCCCGGCGCCGTTCCCGGGCAGCCGAAAGGATAATTGATGGCTCCGAGTGTCGTACCAAACCAGGGGCTCGTCTCCTCCGACCTGTCACTCTGGAGTCTGTTCTGGAACGCCCACTGGATCGTCCAGGTGGTCATGCTCGGGCTGATCATCTGCTCGATCTGGGTCTGGGCCATCGCAATCGACAAGACGCTCCTCTACGCCCGCATGCGCCGCGCGATGGACCGATTCGAGCAGGCGTTCTGGTCGGGACAATCGCTCGAGGAACTCTACAAGACGCTGTCGTCGCGGCAGACCCATTCGATGGCCGCCCTGTTCGTGGCGGCGATGCGGGAATGGAAGCGCAGCCTCGAGGGCCAGGCGCGCTCCTTCGCCGGCCTGCAGACGCGCATCGAGAAGGTCATGGATGTGACGATCGCGCGCGAGGTCGAGCGGCTCGAACGCCGCTTGCTGGTGCTGGCAACGGTAGGCTCCGCCGGCCCGTTCATTGGCCTGTTCGGAACCGTGTGGGGCATCATGACGAGCTTCCAGTCGATCGCCGCCAAAGGCAATACCTCGCTGCAGGTGGTCGCGCCCGGCATTGCCGAGGCTCTGTTCGCGACGGCAATCGGCCTCGTCGCTGCCATACCAGCGACGATTTTCTACAATAAGTTCGCCGCCGAGGTGAACAAGCAGGCCCAGCGCTTGGAGGGGTTCGCCGACGAGTTCTCCGCGATCCTGTCGCGGCAGATCGACGAGCGCGGATGAGGGGATTCGATCGATGGCGATGAACGGAGCCGGCGCGGCAGCCTTCGGCAAACGGCGTCACCACCGGCGCGGCGTCATGAGCGAGATCAACGTGACGCCGATGGTCGACGTCATGCTGGTGCTGCTCATCATCTTCATGGTCTCCGCCCCCCTGCTGACGGTCGGCGTTCCACTGGAATTGCCGCAGAGTCAGGCCAAGAGTCTTGACCAGGACAAGGAACCGCTCACAATTTCGGTCAACCTGCAGGGCCAGATCTATCTGCAGAATACCGAGATTGCGGTCGATGAACTGGTGCCCAAGCTCAAGGCGATTGCCGAGGCGCGCGGCGGCATGGATGAACGCATCTATGTGCGCGGTGACCGCAAGGTGGACTACGGTACGGTGATGAAGGTGATGGGGCGGCTGTCGGGCGCCGGATTCCACCGGGTCGCGCTCATCACGGAGGTCGAGCAGGGCTCTTGAGGGGACCCGGTCGGGGAGCGATGGGGACAAGCCGCACCATACCGACCCGCGACGTGGTGATCTTCGTCGTGGCGATCGTCGTCTCAATCGCCGTGCACATCGCGGTCCTGGTCTGGAGTTCCCTCAACTTCGCGGCCAAGCCGCTTCCGGCCACGCAAACGATTGCGATCGACATGATTTCGGCGAGCGACTTCTCGCAACTGACCGCCGGCGCGCAAAATGCGCCGAAGGCCGCGACCGCGCGCCCGCTCGCCGAGAAGGTCGGCGAACGCAAGCCCGTCGATGATCCGACCGCCCAGCTCGCGAAGAAAGAGGTCACGGCAGCGACCGACCAGGCTGTACCGCCGCCCGAGCCGCAGCCGCCGGCGCCGCAGCATAAGAAACAAGCGGAACCGAAGCGCGACCTGATCGCCGATGCGATCAAGAAGGACCTGGCGAAGAAAACCGAAGTCAAGAAGGCCGAGACCAAGGCGCCGACGCCGCCCAAGCGGCAGGAGCAGCCGAAATTCGACCCGCGCAAGGTCGAAGCGCTGCTCGACCGGCGCACGCCGCAGCGCGTCGCCACCGGCGGCGAGACAGTCAATGACACGGTCGCTCTCGGCGCGCCGAGCGGGACCGCCGCGCAGCTGTCGCAGAGCGAGTTCGATGCGCTGATTGCGCGGCTGCAGCAGTTCTGGAACACCCCGGCCGGCGCCAGCAATCCGGACGAGGTGACCGTCGTGGTCCGCATACGGCTCAAGCGCGACGGCACGCTGGCAGCGCCGCCCATGGTGCTGACCAGCGGGAGAACGCCGCTGTTCCTGGCCTCGCGCGATAGCGCAGTGCGCGCCGTGTTGCGCGGCCAGCCGTTCGACATGCTGCGACCCGAGCACTACGACCAGTGGCAGGAGATCGATATCAACTTCGACCCACGCCTAATGATGATGCGCTAGTAATCGCTTTCAACTTTTGGCCCGAGTCCCGCAATGATCACACGCCTCTCGATTCCGCCACTCAGCCGTCGCCGTCTCATCGCGCTTGCCGCCGGTACCGCCGGTGCCGCCGGTGCTGGCGCGCTCGCGTCACTCTCGGCCCCGCTCAAGCTCGACATTACCCAGGGCAACGTCCAGCCGATCCCGATCGCACTGCCCGATTTCATCGGCGCCAGTCCTTCCGATCCGGCGATGGCGCGCGGCATCACCCAGATCATCGCCTCCAACCTGCAGCGCTCTGGTCTCTTCGCCCCGATCGATCCGGCCGCCTATATCGAGCGGATCTCAAACATCGACACCGTCCGTTTTCCTGACTGGCGGCAGATCAACGCCCAGGCGTTGGTGACCGGCCGGCTCGCGCGCCTGCCTGACGGACGGGTCGAAGCCAAGTTCCGGCTCTGGGACGTGTTCGCCGCCAGCTATTTGGACGGAAAGGAATATGCGACGCCGCCCGACAATTGGCGGCGCATCGCCCATCTCATCTCCGACGCGATCTACGAACGGCTCACCGGGGAGAAGGGCTATTTCGACAGCCGCATCGTGTTCGTCGACGAGTCGGGGCCGAAGGAGCGGCGGGTGAAGCGGCTCGCGCTCATGGATCAGGACGGCGCCAACGTGCGCTACCTCACTCGCGGCGACGATCTCGTGCTCACCCCGCGCTTCTCGCCGACGACGCAGGAAATCACCTACATGTCCTACGGGCAGGGGCAGCCGCGGGTCACTCTGCTCAACGTCGAGACCGGCCAGCGCGAGGTCGTCGGCAATTTCCCCGGCATGACGTTCTCGCCCCGCTTTGCGCCCGACGGCCAGCGCGTGATCATGAGCCTGCAGCAGGGCGGCAACTCCAACATCTTTCTGATGGACCTGCGCTCGAAGTCGACCATGCGCTTGACCGACACTTTCGCGATCGACACCGCACCCTCCTTCGCGCCCGACGGGTCGCGCATCTGCTTCGAGTCCGACCGCGGCGGAAAACAGCAGATCTACGTCATGGGGGCGAACGGCGGCTCGGCGCAGCGCATCAGCTTCGGCGATGGCGCCTATTCGACGCCGGTGTGGTCGCCGCGCGGTGACTACATCGCCTTCACCAAGCAGACGCAGGGACGGTTCGCGATCGGTATCATGCGGCCGGACGGGGCCGGCGAACGTATCCTCACCGAGGGCTATCACAACGAAGGCCCGACCTGGTCGCCGAACGGGCGCGTGGTCATGTTCTTCCGCGATCCCGGTGGCAATGCGGGACCGA
>Ga0124850_1000098_pt1 | contig 11847 bp, 10 predicted proteins | sample PanSoiMetaGPlot1_FD_97462 | JGI IMG/M metagenome (GOLD analysis project Ga0124850, IMG submission 97462) | Tropical forest soil microbial communities from Panama analyzed to predict greenhouse gas emissions - Panama Soil - Plot 1 (PacBio error... | ecosystem: Environmental > Terrestrial > Soil >...
TTGACATTTGCTCCTTCGGCCGCGTCCGAGCCCTGCACCGCATAGCCGAGATTGATCAGCACCTCGGCGATTCCGCTCATGCCAATGCCACCAATGCCTACGAAGTGGATCGCACCGATATCGCGCGGAAGCTTCATGCCGAGTTCCCTATTGTCGCCTGCACCAGATCGGCGAGCCGTTCGGCGGCGTCGATCGCGCCCTGCGAGCGCGCGGCAGCAGCCATTGCTACGAGTTTTTCCGGCGCGCTGGCAAGTCGCGCGATCTCGGCCGCGAGCCGCGCCGAAGTGAATTCGTTTTGCGGCAGCCGCAAGGCGCCGCCCGCCGCTGCGAGCACGCCGGCATTGGCGAACTGGTCCTGGTCGAGCGCGCCCGGCAGCGGAACCAGGACCGCCGGACGCCCGATCGCAGCGAGCTCGGCCACGGTGCCGGCGCCCGAGCGCGATACCACCAGATGCGCCATCGCGATCCGCGCCGGCAGATCGGAAAAGAACGACGCCACCTCGGCGGCGATGCCGAGCCGCTCATAGGTTCCGCGCACGCGCTTGAGGTCCTCCTCGCGCGCCTGCTGGGCCAGCAGCAGGCGCGCGCGTACGCCCATGTCGAGCTGTTCGATCGCGGGCGGCACGACGTCGGCCATGACCTTGGCGCCCTGACTGCCGCCGAACACCAGCATGCGCAGGAGGCCGTCGACGGTCGGAGGCGCGAAGGCGGACGCCGCCGCCGCGATCACCGCCGGCCGCACCGGATTGCCGGTTCGCGTCGCCTTGGCGGCGAGCTTGGGCTCGGCATCGAGCACGCCGGCAAAGCTTGTCGCGATCGCAGTGACGCGCGGGGCAAGGAGTCGGTTGGCGCGACCCATGACCGCGTTCTGCTCGTGGACGATCGTCGGGACCCTGCGCAACGTCGCGGCATAGAGCGGCGGCACGGTCGGGTAGCCGCCGAAGCCGACCACAGCCCTGGGCCGGATGCGGCCGATCAGGAGATGCGCCTTGACGACGCCGAGGCCGATCAGCGCGCCGGTGCGCGCGAGCGCGATCGGGTTGCGCGCGCGCACGGTCTCGCTCGGAATGACATGAACCTGGCGCGCCGGAAATTTGCCGCCATAGCGGCCGCCGCGGGCGTCGGTCGCCAGATCGACGGTGACGCCGCGCCGGGCGAGCGCGGCCGCGAGCGCTTCGGCCGGAAACAGGTGTCCGCCGGTTCCGCCGGCCGCGAGCAGCACCAGCGATCCGGCCGCATCCATGGTCAGGCCGCACCGCCGGCAGGGGCGAGCGCACCGTCACTCGCCAAATCTTCCGTGCGCGGGCGTTCACGTGTCAACGCAAGCAGCATTCCCATGCCCCAGGCGAGCGAGATCATCGACGATCCACCATAGGAGATGAACGGGAGCGTCATGCCCTTGGCTGGCATCAAGTGCATATTCACTGCCATGTTGATGGCGGATTGCAGGCCAAACAGGATAGATAGACCGGCCGCGGCGAAGCGGCGGAACGGATCCTCGTTACGCATCGCGCGGCAAAGCCCGCGTAGCACGATGAAAGCGAACAGGAGCACGAGCACCAGGCAGAGCGCGATGCCGAATTCCTCGGCGGCGACCGCGAACACAAAGTCGGTATGGCTCTCGGGCAGGATGCGCTTCACCGTGCCCTCGCCCGGGCCGCGGCCGAACCAGCCCCCGCGCAGGAACGACTCCATGGCCTGATCGATGTTGAAGGTGTCACCCGAAGACGGATCGAGAAAGCGCTGGATGCGCCGCGCCACATAGGGCGTCGTTATGTAGGCGCCGGCAAGGCCGACGATCGCCGTACCGCCGAGCCCGACGACCCAGATCATGCGCATGCCGGCAAGGAAGAACAGCGCGCCCCACACGAGCGCGATCAGCATGGTCTGGCCGAAATCGGGCTGCAGCACGAGCGCGCCGACGGCGAGCAACAGCAGGCCGAGCGCCACGGTGTTGGCCGGCATTTCCGGCCGACGCGCAGACTCGCCGAACAGCCAGGCGATCAGGATCACGAACGCGGGCTTGAGGAATTCCGACGGCTGAATGTTGACCCCGACGATTACGATCCAACGCCGCGCTCCCTTCACGTCCGCGCCGTAGGAGAGCGTCAGGAAGACGAGGACGAGGCTCAGGACAAAGACGACGAGCGCAATGCGGCGGATGTGACGCGACGGCAAAAACGAGGTGACCAGCATCACGGCGATCGCCGGCAGCACGTAGAGGATGTGACGGTTGACGAAATAGAACGGCTCGAGACCGAGCCGCGCGGCGATTGGCGGACTCGCCGCCAGCGACAGGACGATGCCGCCGAGCATCAGCGCGAACAGCGCCGCCAGCATCAGCTGGTCGACTGTCCACCACCAGTTGGCGAAAGGCGTGCGTTCGACGCGCGAGACCATGACGCAACCCCCGTCCCGAGTCTCCCAGTCCTGCCTGGGAATGTGTTGAGGGCGCGTTAACGAGGCGTTTCGTGGGGCCGATGGCGCCGTGTAAGGCCGGCGAGGAAGAGCGAAGACGTAGCGGAGGTGCCACCGGCTATTGGACGCCTGAGCGGCGTGAACGGCTCACGTCTTCGTCACCACGCCCGGCAGGGCGCGGACCAGGTCACGGAAGGCGTCGCCGCGTACCTCGTAGTTGCGGAACTGGTCGAACGAGGCGCAGGCCGGTGACAGCAGCACCACCGGTTGGGCGAGACTCGCGGCTTCGGCATCGCGGGCGGCGAGCGCGACCGCGCGGTCGAGCGTGCCGGCAACGACATGCGGCACGCGACCGTCGAGCTCGGCCGCGAACGCGGCAGCGGCTTCGCCGATCAGATAGGCCTTGCGCATGCGCGGGAAGAAGCCCGTCAACGACGCGAGGCCGCCGGTCTTCGGCTTGCCGCCGGCGATCCAGAAAATGTCGGTGAAGCAGGCGAGCGCCTGCGCTGCCGAATCCGCGTTGGTCGCCTTGGAGTCATTGATGAAGAGCACGCGGCCCTTGCGGCCGACCTCCTCCATCCGGTGCGGCAGGCCGGGAAACGAGCGCAAGCCCTCCTGGATGATCGCCGACGATACGCCGAGCGCGAGCGCCGCGCCGGCGGCGCAGGCGGCATTCTGTGCGTTGTGTACACCGCGCAGCGAGCCGATCTGCCCGAGGCGGGCGATCGGCCGCGCGGCGCCGCCGGCGGCGTGCATGATCTGCTCGGCCTCGACATAGAGGCCGTCGGCGAGCGGGCGGCGCACCGACACGCGTACGATTGTTTTGCCGGCGCGGCCGATGCGGTCGGCGGCGGCTTGGCACCAATTATCGTCAACGCCGACGATCGCGGTGCCGCGCTCCTGGACGCCGGCGACGAGGCGTTCCTTGACCGCCGCATAGTGCGCGAGCGTGCCGTGGCGATCGAGATGATCCTCGGTGACATTGAGCAGGATGCCGACCGACGGATCGAGCGATGGAGCGAGATCGATCTGATAGGACGAGACCTCGATCACATGGATACGTCCGGCGCGCGGCGGCTCGAGCGAGAGGATGTCGGTGCCAATGTTACCGCCGAGCTGGACGTCATGGCCGGCGCGGGCCAGCAGATGGGCGATGAGCGCGGTGGTCGTGGACTTGCCGTTGGTGCCGGTGACGGCCACGAACGGCGAGTTCGGCGCGTTGCGCCGCCGCTCGCGGCAGAACAGTTCGATGTCGCCAACGACCGGCACGGCAGCCGCGCGCGCGAGCCCGACCGACCAGTGCGGGGCGGGATGCGTCAGCGGCACGCCAGGCGCAAGCACGAGCGCGGCGATCGCCGACCAGTCGACATGACGCAGGTCGGCGGCGACAAACCCGGTCCCAGCCGCGGCCGCCATCTTCTTCGGGTCATCGTCGCAGGCGACGACCTCGGCGCCGCCGGCCTTGAGCGCCCGGCAACTCGCCAATCCCGAGCCGCCGAGGCCGAACACGGCGACCTTCTTGCCCGCGTAGGTGGTGACGGGGATCACCGCAATATCACCTTAGCTTCAGCGTCGACAGTCCCATGAGCGCGAGCACCACCGCGATGATCCAGAACCGGATCACGATCTGCGGCTCGGTCCAACCGAGCTGCTCGAAGTGATGATGGATCGGCGCCATGCGGAACACGCGCTTTCCGGTGAGCTTGAACGAGACAACCTGCACGATCACCGATACCGCCTCGAGCACGAACAGACCGCCGACGATGCCGAGCACGATCTCGTGCTTGGTCGCGACGGCAATCGCGCCGATCATGCCGCCGAGCGCGAGCGAACCCGTGTCGCCCATGAAGATCGAGGCGGGCGGCGCGTTGAACCACAGGAATCCAAGGCCGGCGCCGATCACCGCCCCGCACAGGACCGCGAGCTCACCGGTGCCGGCCACGAAGTGGATCTGGAGATATTCGGCGTAGAAAGCGTTACCGACGAAATAGCAGATGAAGCCGAAGCTGAGCGCCACGATGATGACTGGCACGATGGCGAGGCCGTCAAGACCGTCAGTCAGGTTCACTGCATTGCCAGCGCCGACGATGATGAAGGCTCCGAACAGCACGAAAAACCAGCCCAGCGGCAGGATCAGGTCCTTGAAGAACGGAAAAGTGAGTGAGCTCGCGAACGGCTCGCGGCCGAGCGCGACGATAAAAAAGCACGCGGCGAGCGCGATCAGCGCTTCGATGCCGAATCTGATCTTGCCGGAGAAGCCAGCATGCGTCTGCTTGGTGACCTTGAGGAAGTCGTCATAGAAGCCGATGGCGCCGAAGGTCAGCGTCACGCCGAGCACGATCCACACGTAGGAGTTCGCCGGATTGGCCCATAACAGGGTCGAGGTGAGGATCCCGAGCAGAATGATCAGGCCGCCCATGGTGGGCGTGCCTTTCTTGGTGACGAGATGCGACTGCGGCCCGTCGGTGCGGATCGGCTGTCCCTTGCCCTGCTTGACGCGCAGCTGATCGATGAACCAGGGGCCGAACAGGAACACGAACACGCCGGCGGTGAACATCGCGCCGCCGGTGCGAACCGTCAGGTAGCGGAACAAATTGAGGATGTTGAACTGATCGGAGAACAGCGAGAGCCAATAGAGCATGGATCAGCCTTGGAGGGGCGCCGGGGTCGTCGGGCGCGCATCACGACGCGGGAAATGGCGCTCCAGCGCCTTGACGAGCGGCCCCATCCGGGATCCGAGCGAGCCCTTCACCATGATGGCATCGCCTGGGCGGACGGCGGCGACAAGTTCCGATTCGAGGGCCCCCGAGCTCTCGGCATAGCCGCCCCGGCGCTCGGAGGGAAGGGCCTCCCAAAGGGCCCGCATCAGCGGCCCGCAGCAAAATACCAGATCGACGCCGTGTGCACGCACGCCTTCGGCGATTTCGCGATGCAACTCGACACCCGAGGGTCCGAGTTCCAGCATGTCGCCAAGCACCGCGATGCGGCGGCCCCGTGGACCGATGCCGGCCTGGCCGAGCAGGGCGAGCGCGGCGCGCATGGAGGCGGGATTGGCGTTGTAGCTTTCGTCGATCAGGAGCGCCGAGCCGCCACCGAGGTCGAGAGCGATCCGGGCGCCGCGCCCGGCTGCCGGCTTGAGCTCGGCGAGCGCAAGCGCCGCCAGCGCGAGATCGGCGCCGACCAGCGAGGCTGCCGCCAACACGGCGAGCGAGTTGAGCACCACGTGGTAGCCTGGCGCACCGAGCTGGTAGGTGATGTCGGTGCCGAGAATGCGGGCCGCGACGGCCGAGCGGTCGGCCAGCAACGATGACTTCACCAGGCGGGCGTCGGCGTCTCTGTGCGCACCGAACGAGACGACGCGCTCAACGCCGGCGCGGCGTGCCGCCTCTTTCAGGCGCTCGAACTGCGCGTTGTCGCGGTTGATCAGCGCGACGCCGCCGGGCTCGACGCCAAGGAAAATTTCGGCCTTGGCGTCGGCAATCGCCTCGACCGAGCCGAAGAATTCGAGGTGCACTGGTTCGACCGTGGTGACGATCGCGACACGCGGACGGACGAGCCGGGTGAGCGGTTCGATCACGCCCGCATGATTCATGCCGATCTCGAATACCGCATAGCGCGTAGATACGGGACAGCGCGCAAGCGACAGCGGCACACCCCAATGATTGTTGTAGGAGGCGACGGACGCGTGCGTGGCGCCGTTCCTTTCGAGCGCGAGCCGCAGCGCCTCCTTGGTGCCGGTCTTGCCGACCGAGCCGGTGACGGCGATGACTTGCGCGGACATGCGCGCGCGCGAGGCGCGGGCGAGGCCGCGCAGTGCTTCGAGGACTTCGGGCACGACGAGGAGCGGCGGATTGCTGATTCCGTCGAGCCGCAAGGCGCCGCGCCGATCGGCGCTGACGACCGCAAGACCGGCGCCGCCCTTGAGCGCGGCAGCAACGAAGTCATGGCCATCGCGGCTGTCGCCCTTGATCGCAAAGAACGCTTCGCCGAGCAGGATGCTGCGGCTGTCGATCGAGATGCCGCCGACCGACGCCGGCAGCGCGCCGGCGCGCTCGGCGCTCATTGCCTGCGCCATCGCCTCGACGGTCCACGGCGGCTGCAGGGTCATGCGACCCTTCCCCCGAGCGCGGCCGCGACCGCGTCGTGATCGCTGAACGGGAGCGTCTGTTTGCCGATGATCTGGCCCGTTTCATGGCCCTTGCCGGCAATGAGCAGCACGTCGCCGCGGCGCATGTCGGCAATGGCCGACGCGATCGCCTCGCGGCGATCGCCGATCTCGATCGCGCCAGGGGCGGCCTTGAGGATGGCGGCGCGGATTGCCGCCGGCTCCTCGCTGCGCGGGTTGTCGTCAGTGACGATGACGCGGTCGGCCTTGGCGACGGCGATCCCGCCCATCATTGGGCGCTTGCCGGCATCGCGGTCGCCGCCGCAGCCGAACACGACGACGAGGCGGCCGCCCGCATAGGGGCGCAGCGCATCGAGCGCCTTGGCGAGCGCGTCGGGCTTGTGGGCGTAGTCGACGAAGATCGGTGCGCCGTCCTTCTCACCGACGAGATCGAGCCGGCCGCGGGCGCCGCGCAGCGAAGCAAGCGCGGCGAACACGGCCTTGGGCTCGCTGCCGGTCGCGATCGCAAGCCCGGCGGCGACGAGCGCATTCTCGACCTGGAATGCACCGGGAAGCGGCAGCCTTACCGCGTAGCTGTCGCCCGCATAGACGAGCTTGAGCCGCTGCGCGAACCCCTCGATCGCGGACTCGACGAGGCGGATGCCCTGACCGCTCCGGCCGACCGTGAGCAGGCGCAGACGGTGCTGCTTCGCGGTCGCCACCACCGCGTCGGCATGCTCGTGACCGACCGCGATCACGGCCGCGCCGCGGGGTTGCACGAGTTCGGCGAACAGCCGGAGCTTGGCGGCGAGATAAGCCTCAAGCGAGAGATGATAGTCGAGATGGTCACGGCTGATATTGGTGAAGCCGCCGGCCGCGATGCGCACGCCGTCAAGCCGGCGCTGGTCAAGGCCGTGCGACGAGGCCTCGATCGCCAGGTGGGTCACACCTTCGCCTGCGAGTTCCTGGAGCGAGCGATGCAGCGCCACAGGGTCGGGGGTGGTTAGCGAGCCGTAGTGCTCGCGCTTGGGCGAGACGAGCCCGATGGTGCCGATGCTGGCCGCAGCCTCGCCGGTTGCAGCCCAGATCTGGCGTGTGAACGCGGCGACCGAGGTCTTGCCGCTCGTCCCGGTGACGGCGGCGATGCACTCGGGCTGTTTTGGAAAGAAACGAGCGGCGGCAAGCGCGAGGGCCCGGCGCGCATCGTTGACGCGCACGAAGGCAACGCCCTGAGGGAGCGGCGAGGATGGCACCCGGTCGGCCATGACGGCGACCGCGCCAGCCGCGATCGCGGGCGCCACGAAGCGCAGCCCATCGTCCTTGGAACCCGTTATCGCCACGAACAGATCGCCCAGCCTCACCGCGCGGCTGTCGGCCGTGATTCCCCCGATATCGAGCGCGGCAAAGCGCGCATCGCTGAGGGCGTCGACGGTGAGAAGGTCGGCGAGCTTCATAGGTCGCCGGTTTAACGACTTTCGCTCAGGCTCGCCAGGATCAGGTTGTCGGAACTCGGCAGGTCGAACCGCGGTTCGAGGCCGAGGAGCGGCGCGATCCGCGCGATCACGGCGCCGCCGACCGGCACCGCATTCCAGCCCGAGGTCGCATAGCCGTGTGTTTCCGGGATCGGTTGCGGCTCGTCGAGCATGATCAGCACGATGTAGCGCGGCTGGTCGGCTGGCAGCACTGCCGTGAAGCTCGTCAGCACCTTGGTCTTGGAATAGCGTCCGGCGACGACCTTTTCGGCGGTGCCGGTCTTGCCGCCAACATAGTACCCCCCCACCTCGGCCTTGGTCGCGGTGCCCTTCTCGACATTGAGCCGCATCAGATAGCGCATCTTCTCGCTGGTCTCCGGCTTGACCACGCGGGTCGCGATCGCCATCGCCTCCTGCTGGCTGCGTTTGCGAAAGGTCGGCGGGATGAGATAGCCACCGTTCATCAGCGCGCCGAGCGCCATCATCGCCTGCAGCGGGGCGACCGACAGGCCGTGGCCGAAGGCGATCGTGACCGTGTTCAGTTCGCTCCAGTTGCGCGGCACCAGCGGCTCGGCGCTTTCCGGCAGTTCGGTCCGCAGCCGATCGAGCTGTCCCATCTTGCGCAGAAAGGCCTTGTGATGCTCGACGCCGAGCTTGAGCGCCATCCGCGCCGTGCCGATGTTGGAGGAATAGGTGAAGACTTCCGGCACAGTAAGAATGCGGTTCTGCGGATGGAAATCGTGGATCGCGAATTTGCCGTACTGCAGGGGGCCGCGCGCGTCGAACGAGTCACGCAGACTGATCTTGCCGGAATCGAGCGCCATCCCGAGCGTGAGCGCCTTGAAGGTCGAGCCCATCTCGAAGACGCCGGTGGTGAGGCGGTTGATGCGGGTCGGGTCGAGCGCCTCGCGCGGATTGTTGGCGTCGTAGTCGGGCACCGAGACCATCGCGATGACTTCGCCGCTGCGCGGATCGAGCACCAGACCGGCGGAGGCTTTGGCTTTGTACTTGACGCGCGCCTTGACGAGCTCGTCGCGCAGCGCGTGCTGCACGCGCAGATCGATGGAAAGCTCAACCGGCTTCTGCAAGCGATCGGTGGCAAGGCCGGCCATATGCAGGTCGGCGAGTCCGCTGCGGTCGAGCCATTTCTCGATGCCGGCAATGCCCTGGTTGTCGATGTCGACGTGACCGATGACATGGGCGCCGGCGACGCCGTTTGGATAAACGCGCTTGTTCTCCGTCATGAAGCCGATGCCGGGAAGGCCGAGACGGTGGATCGCCGCGCGCTGCTGTGGCGTGATCTCGCGCTTGAGCCAGGCGAAGCGGCGCTTCGAGGACAGCCGTTCGCGCAGCTCCGCGACCTCGAGGTCGGGCATGACCGCGGTGAGATGCTCGACCGCGTCGTCGATGTCGATGATCCGGTACGGCTCGGCGAACAGCGACGGCATGCGCACGTCGGTCGCCAGGATATCGCCGTTGCGGTCAAGGATGTCCGGCCGCGCAGTCGCGACCGCGTCGGCGCCGGCGCGCCGCGTCAGATGGCTTTCGGGAGCCGCCGCGAACATGATCAGGCGCGTGGCGATCACGCCATAGCCAAGCGCGAACATCGCGATGGCGAGGCCGAGGCGCGCCTTGGCCTTGGCAGCGCGGTCGACGCCGTGCCCGTAGAGCAGCGCACGCATGAGTCGGCGGCGCGAGGGTTCGGCCGCCGGCGGATGCGCCGGCTCGGATGCGGCATGCATAACGCTACCTCTTCGCTTTGGGCCTGGGCACCGGGACGCTCTCGGCGGGCGGCGCGGAGACGATCGCCGTCGCCATGTCCATGACCTCGGGTTTCGCGATCAGGACCCCAATCGGATCAGCCGTGCCGGGTGGAACCAGGTCGGGCGGGCGTTCAGGCAGCCGGTCGAGGCGGTCGAACTGGCGCGGGTCGAGCGGCTTCAACGCGAGATGACGGGTGGCGAGATCCTGGATGCGGGCCGGGGTGTCGAGCTTCGACCATTCGGCGCGCAACGCCGCGATCATATCGTGCTCGCGCCTGATCTCCATGCGCAGCTTGGAAACCCGCTCCGCCTGGCGCGTCGATTCGAACTTGATCCTGTAGACATAGACGGCAGCGGCGACGAGCGCGGCGATGACGCAGATGTTGAGGAGGCGCATCATCGGCGTCTCCCGCTCATGACTTCGGTGAGGGCGGGCAGCCGCGGCAAGAGATCGTCTTGCGCCTTGCCGGCGGGCGCGTCGGTGCGCTCGGCAGCCCGCAGCTTGGCGGAACGTGCCCGCGGGTTGGCAGCGATCTCGGTCGCGTCGGGCGTGACCAACCGACCAGTCAGGACGCGAAAGCCCGCGGGGGGCTGCCTCGCTTCGGGCCGGTGGCGTGATCCCCCGCTCCGCCGGCTGCGGGTGGCGAGGAACGTTTTCACGATACGATCCTCGAGCGAATGGAAGGCGACGGCGACCAGCCGCCCGCCCGGCCGGAGCACGGCTTCGGCCGCGGCGAGACCGGCAGCGAGTTCGGGCAGTTCCTCGTTCACGAACAGGCGCAGCGCCTGGAAGGTTCGGGTCGCCGGATGGATCGTGCCGGGGCGCGCATGCACGACGCGGGCGACGATGTCGGCGAGCGCCGCGGTCCTGCGAATGGGAGCCTCGGCGCGCGCACGCACGATCACGCGCGCGACCGCGCGTGCATGGCGCTCCTCGCCCAGCGTCGCGATGATGGCGGCCAGATCCCGCTCGGAAGCATGCGCCACGACATCAGCTGCGCTCGGCCCCGAGCCGCCCATGCGCATATCGAGCGGACCGTCGAGGCGAAACGAGAAGCCGCGTCCGGCTTCGTCGAGCTGCATCGAGGAGACGCCGAGATCGAAGACGACACCGTCGACCGCGTCGTGGCCGAAGCCGCGCGCCACAGCCGCAAGATTGGAGAAACGGTCCTCGACTACTACGAGCCGCCCGCCGCTTGCCTCGACCAGGGCGGCGCCGCCCGCGACCGCGCTCTGGTCGCGGTCGATCGCGATCACGTCGCAATTGGCGGCGGCGAGGATTTCCCGGGAATAGCCGCCGGCGCCAAAGGTTGCGTCGACGTAGACACCGCCGTCGCGCACCGCGAGATACTCGACGACGCGGCGGACGAGCACGGGAATGTGACGGGCCAGTCCGCCAGCGACAGCAGAACCGCTGCCGCTGCCCGCCATCATTCCCGTGCTCCGTGCGGACCTTCCGCCGCCGCACGGGAGCCAAGCCGCTTCTTGAGCGCGCGGACCTTCTCGGTGGCCTCCGCGAGCTCCGCGCGGAAACGGCCGGGCTCCCAGATCTGAAACTTGTGGCCGAGGCCCGCGAACGACACCGCGTCCGCGATCCCCGCATGTGACTTCAGCGGCTCGGTGAGAATCACCCTGCCCTCGCCGTCGATGTTGAGGACTTCGCTCGTGCCGTACAGCGCCGACGCAAATTGCTCGCGCTCCTCCGAATAGGGCGCAAAACGCGCGATCAGCGTTTCGATCTCGGTCAAGAGCGCGTTGCCGCCGGCATCGAGCGCCGGCCGATCGAGCGTTGGATAGCAGTAGAGGCCCTCGAAGCCGTCGCGGATCAGCACGGCACGGAACGGCGCTGGGATCGACACCCGGCCCTTGGCGTCGAGGCGCAGCGTGTAGTGCGACACGAAACGGTCCATGGCGCCCCTTTAGACCGGCCGGTTGGTCCCGCTTCGCAGCGGCGGATGCCTTGCGATCCGGCGCATCGGCAGACGGCGGCCCATCCCAGCGAGGCCCAAGACCCGCGCCGGTGCATGGGATTATATGGGTTACCATGGGATAGTTTGGGCGTCAATGGAACCGTTGCGGGTGGGGTAAC
>Ga0124850_1000099_pt1 | contig 11833 bp, 11 predicted proteins | sample PanSoiMetaGPlot1_FD_97462 | JGI IMG/M metagenome (GOLD analysis project Ga0124850, IMG submission 97462) | Tropical forest soil microbial communities from Panama analyzed to predict greenhouse gas emissions - Panama Soil - Plot 1 (PacBio error... | ecosystem: Environmental > Terrestrial > Soil >...
CGTCAGCGAGCGGCCCGATCGGCATCATGGTGGCCAACGCAGGCGGCGCGGACAGTGCCCCCTTTCTCAAGACGAGCCCCGAGCAGTTCCGCCGCATGTTCGAGCTCAACGTCGTCGGCGTCGTGAATGCAGCCCGCGCCGTCCTCGCCGACATGATCGCGCACAGGTTCGGCCGCATCGTCGCCGTTGCCTCGACCGCCGGCCTCAAGGGTTACGCCTATGTGAGTGCATATTGCGCTGCCAAGCACGCGGTTGTCGGGCTCGTGCGCGCGCTCGCCATCGAGACCGCCGGCACCGGCGTCACCGTCAATGCGGTGTGTCCCGGCTATACCGACACCGATATGACCCGCGAAAGCGTGCAGCGGATCGCCGAGAAGACCAGCCGCTCGCGCGAGGATGCGATTGCGGCGCTGCTGAAAGACGTGCCGCTCAAGCGCCTGGTCCAGCCGGAGGAGGTGGCGGCCCTGGTCTTGTACCTATGTTCGGCAGAAGCGGCGGCGGTGAACGGAGCGGCCTTGGCGATCGCGGGCGGTGAGATATGAGCGTCATGGACGAGACGGCCGCGGTCCCGCTGGACGCCGAGACCAAAGTGGTGGAACGGCCGGGCGACCACCAGGCGGAGTTGCGGCTGTGGCTGCGGCTTCTCACCTGCACCACCTTGATCGAAGGCGAGGTGCGCCGTCGCTTGCGCGACAGCTTCGAGGTGACATTGCCACGCTTTGATCTCATGGCTCAGCTCGACAAGACGCCCGGCGGCATGACGCTTGGCCAATTGTCGTCGCGGATGATGGTGTCGAACGGAAACGTCACCGGCCTCGCCGAGCGGCTGGTCGCACAAGGTTTGCTCGATCGCAAGCCATCGCCCTCCGACCGGCGGGCGCAGATCGTCAGCCTCACCGCCGAAGGTCGACGCGCGTTTCGCGCCATGGCACGCGCCCACGAGAATTGGATCGCGGAGATTTTCGCTGGATTAACAGCGGTCGAGATCGACGAATTGATGCGGCTCCTGGCCAAGACCAAGGCCTCGGCGCGCGCGTCGGTCGAGGACGCGACATGAGCGCAGCCAATCCGGTCACGCTCCCGCTTTCCGCCTACAAGGCGAAGCATGTGCGTTTCGACACCACCGGTAAGGTGGCGACGTTAACCCTCGACCGTCCGGACAAGAAGAATCCGCTGACGTTCGAGAGCTACGCCGAAATCGTCAACATTTTCCGCGCCGCAGCGCGGGACAAGGAGCTCAAGGCAATCGTTGTCACCGGCGCCGGTGACAATTTTTCCTCGGGCGGCGACGTGTTCGAGATCATAGGGCCGCTGATCGAGATGCAGACGGTGGACCTGCTCGAGTTCACGCGGATGACCGGCGAGGTCGTGAAGGCGATGCGTGCGTGCCCGCAGCCGATCATTGGTGCGATCGACGGCGTCTGCGCTGGTGCCGGCGCGGCCATTGCCATGGCCTGCGACATCCGCATCGGCACGGCGGGTGCCAGGGTCGTCTTTCTGTTCAATCGCGTGGGCCTCGCCGGCTGCGATATGGGCGCCTGCGCGATGTTGCCCCGCATCGTCGGCCAGGGCCGTGCGGCGGAATTGCTCTATACCGGCCGCAGCCTCGCCGGGGAGGAAGCCGAGCGCTGGGGGTTCTTCAATCGTCTTTCGGCCCCGGAGGCTTTGCTCGCCGATGCGCAGGCACTCGCAACGCAGCTTGCTGCTGGTCCAACGTTCGGCAATGCCATGACCAAGCGCATGCTGGAAATGGAATGGGCGATGTCCGTTGAAACAGCAATCGAGGCGGAAGCAGTGGCGCAGGCGCTGTGTATGGAAACCGGGGACTTTCGCCGCGCCTTCGATGCCTTCGCCAAGAAGCAAAAGCCCGTCTTCGAGGGCAACTAGCATGCTTGGTGACACCCTGGCTTGGCCTTTTTTCGACGACGGTCATCGCCGTTTTTCCGACGCGCTGGCGGACTGGGCAGACGCGACATTGCCGTTACTCCCGCACCATGACGTCGATGCTGCTTGCCGTGCGCGGGTGGCGGCGCTCGGTGCCGCCGGCTTTCTCAAGGCTGTCGTACCCGCGGAGCACGGCGGCCTCCATCCGCGCCTCGATGTCCGCACGCTCTGTCTCGCGCGCGAGATCTTGAGCTTTCGTGATGGTCTCGCCGACTTCGCCTTCGCGATGCAGGGCCTCGGTACCGGATCGATCAGCTTGTTCGGCAGCGACACTGTCAAGCAGCGCTATCTTCCGCCGGTTCGCGATGGCAAGGCGATCGCAGCGTTCGCGATCTCCGAGCCGGACGCGGGCTCCGATGTCGCCGCGCTCGCGACCACCGCCAAGGCAGACGGCCCTGCGCACGTGCGCATCGATGGCCGCAAGACCTGGATTTCCAATGGCGGCATCGCCGACCATTACATTGTCTTCGCGCGCACCGAGCCAGCGCCGGGCGCAAAAGGTCTGTCGGCGTTCGTCGTCGATGCGGAAACGCCCGGCCTAACCGTCGCAGAGCGAATCGATGTCATCGCGCCGCATCCGCTGGCGACGCTCTCCTTCGATGCGGTCCGCGTGCCGGTTGCGAACCGGCTCGGCCGGCCGGGCGATGGCTTCAGGATTGCGATGGCGACGCTCGATGTCTTTCGTTCGACCGTCGGTGCAGCCGCGCTCGGATTTGCCCGCCGCGCCTTGTTCGAGACGGTCGAACATGCAAGCAAGCGCCAGCTCTTCGGCGCGCCGCTCGCGGACCTGCAATTGACCCAAGCCGCGATCGCCGACAGCGTCAGCGAAGTCGACGCCTCCGCGCTCCTCATCTATCGCGCGGCCTGGACAAAGGACCAAGGGGCCGAACGCGTGACCCGCGAGGCGGCAATAGCCAAGCTGGTCGCAACCGAATCTGCACAGCGGGTGATTGATCGCGCGGTTCAGATCCACGGTGGCCTCGGCGTCACCAAAGGGATCAAGGTCGAAGAGCTCTATCGAGAGATTCGGGCGCTGCGGATCTACGAGGGCGCGACCGAGGTGCAGAAAATCGTCATTGCCCGGGAGGCATTGAAGAACCGGCGCGGATTGCGGGCACACGCAGCGGAGTGAGACGTCGTGGGTGAAGTGGAGTGAGTCGCGAGGATGGGCAGTAGCAACGAAAGGAGCTCTCACCATGGCGGCTAGCGCTCACGTCGACACGTTTGCGCGCGACAATCTACCCCCGCGCTCCGACTGGCCCGAGTTCGTATTCGAGCTGCCGGAGCTGAAATATCCGGACCGTCTCAATTGTGTGACCGAATTGCTCGATCACTGGACCGCGCGAGGTCACGGGCAGCACCCGTGTCTGATCTCGCCGACGGAAACGTTGAGCTATGCGCAACTCGCCGACCAAGTTAATCGCATCGCCAACGTCCTCGTCCGTGACCTCGGCATGGTGCCCGGCAATCGCGTGTTATTGCGCGCGCCGAACAATCCGGTGATGCTCTCGGCCTATTTCGCGGTGATCAAAGCTGGCGGCGTTGCGGTGGGGACCATGCCGCTCTTGCGTGCGAAAGAGCTCTGCTATCCCATCGCCAAGGCCGAGATCGCGCTCGCGCTTTGCGACGCGCGGCTCGCCGACGAAATGGAGCAGGCGCGCGCGCAGTCGCCGCAGCTCAAGCGTGTGGTCTATTGGGGCAACGGTGCCGCGGACGCTCTCGAAGCGCTGATGGCAAAGCCCGGATACGAGCGGTTTGCGGCTTGCGAGACCGCGAGCGACGACGTTTGCCTCATCGGCTTCACCTCCGGGACCACCGGAGAGCCGAAAGGCACCATGCATTTTCACCGCGATATCCTTGCGACCTGCGACACCTACGGAGCGCAGGTGCTGCGGGCGGAGGCGAGCGATCGTTTCATCGGGTCGCCGCCGCTCGCCTTCACGTTCGGCCTTGGTGGTCTCGCCCTATTTCCGCTGCGAGCGGGCGCATCAACGATCCTGATCGAAAAAGCGCCGCCGGAGGAACTGCTTGCGGCGATCGAGAAATATGGCGCAACGATCTGCTTCACGGCACCCACGGCCTATCGAGCCATGCTGGCCAAGGTCGGCGGTCATGATATCTCGCGACTGCGCAAATGCATCTCAGCCGGCGAAACCCTGCCGAAGGCGACCTTCGAGGCGTGGCAGGCGGCGACGGGCATCAGAATCATGGACGGCCTCGGCTCGACCGAGATGCTGCACATTTTCATCGGTTCGCCAGCTGAGGCGATGCGCGCAGGCGCAACCGGTAAATCGGTTCCGGGCTACGAGGCGCGCGTCGTCGACGAGGAGGGACGCGAGGTGCGGGCCGGGACCGCCGGCCGTCTCGCCGTGCGCGGGCCGACAGGTTGCCGTTATCTCGCAGATGCCAGGCAGAAGAAATACGTGGAGCGCGGCTGGAACCTCACCGGCGACACCTACGTGATGGATGCCGACGGCTATTTTTGGTACCAGGCGCGCTCGGACGACATGATCATTTCCGCCGGCTACAACATCGCGGGCCCTGAGGTCGAGCAGGCGCTGCTGACGCACCCCGCCGTTGCCGAATGTGGGGTCGTCGGCGTGAGTGACGAGGAGCGCGGGCAGGTCGTGACCGCCTACGTGGTGCTGCGACCCGGCGAGAGCAGCGACGCGGCGATGACCAGGCAATTGCAGGACTACGTCAAGGCCACGATCGCGCCTTACAAATATCCGCGTGCCATCGAATATGTCAGCGAATTGCCGAAGACCCAGACCGGCAAGCTGCAGCGGTTCGAGTTGCGGCGCATCGCCAACGAAAAAGCATCCCACAAACTCGCGTCCTGAGGAGAGTGCAGTGTCCGACCGTTCCGTCCAAAAGCTGCCGACAAAACGGAGGCGGACAGCCGCGCTGCAGCCGCCACCGCCGACGAAGGGGAGGCGGGTGTTGCAGCCGACAGGCTGGCCGCAACCAAAGGGCTATGCCAACGGCATGAAGGCGAAAGGCGAAATGGTCTTCGTCGGCGGCATGGTGGGTTGGGATTCGAACGAGCGGTTTCCCGCAGGCTTTGTCGCTCAGACGCGGCAGGCGTTGAAGAACATCGTCGCGGTACTGACCGAGGGCGGCGCGCGGCCGGAGCACGTCGTGCGCATGACCTGGTACGTCGTCGACATGGATGAGTATCGGGCGGCGCGGACGGAGCTCGGCGCTGTCTATCGCGAGGTCATGGGCGCGCATTTCCCGGCGATGGCCCTGATCGAGGTTCGGCGCTTGGTCGAGCCGCAGGCACTCGTCGAGATCGAAGCGACGGCGGTGCTTCCGGAGGATTGAAAGCGCCGCGGGCCTTGTCGCAGATCATCTGTGCAGCGCTGCAAAACAGCAAGATCTTGCATGGTGGCTGAAGCAAAGCCACTATCACGCGTGGCATTACGCTTGCTGAAGACGCACACATGGCCATCGCCGAATACCCGACCGTTATCGCTGCTGGGGGCGGATCTCCGACCGTTGACGCGTCGGCGACGACGATCGTGCGAGCCTATTTTCTGCTGCTGTTCGTGCTGAGCATCGCCGCCTTCATCTTTGGCGTGGAGAACAGGCTGACGTCCGGTGGGCTATTCAACGTGCGACCGACGGTTGATTGGCTGCCGCCATTGTCCGCCCAGGACTGGTTCGCGGCCTTCACCGCGCATCAACAGGATCCCGCCTTTTCCGCCTGTGGCGCCACAGAGTCACTGACGGAGTTCAAGACCTTGTATTGGTGGGAATGGGGCCGCCACGTCAGCACGCTGGCCCTCGCATGCGCGGCGGCCTTGGCGCTCTATGGTGCGAGCCTCCTGCGCGCGTTCCGTTTCGCCTTGCCGCGCATCGCAAGCCTGGGGCTTGCCGTGCTCACCTACGGGATAGTGCGGACCCTGGTTGATTTCGAGGTCGCTCACGTGGAGGTCCTGTCGAGTTACAACGTCGGACAATATCGTCACGCCGTCGACGTCACCTTTGCGAGTGTGCTCGTCGCCCTCGTGTTTGCCTTCGCCGTCGCATCTTCCGCTTCGATCTCACGAAAAGGTGTTGACATCAGATCGGAATGGCTGTGGCTCGGCGCTATCGTTCTCGATATCGCCTTCGGTGCGCTGTTCGCGGCGCGGGACGCGGCCGGGGCGTGGACGACATGGCCGAGCTATGGCGGATACATCTTGCCGCCCATTGACCAGCTGACGGCGTATGTGCCGAGCTGGCTGAACTTCACGTTCAACCAAACCATGATCCAGCTCGTTCACCGTACGCTCTCGGGCGCGCTGTGGTTCGTCGCGTTGTGGCAACTGGCTTCGGCGAGAGGCCTTTCCGTGAATTTGGCCGTCGTGCGCTTTTCGCTGATCACCGCACAGACGCTGACCGGCATCGCGACACTGCTGTTGGGGGTTCCCGCTGTGCTTTCGGTCGTGCATCAGATCGGGTCGATCGCCCTGTTGGCATGCTCGTTTGTTGTCCTGATCTCAAGCAAAGGTGGGGCACTGCTCAAGCCAACGCGAGCTACTTGAGAGCATCGCTCCCGCTCGAGCAACACGGCGATAGCCAGGTGGGTGTGGAAACCGCGGCGAGGGTGCTGGAATAGCGCTGTGCCGGTGTCACAATAAACGCCGGCGACTCGGATCCAAACGATTGGCGTGATCTTTGCATTAACGTAGTGTCGCCGCGTTCGGCAATCGTCGGTATCGGCGGAGGACCCAATCGCCGTGATGCGCGGACTGATCGGACTCGCGATTGCGATGCTCGCGGCCCCTGGCCTGCTCGACAACGCGCGCGCTCAAGGTCAATTCCGGGCGCCGCTTGTCTTGCACGACAGCGCGACCGCTCGCTATCAACCCGCGCCCTCGTTCGTCGTAGGGATTGCTGCAGATCTGCCGATCTGGAAACGCGTGACGCTGGGAACGTTCAAGAGCGCGAATGCCATTCGCGAAGCGCTCGATCGCGAACACGTCCATATCGGCGACAGCGCCAACGAAGCTCTCGGCCGTCCCGCATTCGCGTTCACCAGCGCGAAGGTCGAGCTCGATCTTGTGGTCGTCGCGGTTACTGACCTTGGCTTCGGCGCAGCGGGCGCGCCGCGCGCTGACATCTACGCGCGCGCGGCCCAACTCGGACTCGAGCTTTGTCCCGCGGAGGTCGCCCCCTATTTGCGGCTGCAATATCTGCAGCAGCCGGTGGGAGAGATCCTCCAGATCGCGATGCAACCAGTCGCAACCTACGGCGGCGATCCCGTGGACCTCGCCGTGGCGGACGGCGGCGAGGGCCTCCTGCTGGTGGGTGGTGAGGCGTTCTCGGATCGCGTCGCCAGTGGTGCGGTCCGCTTCGTCTTCGTCCGACCGCGTCGCGCGATTGTGTCCACCAGACCGGATCTGCGGTAAAGTTCCTTCTGGCATTGAGGATGCCGATGCGCGTCGTCCGTAACCGGGTGTTATCACAAAAGCTGACGGCGGCGCTCGCCATCGTCTTGGCGACGATGACCGTTGTGGCTGCTCTCGGAGAGACCGGACCGCTCAGGATCGTGGTGCCGTTCCCGCCGGGGGGAAGCACCGACATTCTTGCACGGTTGCTCGCGGATCAGGTCGGTCGGATGCAAGGGATTGCAACGGTGGCGGAGAATCGTCCCGGTGCCGGTACGATCGTGGCGACAGAAGCCGTGTCGCGCGCTGCGCCGGATGGCAACACCTTGCTTCTCAATGCGAACTCGTTCGTGATCAATCCGAATCTGCGCAAGTTGAGCTACGATCCGCTGACCAGCTTCGAACCGGTTTGCTATCTCGTCCGCTCGCCGCAAGTCATCGTCGTCAACAGTGCCTCACCCTATCGCACGCTCGCGGACCTCATCGATGTCGCCCGCGCGAAGCCGGGCGAGTTGACGATGGCAAGCGTCGGTCCGGCGACCACGCAGCACTTGGCGATCGAAATGCTCAAGCGGGCTGCCGATGTGAACCTAACCTACATTCCCTATCAAGGCGGGGCGCACGCCATGAATGCGCTACTCGGCGAGCACGTCACCGCGGTGCTCGCGAACTACGCGGAGGTGTTCGAGCAGGTGCATGCCGGCAAGCTGCGCGCCCTCGCCACGACCGGCGAGGGCAGGACCGACACGTTGCCCGACGTGCCGACGGTCGCGGAAACGGGCTACAAGGGTTACGAAGCCGTCGCCTGGTTCGGTCTCGTGGCGCCGGCGAAGACCCCGCCGGAAACGCTTTCTCGGCTCGAGGGCTGGCTGAAGGCCGCGCTGCAGGTCCCGGAGATCAGGACCAAGCTGATCACACTCGGGCTTTATCCGGTCGGAAAATGCGGCGCCGAATACGGCGCGCATATGCGCGAGCAATACGACGCCTATGCCCGCGCCATCGCGGCGTCGAACATCAAATCGGACTAAGAGAAGTCACCACGGCCATCCGAGTATCTATCCTCCTGCCGACAATGTTGGCAGCGGCGTTCCGCCCTCGGGGACCGGCGTGCGATTGGCGTTGAGAACAAGCGAAACGAAACTGTAATAGCCCGCGGTGCAGATCAGTTCGACCACCGACTTCTCGCCGAAGCGCTGCACGGCGGCTTGATAGGTGTCGTCGGCGACATCTTTGTTGGTGAGCAGCTGGGTGAAGAAGTCGTAGATCACGGTTTCTTCTTCCGACAGCGAAGGGGGACGGCGTCCTTGGGCAATTGCCTCAGGGATGTCCGGACTCATGCCGGCCTTGAGCGCGGCCTGCCGATGCGCGTGCCACTCGTAGTGTGCTGACCAGAATCGGGCGACCAGCAGAATTGCGAGCTCTCGCAGCTGTGCCGGCAGTGCGCTTTCGAAGCGCACGTAGTCGCCGAGATGCCTGACGCGGTCGGCAAGCTCCGGGCTGCGCAGCAGTGCGGGAACGGCCCTCGCACGCCACCGCGCGGGCCGCTTGCGATGGCCTGCGCGACGCGCGCCTGCTCGGCAGTCATCTCCTGCGGCGACAAAGGTCGAAACCGTGGTCCGCTCATCACATCTCTCCCTTTCGCACGACCGCGCTGCCGTTGTCTTACTCAAAGATGCCCGCTCTACAACTTTAATTTACCTCCGCTGGAATCTCTTGCCCCCTCAGACTGACTGGGAGATGTAGGGTGCATTTGCCGGAGGATCACATGCGTTTCAGCACGCTAATAACATGTACTTTAATCGTGGCGCTCGCCGGCGGCGTCGCCTATGCAGAATCGAAGCATCCAAAGCAGCAACGAGCAAGCGGTGCTCGTACGGCGCCCGCCGATCCTTGCGCGGATCCTTACGCGGTGTGTTCAGCCGGCACCTATGTCGGCCGTGACCCGGACCCCCGCGTGCGGATGCAGATTCTTTGGGACTTTCAGTCCGGACTTATCTAACAACTAAGTCTGTGTGGCCTTGAGTGCCGCGGGACGTTTCGGAGATCTCGCTGTGCGCTTCTGTGGAGCGCGCGAGAGGACATGCGCTATCGCATCGCTCGATCAGATTTCGAAAGGGGAGGATGCGATTCTAAGTTTCGGCTTCGCGCGTTGTGAGTTTCACCTTGTTGAGTACCGCGAGCAGCGGCGTCAGGCCCTCGGTGTCGACCAGCCGAAAGATCTCCACGTCTTTCTGCGCCGCGGCGCTCCAGCCCGCAATGTCAAGGGCACGCTGGGCCTTCGAGAGCAGTCCGTGGTTGCGGATGTGCTTGCTGCCGTCCGCGCTTGCGGGAACGGCGGTCCTCGACGGCAACAAGCCGCCGAGCCAAGACCGTTTGCTGGGTTGGCCGCTCGCCATCTGTGCTCGTTCCTCGCGAAACGGCGTCAGATCGCTGTAGCTGTCGCGTTCTTCTTCCTTGCCAAACTTCCGCAGCTCCCTCGGTGAGAGTGCACGCACGAGCTTGAGGTCATCGAGCACGCCGGCGAGCTGATTCATGGCGAGCGCGCGCAGCTCCTCGTCCTTGTTCTTGTCGTCCTGCTCGACGCTGTAGAGGTTGGGGATAACAAAATATGAAGCACCATCGTGATGAATGAAATGCTTGCGCACCCACTCGAAATCGGTGTCGTCCCCGGGAGCGCGATTGACCGCAGTCTGGATCGCATCCGTGAGATGGCGGACGATCTCATCGTTCGGGAGATGCAGGCGACTGTGCGCCGCTGCGAGCGCGTCCCGCTGAGGAGGGCTGGGCTGATACCGAGGCGGGTTGAGCAGCGCCATCGCGAGGATACCGAGATCGACGCCCAGTGTCGCAAGCAGCGCGATGACGTCGCGTCCCGTGATGGGTTCGCCGCTCGCGGTCTGATGCTCCGCGTCCCGGCCGCCAGAACCGACGTAGCGCACGGCGCTCAGTGAATAGGCGCCGATGTTGCCCCAGAGACGCTTGATCGCGTTGGCGACGCCTGCCGGACCTTCGTTGAAGGTGGCTTCCCGCAAGCGAAGTTCGGTCGATTGGGACGCTTGATTGGCCGCCTCCCGCAGGCGCTGTGCCAGCGTCGGGTCGTAGCAGGAGAAGCCCGCCTTGCTCGGCTCGATCGATACCGCATCAGCGAGCGCACGCATCTCGTTGGCGTTCGATTTTCCGAACTCGTTGCTTCGGGTTGCGATGTTACGGGCGCGACCACGCACGGCGGCAGCCTGCGTTTCGAATCGACGTTGCCTCTCCTCTATAGAGCCTCCGTCGGGCACGTTGGCGATTTCGCGCAGTTGCTCGACGTCGGCCTTGATCGGTTCCAGCCAGTCGCGGTTGATGCCATCTCGCAACGACGTGACCTGGTCCTTGACCGTCCGCCGCGCACTGTAGAGCGGCCCGCGGCCGGCTCCGGACGGCATGCCGCAGCTGCCTCCGCTCGTTTCCTCGCGCGCCATCTGGCTGTCCGACCAGGCGACGACGCTATCGAGTTGGGCGCGCACGGCATCGAGCCGGGCGGCGATCGCGGACGATGCGTCGCGCGCATCCTCCTGCAAACTCGCGAGACTCGTTCGCGTTGCTTCTTCGCCGGCGATCAGACTCCACCAGAAACCGTAGCCGAACCCAATCGACCAGATGGCGAGAAACAGATACAGCGGCAACGTGATGAGACGCTGGCTGAGCGGCCGTCTGCTGCCGAAGGTTTCCCGCAGCGCGAGCCACATCAAGAAGGTGAGCACAGCGACGATCGCGACGACAAAGAAGTCATTGGTGATCGAGAACCCACCCGGCATTTCGCGGGCCGGGCGCGCCTGCGAGGACACGCCGATGATGAAGTCGTGCATGCCGCTCCAGGTGGCGTATCCCGAAATCATCAACAGCATCGCTGATGCGATGCCGATCAGCGCACTGCGCCCAAACAAATAGTCGGTGACCCGGGCCCAAACGGTCATGGATGTCGTTTCGGCCATCCCCCAACTCCCCAGCCACTATCCCCGGTTCTCACGACACGCAGCGTAGCGCCAATGCCGCGTGCCCCGACGCGGTTCCTCAGTACCGCACAATGTGAATTCCGCACGGTTTCGGCAAGGGCTGCCTGCGACTAAAGCTGGGGACGAAACCTTCGCATCAACCAGCGCTTGGAGAGCATTTTGTCGTTGCGTTCCAGGCACATGGCCGCGCCCACTTGAAAGCTGCGCATTTCGCGCGCGTGGAATTGTGACCACTTTCTTCCTCGCTACCGACAGCGCCGAGTCGGTGGTCACAATGCTCCTACTCGGCGGCGGCCGGCTGTTCGTCCGTGTCGATGCATTCGAACAGTTGGACGCCGGTCGGTCGCATCACCATGAACAACAGAGCCCCCGCGATCAGGCCGCCGACATGCGCGAGGTAGGCAACACCGTCGTCGGAATTCTGAGCGAGAAGATAGATTTGCAGGAGGGCCCATCCGGTGATGACCCAATAGGCGCGCACCCGGACGACCACGCGCAGCACGAAAACGGACA
>Ga0124850_1000100_pt1 | contig 11818 bp, 8 predicted proteins | sample PanSoiMetaGPlot1_FD_97462 | JGI IMG/M metagenome (GOLD analysis project Ga0124850, IMG submission 97462) | Tropical forest soil microbial communities from Panama analyzed to predict greenhouse gas emissions - Panama Soil - Plot 1 (PacBio error... | ecosystem: Environmental > Terrestrial > Soil >...
GAGCGAACTCGCCGGGATAGAGCACATTGCCGGGCTCATTGACGAGATCGCGGGCAAAAACCACGCCGTCAGCGATTGGCGCGCGGCGTGTCCAGGCTTTCTCCGCCGATGCCGGATTCGAACAGGCAAAGCTCAGTTCAATCCTTTTCGGCGTCTCCTCTTCGTCTTCTTTGCGTTTGGTCTTGTAGAGGTCGAATGAGTAGCCACGTAGCCGCGCGCCGAGCGCTAGATCGGCCACCTGCTCGGCCTTAAGCGCCCCCGACCCCAGTTCGGCGAAGATCGTCGCGGCTGCGGCTGCTTTGGTCAGTTTTCTCATCGCGATCCCGCCCAATTTGGTGAGATCGCGGGAGGCCAAGGCGCTGGGCTTGCCGGTGCCGACAACCACCAGTCGGGGCAGGTCAAGGCCGGCAGGCGCAATCAGGTCCAGGCTGGACCCGTTTTTCCCAGTGAAACGGTCGGCGGCCGCGGCGCGACGAAAACCGTCTCCCATGCGCGAAACAATGCGGCGGCTCGCTGGCCCAAATTTCAAATTCTCGGCGCAGAACAGAATAAGAACATCGCGGCGGGCTGCGAATGGGTTGAAAACGAATTTAAGGGCGGCAGCCATGTCAAATCCTTGATGAATCCTCGGCGCTCTGTGCCAAAGGGCGGCATAGTGCGGTTTCGAATGGATTTATGGACCGGACTCGCCGGGCGGGCCAAGCGGACAAATGGGCCTTGTCGCCAATCGATTTATCAAACGGCCGTATTAACGCTTTAGTGTGCATGTTCAATAGCTTTGCCTTGGCGGGGCCATTTTGTGAACGCATGAAAATACCTGCCTTCTGGGGAGACCGGCTGCCGGGACCTGCTGCGCCGTCGCAAACGCCGAGACGGCATGGGGCCGGCAGGGGGGATGTTCAGTCCAATGGGGTCGATCGGCCGGTACATGTTTCGCGCCACCATGGGCGCGTTCCTGATCACGTTGGTCAGTCTGACAGTCGTGATCTGGTTCACGCAGGCGATGCGCGATTTCGACCTGATCACGAGTCAGCGTCAGACGCTACTCGTCTTCGTCGGCATTACCGGAATGATCGTTCCGCTTTTGGTGATGATGATCGCGCCCATCGCGCTGGTCATGGCGGCAGCGCATGTCCTCAATAAGCTCAGTTCGGATTCCGAGATCATCGTGATGAATGCAGCCGGAGTGTCGCCTTGGCGATTGCTCCGACCGTTTCTCGCCTCCGCGGTCGTCGTCTCGCTGTTGGTCGCCGTCATTGCAGCCTACGTCTCGCCCCGGAGTCTGCGCGAGCTCCGCGATTGGGGCGCGCAGGTGCGCGCCGATATTCTTACCAACATCGTTCAGCCAGGCCGTTTCACCACCGTCGGAGGCAATCTCACTTTCCATATTGCGGACCGCAAGCCGAACGGATTGCTCGTCGGCATTTTTGTCGACGATCGGCGCGATTCCAATGTGCATTCCACCTATCTCGCCGAGCAGGGCGAAATCGTAAAGAACGATGCGGCCTCATTCCTGGTGCTCCAGGGCGGCAGCATTCAACGTCTCGAAGCGGGGCAACGCGATCCGAGAATCGTGACCTTCGATCGCTATCCTTTCGATCTCTCACAGTTTACGGGCGGGCAGCAGAACGTCGTCTACACCGTACGCGAGAAATATATCTGGGAATTGTTGTGGCCGCGTTCTGATGACGCACTGTATGCGGCGCAGCCGGACCAATATCGATCGGAGCTGCACGACCGGTTGGCCACGCCGCTCTATCCGCTCGCCTTCGTCATCCTGGCTTATGCGTTTCTCGGCCCGCCGCAAACCACGCGGCAGAGCCGCACGCTGGCGCTACTGGGAATGATCGGCGCGGTGGCGTTGCTGCGGCTGATCGGCTTCGTCAGTGTGATCGTCGGGGTGCGGGTGCCGAGCGCACTCGCTTTGCAATATGTCGCATTGTTCGGCGCGATAGCCGCAGGGCTTTGGCAAATCTCTTGCGGCCGCGCGGTCGAACCTGCAGCCGCCATATCGAGGTTTGCAACCGCCGTCGGCGAGCGCCTCGCGCGGGCGGCCGAGAGCTGAGGAGCGTCATGATCGCTAGAACGCTCTCGCGCTACTTCGCGATGCGGTTTGTCTCCTCCGTCGTCGGCTCGTTCCTCGGCGTCATCGCGCTTGCCGCCATGATCGACTATGTCGAACTGATGCGGCGCGGCGCCGATTGGCCGAATGCCACGGCTTGGCTGCTCGCAAAAATCTCGATGTACCGCGTTCCCCAGCTCACCGAGCGAATCCTGCCGTTCACCGTGCTGGTGGGCGCGATGTCGTGCTACCTGACGCTTTCACGCCGGCATGAACTCGTGGTCGCGCGCGCGGCCGGAGTTTCAGCTTGGCAATTCGTGGCGCCCGCGGTGATCGCTGCGTTCGTTCTCGGCACCATGGCGACCACACTCTACAATCCTGTTTCGGCGATGTTGCACGAGCGCTCGAAGCGTCTCGAGGCCGACATGCAAGGCGCCACCATTTCGGCGCTGCAGCGGTCAAGCAGTGGCTTTTGGGTACGGCAAAAGAGCAGCGACGGCGCCGCCATCATTAATGCGACCAGCAGCCGCGAGCAAGGCGCCCAGCTCGGCGGCGTGAGTGTGTACACATTCGATAATAGCGGCCATTTCCAGGATCGCTTCGAGGCGAAAAGCGCGGCGCTGCAGGAAGGCTACTGGCTGTTTGAAGACGCGCGCATTTACGTGCCCGGCAAAGCGCCGGATCTGGAGCAAACTTACCGGCTGCCGACCAACCTCACGCTTGAGCAGGTGCGCGAGAGCTTCGCAACGCCTGAGACGGTGCCGTTCTGGCAATTGCCGACTTACATCGAACTCGCCGATCGGGCAGGTCTGCTCGCCGCCGGTTACCGCCTACAATACCAGCAGCTCCTCGCGCGACCGTTTTTGCTCGCGGCGATGGTCCTGCTCGCTGCCTCGGTGAGCCTGCGCTTCTTCCGATTTGGCGGCGTGCAGAAAATGATCTTAAGCGGCATCTCGGCCGGCTTCCTTTTGTTCGTGTTGTCCAAGATCACGGAAGACATGAGCAAATCGGAATTGTTGTCGCCGTTGGCGGCGGCATGGATCCCGGTGGTGATCGGCAGCCTCACCGGGTTTGTCGCGCTCTTGTACCAGGAGGACGGCTAGTGACGACCTGGCGTAGGTCTTCGCGTCCTCTTCGCCGACGTGGCGCTCGGGTGCCTGTTACGGGCCTCGCGGCGTTGCTTGCTTTTGCGCTCGGGGTTGTTATCGCGCCCGCGCAGCTGGTTGCGCAGAACGCCATCGGCGTCATGCACTTTCCGCCACGGCCGCCACCTCCGCCGCGGCAACCGCCGCCGCCGTCGAACGCTCCGATGCTCGTGCAGGCGACCGAGATCAGATACGACTACACCAACAATTCGGTTGCCGCGGTCGGCAATGTGCAGATCTATTACGGCGGCGCGACTGTCGAAGCCGATCAGGTCATCTATGACCAAAAAACCAAGCGGCTGCGCGCGGAGGGCAACGTCAGGCTCACCGAGCCCGACGGCAAGATCACGTATGGCCAAGTCATCGATCTGACCGACGACTATCGCGACGGATTTGTCGATTCACTGCGACTAGAAACGCCCGACGAGACTCGTTTTGCCGCCGCGCGCGCCGACCGCGCCAGCGGCAACTACACCGTCCTGCAAAACGGCGTCTATACAGCGTGCGAACCCTGCAAGGACGATCCGCGAAAGCCGCCGCTTTGGCAGGTCAAGGCCGCCCGCATCATTCACGATGAGGGCGAGAAGATGCTTTATTTCGAAGACGCCAGCATCGAGTTTTTCGGGGTGCCGCTTGCCTATGTGCCGTTCATGTCGGCGCCCGATCCGACCGTCAAACGCAAGAGCGGATTTCTGTTTCCTGGTCTGTCGCAGACTACCCAATATGGCTTCGGCGCCGAGCTCAAATATTTTTGGGCGCTGGCGCCAAACTACGACCTCACACTATCGACGCTGTTGACCACGAGGCAGGGCGCGCTTTTCAAGGGTGAATGGCGCCAGCGTTTGCTCGATGGCTCTTACTCGATCAGAGCAGCCGGAATTTTCCAGCAAGACCCCGGCTATTTTGCCACGCGTGATGGCCCCAACAGTCCGACCGCCGGCACGTTTCGCGGCGCTATCCAGAGTGCGGGACAATTCGCGCTAAGCGACAAATGGGTGTGGGGCTGGACCGGATTGTTGGTGACCGACAGCCAGTTTCTATACGATTATCAGCTGCGGCAGTTTACCGGTGCATTCGACCCATTCCAGACCGGCTTTGCCGCAGAGGGTGTGTCGCAGCTTTATCTCAGCGGCGCGGGCGACCGAAGCTATTTCGACATTCGGTCTATTTACTATTACGGCTTCTCACAATTTGACCACCAGTCGCAGATTCCGATCATTCACCCAGTGCTCGATTATTCCAACGTGCTGCCCCAGCAACTGCTCGGCGGCGAGTTCAGTTACAAAGTCAACCTCACCAGCCTGACGCGGCAACAGGCTGAATTCGACGCCATAACGCAAACGGCTCAGTCCACCGGCGCTTGCTCGAGCCCCACCGCCGATACGGCTGTTCCGGCAAACTGCCTGCTGCGCGGCATACCCGGCGACTACACGCGTTTTTCGGCGCAGGCGGATTGGCGCCGCACACTAATCACCGACAACGGTCAGATGTTCACACCGTTTTTGCGCGTGCGCGGCGATGTCGCAACGGTTTCCGTGGACAATACGCCAGGCGTGTCGAACTATATCGCGACCGGAACCAATGGGCTTGCACGCGGCATGCCGGCCGCGGGGGTGGAGTATCGCTATCCATTCATCAGCGTGTCGTCGTGGGGAACGCAAACCATCGAACCGATCGCTCAGGTTGTGCTGCGGCCCAACGAGACAGATATCAGAAAGTTTCCCAATGAAGATGCGCAGAGCTTGGTATTCGACACCAGCAATCTGTTCGAGATCGACAAATATTCCGGCTGGGACCGCGTCGAAGGCGGCGGCCGCGCCAACGTCGGCATACAATACACCGCCCAGGTCAATCGAGCCGGGTCGTTCAATGTCATGTTCGGCCAATCATATCGCTTGTTTGGGCTGAACTCCTTTGCCAGTCCCGATATCACCAATACCGGACTTGACAGCGGCCTTGACAAAAACGTCTCCGATTATGTCGGCAGCGTCACCTATCAGCCGAATTCAATTTACTCTTTTGCAGTGCGCGGCCGGTTCGACCAAAGCACGTTCACCCCACAACGTCTCGAAGTCGAGACTCGCGCCAATTTCGAGCGCTGGACGCTGCAGTTTCTGTATGGCGACTATGCACCCCAACCGCTCCTCGGCTTCCTTACGCGCCGCGAAGGTTTCCTTACCGGTGCGTCGGTGAAGCTGACAGCAAATTGGATTCTGCTTGGATCGACGCGCTATGACATCGAAAACGATCGCTTCGACCAGGCGCGGCTTGGCGTCGGCTATGTGGACGATTGCTTCATGTTGTCGGTGAACTGGCTCAGCAGCTATACCTATACGACAGTGGCGCTTCCGGTCCGGAACGACACCGTGATGCTGCAATTCAGCTTGCGAACCCTTGGGCCGGACGCGCTGGCTCCAGTGGGCGTTAACTATTGATTTTATCGTGATGGAGGGACTAGTGATTTCGCCAGTCGAGTTTCGAGATCGATGCAGCGGCTTTGCCGCTGCTCTTTTCGTACTCGCGATCATCGCAACGATTTCATTTCCCGCGCGGGCCCAACAGATCGTTCTGCTCGTGAACGGCTCGCCGATCACTGATCTCGATATCGCACATCGCGAGAAGTTCCTCGAGATGAGCAACCACAAGAAGCCGAGTCGCCAAGAGGTGATCAACAGCCTGGTCGACGAGACACTGGAGCTGAAAGAGGCCGCGCGCTACTCGCTGGACGTGTCCGACGCCGACGTTCAGTCGGCCTATGATAACGTGGCAGAGAATATGGGGGTTGATGCGCAGAAACTGACGCAGATCCTTACCACTGGCGGCGCCAGCGCCGACACCCTCAAGCATCGTCTCAAGGCGCAAATCGCGTGGACGACCCTGGTGCGGGGTAGATACAAGGTGAGCCTGGAAATCGCCGACAAGGACGTTGAGGCGGAACTCCAGCTGCATCAGCCTCAGGAGAAAGGTCAATTCGGATACGAATATGTTGTGCGTCCGATCGTTCTCATCGTGCCGCGCGGTGCCCCCGATGCCGCTTATGAAGCGCGCAAGCGCGACGCCGATGCGCTACGCGGCCGCTTCGCGACCTGTACGGATGGGATTCCATTCGCGCGCGGGCTTCCGGAAGTCGCCGTGCGCGATCCTATCAACAAATCGTCTGCCGACCTGCCGCCGGCTTTGCGCACCATCCTCGACAATGTGGAAGTTGGACATTTGACGCCGCCGGAACAGACTGCAGAAGGCATACAGATGTTCGCGGTTTGCTCAAAAAAGGAGTCGAAGACCGACGCCCCGGGCCTCAAGGAAGTTCGAGATAAGATGTTCGAAAAGAAGTTTGGCGCCAGGGCTAATCGCTATCTTGCCGATCTGCGGCGGCAAGCGATGATCGAGTACAAATAAATGTCGTTTCCGTCGGCGGCGAACCGGTTTCCACTTCTGCCGCCATGCTGTAGAAGCGATTTGTGCAACCTCTGGCATTGACGCTCGGCGAACCCGCCGGGATCGGCCCGGACCTTGCCCTGACGATTTGGCAACGGCGCGCCGAGCTCGATATACCGCCTTTCTACATTATCGCCGAACCGGATTTCCTCGGCCGGCGCGCCAATCGGCTTGGTTTGCGGATTCCGATCGAGCGCGCGACTGCCGCCAATGCGGCTGAAATATTCCGTTCCGCGCTCCCGGTAGCCGCCCTCGGCCTGCCGATCGGCACCGAACCCGGCATACCCGATGCATCGAGCGCGCCCGCCGCAATCGCGGCGATTCGCCGTGGCGTCGCCGATGTGATGGCTGGTTCCGCAGCCGCGATCGTCACTAATCCCGTCGCCAAGAATGTGCTCTACAATTCCGGCTTCGCGGAGCCGGGTCACACGGAATTTCTCGCCAGGCTGGTGCAGGAAACCTCAGGCAAAGTGTTGCGGCCGGTGATGATGTTGTGGTCGCCGGAATTGGCGGTGGTGCCGGTAACGATCCACCTGCCGCTTCGAGAAATATTCAAACAGCTTTCGGTCGAGCTCGTCGTCGAGACCGGAAGAATTGTTGCCCGCGATCTGCGTAAGCGCTTCGGTCTCGCCCGCCCTCGCCTGGCGATCGCCGGCCTCAACCCGCATGCCGGTGAAGCCGGCACGCTCGGCGAGGAAGACCGCGGCATCGTCGCCCCGGCCGTCGCCGCGCTTGTCGACGAAGGCATCGACGCGAAGGGGCCACTCCCCGCCGATTCGATGTTTCATGAGGCTGCGCGGGCGAGCTATGACGCCGCCTTGTGCATGTATCACGATCAGGCACTCATCCCGATCAAGACGCTTGCATTCGACCATGCGGTGAATGTGACGCTCGGCCTTCCTTTCGTGCGTACCTCGCCGGATCATGGCACCGCGTTCGATATTGCGGGAACCGGGACTGCCGATCCGGCCAGTCTGATTGCCGCGCTAAAGCTTGCGGCCCGACTCGCCAGATCGCCCGGTTCAACCGCCAAAACAGCGGTGTCGAACGCCGCGCCGTGAAGCAGCTATTCGATGAACTGCCGCCGCTGCGCGACGTTATTCGCCGCCATGGGCTTGCCGCGCGAAAATCGCTCGGCCAGAACTTCCTCCTCGATCTCAATCTTGCGGCGCGGATAGCGCGCGCGGCGGGACCTTTCGAAGCGGTCACGGTCGTCGAGATCGGTCCGGGGCCGGGCGGCCTTACACGCGCGCTTTTGGCGCTTGGTGCGTCGCGAGTCATTGCCGTCGAGCGCGACGATCGTGCGATCGGCGCGCTTAAGGAAATCGCCGCTCATTATCCCGACCGGCTTGAAATTGTCGCCGGTGACGCACTCAACTTCGATGCGCGGACGCATCTGTCGTCGGTTCGGGCGCGTATCGTCGCCAATCTGCCTTACAACATTGCAACCGCGCTGCTGGTGATGTGGGTCACCGTCGAGCCGTGGCCGCCATGGTATGATTCGGCGGTTCTGATGTTCCAACGTGAAGTTGCCGAGCGCATCGTCGCCGAAGTCGGATCAAATAGTTACGGCCGTTTGTCCGTGCTGGTGCAGTGGCGCTGCGAGCCTCGTATTGCGTTTGACGTGAACGCCTCCGCCTTCGTGCCGCCGCCTAAGGTGAAATCCTCCGTGGTGCGGCTCGTTCCTCGGACCGCGCCGCTGCCTTGCGAACGCACCGCGCTCGAAGCGGTGACGCAGGCGGCATTTGGCCAGCGGCGCAAGATGTTGCGACAGAGCTTGCGATCGCTGGGAACTGACGCAGCAGAGCTCATCGCGGCAGCCGGACTCGATCCGACCGCGCGCGCGGAAGAGGTTTCAGTGGAGCAATTCGTCCTGCTCGCGCGCCTGCTTGAAGTTCAGCGTGGCAGCGACAGAACAATTGAAAAGGCCGGCTCCTCAGGCGATAAAACCGCATGAGCGCGTTTCGCCGCCAGTCTCTTATCGCTTATGGGCAACCGCTGCGCGAAACGGTTGCGGATCGTCCGGCGCCGCGCGGCACCGAGGTTCTGGTGCGCGTGACCTGCTGCGGGGTATGCCATTCGGATCTGCACGTGCAGGACGGCTATTTCGCGCTCGGCGGCGATAGACGCCTCGACATCACCAAAGACCGCGCTTTGCCGTTCACGCTTGGGCATGAAATCGCTGGTGTCGTCGAAGCCGCAGGTGAAAGCGCCGGAGGCGTCGTCGTCGGCCGCGAAGTCGCGGTCTATCCGTGGATCGGCTGCGGCGCCTGTCCGGCCTGTCGCGCCGGCGAAGAGAACATGTGCTCCGCGCATCATCATCTTGGCGTCGCCGTCGACGGCGGTTTCGCAACTTACGTGCTGGTCCCGCACCCGCGTTATCTGCTCGACCATGCGCCGCTGCCGGCGGCGTTCGCCGGTCCATTGATGTGCTCCGGGCTTACCGCCTATAGCGCCCTCAAACGACTGGGCGGTCACGCCAAACGCGGACCGGTCCTGCTCGTTGGCCTCGGCGGCGTCGGCATGATGGGGCTGGCGCTGGCTCGCACACTGTTTCGCCAACCCCCACTCGTCGCCGACATCGATCCGCAAAAGCGGCAAGCCGCGCTTGCCGCCGGCGCCGCTCAGGCATTCGATCCGGCGGATCCGCAGGCGCGTAAAACAGTCATGGCGGCGACCGGCGGCGGTCTATACGCAGTCTGCGACTTTGTCGGCTCGGACAAATCGCTGCAATTCTCGACCGGAATTCTGGCGCGCGGCGGCAAGGTCGTTGTCACCGGCCTGCTTGGCGGCAGCTTCTCGATCCCGGCGGCCATGATCGCGATCAAAGCAATTACCATCGAGGGCACTTTGACCGGCACATTAGCGCAGGCGCGCGAAGTCATCGCACTGGCGCGTTCGGGGAAAATCGCTCCGATACCGACGCATGCACGGCCGCTCGATGAAGCGCAGGCGGCGCTTGAGGATTTGCGCGCCGGCCGCGTGGTGGGTCGAACGGTGCTGGCGATCTAGCTCAGGTATTGGCGAATTTTCGCCAGCAGCTGGCGCGGGCTATACGGTTTCGGCACATAATCGTCGCAGCCGGCTTCCCGCGCTTTCTTCCCTTCGCCGCTGAGCGCATATGAGGTGACTGCGATGATCGGTATAGCTTTCAAAGCGGCATCGCTTTTGATTCGGCGCGTGGCGGTATAGCCGTCCATCACCGGCAGCTGAATGTCCATCAAGATCAGGTCCGGCCGCTGCTTGGCGATGGCGGCGAGCGCCTCTTCGCCATTTTCAGCTTCGGTGATTTCATAGTCGGTGTCGGCAAGCATGTCGCGAATGATCTGCCGGTTGTCCGCCTGGTCCTCGACCACCAGAATGCGCTTGCTCATGCGGCCTCCACCTGATGTTCGACGATAACCGGAAGAGTGAAAGCAAACGTGGCGCCTTGCCCCAGTTGCGACTCGACCCAAATTCGACCCCCATGCATCTCAATGATGCGCTTTGAGATCGCAAGCCCCAAGCCGGTGCCGCCTTTTTTCTTGGTAATCGCATTATCGGCCTGCTGGAACTCCTGGAACAGCTTCGTCTGATCGGCAGCGGAAATGCCAGGGCCGGTATCACAGACCGAGACGTAGAACGAGCCGTTGTTGGCTTCAGCCTTGATGACGACTTCGCCCGCATCGGTGAACTTGATCGCGTTGCCGACAAGGTTGATCAGGACCTGGGTCAAGCGGCGCCCGTCGCCGCGTCCCGGTGGCAGTTCAGCAGCCATCTCGACCTTAAAAGCAAGCTTCTTGTCAGCCGCCAGCGGCTCAAGCGTGCTGCGGACGGTCTGGGCAATGTCCTGAACCGAGTAATCGAAGAATTCGAGCACGAGTTGGCCAGCCTCGATCTTGGAGAGATCGAGAACATCATTGATCAGCCCGAGCAGGTGTCTGCCGTTAGCTTCAAGCCGTTTGAGCACGCTGAGCATCTTCTCGGATGGCTCCCCGTAAGCGCCATCTGCCATCAATTCGGTATAGCCCAGGATGGCGTTGAGCGGCGTGCGCAGTTCGTGGCTCATATTGGCGAGGAATTGCGACTTGTGCTGACTAGCCTCTTCGAGCTGCCGGCTCTTGTCCTGGATTTCGTCGAACAGTCGCACATTCTCGATAGCGATGCCCGCCTGGTCGGCGAAGGTCGTCGCCAATTCGATCTGCTTTTCAGAAAACGGCTGCACTTTAAGCCGCATCAGCACGACAACGCCTATTGGATTACCTTCGCGCAGGATGGGCACACCCATGACGGCGCGGAAACCGACCTTACGCTGCAGTTCCAACAGGGAATAATCCGGATCGGCCAGCACATCAGAAATTTGAATCGGCCGGCGTTCGGCGACGGTGCGGCCCAAAACACTGCCCCGTCCTGCCGCGAACGGGACGGTTCGTAAGACCAATTCCCTTGTTTGCTCAGGCACACTACCGTGAATCGCTATCGCCTGATAATTGTTGCCCTGTTGCCGGTGGATCGAGGCAATGTCAGCTTCGCACAGTCGCCCCGCCGATTCAGCGAGGGTATTGAGCACCGTCTGCAGATCGAAAGTCGAGCGGCTGATTATCTTCAATACGTCGGCGGTTGCGGTTTGCTGCTGCAACGATTCGCGTAGCTCGTTGAGCAATCGCGTATTCTCGATGGCGATGACGGCCTGGGCGGCGAAGTTCTGCACTAGCGCGATCTGCTTGTCTGTGAACGGACGAACCTCTTGTCGGTAGATCAAGATTGCACCGATGAGTGCATCGTCCTTGAGCATGGGCACCGCGATAAAGGTACGAAAGCCCCCGAGTTCGACAGCGCTGACGAACAATGGGTTACGCTCGACGTAGGCCTGTTCGGCTTTCGCATCTATAACGTGAACCACGCCACTCGAAGCGACCAAGCGGCCAAGAGCCGTTCCCGGGACCGGCTGAACCAAGGGCTCGCGCCGACGCACTTCGGCAAAGCCCGTCGGCATGTTATGCATCGCGATGGTGCGGAACGCATCGCCTTCGCAAAGATAAAGATTGCCGAACTCTGCCTCGCAAAGCTGCGTCGCGTTCGCCAATATTGAATCAAACACCTGCTCCAGCTCGCCAGGCGAGGAGCTGATGATGCGCAGCACGTCAGCCGTGGCCGTCTGCTGCTCCAACGATTCCCTTAGTTCGTTCAGCAG
>Ga0124850_1000101_pt1 | contig 11797 bp, 10 predicted proteins | sample PanSoiMetaGPlot1_FD_97462 | JGI IMG/M metagenome (GOLD analysis project Ga0124850, IMG submission 97462) | Tropical forest soil microbial communities from Panama analyzed to predict greenhouse gas emissions - Panama Soil - Plot 1 (PacBio error... | ecosystem: Environmental > Terrestrial > Soil >...
CTCGATCAAGCAGATGTATGCCGGCCACGCGCCGCAGGTGATGGCGCTCGCCGCGCAATGCACGGCCGGCGCCTATTTTCGGCAAATACGTCATCGTCGTCGACGACGACATCGATCCGACCAATGTCAACCAGGTGCTCTGGGCCATGGCGACGCGTTCGCGCCCCGCGCAGTCGATCGATATCCTGCGCGAAACCTGGAGCACCTATCTCGATCCCAGCCTCAACCCGCCGGAGATCAGGCCCTGGGGATCGAAGTGCCTGATCAATGCCTGCATGGACTACCGCTTCATCAAGACCTTCTCCAAGCGCACCAAATTGTCCAAGGACGCTTACGAGAACGTGGTGGCGCGGTGGCAGGAGCTGGGATTGAGCGGCTCGCCGCCGGTCATCTCCGTATTCGAGGACGAGACGTCGCCGGGGAGCGTGAGTTAGCAGCGCGAGCGGCCGGCTCACAGGCTGCGGTTGCGCGATCCATTGTTAAAAACAATCGGAAACAATGGATCGCCGTGGGCGGCTCTTCGCTGCGACCAACGGTTGTCTTCCCGACTGGCTGCGGGGACGTTCACCTCAGGTTTCATCCGGCCGTTTCCAGCGAATGTGCACAAATGTGTCGTCAGGGTGCGCCCGTCCCTCGGCGATCAAGCGATCGCGTTTGGCTTGAGTATCGGCGGGCGTGTCGCGGTGATGCACCCACAGCATGTGGGTGCGGGGCTGGCGGACAGCACGTTTCCTCAGCTGGGTCAGCCGATTGTCACGGGGCGGCATGGCGGCGTGCCTCAAACAGCCGCGTCGGCGCATGCCGCGGCAGGCGGCGGAATGGCAGGCGCGCCGCTAATCTCGTTCTCGAGCTTGGTCAGACGTTCGTCGAACCCTTTGCCGTCGAGCGCTCGCACATAAACATCGATAACCTTTGCCAATTCGGCGGCCTCGGTTGCCGTCAGCTCGCCGGCCGCGACCGCAGCGGCAATGCTTGCCACCGCTTCGACACTGTCGGCCGCCTTCTCCATCGGCGGCAGCTCCACGGCGATCGGCTGGTGCTTGATCACCGGCATAAGCCGCTCCATGCACACGCGAATGGCCCGCATGTCGCCGCCCTCCGCGAGCTCGATGAGCTTGCCGGCGATGCCCTCGACGCGTGCGGACAACAATTCCTGCGCCAGCACGGTTGCCCGATTGAGCGCCCCGCGCGGGCGTCCGGACGGATTTCCGCTTTGGCCTGGTTGAAAGCGCATGGCTGTCTTCTCCTGTATTTTCCTGTTTTTTTGCAAAAAACGAGAAACCCGCCGCGCGCGGCCGCGTGCGCGGTCGCGCAACGAAAAACCCGGCGCGGCATGCCGCCCGGGCTTCTGGCGTAGTTTCGGTGAATACGCTTTCCTGGAAGATTCTCGTTACACGAGTCAAGCGAAAAATCGGGCGCGCATTAAGTCGCTGAGTTCGCACGAAAACTCCGCTGTCGCCCGAGAGAGACAGATATAAATCTGCGGGAATCCGGCTCCGTCGAACCGTGCCCGTGTCGCGTAGCCGCTAATTGCCTCCGGTAACGGAGTTTATCGGAAGCAATGCCGTGCGATGAGCCATGCTTCAAAGCAGCCAATGTCCGCTTTGAGGGGGTGAGTTCAACGAATCGACGCAACACCTTCTAATCTTGGCAGATGAGGAGGTATGCGAATGGAGGGGCATGCACGGAGATGGTTCACGCCGAAACAGAAGGCTGAGCTGTGGGAGCGCTGGAAGAGCGGTCAATGTGTGGCGGACATGGCGAGAGCGCTTGAGAGGAGGAACAAGAGCGGCGTCTATCGGGTCTTGGCTGGCAATGGAGGGATTGCTCCAGCGCCACGCCGGAGGGCTTTGGGAGCGCTGCGGCTTGAGGAGCGCGAAGAGATTTCGCGGGGCATTGCCGCCGGTCGGTCGATACGGCGGATCGCACAGGGCCTCGAACGATCGCCCTCAACTGTCAGCCGAGAGATCAGCGTAACGGCGGCTGCAGCGCCTACCGCGCCAGCGAGGCTGATAAGCGCGCCTGGCGGCGGGCATTGCGTCCAAAGCCTTGTCGCCTGGCGCGCCATGCCGAGCTACGATGGCGCGTCGCGCAGAAGCTCGTGCTCCAGTGGTCGCCGGAGCAGATCTCTGGCTGGCTGAAGCGGCAATTCCCTGCCGACCCGGGCATGCAAGTATCTCACGAAACGATCTATCGGAGTCTCTTTATCCAGACACGCGGCGTGCTGAAGAAGGCGCTGATGGCGCACTTGCGTACAACGCGGCAGATGCGCCAAGCCAAAGGCGGCACCACCAAGAGCGGACTGGGACAGATTGTCGATGCGGCTTCCATCCGCGAGCGGCCGGCCGAGGCCGACGATCGCGCCGTGCCAGGCCACTGGGAAGGAGACCTTCTCTGCGGAGCAAACAACACCCACATCGCGACGCTGGTCGAGCGCCATACGCGCTTTGTGATGCTTCTCAAAGTCCCGAGCAAGGACACGGCGACCGTAGTAGCCGCGCTCGGTAAACACGTGCGCAAACTGCCGCAAGAGCTGCGCCGCTCGTTGACCTGGGATCGAGGCAAGGAGATGGCTGACCACAAGAACTTCACCGTCGCCACCAACGTGCAGGTCTATTTCTGCGATCCACGCAGTCCTTGGCAGCGCGGCAGCAACGAGAACACCAACGGCTTGCTGCGACAGTATTTCCCGAGGGGAACAGATCTCTCGCGCTTCTCTCAGGCGTACCTGAACAGGATCGCGCTGCGGCTCAATCAACGCCCGCGGAAGACCTTGGGCTTCGAAACCCCTGCCGATAGACTACGAGCAGTGTTGCAGTGACCAGTTGAACCCGCAGCACAAAGCGGACATGAGTGGCCGCTTTTGCTGCGATGCACGGTCCTGACCTGCTATACTTAGTCCGTGATCCTTGGCCTTGGGGAAAGCCCATGAGGCGGCGGGATTTCGTCACACTGATTGGCGGCGTGGCAGTCACTTGGCCGCTCTCGCTGCGCGCGGAGCGACGGGCGGCGCAGGAATGAAAGAACGGCGCCCTAAGACGACGAAGGTCAAGCGTCGCAATCAGCTGACGGCTGCGCGTCGTCGCGGTCCCACAGCCACCGACCTCCAGAAACAACTCGACCTGCGGACCCGCGAACTCGCCGAGGCACAAAAGCATCTTGCTGAGGCGCTGGAGCAGCAGGTCGCGACCTCCGGGGTACTGCAGACCATCAGCAGCTCGCCCGGCGAATTGCAGCCCGTGTTTGAGGCCATCCTGGAGAACGCAACACGCCTGTGCGGAGCCAAGTTCGGCACACTCTATCTCTGCGACGGAGATGCCTTCCGCGCTGCGGCGTTTCACAACGCGCCTCCCGCGTTCATCGAGGCTCGCAAGGGCAAGCTGCTCCGGCCGGGACCAGGTACCACCGTCGGTCAGGCGGCGCGAACGAAACGGGTCGCTCACGTGCTCGATAGTATGGATCGCGAGCCCTACCGTCAGCGTGACCCGTTTGTGATTGCCGGCGCGGAGCTCGGCGGATACCGGACCATTGTCTCGGTGCCCATGCTCAAGCACGATAAGTTAGTCGGTGTGATCAGCATCTATCGGCAGGAAGTTCGCCCGTTCACCGACAAGCAGATAGACCTTGTGAGCAATTTCGCTGCACAGGCCGTAATCGCCATCGAGAACACGCGGCTGCTCAACGAACTGCGTGAGTCCCTGCAGCAGCAGACGGCGACTTCGGAGGTGCTGAGCATGATCTCGAGCTCGCCCGGCGAGCTCGAGCGATTGTTCGAAACCATGCTGGCGAATGCAACCCGGCTGTGCGGTGCCGAGTTCGGCGTATTGGAGGTGGATGATGGAGACGGATCGCGCATCGCCGCGGTCTACAACGTGCCGCCTGCACTCGCCGCGATCCAGCACACGCCATTTCGCCTTCATCCGAAAAGCGGCCATGCCGAGATGCGCAGGACCAAGCAGGCGGTGCACATCGACGACATCCGAGCGATGCCGCCATATCTCGAAGGCGATCCAAGGCTGGTCGCCTACGCCGACCTAGGCGGCGCGCGCACGACCTTGGGCATACCGATGCTCAAGGAGGATACGCTTGTCGGCACCATCGCCATCTATCGCCAGGAGGTGCGCCCGTTCAGCGACAAGCAGATCGAGCTGGTGAGCAATTTCGCAAAACAGGCGGTGATCGCGATCGAGAACACCCGATTGCTCAACGAGCTGCGCGAATCGCTGCAGCAGCAGACCGCCACCGCCGACGTGCTCAAGGTCATCAGCCGCTCGACCTTCGATCTGCAGACGGTGCTGAACACGCTCGTCGAGTCGGCGGCACGGCTATGTGATGCGTACGACGCGCTGATACTCCTGCGAGAGGACGAATCGTTAGTTTTCGGGGCTCATCACGGGCCGATCCCGTTTGACCTCGTCAAACGGCGAGTCACCCGAACCTGGACTAACGGGCGGGCTGTTGTCGATCGCAAGCCGGTCCACGTGTCCGACCTCACTTCCGCGGGCGACGAGTTTCCCGAGGGCCGCGCCGATGCGCTACGTTGGGGCCACCGGACGGTCCTCTCCATCCCACTGTTGCGAGAAGACGAGGCCATTGGCTCCCTTTCCGTCCGTCGCACCGAGGTGCGGCCCTTCACCGAGAAGCAGATCGAGCTCGCCACCACGTTCGCCGACCAAGCGGTGATCGCGATCGAGAACGTGCGCCTGTTCGATGAGGTGCAGGCGCGCACGAGCGAGCTCACGGAGTCGCTGGAGCAGCAGACGGCGACATCGGAAGTCCTCCAAGTCATTTCGACCTCGCCCGGCGAGCTTAAGCTGGTATTCCAGACCATGTTGGATAATGCGGTGCGGATTTGCGAGGCTAAATTCGGAATCCTGTTCCTATATGACGGCGATTCCTTCGATACCGCTGGGCTGGTAGGCGTACCACAAGCCTACGCCGAGTTTCTCCAATCTGGCGCGCATCGGTTCGGGGACACGCCCAGCGGCCGCGCCGCTAGGACGAGACAAGTGGTTTACGTCGAAGACCTCAGGGTCATGATCAACGCGGACAACGTGCCAGTTCGGAAGGCCATCGAGCTGGGCGGAGTGCGTACGGCGGTTTGTGTGCCGATGCTCAAGGAAAGTGAGTCCATTGGTGTTCTCACCATCTACCGTCAGGAGGTGCGCCCGTTCAGCGACAAGCAGATCGAGCTGCTGAGCAATTTTGCCAAGCAGGCCGTCATCGCCATTGAGAACACGCGGCTGCTCAACGAGCTGCGGGAATCGCTGCAGCAGCAGACCGCCACCGCCGACGTGCTCAAGGTCATCAGTCGTTCAACGTTCGACCTGCAGGCGGTGCTCGACACGCTGGTCGAATCGGCGGCGCGGCTTTGTGAAGCCGACAGCGCAGCCATTCATCGCCCAACAGGCCAAACGTATCCTTTTGTTGCGAGCTACGGCTATTCGCCCGAATTCGGCGCTTATATGCGGGCGCATCCGATCGTCCCGGGGCGAGGCACCGTGTTGGGCCGCGTGGTGCTCGATGGCAAGGCTGCGCACGTAGCCGATGTTTGCGCCGATCCCGACTACACGTTTACCGAAGCCGCAAAGATCGGCGGACACCGCACCGCGCTCGGAGTTCCGCTCCTGCGCGAAGGAATCCCGATTGGCGTGATCATGTTGACGCGTTCGCAAGTGCGGCCATTTACCGAAAAACAGATCGAGCTAGTCACGATCTTCGCCGACCAAGCGGTGATCGCGATCGAGAACCTGCGACTATTCGACGAGGTGCAGGCGCGCACGCGCGAGGTGCAGGAATCGCTCGAATATCAGACGGCGATCAGTGACGTGCTGAACGTCATCTCTCGCTCGCCCAACGAGCTGCAACCAGTCATTGATGCAATCCTGCAAACAGCGGCGCGCCTGTGCGAGGCGGAGTACGCTCTTTTTTGGAGGCTGCAAGACGGCGCTTACCACCTGGCGGGTACGAGCAATGCGAATGCCGCATTTGTGAAGCACTGCGCGGAACACCCGATTCGTCCCGGACGCGGTTCAGTCGCCGGCCGGACGGCGCTGGAGCAGAAAACCGTTCACTTGCCGGATTGCCTGGCCGATCCTGAATATACCCTTCTTGACTTTCAGGAGGTCGCTGGCCATCGCAGTATGCTCGGGGTTCCGCTGCTGCGCGACGGCGTGACGATCGCCGTCATCGTACTGCTGCGCAATGCCGTGAGGCCGTTCACGGACAAGCAGATCGACCTGGTGACGACCTTCGCGGATCAGGCGTTGATCGCGATCGAGAACGTGCGCCTGTTCGAGGCCGAACAGCAGCGCACGCGCGAGCTCAGCGAGTCGCTGCAGCAGCAAACTGCGACCGCCGATGTCCTCAAGGTCATCAGCCGCTCGGCCTTCGATCTCAAGTCGGTGCTGCAAACGCTCGTTGAATCTGCTGGCCGCCTTTGCGGCGCCGACTACGCCACGATAACTCGGCAGAAGGACGGGGTGCTTTTCTTCGCGGAGGCTTACGGTTACTCGTCCGAGTTCATCGAATATGTCAAGGCTATGCCCGTCGAGCGGGGACGCGGGACTGCGACGGGACGAGCCTTGCTGGAAGGTCGGGTGATCCATATCGCCGACGTCTTGGCCGATCCGGAGTACACCTGGGCGGAGGCCCAGAAGTTGGGCGGCTACCGCACGATCCTCGGTGTGCCGATGTTGCGCGAGGGCATCCCGGTCGGCGTGCTGACATTGACGCGTTCCGAGGTGCGGCCATTCACCGGGAAGCAGATCGAGCTGGTATCGACTTTCGCCGACCAGGCGGCACTCGCGATCGAGAATGTGCGTCTGTTCGATGAGATCCAAGACAAGAACCGCCAACTCCAAATGGCAAGCGAGAACAAGTCGCAGTTCGTCTCAAGCATGAGCCACGAGCTGCGCACGCCACTCAACGCCATCATCGGCCTGACCGAGATGATGGTCAAAAATGCGGCGCGCTTCGGAACAGAAAAGGCGCAGGAGCCGCTGCAGCGCGTGAACCGCGCTGGGACTCACCTTCTTGGCCTCATCAACCAGGTGCTCGACCTGTCCAAAATCGAGGCCGGAAAGCTCGAGCTCAACCCACAAACCGTGCAGCTAGCACCGCTGATCAACGAGGTCATCGGCACCGCCGGACAGCTGGCCGAGCAGAACAAGAACCGCCTCGTGGTCGATGCCCAAGAGAACCTCGGCGCATTGACCGTTGACTCCATGCGGCTGCGGCAGATCCTGCTCAACCTGTTGAGCAATGCCTGCAAGTTCACGAGGGAAGGTGAGGTCAGGCTGCGGGCGCGCAGGGTCGCCAACGGTCGCGACTGGACCGAGCTCGCGGTCGCTGACACCGGCATCGGCATGACTCCTGAGCAGCAGGCGAAGCTGTTCGAGGAGTTCAGCCAGGCCGATGCCACGACCGCTCAGCGCTTCGGCGGCACGGGGCTCGGCCTTGCCCTCTCGCGCAAGCTCGCGCGCATGATGGGCGGCGACGTGACCGTGACGAGTGAGTCGGGCAAGGGCTCGGTGTTCACTGTCCGGCTGCCTGGAAGCGCCGACAGCTAACCAACGACTTCAAATGCAGAGCGGTGCAATTTGCTGCACCGCGTAAGTCCGCTTATGGCACGAAGCGGACATGTTAAAGCGAGCCCTGTATGTCCGCTTTGAGGGGCACCGCGAGCGTTCGGAGCGTGCTTTACTGGGATTAAAGCTCCTTGCCGATCAGCCGGTCGACGGAATAGATGCCGCCGCCACGGATCGCAAACATGAGGCACACGGCTCCAATCAGCAGCACATATTCGTATCCGCCTGCGCCGGCCGCATAACCCTTCGCCAGATGCGCGAACAGCAAGGCTATCAGCATCTCGATGGCGAGCGCCGCCGCGAAGAAGCGAGTGAATAGACCGAGGATCAGGCAGACGCCGCCCACGGATTCCAGGAACATGATGATGTAAGCCCACATCAATGCAGGCTCTATGCCGTTTTTCGCCAAAATATTGGCGGCGACTGCTGCGGCGCCAGCTTTGAACTTCCCCGATACATGGACCAAAAACATGATGCCGACGACGATGCGCACGAAGGTGGCCGCTATCGGCAGCATGGTCTCGTAAAATCCCGCGAGACTTGGAAAAAGCAGCTTCACTTCACCTTTTGGCATGGCCTACTACCCCTTTTGCTCTCCTTGTGTCGCACCACGGCAACTTCAAAACGATAATAGCAGCCACCCGGTGCGGTTCTTCAAGGGCCTTGGATGAAACCGGTGCTAATTTGCTGCATCGCGTTAAGACGCGATTGGCACAAAGCGGACATCCCGAGATGTCTGCTCTATGTCCGCTTTTGGGGGTAAAGCGGACAACATTTGGTCGTTCTGAGTTTTTCCGCTTTTAACCCATAGCGGACATTGACGGGCCTGAAATCCCGCAGTGCAGCGGCGTCGTGTGTGCTAACGCTTGGGCGGCAGCATAGAAGGGGTTGAGATCGCAAAAATGTGTGACACGTTCGCCGTCCTATTTGGCACGGAACAGGTCGACAAACACACTACGAAACCAGCGGAGTGTGGGATCGTAATGGTAACGCTCATGCCAGTAAATACGAATGTCAAAGGGCGGAATCGGGATCGGCAGCGGCAACACCTTGATCGGCACATGGGACACGAATGATTGCGCAAGGCGGCCGGGGATCACCGCCAACAGGTCTGAACTGGCGATTATCATTGGAAGCACATGAAATCCGGGCACGCGCAGCACAATGTTGCTTGAATGCGGTGCTTTGCGAGGAAGCGGTCGATCACGGCATGCGCCATCCCAGTCGCATCAGCCATAGCGTGTTCGCTGCTCTTGAATGCTTCGAGCGTCATCCCGCCACGAAATTTCGGATGGTTTGATCGCATCGCGCAGACATAACGCTCGCGGAACAGCAGAGACTGCCGGAAGCCCGTCGTCAGGTTGTTGAAGAAGCCGACAGCGACATCAACTTCACCGGTGCTTAGGGCTGCGCCGGGGTTTTCCAAGGGAATGGGGGCTGTGCGCACGGTCGCGCCGGGCGCTTCCTTCCTGAGAAAGGCAAGGAGCCTTGGCAGGAAGACTGTTTGCCCGACGTCATTGGCGTAAAGCGTAAAATGCCGCGTTGTCGTGCGCGGATCGAACGGACGATTCGAAGCGAGACCGGCGACCAGCACGTCGAGTGCCTCGCACGCCGCCATCCCAAGACGCTCCCCGTAAGGCGTCGGCTGGAAGCCTTCCCCGGTGCGCGTGAATAGCGGATCGCCCAACTGCCTGCGCAGTTTTGCCAGAGCGTGGCTGGCGGCAGATTGGGATAATCCGATCTTCCGCGACGCCGCCGAAACGCTACGGAGACGTGACAGTTCGGCAAGCAGTCTGATTTGCGTGGAATCGAGACCGCGGGCGATATGCATATCTTGCATAGAGAAATGTGTAGATCATGAGCTTGCGAACGGCAACGGCTTTGCTCTAGCGTTTTGCTGCGGCCGCGCCGCCCACCGTCTTTCAAGGGAGAAAGCTATGAGCACGAGCCGCTTGCCATACGTGTTCAGAACCGGTGTCCTGCTAGCCGCCCTTGTCGCGCTGCCGGCCGACTCGTTCGCCGACAACTGGCCGCAGCAAACCGTGCGCATCCTGACCGGACCACTCGCGGCCGGCAGCTCCATCGACGCGACCGCGCGCGTGCTCGCGGAAGAGCTGTCGAAACGCTGGAAGCAATCGGTCGTGGTCGACACCCGCCCGGGCGCAGATGGGATCATCGCTGCGAAGGCGCTGCTCGAAGCGCGGGATGGTCATACCCTGCTATTCACAACGCACAGCATCTTCACGGTCGTTCCGCTGCTGCGGCAGCCAATTCCCTACGATCCCAAGGGAGACTTCACCCCCATTTCGCTCGGTGTCGATGACTTCCTCGCCATCGTCGCGGCGCCATCGCTTCCCGCGAACTCGCTGCCCGAGCTAGTCGAGCTCGCTAAGAAGAAACCAACGGAACTCAACTATTATGCTGTGCCCGGCTCGCCCTATCTCGGCTATCTGGCGTTCCAGAAGGGCGCCGGGATCAACACCACGTTCGTGCCCTATGCGAATCATACCAACGCGATTTCCGACCTAGCAGAGGGCCGCCTCCACATCGCCGTGTTGCCGCTTGCCGCGGTCGTCGGGCTGGGGAAGGCCGGGAAGGTAAAGCTGCTGGCCGTTCTCAATGATCAGCGTAGTCCCGCTGTTGCCGACGTTCCCACCGTGGCGGAGTCCGGATTTCCCGGCTTTTTCTCTGGAGGCTTGCTCGGGATGTTCGGTCCCAAGGATATGCCTGTGGAGTTGCGCGAACGGATTGCGTCGGAGATGCGCGACGTGCTCAGCCGACCCGACATCAAGGAGCGGCTGGCAAGCTTCGGTCTCGTGGCGCACGGGACAACTCCGTCAGAGTTCGCCGCGATTCTCGAGACACAGCGGGCCAAATGGGCTGCAATCGCGCGCGAGCACGATATCAAGCCCCAGCGGTGACCCTCCGAATTCGAAACGAAGAGCGGAATTGGATACAATAGCTCAGCAGCGTCAACCCTTGCGAGACGACGCTGCTGACCGTCAAGCGACCTCAAGAAGCATCGAGGCAGAAGAGTTCGGAGTTTCCGCAATCAGTTCGAAAAGGAGGAAGACGCTCATGAATAAACCGGTGGACTCCCAGCATGTTAGGCCCGTCACCGTGGAACGCAGCGGCATCACTGTGACTCGTGTCGGAGTCCATCTCGGCGCCGAGATCAGCGGCGTTGACCTTCGTAGGCCGCTATCAGATGAAGCAATTGAGACCATCCAGGACGCGCTGGTCAACAACGAGCTGATCATCTTTCGCAATCAAGAGATCACGTCGGATAATCTGGTCGATTTCGGCCGGCGGTTCGGCGAATTAACCGTTCATCCCTTCGCCCCACACGACGAGAAGGCATCTGTCCTCATCAAATTTAGAAATGACGAAAACAATCCGCCGTTCGCCACGGACGTCTGGCATTCGGATGAAACGTTCCGTGCCGAGCCGCCGATGGCGACGATGCTGTGCGCAAAGGTAGTGCCGGCAATCGGCGGCGACACCATATTCGCGAGCATGTCGGCGGCGTTCGACGGTCTCAGCGCGCGCATGCAGCAATTCATATCGGGGCTCGAGGCCATTCACGACTGGAAGCCATTTAAGAGGCTGTTCGATAATACTGAGGAAGGCCGCAAGAACCGGCAGCACTTTGAGCTGTTATATCCACCGCAGCTGCACCCTGTGGTGCGCGTTCATCCGGTCTCGGGTCGCGGGATACTGTTCGTCAATCCTCAATTCACCATCGCCATCAAGGATATGGATGAACGCGAAAGTCGGTCGCTGCTCGATACGCTGTTTCACCAGGTCCTCATTCCCGAATATCAATTCCGGTTCCACTGGGCTCCGCACACCATTGCCATGTGGGACAACCGATCGACCCAGCATTATGCCGTGAATGACTACTATCCTCAGCGACGGTTTATGGATCGCGTGACCATTCGCGGTGGGCCGGTTGTTGGCGTCAAGCCTGCCGATCCGGACGGCGTTCGCAAGGCGAAGAACCTTGTTCCCGCCGCTGTCGAGCACTACGGCGGGCACAGGCCTTATCGACAGGCCCAGTCGGAACGAAGTGCACCCGACGGATGATCTCTGCGCCGCTCGTTCCCGGCCCATTCGTGGATCCTGGCCGAACCATCTCTTATGTCCGCTTCTCTAATCGGCCGTCTGGGTCAAGCACTTTCAGACTAACCACCACTGCAGTGTCGATG
>Ga0124850_1000102_pt1 | contig 11788 bp, 8 predicted proteins | sample PanSoiMetaGPlot1_FD_97462 | JGI IMG/M metagenome (GOLD analysis project Ga0124850, IMG submission 97462) | Tropical forest soil microbial communities from Panama analyzed to predict greenhouse gas emissions - Panama Soil - Plot 1 (PacBio error... | ecosystem: Environmental > Terrestrial > Soil >...
CGCGCGTGATCTCGTCCCAATTCGCGAAAGTGACCGCGGCGGCGATCGGCGCGCATCCAAACCGCAACATCGCCGTTGCGATCTCCTATTGTCGTCGAGCGTCCTCGATTGTCCGGCGGGGAGCCGTCTGCAACAGCTGCTCCAGCTGTTGGCTCCAGAACTTTGCCATGCCGGTGGTCGCGTGGCCGCGCGTGTCTTCGCTCGCCGGGATCAGGTAAAGCCCACCGTTCTTCACGCGTTTGAGTGCGCGCTCCGTGATTGCGGTTTCGGGTGGGTTGCGTTCATCGTCGGCCGAATTGATCGCCAGCAGCGCGGCCTCAATGCGTTCAAGGCCGGCCGAGGGATCGTAGTCGCGCGAAGACTCCCATTGGTAGAGAAAGTCGTTGGCATCGCTGGGAGTCGGCGCCGCCAAGCGCTCGTCGACGAGCTTGTCGGCCTGCTCACGCGTCGGGGCCATCTTCTGGTACGCGAGCGTTCCGCCGCTCGTGGCGATGGCGAAGAACGCGCTGGCCAAGCGCAGCGAAGGCGGCTGCGTCGCGTAGTTGCCGTTGTGCCATTCCGGGTCGCTGCGGATCGTTTCGAGCATCATCCGCCGCAACATCCAATTGCGGCTCGCCATGGGCGTGGGCTGCGACGCCATCGGCACCAGCACATCCATGACGTCGGGATACTTTTCGCCCCAGAGCCACGTCTGCATGCCGCCCATGGAGTTGCCGAGCACGAGGCGCAAGTGACGGATGCCGAGCCCCTCGGTCACGAGCCGGTGTTGGGCCTCGACCATGTCATCGTAATTGTATTTCGGAAATTTGGTTCGCAGGCCGTCCGATGGCTTCGCCGACTTTCCGGTTCCGATCGCGTCCGGCAGGATGATGAAGTATTTGTTCGCATCGAGCGGCTGGCCAGAGCCGAACAACTCACCCGCGAAGCCGGGAGTCAGGAAATTTGCACCCGAGCCGCCGGTGCCATGCAGGATCAATACAGGCTCTGCCGACGGATTGCCGAGCGTTCTGTAATGCAGGCGCAGTTCGGGCATGACTTCGCCGGTGTGAAAGCGAAAGTCCCGCGCGACCCAGTCGCCCTCCTTCGGTGCCGGATAGTCCGCGGCCGAAGCCACCGCCGATATGAACGCGAACGCAACTGCGCCTGCGATGCGGATGCAAACGGGATTCATTGGGTCTCCCCCTGGATGCGAGGCTCCGTCGAGCGCACGAGCGCGGCCGATGAAAAAGAACATCGAACGGCCTTTCAACGATGCTCTGCGCCGTAAGCCGGCGATAATGTGTCGGATTCCGGCAGCGGTTTTCCCTTCGTCTCCGGCAAGAACGGCACGGCGATCAGCCCAAGAATGTAGAACAAGCCGATGATGGTCGCCGCTTTGCCATAGCCGCCGAGGCCGACAATCAAGGTGCCGGCGATCAGCGGAGCGATCGCGGAGATCAATCGCGGTGCATTGAAGATGAAACCGGCGGCAGTGGCGCGCATTCGCGTCGGAAAGAGTTCCGGCAGCCAGATCGGCGTCCACGAAAAACAGCCTTGGATGAAAAATCCATACACTGCGAAGGCGAACAGCAGCACATGAATATCCTTCACCCATAGGTAGATGATTGGCGTCAGAATCAGGCACATCAGATAAAACAACATCGTCGTCGGCTTGCGGCCGAAGGCGTCGGCGAGGAAACCGAAGCACGAGAACCCGATCAAGGCGCCCAGGTTTTGCACTAAGCCGACCAGTGCCGCATAGCGCTGGGCCGGAAGGCCGGCAGCGGCTGCGACCGACCCGACATAGCTCGGGACGAACGTTGAAACGCCCCAATAGCCGATCGTCACCGACAGCGACATCACGAACGTCAAAAACAGGCGCAAGCGGACGGCGGGTTCGGCAAACACATCGACCAGCGTAAAGCGCACGAGCGCCGCGTCTTCCCCACGAAGCGGCGCACCCTGCCGCCGCAGATCATATGCGGCGCGGCGGCGCCTGTTCGATTCCTCCCACCGGGCCGATTCGGGAATATTGCGTCGGATCCAAAACACGATCAGCGCGGGCAGCACGCCGATCAGGTACATGTACCGCCAAGCGTCAGGGCCGGAGGTACCGATGGCGAGCCACACGCCGGAGGCAAGAATGCTTCCGATCGGGTATCCCGATTGTAAAAAGGCGCCGCCCTTGCCGCGTGCGTTGGCCGGCCAAAGCTCGGCCATGATCGACGCCCCCGTCGCCCATTCCGAGCCGATCGCAAGCCCGACGAGAAAGCGAAACACGGCAAACGACACCCAATCCCAAGAAAACGCGCTCACGCCCGTGAGCAGCGAATAGGCAAGGATCGTAAGGGTCATCGAGCGCTTGCGGCCGAGATAGTCGGCGAGCACGCCGCCAAGCAGCCCTCCGAGTCCCCAACCGAACACCGTTATGGCAATGATCGCGCCAGCATAGAAAGGGATGGACGGATATTGGGAAGGGTCCAAGAGTTGATGGAGGGCAACGCCGACAGTGAGAATGAGTGCGAATACTTCGAAACCGTCGAACGTCCATCCCAGATTCGAGGCGACAAGCGCTTTCCATTGCGCCCCGTTGAGCGAGCGATACCATGGAGAAGACCCGAAAGTGCCGACTTCGCTCATGATCTCCTCCCGAAGTTTGCCCCGGCATATCCCGCCGGAGATCGCGCATGAAAAGCTTACGCTAATATCCCGCGCGCTTGGAAGAGTGCATCAAGCGCCCTGTCCCCGGCTCGACTAACGCATCGCCCCGCTGTTCGCACTTTGCCGGAACTTAAAGTTTCGGAAGCACGTGTTCGCCGAACAATTCGATGGTCCGCACTGGGTCGCAGGCGAGGCTGACGGTGAGCATCAGTCGCTCGGCGCCGGCGGCTTTGGCGGCGAGCGCCTGCGCGAGACAATCCTGCGGATTGCCGCAAATCGAGAGCCGGCGCGACAGATAATCGAAAAGGCCGAGCTCTTGGATCAGCCTGATGTCGGCTTCGCCCGGCCGAGTGCTGTAGCGCCGGCGCAATTCGAGCAGCGGCGCACGCAGCGGCTCGGGCACGCCCCGCGTCTCCAGATGCTTGTCTCCTATTACGTAGCCGGCGAGGAACGCGAGCATGGCGCCGACCTTGTTGCGCGCGGCGTCGCGATCCTCGTTGCAGTCGAGCGCCGCGATCTGCCAAATCTCGAGGTCGTCGCTTGCGCGGCCGGCGGCTTTGGCGCCGGCGGCGATGTGCGCTCGTGAATCGCGGATGTTGTCGGCGGCGAGGCCATAGTTGGCGAACACGCCGTCGGCGGTCCGGCCGGCGGCCTGCAGCGGCTGCGGATGCGACGCGGCAAGAAAGACCGGCGGAGCGCGCTTGATCCACGGCAGATGCGCGCTTGCCCCGCCAAGCGTGGCGGGCGCGCCCTTTAACAGCGTCTTGATGAACGTCACTCCTTCCGCGAGCTCGCTCGCGCGCGACTTCGGCAGGCCGACATTCTTGGTGCCGCTGTGGCCGGCGCCGATACCCAGCACGGCGCGTCCGTTCGACACGTGGTCAAGCGAGGCGACCGCGGCCGCGGTGATCGCGGGATGCCGGGTGAGCAGATTGGTGACGCAGACCGCAACGCGCGCGCGGCGCGAGACGCGCGCGACCATCGCCGCCGACACCCATGGATCCATGGCGTTTCCCGGCGTGTCGGCAATGCCGATCATGGCATAGCCGTAGCGATCGGCGCGCTCGGCAAGCTGCTCGCACAGATCGAGCGTGTAGGGCCAGAAGAAGAAACCAACCTGCATGTTGCATTCCCGATTCGGCACGTTTCATGCCGGGCGCGCGCTTGCAGTATTTCTCGAAAAGCGCCGGTCGGCCGCGGCGAGCTACTCCGCCGCCGTTCGCGCCGCAATCAACGGGTCGTAGTTGAGCACCGGCGCGAGCCACTTCTCCGCCTCGGCCACGCTCCAGCCCTTGCGGGCGGCGTAGTCCTCGACCTGATCGCGCTCGATCTTGCCGACGCCGAAATAGTGGCTCTCGGGATGGCTAAAATAGAGCCCGCAGACGGAAGCGCCCGGCCACATGGCGAAGCTCTCGGTGAGCTTGAGGCCGATGCGCCGCTCACCGTCGAGCAGCGCAAACAGGCTCGCTTTCTCGCTGTGGTCGGGCTGCGCGGGATAGCCGGGCGCCGGGCGAATGCCGCGGTATTTTTCTCCGATCAGCTCCACGTTGCTGAGCGCCTCCTCCGAGGCGTAGCCCCAGAATTCCCGGCGCACCCGCTGATGCAGGCGTTCGGCGAAGGCTTCGGCGAGGCGGTCGGCGAGCGCCTTGACCATGATCGCCGAATAATCGTCGTTCGCCCGCTTGAAGCGCTCCGCCACCTCGTCCTCGCCGATGCCGGCGGTGACCATGAAGGCGCCGATATGGTCGGCAAGCGCGCTCGCGCGCGGCGCCACGAAATCGGCAAGCGCAATATTGGCGCGTCCTTCGCGGCGGGTGAGTTGTTGGCGCAGCGTGTGCAGCACCGCGATCGGCGCGGTGCGCGCCTCGTCGCCGTAGAGGAGGATATCGTCGCCGTCGGAATTGGCCGGCCAGAATCCGAACACCGCGCTGGCGCGCAACCAGCGCTCGGATGCCATGCGCTCGAGCATTGCCTGGGCGTCGTCGAACAAGCTGCGCGCGGCCGCTCCGTATTTGGCGTCGTCGAGGATGGCGGGAAACTTGCCGGTGAGCTCCCAGGTGGCGAAGAACGGCGACCAGTCGATGTAGTCGCGCAGCTCGGCGAGCGAATAATTCTCGAGCACCCACGATCCCAGGAAACTCGGCCGCGGCGGAACATAATTTCCCGACCAGTTGAGCTTGAGCGCGTTCGCCCGCGCGTCCCCGAGCGAAAGCCGCTGCTTGGTCGCCTCGCCGCGCGCATGCGCGGCGGCGATGCGGGCATATTCCTGGCGGATGTCGGCCACGTAGGACGGCCGCGCCGCGCCCGACATCAGATTGGCCGCGACGCCCACGGCGCGGCTCGCGTCGGTGACGTAGACCACTTGCCCGCGCCGGTAGTTGGGATGGATTTTCACCGCAGTGTGCACGCGGCTCGTCGTGGCGCCGCCGATCAGCAGCGGGACGTCGAAGCCTTGCCGCTCCATCTCGGCGGCGACGTGGCACATCTCGTCGAGCGATGGCGTGATGAGGCCGGAGAGCCCGATGATATCCGCGCTCTCCTTCTGCGCCGTCTCGAGGATTTTTGCCGCCGGCACCATCACGCCGAGATCGATGACCTCGTAATTGTTGCACTGGAGCACGACCCCGACGATGTTCTTGCCGATGTCGTGCACGTCGCCCTTGACCGTGGCCATGACGATCTTGCCGTTGGAATTCTTCTTTTCGACTCCCTTGTCCTTCTTCTCCTGTTCCATGAACGGCATGAGATAGGCGACCGCCTGCTTCATCACGCGCGCGGATTTCACCACTTGCGGCAGGAACATTCGTCCGGAACCGAACAGGTCGCCGACCACGTTCATGCCGTCCATCAGCGGGCCTTCGATCACGTGCAGCGGGCGCTCGGCCTTGCGCCGCGCCTCCTCGACGTCGCCTTCGATGAAATCGGTGATGCCGTGCACGAGCGCGTGCGACAGCCGCTCCTCGACCGGACGCTCGCGCCAGGCGAGATCGGCCTCCTTTTTCTCCTTGCCGTGCCCACGATAACGCTCGGCGAGCGCGAGCAGCCGCTCGGCGGCGTCCGCGCGCCGGTTGAGCACCACGTCCTCGCAACACGCGCGCAGCTCGGCATCGAGGTCGTCGTAGACCGCGATCTGCCCGGCGTTGACGATGCCCATGTCCATGCCGGCCTTGATGGCGTGATAGAGGAACACCGAGTGCATGGCCTCGCGCACCGGCTCATTGCCGCGGAACGAGAACGACAGATTGGAAACGCCGCCGGAGACATGAACGTACGGCAAGTTCGCCCGGATCCAGCACGCCGCCTCGATGAAGGCGACGCCGTAGCCGTTGTGCTCCTCCATCCCGGTGGCGATGGCAAAAATGTTGGGATCGAAGATGATATCCTCGGGCGGGAAGCCCACCTTTGCGACCAGAATGTCGTAGGCGCGCTTCGCGATCGCGCACTTGCGCTCGAGCGTGTCGGCCTGACCCTGCTCGTCGAAGGCCATGACGACCACGGCGGCGCCGTAGCGGCGCACGGTCTTGGCATGCTCGATGAACGCCGCCTCGCCCTCCTTCATCGAGATCGAGTTCACCACCGCCTTGCCCTGCAGGCACTTGAGCCCGGCCTCGATCACCGAGAATTTCGACGAGTCGACCATGACTGGCACGCGCGCGATGTCGGGCTCGGCCGCGATCAGATTGAGGAAGGTCGTCATCGCCTGCTCGGAATCAAGCAGACCCTCGTCCATGTTCACGTCGATGATTTGCGCGCCGTTCTCCACCTGGTCGCGGGCGATGGCCAGCGCCCCTGCGTAGTCGCCGACGGTGATGAGCTTGCGAAACTTGGCTGAACCGGTGACGTTGGTGCGCTCGCCCACGTTGACGAACGGAATTTCCGGCGTGAGCGCGAAGGCCTCGAGACCTGACAAGCGCAGCAGCCGCGGCACTTGCGGAATCTGCCGCGGCGGCTTGCCTTTCACCGCCCGCACGATGGCATCGATGTGCTCGGGCGTGGTGCCGCAGCAGCCGCCCACCACGTTGACCAGGCCGGCGTCCGCGAATTCGCCGAGCAGCCCGGCCATGAACTGCGGGCTCTCGTCGTAGCGGCCGAACTCGTTGGGCAAACCGGCATTGGGATAGGCGCAAACAAAAGTATCAGCGATGCGCGCGATCTCGGCGATATGCGCGCGCATTTCCCTCGCCCCGAGGGCGCAGTTTAGTCCGATCGAAAACGGCGTGGCGTGGCGCACCGAGTTCCAGAACGCCGCTGGCGTCTGGCCGGAGAGCAGCCGCCCGGAGCGATCGGTGATGGTGCCGGAGATCATCACTGGCACGCGCATGCCGCGCATCTCGGTGACGTCGGCGACGGCCGCGATCGCCGCCTTGGCATTGAGCGTGTCGAAAATCGTTTCGATCAGCAGCAGATCGGCGCCGCCATCGAGCAGCCCTTTGACCTGCTCGGCATAAGCGTCGCGCAGCTCGTCGAAGGTCACCGCGCGGAAGCCGGGATTGGCCACGTCGGGAGAGATCGAGGCGGTGCGATTGGTCGGCCCGACCGCGCCGGCCACGAAGCGCGGGCGGCCGTCCTCGCTTTGGGCAATATCAGCGGCGGCGCGGGCGAGCTTGGCGCCCTCGACATTGAGCTCATAGGCAATATCCGCCATGCCGTAGTCGGCTTGGGCGATTCGCGTCGAGGAGAAGGTGTTGGTCGAGACGATATCGGCGCCGGCGCGAAAATACGCGAGATGAATGTCGCGGATCTTGGCGGGCTGGCTGAGGATGAGCAGATCGTTGTTGCCGCGCACCTCGCGGTTCCAGGCATCGAAGCGCGCGCCGCGATAGCCCTCCTCGTCGAGGCCGAGCGCCTGGATCATGGTGCCCATGGCACCGTCGAGCACCAGGATGCGCTCGGCCGCGAGGCGACGGAGCGTCTCCTCGGTGCGCGACATGGGTCTCGACATGGCAACAGCCTCGGGCGTCATCCGACCCCCCTCACCCCAACCCTCTCCCCTGCAGGGAGAGGGAGCGCTTCGTGGCTTGGACGCAGGCCGAGCAGATGACACACCGCGTAGACCAGGTCGGCGCGGTTCATGGTGTAGAAGTGAAAATCGGTGACGCCGCGATCGACGAGATCGAGCACCTGCTCGGCGGCGACCGCGGCGGCGATGAGCTTGCGGGTGGCGGCGTCCTCCTCGAGGCCCTCGAACCGATGGGCCAGCCAGTCCGGCACCGAGGCGCCGCAGCGCGCGGCGAACGCCTTGGTCTGCTTGAAATTCTGCACCGGCAAGATGCCGGGCACGACTGGCACGTTAATGCCGCGCGCGCGTACGCGATCGAGGTAGCGGAAGTAGAGGTCGTTTTCGAAGAAGAATTGGGTGATCGCGCGCGCGGCGCCGGCATCGACCTTGGCCGCGAGCATGTCGAGATCGGCCTCGACCGTGGGGCTGTCCGGATGTTTTTCCGTATAGGCGGAGACCGAGACCTCGACGTCGGAGAGGCGCTTGATGCCCGCGACCAGGTCGGCGGCGTTGCGGTAGCCGCCGGGATGGGGCGCGTAGCGCTCGCCGATGCCGCCGACGGGATCCCCGCGCAGCGCCACGATGTGGCGCACGCCGGCGGTGCAGTAGCTCTCGATCACCGCGTCGATCTCCTCGCAGGTCGCGGCGACGCAGGTGAGATGCGCCGCCGGCGTGAGCGCCGTCTCCGCCAGGATGCGCTTGACGGTCGAATGGGTGCGTTCGCGCGTGGAGCCGCCCGCGCCGTAGGTGACCGAGACGAAATTCGGCTTGAGCGGCGCGAGGCGAGTGATCGATTCCCACAACGTCTTTTCCATCTCCTCGGTCTTCGGCGGGAAGAACTCGAAGGAGACGCGGATGCGGCGTGGCTCGCCTTCGCCGAGGCGTTGGACGAAGCGGCTGGCGCGCGGCTCGGCGTGCATCAGGCCACCTCCCGCGCGGGCGCGGCCAGCGTGACGCGCGGATCGCGCCCCAGCCAGAGCGAGACGGCGATCTTGCCTTCGGAGGCGGGCTCGGGCGCAAGGCTCTGCTGCAGCACGACGTCGAGCCCGGCGGCCTTCATCCATTGCGTCACGGTCTCCGGCGCAAAGCCGAGGCGGCGGTGGGCGTGCTCGTCGCGCAGAAATTCGAGGTCGTGGGGGGCGAAGTCGACGACCAGCAGACGGCCGGCGGGCCGCAGCACGCGCGCCGCCTCGTGGATCGCGCGCGCGCCGTCGTCGAGGAAGTGCAACACTTGGTGGATGACGACGGCGTCGAAGCTGTCCTTGGGCAGCGCGAGGTCGTAGATGTCGCCTTGGCGCACGCTGCAATGGCGCAGCCCCGCGCGGTCGAGCCGCGCGCGCGCGAGCGCCAGCATGTCGAGCGAGAGATCGAGGCCGAGGCCGCGCCCGATCTGCGGCCCGAACAACTCGAGCATGCGCCCGGTGCCGGTGCCGAGATCGAGCAGCGCACGTATCGGAGGCTCCGCCAGGGCGCCGACGATCGCCCCCTCGACCGCCTCGTCGGCGACGTGGAGCTTGCGAATGCGGTCCCACTGGGCGGCGTGCCGGCGGAAATAGGTTTGGGCGGCGTTGGCGCGTTGCGCACGCACCGCGGTCAGCCGCTCCCGATCGCGCGCGAACGTCGCGTCGTCGGGGTCAAGGCGGGCAACGAGCTCGCGGGCAAGCTTGGCGGCATCCTCCCGCTCGCCCAGGCGGAAGAAGGCCCACGACCCTTCACGAAAGCGCTCGACCAGCCCGGCCTCGACGAGGAGCCGCAGATGGCGGGAAATGCGAGGCTGCGATTGACGCAGGATGTCGGTGAGATCGGAGACGGTGAGTTCCGCCTCCCCCAGCAGTGCCAGGATGCGCAGCCGAGTGGCCTCGGCCGCGGCCTTGAGCGCGCCGTGGAGCGCCTCGAACGGCAGGTGGGCAGGCGTGGGCATCGGTGTGGGCCGGGGTCCCATTTCGGTCGATGGCGACGATGTCAGGCTGGCATATAAACATATCTTTATACGCTTAAGCGGCAATTGCAAGGCCGGGTGGGCAGCCGGTGTCGCCCGCTGTCATTGCCGGACTTGAGCCGGCCGGCCATCTTGATGTGCAACGCAGCTTTGCGATCGACGGCGAGGACCATCCCCATGAACGACAACGCGTTCGGCATCCGCGATGGCGAAATCGCGATCGAGCTGCCGGCCAAGTTCGACGCCTCGCTCTATTTCATCGGCCACATCCGCACGCCCTGGAGGCGGCGCGAGGACTGCCCGAAAAATGCACGCGAATCCGACGCCGTTTGCACCCTCGTCGTCGACGAGCGCTGGGCGCAGGCGCTCACGGGGGTGGAGACCTGCAGCCACCTGGTGGTGCTTTATTGGATGAGCCGCTCGCGGCGCGATCTGGTGCTGCAGGTGCCGCGGCACTACGGCGTGGGGCGGGGCACGTTTGCGCTGCGCTCGCCAGCCCGACCCAACCCGATCGCCATGAGCGTGGTGCGCCTCTTGCGCGTCGAGGGTACGAAGCTTTCGGTCGTGGGCCTCGACTGCCTCGACGAGACCCCCCTCCTCGACATCAAGCCCTATTTCGCCTCGACCGATGCGGTTGCCGACGCCGTGGTTGGCTGGCACGCCGCCAGGGAGTAACCGGGGCTCAGCACCGGTATCATGACGCCTGCGCGACCTTTTTCGCCGTCGTCCAGCGTGGCCAAACTGCCACACTTTCTGCACTGCGAAAAACAGGGAAATCCTAGCGATATCAGTGAGATAATTTCATTCCGACGCGAGCCAGTAACCAAGCTGTGAGATTAATTCCGGCCGGCATTTTGAACCCCGGCACTCCCCCATTCGACCAATGGTCATCGAAGGGGGACGTGCCATGTACAATATGACCCGCTTGAAGACCGTCACCGCGGTCGCGACCCTCGTTGCTGCGACCGCCATCTTCACGAGTACGGCTTCCGCCAACCCGTTCAGTCCGTTCGAGGCGCTCTTCGGCCCGCAGCGCGAGCCGGTGACGGCGCCGGCCTACGCCAATCCGCAGGAGGATGCGACCGACCCGCGCGACGAACTGCGCCGCCAGATCGTCAACTACCGGACCAGCGAGGCGCCGGGCACGATCATCATCGACACGCCGAACACCTACCTCTACCTGGTGCTGGGCGGCGGCAAGGCGATGCGCTACGGCATCGGCGTGGGCCGCGAGGGCTTCACCTGGTCCGGCGTGAAGACGATCGAGCGCAAGGCCGAGTGGCCGGATTGGACGCCGCCGCCGGAGATGATCCATCGCCAGCCCTACTTGCCGCGTTTCGTGGCCGGCGGTCCCAGCAACCCGCTCGGCGCCCGCGCTATGTATCTCAGCGGCTCGGTCTACCGCATTCACGGCACCAACGATCCGTCCACCATCGGCGGCCATGTGTCGTCGGGCTGCATCCGCCTCGTCAACGAGGACGTGATCGACCTCTACAGCCGCGTCCGCGTCGGCAGCAAGGTGGTGGTGCTGCCGATGAACGGCCACCGCGCCGCCGTCGCCGCGGATAGCATCAACTGAGCATCGTCAGCTTCGCGTATTGCGTGCTTGAAATCGGCGCCGGCCCCGCGACACTGCGGGGCCGGCGTCTGGTTTTTGCGCGGCCGCAACAGATGCAACTTTGATCGGGAAACACCGTGAGCGCACGCTCGAACCTTTCGCGCATCCCTGCCCTCCTCGCCGCATCACTCGCGTGTTGCGCGTTGCAGGCGCGCGCCGAGAGCATGGACGCGCTTTATGCGAAGGCGAAGCTGGAAAAGACCGTCGTGCTCTACGGCGCGGGACCAACCGGCTCCCACGACCGCTGGATCAAGGATTTCGAGCAACGCTTTCCCGGCGTAACGGTCACCTTCACCGGCGGCTTGAGCACCGACCTCAATCAACGGATCGAGCGGCAACTCGCGAGCGGGACAGTGGAGACCGACCTCGCGATTCTCCAGACCATCGAGGATTTCGGCAAGTGGAAGAAGGCGGGCGCGCTGCTCGCCTTCAAGCCCGAAGGCTCCGACGCGATCGACCCGGCCTACAAGGACGAGGACGGCGCCTTCACGGCGGTGAGCATCAACACCATCGTCTACGCCTACAACACCAATCTCGTTCCTTCCGCCGACGTGCCGACATCGGCGCTCGACTTCCTCAAAAGCCGGTTCCA
>Ga0124850_1000104_pt1 | contig 11730 bp, 8 predicted proteins | sample PanSoiMetaGPlot1_FD_97462 | JGI IMG/M metagenome (GOLD analysis project Ga0124850, IMG submission 97462) | Tropical forest soil microbial communities from Panama analyzed to predict greenhouse gas emissions - Panama Soil - Plot 1 (PacBio error... | ecosystem: Environmental > Terrestrial > Soil >...
CTGGGCCGCCGTGTCGGCGAACTGGCCCGAAATAGGCTGAAATGACGCCTATTTTGATGGTGTCCTGAGCATTGGCGCCCGCCGGCAGCATGGCGGCCGCGATCAAGGCCGCGCCGGCAAATAGCGAGCGTTTCATTATGGTCCTCCCCTGAAATCGACGCTTCTGTTGTTGTCCTTAGAATGCCTTAGGTCAGCGGTAAAGAAAAGCGCCGCGAACATAACGTCGCGGCGCATTGGTTGGACGTCTAACTATTAGTGTGCAAACAGTAATTGTCAGCCCAGCGAGAGGGTCGCACGCTCATATTGGCTGCTGCCCATCTTGCCTTCCGGGAAGATCCCGTGGGCGGCAATCCACTCGAAAGACTCCTCATAGACTTCCTTAGTGTATGGCTCGAACACCAAGCGCTCGCCGGGACCCCAGCGCCGCGTATCCATTTTGGCGTGGAAGCGGTCAGGAAATTCCTTCTTGTAGTAGTGCGTATAGAGCTCTGGCCGCAGATCGATGTCACGCTGCGCCTTGCGCAGCGCGTGGAAGAACTTGCGCAGATCCTCCGGATCGGGATCGCCGTGGATCATGGTGCCGATCATGAATGTGGCGTCGATCACTTTACGGAAGCCAAGCTGCTCCGCGAAATAATAGGGCCCACCGAAAAGGTGCACCGCTGGCGCCTTGCCTTCGAACAACTTTTCCATACGCGCGAACAGCATGCCGTCCGAATAGACAAGGTTCATCTGTTCAGGTTTGAGATACTGCTCGAGGGCTTGCACTGTCGAATAGTGACTGCCCGACTGATAGCCGACAGACACCGGCACCCCGGCGAGATCGGACGGATCCTTGATTTTTGAATCGCCGGCGACGAAAACGCCGGCCGGGGCTACCGAATAGACGTCAGTGTACATCTTGCCGTGACCGTTTGAGGCGGCGACGTTGACCGTCCAGTGACAGGCGCAGCTGACGTTCGATTTGCGGCCTTCCTCAAACGACTGATAGGCGCCGACCTTGTCACCCTTGTCGTGAATCTTGCCGTCGGTTGCGCGCATCAGTTCGCGAAATTCGTATTCGAGCCCTTCGTTGCGGAAGTAGTCTTTCTCCTCGGCCACCCATTCCTGCAGGCGGAAATGCGGTTCGATGACGAATTTCGGCATGTTTGTTCTCCCTAGATCAGCAACAAGACTGTCCTTCGTCGCGCTCGGCAACACGCCTGGCACGGATCATCTTCACGTGGTCATCCATCAGCGCGCGCGCACCGGCAGCATCGCGCAGCTCGATCAGATCGGCAAGTTTGCTATGGATTTCGAGAATGTGCCGCGCCAGTTTGGGTGTCGCGGTGACGTTGCGGCGTGGCCAGGAAACATGTTCGAGGGAGATCAATTGCACGACCAGCACGCGGTTGTGCGAGGCCTCGGCGACGGCCAAGTGGAAGTCACGTGAAAGCCGCGTGAACAGGTCGAGGTCACGGGTCGCGTCCTCCGCTTCGCGCAGAAGCCGGCGCAATTTGGCAATATCGTCGGGCGCCGCGTTTTCTGCCGCTAGTTCCGCACCAAGTGTTTCGATCGCGCGCTGCGCGTCCATGATTTCGGCGGCGCTGACTCCCGTGAGGTCGAGTTGCACGGCGAGAGCTTCGGCGAACAGACGCGGGTTACCTTGGGCAATGCGCGCGCCGCCGCCTTTTCCCATTCGAATCTCGACGATCCCGAGCGCTTCGAGCGTGCGCAGCGCATCGCGCGCCACGATCCGGCTGGCGCCAAAACGCGCGGCCAGATCTTTTTCCGTGCCGAGGAAATCACCAGGCTTGAGCTTTTTTGCAAAGAGCGCGTCGCGCACCCACGTCACGATTTGCGCCGACAGCGAAGAGGAGCGGCCAGCAAACATGACGCGGGCGGTGAGATCGCCGCTCATTCTTACGGGCTGCTGTCGTAACGCCCTCCGCGGCATGCGCACGTCTCCGCAACGACAGTAAGTATGGGCTTCCCGCTTAAAATAGTAAAGATAGTATCTTTAAGCCTCCCTGCTGAAACACGGTTGACGCCCCGCTTTTGTAAGTTCCATGCATCATAAGGAGCGCTGCATGCGCGGGCGTTGGATGCGTTGTTTCTCAGCGTGACTCTTTTCGTCCTGTTTGCAGTGCTTCTAATCGTCGGCGCGATTGATTGTACCCGCACCGATCCTGGTCTCTTCTGTTCGATTGTCCGTCTTGCGTTCGACGACCGTCCTGGTCGTTCCCCGCCGCGGTAATCACTGACACTCGAGTCAAAAATGGATTCTGCAAAAACCGCTGACCGCCATGGCGTCCCGGTTCAGGCGACCTTCTTGCCCCAAAGTCTCGCCGAGGCGATGTCGGCGCCTTGTCGGATCGCGGCGAGCTTGAGCCAGACCGCGGGTTCGATCACCCATTCGCGATTGGTGAAGGTTCCGAAGCCGCAATCCGTTGAAGCGATGACCCGCTCGCGATCGCCGACAACGCGCACGGCTTCTTCGATGCGGCGCGCGACGACTTCCGGATGCTCGACAAAGTTGCTGGTTGTTTCGACCACGCCTGGAATGAGCAGCATGTCTTTCGGAAGTGGATGTTTTTTGAGCGCGTCGTACTCGTGCGCGTGGCGCGGATTGGAAAACTCGATCGACAGCGCGCCGACCTTTGCCAGATACAAGGCCGACAAAATTGTTGCGAGCGGAACGTCGTGAATGTGCGGTCCTTCCCAGTTGCCGTAGCAGATATGCAGCCGAACCCGGTCGCGCGGAATTCCATCGATGCCGTCATTGATCGCCTGCACGTGGCGTTCCACCGCCTTGACGAACTGGGCATCGGTCAGATCGCGGTACATCATGGTGCGATCCATCGCGAGATCGGGTGCATCGATCTGCAATAACAGGCCGGCTTTGTAAATCGCGTGATACTCGTTCTTCATCTCGCGCGAGATCGCGCTGAGATATTTGTCCTGCGAGCCATAAAAAGCGTCGAGCATCGTCGATGATATGATGCCGGGCGAGGGAGCCGTCATGAACTGCTCGGCAAACTTGCCGCCCGAAATTTTCTTGAAACGCGCGATTTCATTTTCGATTGGCTTGATGTCGAGGTATTTCAGTTCCGTCTGACATTCCGGAGCGTTCTGTTGCTTGCTGACATGCGGGAAACGCCGCATCAGGCTCGCCACCAGTTCGGGAAATTCCTCAAACTCGCGTCCGCGCCGGCGCTTCGAAACGCCACCGAAACCGCTCATCCGCTGCGGAACGTAAGTCTGGAAGCCGACGCGTTGCTGCTCGCCGTCGTTGCCGATGTCAATGCCGGCGGCGAGCTGCTTCTCCACCACATGGCGAACGGCCTTGTCCATTTCCAAGGTCATTTCCTTGGCATCGAAGGCTTCGCCGGCCTCCTGGCGGACGAGCAGATCCGAGAGTTTTTCGTTGCGCGGCAGGCTGCCGACATGAGTGGTGAGAATGCGGTTCCGGCTGAAAATCATGAAAACTCCAACGGTCGGTATACTTGCGGCCGGTCATCCGACCATCCATGCCTTCTTATAGCAAGATGCGGATGTCAGGCATCAAGCCCATGACGAACGTTGGGGCCGCATTGCGGCGGATTGGCAGCGTCTGCATAATAAGAATGTCTCGGGAGAATCAACAATGACAGTCGCGGAAGCACACGCGGCGGGATCGGCCACACCGGTGTCTGTGGGCGCAGTCCCCCGTGAGTACAATTTCGCCGCCGATGTCCTGCAAAGCAATCTCGCCGCCGGTCGCGCCGCCAAGGCTGCCTATATCGATGCGCGCGGTACCTTGACCTATGGCCAGCTTGCCGATCGCGTCGCTCGGTTCGCCGCCGCCTTGCGCGGATTGGGAATCAAGCGCGAAGAGCGCGTGCTGCTCGCGCTGCTCGACACCGCCGATTGGCCAACGGCGTTTCTCGGTTGCCTGAAGGCAGGCATCATAGCTGTCCCGGTGAACACACTTCTTACCGAAGACGACTTCGGTTTCATGCTGGCGGACAGTCGTGCGAAATGCCTCGTCGTATCCGAGGCGTTGTTTCCGAAATTCGAGAAACTGATCAAGCAAAGTCCCGATCTCGAACACGTCATTGTCTCGGGGACGAATTCGCACGGCCATCGGCTGTTTGAGGACCTGGTCGGCGCGAGCAAGCCTGAGTCTTACACGGCGCCAACCACCGCTGATGACATGGCATTCTGGCTCTACACGTCGGGATCAACGGGCAAGCCGAAAGGTGCGGTGCACGTCCACGCGAGCCTCAAGCTCACGGCCGATCTCTACGGCACGCCCGTCGTGGGTTTGAAGGAAAGGGACGTCTGCTATTCGGTAGCGAAGTTGTTTTTTGCCTACGGTCTTGGCAATGCCATGACCTTTCCGATGACAGTCGGTGCAACGACCGTACTGAACCCGGAGCGGCCGACACCCGATGGTGTTGCCGCGTTGCTGCGCAAGCACCCGGTGACGGTTTTCTACGCGGTGCCGACATTCTACGCAGCGTTCCTCGCGAGCCTCAACGCGCCGCAGAAATCCGAGGTGAAAATTCGCCGCTGCATTTCCGCCGGCGAAGCATTGCCTGAGGAAATCGCGCGACGATGGAAAGAGCGCTATGACGTCGAGATCTCCGATGGCCTCGGCACGACCGAGATGCTGCACATTTATCTCACCAACGCACCTGGTGCGACCAAGTACGGGACCACCGGCAGGGCGGTGCCGGGTTACGAGATCAAGCTTGTCGGCGATGACGGGAAGCCGGCGAAAAAAGGCGAGATGGGCGAACTGTACGTGCGTGGCCCGACTAGTGCGATCATGTACTGGAACAATCGCGAAAAATCGCGCTCGACATTTCAGGGCGAGTGGACCCGCTCCGGCGACAAATATATCGAAGACGAGGATGGATACTTTGTCTGCTGCGGGCGGCAGGATGACATGCTTAAAGTTTCCGGCATGTATGTCTCGCCGTTCGAGGTCGAAGCTGCATTGTCGTCGCACCCCGATGTCCTCGAGGCTGCGGTGGTCGGCTGGAACGACGAGCAAAAGCTCATCAAGCCGAAGGCGTTTGTGGTTCTCAAATCACCCGACAAAGCCAGCGACGCCTTGATCCACGTCCTGCAGGAGCACGTCAAAGCGAAGCTTGCGCCTTACAAGTATCCGCGCTGGATCGAGTTCCGCAAGGATCTGCCGAAAACCGCGACCGGCAAGATCCAGAGGTTCGTGCTACGGGCCGAAGGGAAGCATTAAAAACAGGCTGTAATGACAAACCTCCCCGATTCCGGCTTTATCGATATCGGCGGGCAGCGACTGGAATGCCGGTTTATCGGTCCACGCGCGGATTCAGCGCCGACTCTCGTTTTGCTGCACGAAGGCCTCGGCTGCGTCGGCCTGTGGGACGACTTTCCTGAGAAACTCGCGGCGGCAACCGGAACCGGTGTTTTCGTCTATTCGCGCGCCGGCTATGGTAAGTCATCGCCCGTCGCGATGCCGAGACCGCTATCCTATATGCACGACGAGGCGCGCGAGACATTGCCGCGCCTGCTCGATACGATCGGCTTCAAGCGCGGCCTTCTGATAGGCCACAGCGACGGTGCCTCGATCGCAGCCATTTATGCAGGCAGCCATCAGGATCACCGTGTCGGCGGACTTGTCCTGATCGCTCCGCATTTCTTCACGGAAGATCCAGGCATCGCCTCGATCGTCGAGGCGAAGAAAGCGTACGAGACCGGCGACCTGCGCGCGCGCCTGTCGCGATGGCATGCGGATGTCGACAATGCGTTCAAGGGATGGAACGGCGCCTGGCTCGATCCCGACTTTCGCAAGTGGGATATCACGGAATTTCTCGCCTATATCCGCGTGCCCGTGCTGATCGTGCAGGGTGCTGACGATCAGTACGGCACCGTGAAGCAAATCGAGGTCGCACAGGAAGAATGCTATTGCCCGGTCGAAGTCGTGCTGTTGCCGAATGCGCGCCATTCACCACAGCGCGAAGCGCCCGAACCGACGCTCAAGGCGATTTCGGAATTCGTCCTCAGGCTTGGGCGCGCAAATGACTGGGTAAAGGCGGCCTAGCCTGCAAACAAAATGGCCGACGCGAGGCCGGCCATTCAGCAGCAGATAAAGATGATTTTACTCGGCGGCCTGCTTGGCAGCGCTGCCGTGTCGCGACACGAGGTAGTCCATCGCCGCCTGCACGCCGCCTTTCTTGTGCGGGACATTGGCCAGCGCCAGTGCCATTTCTGTTGCGGCAAGTCCGCCCAGCAGCATCGCGTCGTTGATGTCGCCGAGATGACCGATGCGGAACATCTTGCCCGCAAAGTGTCCGAAGCTTGCGCCGTACGAGATATTGAATTGCTCGAGCGCCAGCGCGCGGAACGCATCCGCGTCGTGCCCTTCCGGCATCAGTACGGCGGTGATCGTCGGCGAGTAATATTTCGCTTCGCGGCAGATGATTTCGAGGCCCCATGCCCTGATCGCGCGGCGGGTTGCTTCCGCGAGCCGATCGTGGCGGGCAAAGACGTTATCGAGGCCCTCTTCGTGGAGCATCTCGATGCCTTCCGCGAGGCCGTGCAGCATCTGCGTCGCGGGCGTGTAGGGGAAGAAGCCCTGCTTGTTCATCGTCAGCATCTCGTCCCAAGCCCAAAATGATTTGGTGAGCTTGGACGTCTTGTTCGCGGCGAGCGCCCTGTCGCTGATCGCGTTGAACGACATTCCGGGTGGTAGCATCAGACCTTTCTGCGCACCGCCGATCGATACGTCGACGCCCCATTCGTCGTGGCGGTAGTCCGCCGAGGCCAGCGATGAAATGGTGTCGACCATCAGCAAAGCGGGATGGCCAACCTTATCGATCGCCTTGCGGATTTCCGCCACCGGCGAAAGGCAGCCGGTCGAGGTTTCGTTGTGCAGGAAACAGACGGCCTTGATTTCCTTGCCCTTGTCTTCGCGCAGCCGGGCCTCGATCGCGACGGGATCGGCGCCGATGCGCCAGTCTGTTGTAATGAACTCCGGAACGAGCTCGAGTTTTTCGGCCATCTTTTTCCAGAGCGTGGCGAACTGGCCGGTTTCCACCATCAGCACCTTGTCGCCTGGCGAGAGCGTATTGACGAGCGCGGCTTCCCAGGCACCCGTGCCCGTAGCGGTGTAAATGATGACCGGATTGCTCGTCTTGAAGATGGTCTTGATGCCCTCAAGACACTTCTTCGCAAGCCGAGCAAACTCAGGACCGCGATGGTCGATAATCGGCGTGTCCATCGCCCGCAGGACGCGGTCCGGGAGCGGCGAGGGGCCCGGAATATGCAGAAAATGGCGCCCGACTGTACGCGAGGAATTCTTAGCCATAGAAAGTCCGCTCCTGAACGGCAGCTTTTGAGGGTTTTTCGTGGTTCAGCCACGGGCGCGGCCCGATTCCGGGCGGCGCTTGTCGCGTTGAACTATGAATGCAACATTGCGGTCAAGCGGTTTTCCGCAAGGCAAACCAGTCATAATGCATAGGCTTAGTTCAGCCCAAAAAGGATAAAAAACGTGGCCATAGTCATGCCCGGTCTTGAACGTCGGCTGAGGGCCGAATTGACCGGCGAGGTTCAATTCGATCGGTTCTCCCGCGGCCGATACGCTACCGACGCCTCCCATTATCAGGTCATGCCGATCGGTGTGGTCGCCCCGCGCACGATTGAAGAAGCCGATCGGGCGATCGCGATCGCCCGGAGTGAAGGCGCAACGGTTCTCGCGCGCGGAGGGGGCACGTCGCAGGCCGGACAGACCGTCGGCAAGTCGCTGGTAGTGGATTGCTCGAAATATCTGACCAGAATTCTTGACCTCGACGTCAAGCGGGCGCGGTGCACGGTCGAACCCGGCATCGTGCTCGATGACCTCAATCGTCAGCTCAAGCCGCACGGCCTATGGTTTCCCGTTGACATCTCGACGTCGTCACGCGCGACGATAGGCGGCATGGCTGGCAACAATTCCTGCGGCGGTCGCTCGATGCGTTACGGCACGATGCGCGACAATGTGATCTCGATCGAGGCTCTGCTCGCCGATGGAACGCTCGCGCATTTCGGCCGCATCGGCGGGAATCTGAAGGACGTGCCGGCGCCGTTGCGCCCACTCGCCAAAGACCTCCTCGCCATTGGCGCGCGCGAAGCCGACGAAATTGCCGCACGATTTCCGAAGGTCCAGCGTCGTGTCGGCGGCTACAATCTTGACGCACTCGTGCCGGGCAAGAACGACATCAACCTCGCGCACGTTCTGATCGGCGGCGAAGGCACGCTCGCATTTTCCACGCGCATCGAGTTGAAGCTGTCGCCGTTGCTCGGCCGCCGCGCCGTCGGCGCCTGCCATTTCGGCAGCTTTTCCGAGGCAATGAATTCGGCGCAGCACATTGTGCGCCTCAAACCGATCGCGGTCGAGTTAATGGACCGCACGATGGTTGAGCTGGCGCGCCAGATTCCGATTTTTCAGCCGACGCTGGAGAAGTTTGTGCGCGAGACGCCCGAAGCCATTCTCCTCGTGGAGTTCGGCGAGGATGATCACGAAGTCAACCTGCGCATGCTGCAGCAGCTCAAGGACCTGATGGACGATCTCGGTTTCGGCTGGGATAAGACCGGCGCGAAATGGGGTGGCATGGTCGAAGTGCTCAATCCCGATCTGCAAGCTGCGATCACCGACATTCGTACAAGCGGCCTCAACATCATGATGTCGATGAAGGAGGAGGGCAAACCGGTCTCTTTCGTCGAAGATTGTGCCGTACCGCTCGAACACCTCGCCGACTACACGGCGCGGCTCAGCGCGATTTTCGAAAAACACGGCACGCGCGGTACCTGGTATGCGCACGCCGGATCGGGCTGCCTGCATGTGCGGCCAATCCTGAACCTGCGACAAGAAAAAGATGTCCACGCCATGCGCGAGATCGCGGAAGAAGCCTTCGCGATGGTGCGCGAATACAAGGGCTCACATTCCGGCGAGCATGGCGACGGGCTGGTGCGCTCCGAATTCAACGAGCCGATGTTCGGCTCGCGGCTCGCGCGAGCATTCGAGGAGGTCAAGGATCGCTTCGACCCGGACGGTCTTTACAATCCGGGTAAGGTCGTGCGTCCGCCGAAATTCGACGACCGCGCTCTGTTCCGTTACGGACCTGGCTATCACGGCGAGCCCTTGAAGACGCAGTTCGACTGGTCGCCCTATCCCGGCGTGGGTGGTGGCCTCCAGGGTGCCGTCGAGATGTGTAACAACAACGGCGCATGCCGGAAATTGACGGGCGGTGTCATGTGCCCGAGTTATCGCGTGACCCGCGATGAAGGTGATGTCACGCGCGGGCGCGCCAACTCGCTGCGCCTTGCCATCACCGGACAACTTGGGTCGGCTGCGCTTATTGCCGATGAAATGGCCGAGACCATGAAGCTCTGCGTCTCGTGCAAGGCCTGCCGCCGCGAGTGCCCGACCGGCGTCGACATGGCCCGCATGAAGATCGAAGTGCAAGCCGCGCGAGCCGCGAAGTTCGAACTTTCGCTGCATGAAAAGCTCGTCGGATTTCTCCCCCACTACGCGCCCCACGCGTCGCGCTGGCACCACTTCTTCAACATGCGAGATCGTAGCCCGTTCCTGCGCAAGGCGTCGCAGACGGTGGCCCGTTTCGCATCCCGACGCAGTCTGCCGAAGTGGCGCAAGGACACGTATCGGGACCGCTCGGATTGGCGCTACAGCACGGCGGAGGAGAACGCGCCGGCGCGAGAAATCGTATTATTCGCCGATACGTTCAATCGCTATTTCGAGCATGAAAACCTGGATGACGCGCTGAGCGTGCTGGTCGCAGGCGGCTATCGCGTTCACGCACCGCAGCCGCCTGATCCGGACGACCGGCCGCTGTGTTGCGGCCGTACTTTTCTTTCGGTTGGTCTGGTCGACGAGGCGCGTCGCGAGATGCAGCGCACCATGGATGCGCTCGCGCTTTATGTCGCACGCGGTCTGCCGATCGTCGGTCTTGAACCGAGCTGTCTGCTGACTTTCCGCGACGAACTTCCGGCTTTGTTCAAAGGTGAGGTAGCCGAGTCGCTGGCGGCGAATGCGTTGCTGTTCGAGGAATTTCTTGCGCGCGAGCACCGGGCGGGGGATCTGAAGCTGCCGTTGGGGCCGCTGCCGAAGAAAACCCTCCTGCACGGTCACTGCCATCAAAAGGCTTTCAATGCGATGGAAGCGGTTGAGACTACGCTTCGGCTCGTCCCCAAGCTCTCTGTCGAATCGATCGAGTCCAGTTGCTGCGGCATGGCTGGCTCGTTCGGCTATGACGAGGAAACCATCGACGTCTCGCTCAAGATGGGCGAATTGTCACTGCTGCCCGCCGTACGCAGGGCTGACGCCGACGCCTTGATTGTTGCCGACGGGACGTCGTGCCGGCATCAGATCCAGGACTGCAGTCAACGGGAAGCCATGCACGTCGCCCGCGTCCTCAAGATGAGCCTCGAAGCCGCGCAATGAAGCGCGAGAGGTCGATTCGTGCCTGCTAAGCTTTTTCCAACATCTCTCGTCGGTTCCTATCCGCAGCCGGAGTGGCTGATCGACCGCGCGCGGTTGTCGAAAATGGTGCCGCGCGTACGGATGGATGATCTCTGGCTTGTCGATCCGAAGGAACTCGAAGCAAAACAGGACGAGGCGACGCTGCTCGCGATCAGGGATCAGGAGCGCGTAGGCCTCGATATCATCACCGACGGCGAGCAACGGCGCGAAAGCTATTCGAACCGCTTTGCCACGGCGCTCGAAGGAGTCGATACCAAAAACCCGGGATCGACGCTCAATCGCAGCGGCAAGCCTATCCCGGTGCCGCGTGTCACCGGCAAGATCCGTCGAAAGCATCCGGTCGAGCTGCGCGATCTCCAGTTCCTGCGCGCCAACACGAAAAGATCCGTGAAGATCACCGTGCCAGGGCCGTTCACGATGTCGAAGCAGGCGCAGAACGAGTTCTACGAGTCCGATGAAGCGATGGCGCTTGATTATGCCGCCGCCGTGAATGACGAAATCAAGGATCTGTTCGCCGCCGGCGCCGATATCGTGCAGATCGACGAGCCGTGGATGCAGCAGCACCCCGACAAGGCACGGTCGTACGGGCTCAAGGCACTCGATCGTGCACTCGACGGCGTCAGCGGTACGATTGCTTTGCACCTGTGCTTCGGCTATGCGGCGGTGGTGCATGAAAAGCCGACGGGGTACTCGTTCCTGTCCGAATTGGAAGGGTCGCGGGCCTCGCAGACCTCGATTGAAGCCGCGCAGCCGAAGCTCGATCTTGGCGTTCTGGAAACGCTGTCGTCGAAAACGATCATTCTTGGCGTGATCGACCTGTCCGACATGACCATCGAAACGCCGGAGACAGTAGCCGAGCGTATTCGCAGGGCGCTGCCGTATGTGCCGTCCGAACGAATCGTGATTGCGCCTGATTGCGGGATGAAGTACCTGCCGCGCAATGTGGCGTTCGGCAAAATGCAGGCGATGGCGCGGGGTGCGGCGATCGTGCGTCTGGAGCAGTCCGAGGATTAGACCGTCGGCGGCTTGAACTTGGGCCCAATACCCGCAAAATGGGCCCAATAATAAGTACAGCGGTTCCCACTGCCGAGGAGCCGGAAAATCACCTTTAGGGAGGATGCGATGAAAAGTTTCGTTGTCGCCGGCACGGCCGTTGCGGCCATGACCCTGGCAAATGCGCCGGCGTTGGCATGGGAGCCGACCAAGCCGGTTGAAATCGTGGTGGCAGCGGGTGCAGGCGGTGC